>Ga0193959_1000026_pt1 | contig 70169 bp, 62 predicted proteins | sample FB_2_MG_FD_140333 | JGI IMG/M metagenome (GOLD analysis project Ga0193959, IMG submission 140333) | Microbial mat bacterial communities from the Broadkill River, Lewes, Delaware, United States - FB_2_MG | ecosystem: Environmental > Aquatic > Freshwater > River > Microbial mats | place: USA... | reverse complement strand
GATACTCACTGCGGCTGGCAATGAACAGTATTTTGATCGTGTTGTTATTGCAACTCACAGTGATCAAGCATTAGCGATGCTAGCTGATCCAACAGATGATGAGGTTGCAGTGCTTGGTAAAATGAATTATCAAATGAATGATGTCGTATTACATACAGATAGATCGATGCTCCCTTCGTGTAGAAAAGCGTGGTCTAGCTGGAACTATCGTATTACTGGCGAGCAGCAAATGCTACCAGTATTGACGTATAACATGAATATCTTGCAAGGCATTGATTCACCTACAACATTTTGCGTCACTCTTAATGATACAAATAATATTGATGTCGATAAAATTATTGGGCGCTATCAATATGCCCATCCAGTATTTACTCTAGATAGTATTCAAGCACAGCGGCAATGGCCGCTAATTAACGGCGTGCACAATACGTGGTATTGCGGAGCATATTGGGGCAATGGTTTTCATGAGGATGGTGTGAGTAGTGCGCTGCGAGTTGCCCAACAGTTTGGGGAGAGCTTATAGTGAGTGATGATAGCGCAATTTATTATGGAAAAATAAGGCATCGTCGTTTTTCTCCTGTATTAAGAATGTTTAGTTATAGTGTTTTTATGGTGTATTTAGATCTTCAGCAACTTAACTCAGTGTTTAAAAAAAGCCGTTGGTGGTCGTGTAACAATTTTTCATTGGCTTGGTTTCGTAGGCGGGATTTTTTTGACGGAAAAGAAACAGATTTGTATGAAGCAGTTGCTGATGCTGTAGAACATTATAACGGTGTGCGCCCTAAAGGCCCTATTAAAATGCTCACTAATCTTCGCTACTTTGGCTTTATTATGAATCCAATTACCTGTTATTACTGCTTTGATGAAACGGGTACTAACGTTGAAACTATTGTTGCCGAGGTTACTAATACACCGTGGCAGCAACGTTGCCATTATATTTTAAATTTTAATGATGATAACTTAGATGGGGTTTCTGGTAAAAAACAACAATTAGTCTTTGATAAATTAATGCCTGTGTCACCTTTTCAGCCAATGGCTTTACGCTATGGGTGGCGAAGTCAAACCCCCGCTGAAAAGCTGGTGATTCATATTGATGTTTTTCATCAAAACGATGCGAGTAATAATCCGGTATTTGACGCCACCTTAGTACTTTCTAAAAAGCCGATGACAACTCAAACGATGAATTATTTTATTTGGCGCTATCCATGGATGACATTGAAAGTTGGTGGTGGTGTTTATTGGCAGGCACTTAAATTATGGTTAAAGCCTAGAGGTAGCAATAAAATTCCATTTTATGGAAACCCTAATAGTAATAGTAAAAATAGCGTTTCTGTCCATGATAGTAACCATAAAGAAAACCGTGTTTTAAAGGTAACAGGAGTAGAATAATGAAAGCCGTAAGTGTCGAGCAACAACAAAAACACTACAGTAACCCAAGCGTTATTGATCGATGGGCAAAGCGCTTAGTGTTGCGGTGGTTGGAAAAAATAACAGTAGGACATTTGCGTCTCAACGAAGCCGGTAAATATTACGAGTTTGGTGAAACTGCATCAGTGGCTACACTCAATGCTCATATTGTCATTCACAATCCAATGGTTTATCGAGATATATTGCTCAATGGTACGGTAGGCGCTGGAGAGGCCTATATGCGAGGCGCTTGGAGTTCGCCTGATATTGTGCAAACTATTCGTGTAATGTGTGCCAATATGCCCATGTTAAACAGTATTAATGAAGGATGGTCTTCTCTCAATAAATTATTAGGAAGTATCGCCCATAGGCTAAAGGCGAATAATAAATCAAATGCACGTTTGAATATCGCGGCACACTATGATTTAGGTAATGACTTTTTTAAATTATTTTTAGATAAAACAATGATGTATTCATCGGCTATTTTTCCTACTGATGATGCAACACTTTATGATGCCTCAGTTTATAAGTTAGCACATATTTGTGAACGTCTACAATTATCAAATAGTGATCATCTGCTGGAAATAGGTACTGGTTGGGGGGGGATGGCTATTTATGCTGCACGTCATTATGGGTGTCGTGTTACTACCACTACTATTTCTAATGAACAATACCTCTATACGTGCGAACAGGTCAAACAGGCGGGGCTGGATGGGCTTGTGACGGTACTTAAAAAAGACTATCGCGATTTGTTGCCATCATCGCCAGATAGTGAAGGCTTGTTTGATAAGCTGGTTTCTATTGAAATGATTGAAGCTGTTGGCCATCAATATTATAAAGATTATTTTCGTACCTGTACGCAGTTATTAAAACCTGATGGTTTAATGTTGATACAGGCTATTACGGTGCCTGATCAGCGTTATGAATTGACCAGAAATTCCTCTGATTTTATTCAGCGTTATATTTTTCCTGGTGGTGAGTTGCCTTCATTAACAACGATCACTCAACATGTAACCATTCATACCGATATGCAGGTTGTGAGTGTTGATGATATAACTGCTCATTATGCTAAGACATTGTCCCTATGGCGTGATAATTTTTTTAGCCGCCTTGAGCAAGTTAAAGCCCAAGGGTTTAATGCTGTTTTTATTCGTATGTGGGATTTCTATCTTAGCTATTGTCAAGGTGGCTTTGAGGAACGTACGATCAGTACGGTACAACTACTTATGGCTAGACCAAAATGTCGGGCGCTGCCGGTAGTTAAACATTGAAACTAGACGGGTAGAGTTCGCTAGTGGATTTATTATCGCGATATGACCTGTAGAGGAATGCCTATGTCGTTTCGCTATATTTTCAATATTCTCTTATTTCAATTTGGTTGGTTTGCATGTTTGTGGCTGGGAAATCTCGGTGGCGCTGTTGCCGTTTTGGGTATTCTTATCGTGCATTTTTACTATATAGTTAAGCCTGTTGACCGATATGCAGAAGTTTTATTATTGATTAAAGTACTTGCAATAGGTGCAGTTGTTGAAACTGCTTATCTTATGTCGGGTGTTTTACTACGTAGTGATGGGTTACTGATTCCACCACTGTGGCTTTTATTATTATGGGTTTTATTTGCAACCACATTAAATTATAGCTTGTCGTGGTTGCAGCATAGGCAATGGCTAGCAGCCTTACTCGTTATTGTTGCTGCACCGGCAAGTTATTTTGCCGGTGCGACTATTAGTGACTCGATGAGTTTGGCTGCATCCACGAGTATTAGTTTGGGAGTAGTCGGTATCAGTTGGGCGATGATCTTCCCTCTATTATTACGCTGGGCACAACGCGCTCCAGTTAGGGTATGACATCCTAGTTATAATCATAAACGGTAATAGTGTGGTACAAGTAATGATGATGAGAAAAGGCTATTGGCTTTTGTGGGCAATGATACTACAAAGTGTAATGCCTATCGCCAATGCTACGGGGAATTTAACGCTTGATATAATACAACAGTGCACTAGATATCAAGGGGCCGATATTACAGGTATTGCTATATCACATGGCACTGGCAAGCCGCTATATTGTGAGTACCACTATTCTTCGCCAGATAACATTATAACAACGGTAGAGTATTGGGATGATAAACAACAGCTGATTGTTAAAAAAAAGTTGGATTTTTCTACGGGTTTGGCAAGCCCTAGTGTCGATCAGCAGGATTTTCGTCATGGTGAGAGACGACAGGTCAGCAAGCAAAGCGACGATTGGCTACTTCGCTATCAACCGGCTAATAGAGAGGGTGTTACAACGCCTGTTGTCGATAAAGTACTGCGAACTAAAAAACCTATAGTGGTTGATGCCGGGTTTGATAAAATCGTTCGCCAGCAGTGGGATGTACTTGTCTCGGGTAAAGCGAAGGTGTTCCGTTTTGCCTCGCCAATACATGGCCGAACGATCTCTTTAAGGGTTAAGCGTCGTCAACAAGAGCGATGCTTGTCGAGGCAATATGATCAGCAAAAGCAAATATGTTATGTTATTCAACCACAAAGCACACTGCTGCGCTGGTTTGCAAAGCCGCTTGCGCTTGTCTATGACAAAGCAACTCGACGCCTGCTAATGTTCAGTGGGGTGGTCAATATAACCAGTGATGAGGGCGGCGACCTTAGTGCTGCTGTATATTATCAGTATCGAGATGATATTCTCTGAATGATTGCTAGTGTTGATATCTCGGGGGCGTGGTGTCACTATCCCTTAAAATATTACAGCTCAATCGTAGAGTTTTCTTTACGCTATCTAAGGAGGATTTTACGGATGAGTAAACGAAAGAGTGACAGCCAAACTGTGGCAATACTGAAAGAAGCAGAATCGGGGTTACCCATTAAGGTATCTGCCGAAAATACAATATTGGCAGCTCGACCTTTTACATGTGGCGTGAAAAATATAACGGTATGGCGGCGTCAGATGTGAGGCGACTTTGACGTTATGCTGGATATGACGAAATAGAGAAAGCGGAGACGTCCTTGTGTGTTGATACACCGACTATATCCCAGTGTGGTGTCTCCGCTACAGTAAGTGATTCTCCCTAAGGCTCCCTTTTTTACGCCTATGGTATTCCTTTACCTAGTGTTCCTTTTTCTGTATAACTCCTTGCTTTGCTGCTAGTTTTCCCTTGCCTGGCCAGCTAAATCCCTGTGATTAACCCAGTCCATTGTTTTAGCGCTTAGTGGCATTTTCCCTGTGTAACGCAACGGTGTTAACTTACATTATAGTCCTTTAATTTATACTCCTTTATCCTTGTTGCGTTGTTCCATTATCCATCCTTTGGTTCTCCTTTTTCCTCCTTGTCATTATCATCCGTAATGTCACCCTTATTGCCTTCCTGTGCATGCTCCTATTCCCTATCACATTCCTTGTCATTTGAATCAGCATATCCTCGCTGATTAATGTGTCAACCCTATGACAGTCTGCTATTTTTTGCACACTATCCTTGTCATAAGGGTGGGCATTTAGGGCGCTTCCGTTGGCCTTTCATGGCCTGAGTACTCCGTGTGTGTCTCCTTACTGGTAACCATTGTCGCTATTTTTAGGAAAGAATCCTAGAGGACATTGCTGAAAGTGTTGTGCGAGATATCCTACAAAATTTGGCTACCCACGACCAAAAGTACTAGTGGTGTAGAGAATTGCAGCCTGTTCATTAAAATGAACGACAGCGACGTGAACAGGGGTAAACAGCAGAGGCTTGAATGTTGTTTTTTGTGCCGTCAGTTAAGGTTGGGAGGCTTTTCAGTATTTGCATTAATATAGGTAATGAGATAGCTGACAAACTGGTGTATTTCCCATTCATCTAGCAACTCGTCATTTGGGAATAGGTAGGTTTGTGTCGGTATAACACGGTAAGGGCAGGGGGTTGAGTGTGTGTCGTGCTGTATTTGATGCAATGTACTGAGTACTATGTCATCCCAACGGTGTACATTCAAATTAATTTTTTTATCAGCTAGTGCATTACTGACCAATTGGTCAATCAGCCATTTAGTGGGCATAGGCAATTGCATCGCTTCCACGTTGACCTGGTTGCGAAGGTGCTTAATCATTCGGCTGACTTGCCTGTGAATTCTTGTGCCTACAGGGCGTTGCTCCGGGTCATATAAACGAGGCTTGGCCGCAAGCATGTTCGCAGACTTTTGTACCTGTTTCACCAGTACGAACCCTCAGTAAGGTATATTTGTATGATGTCGGTGTTTTGCCATAAGATGACTAATGGACCAAAGGCTCTTTGGTTTTAACAGGCGGTGTCTTTTCTGTACGGGTTGTTTTAGCTGGTGTACTATCATCGTGAGATGTTGTTTGGGGTGTAGATTCAAGCTGCTCTACCTGGTATTTAACCCGGGCAATCACTTTTGTCATGACATCCATCACCTGGCTGAGTTGTTCAATAGACGTGAGCAGTGATTCTTTATCGATATCACGCGTTAAAGTTTTATTAATTATTTTATGCTTCACTGTATTCCCCTTTGGGATACGGGCAACAAGGTGTTGCCCGTGGTGTGATGATTAATCCCAGCTTAATGCACCGCCAGTTTGGTATTCAATAACACGTGTTTCAAAGAAGTTTTTCTCTTTACGCAAATCCATAATTTCACTCATCCAAGGGAATGGGTTTTGTGCGTTAGGATATTGCCCTGCTAAGCCTAATTGCGCTAAACGACGGTTTGCAATAAATTGTAGGTACTCTTCCATTGTGGCTGCATTCATACCTAATACGCCTCGTGGCATAGTATCTCTGGCATATTGTATTTCAAGCTCTGTGCCCTCTAGTACCATCTGAGTGACTTCTTGCTGGAACTCAGGTGTCCACAGGTGTGGGTTTTCCAACTTGATCTGGTTGATGACATCGATACCAAAGTTTAAATGCATAGATTCATCGCGCAAGATGTATTGAAACTGCTCAGCGACACCGGTCATTTTATTGCGACGACCCATAGATAGAATTTGAGTAAAGCCACAGTAGAAGAAGATACCTTCAGTAACTGCATAAAAGCCAATCAGGTTGCGTAGTAGTTCTTGATCGTTTTCTACAGTACCTGTATTAAAGTTAGGGTCATTCAAGCTTTTTGTATGCTTGATGCTCCATGTTGCTTTGTTTGCCACCGAGGGCACTTCGCGGTACATATTAAATACTTCACCTTCATCCATGCCTAGCGATTCGATACAGTATTGATAGGCGTGTGTATGAATAGCCTCTTCAAAGGCTTGGCGAAGTAGGTATTGTCTACATTCCGGGTTAGTGATTAACCGGTACAGTGCCAGCACTAAATTGTTGGCAACAAGTGAATCTGCGGTAGAAAAATACCCTAGCGAGCGCATAATAATACGGCGCTCATCATCACTGAGCCCATCATCACTTTTCCACAAAGCTACATCAGCGGTCATATTCACTTCTTGCGGCATCCAGTGATTAGCACAACCATCGAGATATTTTTGCCAAGCCCATTCGTATTTAAACGGCACGAGCTGATTTAAATCAGCCCGGCAATTGATCATGGCTTTGTCATCAACTTGTACTCTGGCCGCGCCTAACTCTAACTCTTCAATGCCCGGTGCTGGGTCAATCTCATCAATGGCCTTTTTGGCTTGCTCGATAATCGATGGCATTGGCTTAACTGCCGCTTCTTCTGCTGTTGGTGCACTGACAGATGCCGTTGCGGTAACTGCTGAGGGTTCTACGGGTGTGGTAATTTCAATCGTTTTTTTAGGCGCTGTTGCTGTGACGGTGTCTGTCATAGGGTTGGCGGCTATTGATTGTGTGGTGGAATCTTCACTGTAATCATCCCAACTCAACATAGTTTTCTATCCTTTTTTCTGCCTGCTCTACAGGGTTTAAATAAATGTCATCAATAGATGTAAAGCAGTGGCGCTATCAGTTTTCTGCCACTGCTTAAATGCGCAATATTATTGACACGCTTCGCAATCAGGGTCATCCAAAGAGCAAGCCTTTGGTACATCAGCCGGTGCGGCTGCTGCACTGCTATCGCTATTGGCTGAAACCGCGTTGAGTGCGCCTGAATCAATTGTTGATTTTTCAGTGGTAGTAGCCGCTAATGCACGTAAATAGTAGGTGGTTTTTAATCCACGAAACCATGCCATTCTATAGGTTAAATCTAGCTTCTTACCATTGGCACCTGCAATATACAAATTCAAACTTTGTGCTTGATCCAGCCATTTTTGACGACGGCTTGCGGCATCGACAATCCAGCGAGGCTCAATTTCAAAGGCATTGGCATATAGCGATTTCAAATCATCGGGAATGCGGTCAATTTTTTGTACAGAACCTTCATAGTATTTTAAATCATTAACCATGACGCTATCCCATAGTCCTCGATCTTTTAGATCGTGCACTAAATGAGGGTTAACCACTGTAAACTCACCGGATAAGTTTGATTTTACATACAGGTTTTGATAAGTAGGCTCAATAGATTGTGAGACACCGGTGATATTGGCAATGGTTGCAGTTGGTGCTATCGCCATTACATTTGAGTTACGCATGCCTTGGCTTTTGACGACCGAGCGCAGTCTATCCCAGTCCAGTGTTTGACTGCGATCCATTTCAATATATTTCTCGCCGCGGCTTTGCGTGAGTTTTTCAATGGAATCGATAGGGAGTATGCCTTGGCTCCACAGTGACCCTTTAAATGATGAGTAGCTGCCGCGTTCTAAGGCCAGCTCACTGGATGCGCTGATGGCAAAATAGCTTATTGCTTCCATTGAACGGTCAGCAAATTCAACTGCTTCATCTGAGCCGTAGGCTAGGCGTTGTTTATACAATGCATCTTGAAACCCCATCAAACCCAAGCCAACAGGGCGGTGGCGCATATTGGACGTGCGCGCTGACTCCACAGAGTAGTAGTTGATATCGATAACATTGTCGAGCATGCGTACGGCTGTTTTTACCGTGCGCCCAAGTTTCTCAATATCAAGCTGACCATTATCGATATGTTGAGCTAAGTTAACCGAGCCAAGATTACAAACGGCGATCTCTTCATCGGCCTTTGTATTAAGTGTGATCTCCGTGCACAAATTAGATGAGTGAACAACGCCAACATGTTGTTGAGGGCTTCTTAGGTTACAGCTGTCTTTAAAGGTAATCCAAGGGTGGCCTGTTTCAAACAACATCCCTAACATTTTTCGCCACAGATTTTCAGCGGGAATGCGCTTAAATAATTTGATTTCACCATTATCAGCCATACGCTCATATTCTTGGTAGCGTACTTCAAAGGCTGTGCCGTATAAATCGTGAAGATCAGGTACATCATTGGGTGAGAATAGTGTCCAGTTCTGTTTATCGAAAACGCGCTTCATAAATAGATCTGGAACCCAGTTAGCGGTATTCATATCATGCGTACGACGACGGTCATCACCGGTGTTTTTACGCAGATCTAAAAACTCTTCAATATCCATATGCCAAGTTTCTAAATAGGCACACATAGCCCCTTTGCGCTTGCCGCCTTGGTTAACAGCAACTGCGGTATCGTTAGCGACTTTCAAAAAAGGTACAACGCCTTGTGATTTACCGTTTGTACCTTTGATGTAGGCACCTAAGCTGCGCACGGGGGTCCAGTCGTTGCCTAAACCTCCTGCCCATTTTGACAACATGGCATTGTCTTGCATCGCGCCATAGATACCGTGTAGGTCATCGGGAATGGTGGTTAGATAGCAAGATGATAGTTGTGGCCGTAAAGTACCCGCGTTAAACAGTGTGGGGGTTGAGCTCATGTAATCGAACGAAGACAGTAAGCGATAAAATTCAATGGCTCGTTCATTAAAATCTTTTTCTTCAGCAGCAAGACCCATCGCAACACGCATAAAAAATATTTGTGGCAGCTCTATGCGCACTTCGTTGCTGTGAATAAAGTAGCGATCATAAAGCGTTTGCAGACCCAAATAAGTAAACTGTTCATCGCGACTGTGATCAATAGCGGCGCCGAGTTGCTGCATATCAAACTTTTGTAGATTAGGTGATAGTAGTTCTAGTTCGATACCTTTTTGAATGTAAACCGGTAGTGCTTTGGCATAAAACGTAGCCATTTCCTGGTGTGTGGCTTGCTCGGCAACACCTAAAAAGCGCAGTGCTTCAGCGCGTATTTTATCCAGTAGTAAGCGAGCAGTTGCATAGGTATAATTAGGTTCTTGCTCGACCAGTGTGCGTGCAGTAATCACCAGTGAGGTGTTTACATCATCGAAAGATACGCCATCATAAAGATTACGGGTCGCTTCATCTAAAATAGCACTGGCTTCAACGTGCTCTAATCCTGCACAGGCTTCGTGTACAACGGTGTGTACCCGCCCCATATCAAGAGCCATCAGTTCGCCATTTTCCATTTTGACATTAATCGTGGGGTAGTTCTTGGCGGCTTCTGTTGCGGCATTAATATTCAGCGCCTCAGCACGAATGCGCGCATGTTCTTCACGGTAAAGTACATAATCGCGTGCGACTTTATGCTCACCGCCACGCATTAGGGCAAGTTCTACCTGATCTTGAATATCTTCGATATGCACGGTGCCACCTGAGGGCATGCGTCGGGAGAAGGTATCAGAGATTTGTTTTGTTAGCGCTTGTACCGTTTCGTGTACACGACTCGATGCCGCGGCAACACCACCTTCAACAGCGAGGAATGCCTTGGTCATAGCGATGGCGATTTTGCTTTCATCATAGGGTACAACTGTGCCGTTGCGTTTAATAACACGCAGCTTGCCTGGAGCCGTAGCGGCGACATCAGTTCTTGTGGGTTGTTGACTGGACGAACTTGTTTGAGGTCTCGACGAGGTAACATCAGTCTCAGTGTGCATACTTTCCTTTCTCCGGGTAAATCGCTTTCAAAAAAATCTATAAAAGTGCCGCATTCCCTTGGGGGGATGAGACACTGACATTAACGTTGTTTGGGTACATCCTGTCCATTATCAATATGGCATTTGTCTGCCATAAAATGGGGTATAAAGGAGGCTTTTATCTACAGCCTATTGTTCATTATTGTTGATATGGGCGTTAGTCTTGCTCTTGCGGCGCTATATAAGGCCGCCATTATGTCGGTCGGGTTATGGGCCAATGACGCTAAGTTATTACTTCTACACTAATAAGATGCTCTCATCGCTACACTAATGGCAACTAATACGTGTTGTGAATGCCGTTATTTAGGCCGAAGGAATCGTGCATACACGTATTAAGATGTTGTGCATTTCCATCGGTAACATTTCGCCTAAACCGCTACCTGTGTTCCGTGTCGTATTTGTGAGGCAGCTATGTCGCATGAGCGCGGTAACGAATAAGCCTATTGTCGATCTTGCTCATCATCCGATTAACCACCTGTAGCCATATCACCTGTTGTGTTATCAACAGTTATAGCTCTCACGGTAACAATGTGTGACAGCTAGTGTGGAGTGGGGTGGGTCTACAACCCTATATCTTGGGGTTGCTGTAGATTTACACACAAGATAATGCGCTTTGTAATAAAAATCAAGGTGGTAGTTCTGGGACTTTCTTGTGGATAACTTGTGTGTAGGTGGTCGTGTCAGTGCTTACTAATCCATGGGTGCCCGCAATACTTGGGGTGTAAGCAGCAAGGTCTTTATTTTGATCAATTATATTTTTTTTCTATTTTTGGAGGATAATTTATAGCGAGAAAGTCTAAAGATACGATAGTGATGATGTCGTCAAAATCATCAAAAAGCGCTTGACAATTTCTTGTGTTCAAGCGCGGCTACAGTGGTGTGGTTAAAATGCACGTAGAAGAAATTCCATAAGCGCCTTTTGTGCGTGTAAGCGATTCTCAGCCTCGTCCCAAACGACTGAACAGGGAGCATCCATGATAGTCTCATTCACTTCAAGACCCCGGTAGGCAGGCAGGCAGTGCATAAAAATAGCGTCGGGATGGGCTAATGCCATGAGTGTTTCATTGACTTGATAGCCTGAAAAAGCAGCCTCGCGCGCTTTCTTTTCTTCTTCTTGCCCCATCGATGCCCAAGTATCGGTAACAACCCAATCTGCGTGGGTGACGGCCTCCTCGGGGCTGTTGCAAAAGGTGATGCGTTGCTGGTTTTGCTCAACTAAGCGCGGATCGGGTTGGTAGTCTTTAGGGCAGGCAATGCGCAAATGAAAGTCACAGAGCCGAGCGGCGTTAATATAAGACTGACACATGTTGTTGCCATCGCCAATCCAGGCGACCGTTTTGCCTTGAGGTGCGCCTCGGTGCTCCGTATAGGTTTGAATGTCAGCCAGTAGCTGGCAGGGGTGGTAGGCATCTGTGAGTGCGTTGATGACAGGTACTTTAGAATATTTAGCAAATGTCTCAACGGTTTTGTGTGCATAGGTGCGAATCATAACAATATCGACCATGCTGGAGATGACGCGTGCGGAGTCTTCGATGGGCTCGCCTCTGCCTAACTGGGTATCATTTGGAGATAAAAACAATGCGCTGCCACCGAGTTGGCACATACCTGACTCAAATGATACGCGTGTGCGAGTAGAGGATTTCTCAAAGATCATCCCGAGTACTTTACCATCTAAGGTTTTGCTGGCAGTGCCATTGCGGCGTGCTTTTTTTAGCGCAATTGCCCGTTCTATAATAATGTTTAATTCATCGCTTGATAAATCAAGTAAAGTTAAAAAATGTCTTTTGCTCATGGTTACTATCCAGCACAGCAGTAATTAATTAAATATCAATTGCTATTATTGATTGCAGGTTCGATGGCGGGTGAAGTTAATCAATGATTTGACTAAGAATACTAACAACTTGATCGGCTTCTGCTTGTGTCATCACTAATGGTGGTAATAAACGGATAACATTAACTGCTGTGACATTGATTAACAGGCCCTTTTCTATCGCTTTATTGACGAGTTCGCCACAGGGGTAATTCAGCTCTACGGCGATTAGTAAGCCTTTGTTGCGAACCGCTGTAACGGAGTTTTTGTTGGCTAAAGCATGTGTTAATTGTTGGTTGAAATAGCGCCCAAGATTGTGTGCTTTTTCGCAAAGGTTTTCATTGATAATCGTATCCATTACTGCGGTGGCGGCTTTGCACGCGATGGGATTTCCACCATAGGTTGATCCGTGATTACCCGGTTGTAATACCTCGGCTGCGGCCCCTTTAGCCAAACATGCACCAATAGGCATACCGTTACCTAACCCTTTGGCTGTTGTCAGTACATCGGGAAACCAATCGTATTCTTGAAAGGCAAAGTAATGTCCTGTGCGACCATTTCCTGTTTGAATTTCATCGAGCATTAGCAGCCACTGGTTATTGTTACACAGGGTGCGCAACTGTGTTAAATAATTCTTGTCGGGAATATTAATACCTCCCTCTCCTTGTACAGGTTCGACAAGTACAGCAACGATGTTTGCCTGTTGGCTGAGTGCACTAACCGCATCAATGTCATCAAAAGGTACTTCGATAAAGCTATCCGTTAAAGGAGTAAAACCCGTTTTTACTTTTTTGTTTCCTGTTGCGCTAAGTGTGGCTAGTGTGCGCCCATGGAAGCTATTGGTCATGGTGATGATGACCGGTGAATTAATGCCGCGATCATGAGCGTATTTACGTGCAATTTTAATGGCGGCTTCGTTTGCCTCAGCACCTGAATTAGAAAAGAAGACATTATCCATACCGCTAATAGTTTGCAGCTTCTCTGCGGCACGTTGCTGCGTGGGCAGATTGTAGAGATTGGATGTGTGTGTGAGCATACCCGCCTGCTCGCCAATTGCAGCACTCACAGATTCATGGCAATGGCCCAGGCCACACACCGCAATTCCGGCTAAAGCATCGAGATAGACCTTGCCATCAATATCCCAAAGTCGACAGCCTTTTCCTTTCACTAAGGTGAGTGGTCTATCGCCGTAGGTGTTCATGAGTGCTGTATTTGCCATGGTTTCTTCCAATTTATTACTAAGGCTATCGCTGGCGCAACCTGTGAGCTGTACTCGTCTGGGTTGGTTTTTGAGGGTGTTTGCGATAGACCTAACCATTAAAACTAAAACAGGCAGCGAGTGCTGCCTGTTGGTATTTTGTACTTTTAACCTTCATGTTATAAGTAAATGAGCATTTTGGCAATTATTTATGGCCCCAGGGAAGAGCGGGAGGCAAATGCTTGGACAATATAGCGTACGCTAATAGCTCCTAAGCACTTATTCGGGTAGAATTACCTTTGAGTTTATGGTGCTAAGCCCTAAATGCACGTACACTGATTAATTGGCAGTAAGGTTGTTTAATACTTTGCTTTAGCCTCTTTGATCGACTAGCGGTTATTTTATCGCAGCTTAACTTATATATACAGTAAGAGGTTTTTGACGGCCGTGGATATCATGGAAACTATTAAACAACAAATTGAAGAAAATGCGGTGATCCTTTATATGAAAGGGTCACCTAATGCACCACAATGTGGCTTTTCTATGCGCACTTCTCAAGCGTTAATGGCATGCGGTAAGCGCTTTGCGTATGTTGATGTACTCACCAACCCTGATGTACGTGCCAACCTGCCCACGTATGCCAATTGGCCTACATTTCCTCAGTTATGGGTAGGCGGAGAGCTAGTTGGCGGCTGTGATATTGTCACAGAAATGCACGAGAAAGGTGAGTTAAAACCGCTAATTGATCAGGTTGTACCTGATGAAGAAAGTGAGACCTAGTTTACTGCGCCGCTAAATTTACATTAGCGGCCCTTTCTGCCTCAATCTCCAAAGATTAGCCCTGTGAGCACTCTATGAGAGTTTCATTAATACAAACGTCTTTGCGCTGGCATAATCCTGAGGCTAATCGCCAGCACTTATCAAATAAACTTGCTTGTCTGCGTAACCAAACCGATTTAGTTTTGCTTCCCGAGATGTTTACCTCTGGATTTTCTCTTGAGCCTGACAGTATTGATGGTCAACAGCCTACACTGGATTGGATGCTTGCTCAGGCTAGCGCTATTAACAGTGCTATTTGTGGCAGTACGGTGTGGTCTTCTTCTAAGGGGTATACGAATCGCTTATTGTTTGTGACTCCAGATGGCAATGTTACGATTTACGATAAGTGCCACTTATTTTCTATGGCGGGTGAACACAAACGATACCAGTCTGGTGAGCAGCGAGTGATAGTTGAGCTTTCCGGTTGGCGTTTTCTTTTGACGGTTTGCTACGATCTACGTTTTCCTGTGTTCTGTCGTAATCGAAATGATTATGATGCAATGATCTGCGTCGCAAACTGGCCTGATTCTCGGCGGCATGCGTGGCGCACATTGTTAATGGCGAGAGCCATTGAAAATCAGGCGTATGTTTTGGGCGTCAATCGTGTTGGCGAGGATGGCAATGGTTTATCCTATAGCGGCGATTCAATGGTGGTTGATTTTATAGGCGATCGATTAATTGATGGCCCTACAGGTCAAACGTGGGAACAGACGCAAACACTTGATTATGAAGCGCTTTGCGACTACAGACGCAAATTTCCCGTATGGAAAGATGCCGATCACTTTGTGATGCAGTAATCTTTTTTGAAATTCTTTGGCCGCTAATATCACTTAAGCATTGCGATTTGCAAGCTACTGTATATGATAGCTCTAACTCACATCACGCAAAGCTCGTGCAAGTTTCGTTCAATATTTGCACGCATGTCTACTCTTTCAATAGCACTCATCAATGATTGCTTCACTAACCTATTGTTTTTATTGAGTGTAAACAAACGTAAAATATCTCCTTTGTCAGTTGTCTATCGCGCTGTGAATTATGCATAATAATCCTCAGTCGCGACAATTCATTCGCTGAGGCTATTTCTCCTAGTAGTTTTGGCTAGGTAATTTTAGTGATTGTCCGATTCGATCAAAAAATAATATTTAGGTAATGCATAAACAACCGAGCATTAATTGCCGTGCGAGCTTTGTGTCTATTTAAGCTCAACGGTGAATAGACGATGTTTGGCTGCGGTAATTTCAAACGGATAGATATCAGTCAACCTTGCCATATTGCTTACTGAAATAATGAAGAATTTTTTGTCATAGGCTTTATCAACAAATGCGGTTTATTGTTAGATAAAATATAGCGGTATAGTTAACGCGGTAATAGTGAATAAGATCTCACGGGTGGGAGTAATACATTTTGAAAATCGGCATCTTGGAAGATGATAATGCACAAGCTGAATTGCTCGTTCACTGGCTGGAAGAGCAGGGTCACGAGCTGTTTCACAGTGAAAATTGCCAGGATTTTACTCACATGTTTAATCGCGAGCCATTAGACCTTGCCGTGCTTGATTGGGAACTGCCTGATCATACCGGGCTTGAAGTGCTGCAACTTATACGACAAGAGTTGAATAGCCGTATTCCCATTATCTTTGCAACACAGCGAGACAGTGAAGCAGATGTTGTTGCGGCGCTAAAGGCTGGCGCAGATGATTATCTTATCAAACCGTTGCGCCACGCTGAGCTGGTTGCTCGTGTTGAGGCTTTAGGGCGACGCGCAGGGCTTGACCGCTCCTCGGAGATTCTACGTTTAGATCATGTCAGTATCAATACGGCAACACGCCAAGTGTTGGTTAATAATGAAGAAGTAAAGCTGACACAAAAAGACTATCAAGTCGCTTGTTGTGTTATTCGCAATATGGGCAAATTGCTTTCTCGCGAGTATTTACTAAAGCAAGTGTGGGGTGTTGATGCTAACCTTAATACCCGTACAGTTGATATGCATATAAGCCGGATTCGGCGCAGTTTAAAAATTGAACCTGATACAGGGTATGTAATTAAAACGATTTATCAGCATGGGTATCGGCTAGAGCGGGTCGCGTAAGTCGCGCGGTATATCTTTTGCTGCCAGTAAGTTGATGTTTGTTGTCATTGCGTAGCATCTTACCCTAATTGTGTATCGCAATTGAGTGTCATCGTTCTATAATGTCCTTATAATAATACCTGCCATCATTAAAGGCTCACCTTCTCAATGAATAAACGATTCTTAGTTCGCGCACTGATGAGCTATAGCCTGCTGTTGTTATCGGTTGTCGCTAATGCTGAAAATTGGCTTTATACCGTAAGGCCTGGAGATACCCTATGGGACCTATGCCAAAAATATTCCCATAAAACAGATTGTTGGACAGCCCTTGGTCCGTATAATAAAGTGGACTATCCTCGGGAGCTGCCAACAGGCTATGTTATTTCCTTTCCTGTCAGTTGGTTAAAAGAGACTCCAAAGCCTGTGCTTGTCACCTATGTCAACGGTGAGGTGCTTTACCAATTAAATACCCAATCAGAGCTAATACCATTGCCTGTATCGACAAGGCTCTCTGTTGGTGCACGCATTGTCGTGCGCAAAGGCAGCGCTAATTTATTATTTGCCGATCAATCAAGTATGTTGATTGAACCGATGACAGAGGTGACGTTAGATCGTGTGTCAACAAAAGACGAAAAGCCGTTTGCCAATACCCATCTCAATTTACATACCGGCTCAGTGAAAACGCGAGTGATTAAACGTGAGCCTGCATCGCGTTTTCGCATTACTACCCCCGCTGCGGTGGCAGCCGTGCGAGGCACTGATTTTCGTGTGACAGCGTTAATGGCAGAAAAGGCTGTAATGCGCGCAGAAGTATTTACTGGGCTTGTCGATGTGGCCGCTGAAGGGGAGACGCAATCTGTTCCCGCAGGTTTTGGTATCCAGGCAAATGAAGGTGAACCACCACAACCCCCGAGGCAATTGTTACCTGCACCCACTGTTGTACTGGATGCTATTTATAGGCTCCCCTTGCAAGTGGAATGGCCCGCACTGGATGGTGCGGTGAGTTATCAGTTGGAAGTTCTACATGAAAAAAGAGAAGATGAGCAATTGTTAAAACAGGTTGTTGACAGCGCGCAGTGGCAACTGGCACATTTTACTGCCGGCTGTTATCGGTTGAGGCTTCGCGGTATTGATGACATTGGTTTGCAAGGCAATGCGTCGGTTAACCCTTTTTGTATCACTGACACATTATCTGTACCAGATTTTGATAGTACAACAGGTGTGACACAGCCAGATTTAACAACTGCTATATTTTCTTGGTCGCAGGTTACAGGTGCTGTTCGTTATCAAGTTGATATCGCTGAAGATCAACGCTTTGATACGTTACTAACAACACAAGAGGTCACGACAACGCAGCTTACATATTCGCTGGAGAACTACCAACCCCTTTTCGTACGCGTTAAAGCGTTGGGTACACAGGAGCAAAGCAGTGACTATAGCAACACATTAGCTTGGACTCCAAAATCACCTGATCGCTTAGCTTTGTCGATTATTTTGCCAGCTGCATTTATTCTTAGTGTTATCTTATTGTTATTGCTACGTAGGCGCTGGCGCAAGGAGCATGAGTCATTGCAAAAATAGTGTTAGTATCAGCAGCATTAATAGATAACGGTTATTGATATCAATAGTTATGGTTTTAGCCATAATGCTGTAGATTAACAGCACAGGGAGTAAAGCTTGTGAAGCACTATGAGCGTTTTTGTTTAGTGATTATTGTGGCTATATTGGCTGCATCGATAGGAATATGGCGGTGGTCTGACGCTATTGATCGCATTGTATATGACACTGCTCATCTTGCATTCAGTGATAACTCCCCCGATGATCTGGTTATTATTGCTATTGATGAGAAAAGCCTACTGGACTTGGGCCGTTGGCCCTGGGTGCGCGATACCCATGCGGCCCTTATCGATTATCTAGGGCAGGCCGGGGTCAAGGCGATTGGTTTTGATATAATTTTTGCCGAGCCAGATCAACAGCACCCCGAGTCTGATCAGCGCCTGAGTGAAGCAGTAGAGCGCCACGGTAATGTTGTTTTTCCTGTGGTGATAGAAACATTACAATATCAGGGGCAAATGTTGGAAGTATTGCCGTTTCCGCCGCTGGCAGGATTAGCCGCAGGTATTGGGCATGTGCATGTTGAATATGACAGCGATGGCGTTTGCCGGTCAGTGTTTTTGCGCGAGGGGTTAGGGGCGCCTTATTGGCCCCATTTGGCTGTTGTATTGCATCAGTTAATTCATAAAAAACCCATAACGTATGGCTCGCAAGATAATTCACACACGGTACAAAGCCCGACTATTGCCAGTGTTGTTGCGCGTGACCAGCATCGGCGAATCCCCATTATTGGTCCAGAGAATAGCTTTCGCCGGTTTTCTTATAGCGATGTGATCGCTGGGCGCATTCCCCATGCCTCATTGGCGAATAAAACGGTCTTGATTGGCGCTACAGCAAAAGGGCTGGGTGATCAGATAGTAACACCGAGAGGACATTTATCTGGCGTTGAATTGAACGCCAATGTTTTGCACGCACTCAATACACAGCGATTTATTCGTGAGCTACCATGGTGGATGTACAGCGCCATTAATTTTATAGCTACATTGTTACTCACTTACTATGCGAGTAGGTTGAGTCCAAAGCAATTTTTGCTGTTCACATTTGTCGCGGTCTCATCGGCATTACTCGGCTCCACGCTGTTGTTGGCGGTGGGTTTAATCTGGTACCCCCCTGTGCCAATAATCGGTGCGATTTTGTTGTTTTATCCTTTATGGAGTTGGCGGCGTATTGAACGAGCGTTAAGGTTTTTAAAGAAACGCTTGCTGTATATGCAAGAAAAACAATCAACATTTGTCGAGCCTCGTGGCATTAAACCTATTAAAGATGCCTTGGTGTTTTTAGAAAAGCTGGCGATTATTGAACGTAGCCGAATAGATAAAATAGAAACCTTGCCAAAACAGAACACGGAGAATAGTGCAGTTTTTGTATTGTCTGATCAGCACTACTACCTCACTTATACACCCTGTATTTATGATAGTAGCCTGCCTTCTCTAGATATTAAACGATGGCTAGAAGAGGTTGTAACGGATGTAACCAAACACGGCCAGAAACAGTTGTCGACACCGGTAGAGCTAGTGGATCGCACTATTCAACAGCTCGACCTTGCTAATCAACAGGTAGAATATGGCCGACAACTATTTGAGCAAAGCCTAGCTAAACTGCAAGACGGTGTACTGGTGCTTGGTCGCAGTGGCAATGTTCAGTTCTTTAATGAAAAAGCACAGCTATTTATCCCTGACCTTACTCTTAATCAGTCGGGTATGGCATGTTTACAGTCGTTGCAATTATCTGCCGATTTATCGTGGGAGCAGTGCTTAAACCGCTTATTGAATACGAGTGAAGCATTTTTTTATGAGGCTAAGACATCTGATCGGCAATATGACCTAATTTGCCAGGGACGATTGCTCAATATTCATGGTGATTTTTGTGATACGTTGATTATCGCATTAACGGATATTAGCTTACTCAAAGAGAGTGAGCGCGCGCGCGCGGAGGCGCTGAATTTTGTCTCTCACGATTTGCGCTCGCCAATGGTCTCTGTGCTAGCGCTGCTAGATAAAGCAAAAAGACAGCAGACCTATCGAGATAGTGATGCATTTATTGCCGAGATAGAACATTATGTGCAAAAGAATTTAGCTTACGCGGAGAGCTTTTTGCGATTGGCCAAAGCCGAATCAGTTAAGGAAAATGTATTTAATTATTGCGATATGCATTCAGTGGTCGATAATGGTGTTGCCCATGTATTACCTCAAGCACACCGCAAAGCGATCACTATTAAAATACAGCGCTCAGCTGACGATGCATGGGTGTGGGGTGATGGTGAATTGTTAGAACGTGCTCTCATTAATTTATTGACCAATGGAATTAAATACAGCGATCCCCATACTCAAATAGTGGTGCGCCTTGAATTGAATGCTGGTGTTCGTGAGTCACTTGGTAGCAGTAAAAGTACTGTAGATGTGCATATTATTGATCAGGGTAGAGGCATTGCCGCTGCTGAGCAAGAAACTATGTTTGAGCGTTTTACTCGAAGCCACACCACGCGCGAGCAAGAGGGTGTCGGGCTGGGTTTATACTTCGTTCAACTCGTTTGCCGCCGCCATGGTGGCAGCATACAACTGCAAAGCTCATTGGAGCATGGTTCAACATTCACGATGAGTCTTCCCAGAACAGTACTTGATATTACGGCTGGTTGATTTTTGTACGTCAGCAGAGTGTTTCATTGACCGTGTTTGGTGCAAATATTTTGTAAAATAAAGTAAAAGGTGATCATGTTAAACAGGCAAGAGGCAATATGAGCACTTTTATCAACTAATTGTGATAGTGGTTCGCGCTTATATAAGATATTATGCCTATTAATTAGCGGGCTTTTCGTTATAATCCACTCAGAGTATGAATGCTGCCAGTAGTAGAATGATACGTATATTTACTACGGCCGTCGTACCATCTATTGAAATATTACAGACAGTGTTGTCACCATTATTGGTTATTAAACAATAGTGCTGGGGAGCCGTCATTGGATATCAATAACGGGTTGGCTTTTAGCAACAATGCAATAAAACTTAATCACAATAAAAGATGGGACTTTAGGAGGTCTTAGCAATGAAGAAACTTACAGGTATTAGCGCAATATTTGCAGCTGTGCTTTTTAGCGGCAGTGCCTTGGGGCATGGTGGTGGCTATGTAATCAGTGGTAGTGGTGAAGATGTTATTCACGGTTTTGGCGACTGTGTCATCTACGGTTCTGGCCCTGAAGCTGGTGATCAATGTGGCCCAGATACAGCGGCACCTGCGCAACCAGCAGCACCTGCTCAGCCAGCCGATACTGATGGCGACGGTGTTATTGATTCAAAAGACCGTTGTGCTAAAACACCAGCGGGTGTAAAAGTGAATTGGCAGGGTTGTCCACTTGATAGCGATAAAGATGGTGTCGCTGATTATCAAGATAGCTGCCCTGATACAGCAGCGGGTGCAAAAGTTGACGCTAAGGGTTGTTATGTCATTCTTAAAGAATCTCGTGAAGTTGAATTGAGTGTCACTTTTGCCAGCAACTCTGCTGTTGTGAGCTCAGATTACTTCTCTGAAATTAAAGCCGTTGCTGACTTTATGAACGAGTTCCCTTTAACTAAGGTTGTTGTTGAAGGACATACTGATGACCGTGGTGCTGCTGCTTACAACAAAAAGCTGTCACAACGCCGTGCTGATGCTGTTGCAGCTGTATTAACAAGTCGTTACAACATTGCTGCTGACCGTGTGTCATCGGTTGGTTATGGTGAAGAACGCCCAGCTGTGCCTAATACAAACAGAGAAAACCTGAAGAAAAACCGTCGGGTAATTGCTGTTGTTAGCACAACTGTTGATAAAATTGCCAAGTAACCGTTATTTAGGTTTGCGATTAAAGCAATGATTGACCCAATTAAAGCCGAGCGTTAGTGCTCGGCTTTTTTATGTTTTCAAACTATTACCAGGGGGTAATTATGAATATGTCAGAACTGTCTATGGCAGGTTTACCTGAAATGCTAACGAGTTATGGTATTAAGGTAGCATTAGCGATTGCGATCTTTATTGTTGGTAAAATGCTAGCGAAGTGGATCACAACCATCGTAGAGAAAATTATGAATAGCCGTGACATTGATGTCACTGTTAGTCGATTTGCGAAAAACATTCTCTACTATATGATCGTCACCATCGTCGTTATTGCGGCTTTGGGGCAGTTAGGTGTACAAACCGCCTCGTTTGTTGCCATTATTGGTGCGGCGGGTTTAGCCGTTGGCTTGGCACTGCAAGGCTCTTTAGCTAACTTTGCAGCGGGCGTGCTACTGATTTTATTTCGCCCTTGTAAAGTCGGTGATTTTGTTGAAGTGGCAGGTGTTGCAGGTTCGGTTACGGACATTTCAATCTTTTCAACCACACTGCGTACCGGTGATAATAAAACCATCATCATTGCCAATTCATCCGTATTAGGTAATACCATTGTTAATTATTCGACAGAGCCACAGCGCCGGGTCGATTTGGTGGTGGGTGTTAGCTATGATGCAAATATTGCACAGGTCAAAGAAGAGCTAATGGCTATTGTAAAGGCTGATGAGCGTATTTTAACCGATAGAGACGTTACTATTGGTGTGTCAGAGCTAGGGGATTCATCGGTTAATCTAGTGCTTCGCCCTTGGGTGAATAGCGGCGACTACTGGGCTGTCTTGTTTGATTTAAACGAAACCATTAAAACACGTTTTGATGAAGTGGGCATTGGCATTCCTTATCCTACAATGGATATCAATATGTCCAAGGTTAGCGATTAAAATAGTACGCACATAAAAAAGGGGCTATATGCCCCTTTTTTATTGTTGCTGTTACTAGATAACCTAGCTCATTTTTGCTTGTAAGTAATTCTCCAAGCCAATCTTGTCGATCAACGACAGTTGTGTTTCTAGCCAGTCAACATGTTCTTCTTCGTCTTCTAATATATGGTTAAATAAATCACGACTCACATAGTCATTGACACTCTCTGCATAGGCAATCGCTTCTCTTAGCAGCGGAATGGCCTGCATTTCTAAGCGAAGGTCACACTGTAGCATCTCTTGGGTATCTTGCCCGATAAACAGTTTGCCGAGATCTTGTAGGTTAGGAAGCCCTTCGAGAAATAGAATGCGTTCGATAAGGTCATCAGCATGCTTCATTTCTTCAATAGATTCTTTGTATTCATACTCGGCAAGCTCTTTTAGCCCCCAGTCTTTATACATTCTAGCGTGTAAAAAGTACTGGTTAATGGCTATCAGCTCGTTTGCCAATGCTTTATTCAAATATTCAATGATTTTGCTGTCACCTTTCATTAGGCACTCCAATTAACGCAGATAATATGTGGCCATTCTCCTCCTCAGTTTGATGGGTGTCAACCTAAGTTGTTGATTTTCAACGTAAAAGTAATGATAATGGCTATGATTCTTATTGTGGTTTTATGGCTGGATAGGCATGTATTAATCGCCAAGAACTACTCTTAGCGTCTAGGTTGGGTAGAGTTAAAATAGAGCAGAAATAATGAAGTGTAAACTACAATAAATAAAGAGGGTTATGAGGCGGCATAAAATAGAGGGCTGTAGTCTAGACCTTCATCGTGCAGTGATTCAGTAATAATATCTTGGGCGAGGGATGTGCAACGACGACATTGGGTTGCAACTCCTAATTGTTGGCTGACATCGGCAAGTGTTGTATTGCCATTAGCAACAGCATCACGTATTTGATGGTCAGTAACCCCTTTACACAGGCAGACATACATTGTTTAAGTGCCTTTATCATATTAGTTAGTTACTAAATTGTATGCATAATAAGAATCATTGTCAATTTCATTTAAGTGTTTGGTTTAATAAATAGCCAGTCTGTGCTTAAAAAGCTCTGCGCTATTGTCGTGATATAAAAAATTAATGGGACTTTGGTAGTGTGGGGGTTATGATAGCAAGCTGCTATTAGAAATAGCATCTGTGATTAATCTTTGGCCGTTCTGGCGAAAGTGACACTGTAACTAATCCTCTTACATTCCATTAGGGAGAACAATTATGGGCGTACTTGTTGGCAAGCCAGCTCCAGATTTTACAGCACCTGCTGTTTTAGGTTCAGGTGAAATTGCTGAAAACTATAACTTGGCTGAAGCCATTAAAGGTAAAAAGGCAGTCATCTTCTTTTATCCACTTGATTTCACCTTTGTGTGTCCATCAGAGCTATTAGCTTTTGATAACCGCTTTGCTGACTTTCAAAAGCGTGGCGTAGAAGTCATCGGTGTTTCTATTGACAGCCATTGGACTCATAACGCATGGCGTAATACCCCTATTAATGATGGCGGTATTGGTCCCGTTAAATACACACTGGTTGCTGATATGAAGCATGAAGTTTGCCAAGCCTATGATGTTGAATCTGAAGGTGGCGTTGCATTTCGTGGTTCGTTCTTAATCGATGAAGATGGCGTTGTGCGTCACCAAGTCGTTAATGATCTGCCTCTTGGTCGCAACATCGATGAGATGATACGCATGGTTGATGCACTGGCTTTCCATCAAGAGCACGGCGAAGTATGCCCTGCAGGGTGGAATGACGGTGATGCCGGTATGACTGCAACACCCGATGGTGTGGCTGCTTATCTATCAGACAATGCGGCTGATCTATAAGTAATAATCTTATTGCTGCTTAGGTAAAAAGTTGCCTGTATCTGTAATTGTACAGGCAACCTCTTTTAGCGTCTTTCTGTGGCCAACATGTGCCCAGAAGACAGATCTGCTCTTACCTTTTTCCTTCTGCGAGTAACTCGTATCTAGTGTTTGTTAGTCTGATTCTGCTAGTGGCCAGCCGCCTAGCGTCTGCCAGCGATTGACAATCATACAAAATAACTCTGCCGTCTTTTGCGCGTCATAGGCTGCTGAGTGCGCCTCTCGATTATCAAACTCTATTCCGGCAATTTGGCAGGTTTTTGCCAGTACAGTATGCCCAAAAGCAAGCCCAGATAGGGTGGCGGTATCCATGCATGAGAAAGGGTGGAAGGGGTTGCGTTTAATCTGGCATCGGTCCGATGCAGCATTAACAAAACCTAAGTCAAAATGCGCATTGTGCCCGACCATAATCGCTCGCGAACATTGCGCGGCTTTTACTGCTTGGCGAACCTCCTTAAACAGCGAGCCTAAAGCGATGCTTTCAGGTTCTGCTAGACGGCTATCACTCTCGATATCGATACCCGTAAAATCGAGGGCTGCTTGTTCTAGGTTGGCACCTGGAAAAGGTTCAACCTGGTATTCATAGCAGGCATCAGGTGTTATAAAACCTGCATCATCAATGGCAAGTGTGACGGCGGCAACTTCTAACAGGGCATCTGTTTTTGCATTAAAGCCGCCGGTTTCAACATCGACAACCACAGGTAAAAAGCCGCGGAATCGATCGGCGAGCAGCGGCGCTTGGAGTTCATTTGTCACTCTCTATCCTTAGTAATAGATAGCGGTATTGTTATAGTACCGAAATATTTATAGCTTGGCGCTATTGTGTGTTAAACGACTACACTATTAGGTAGCAGAGCAAAGGTAGTAAGCCTAGCTAGCACTACAGATTTGACCCTGCAAGTTCACTACTGACTATTCAGACCATCTCAGACCATCGAGATATACCTGAATAGGCTGTTTAATGCAGTCATTTATTACATGGATTCAATCCTACCTAAAAAATGCGCTAAAGCACAGAAAATCATCGCCGATAACAGATAATATGTATGCAATAACTATTAATGGGGCGCTCAGGTGGCAACGGCTGGCATTTTTGTCACAGCCGGGCCTGTTTAATGGCTGGCTAGTACTGTGCCATATGGTGCTGGTATTGGCTGTGTCTAGCAGTGCCATGGCATTAGAGTATGCGACACGCACTGACCAAGTAAGTTGGGAGGTCGATGCCTCGAAGTTTGAGTGCCGCTTATCCCATGCTATTACCGACTTTGGCAAGGCGGCATTCATTCGTCCCGCAGGTGAATCTGTGCAGTTTCGTTTGTATTCCAATAGCCCACGGATGAAAAGTGGGCAAGCATCACTCACCGCTCGTCCCCCGGCATGGTCTGCCAATAAGATAGCGCAGAAGCTCGGCTTTGTTAATGTGCGCCAAGGGCGCCAGCCCATTCATATTGGCCAGAAGCTATCAGAGCGTATGCTGGCTGAATTGCAGCAAGGTACTTTTTTAGAATTCTCTCGCACGCCGTGGTATGGAAATGGAGCATCCATTAAGGTGCTATTGTCCAGCATTGGTTTTCGTGAAAGCCATAATCAATACTTGGCTTGTCTTGCCAATCTACTACCTGTTAATTTTCGTCAAGTCGAGAAAACCACACTCTATTATGATCCTAGCGATGATACGCTGACACATAAAACAAAGAGCCAATTGGAAAAAATTATTCTCTACGCAAATGCAGATCCCAGTGTGAAGATATTCTATATCGATGGCCATACTGATAGCGAAGGAATGCGCAATAAAAACCTGATCGTATCGCAACAACGTGCCGAGATGATTGCGAATTACCTGATCGATAATGGCGTTGCACCGGATCGTATCGTGACGCGTTGGCACGGTGAACGCTACCCTGTTATTTCTAATCGCAGTGCTAAGGGCCGGGCTAAAAATCGCAGAGTCACAGTGCGCTTAAGCAAAAAACCTAAACCAAAGTCGATACCTGTGGTTAAAAAAGAACCAGTTGCCCAGCAGGAAGTCCCTCCTTAGTACCTAATAGCTAAATTCCTCTATTATTTCCGTTTAATTATCGATACAATTCGCGCCCCTAGCTGTTAACGGTGTGTAGGAGTTCCCTCTATGTCATCCATCAATAAAGTTGTATTAGCCTATTCTGGCGGCCTTGATACGTCCGTCATTGCCAAGTGGTTACAAGAAACTTATCAGTGTGAAGTAGTAACGTTTACCGCTGATCTTGGTCAAGGTGAAGAGGTTGAACCCGCTCGCGCGAAAGCCCAGGCACTGGGTATCAAAGAAATTTACATCGACGATTTACGCGAAGAGTTTGTTCGTGATTTTGTCTTCCCTATGTTTCGTGCCAATGCTATCTATGAGGGTGAGTATTTGCTTGGCACCTCTATTGCGCGTCCTTTAATAGCAAAGCGAATGATCGAAATTGCCAATGAAACCGGCGCGGATGCCATTTCGCACGGCGCCACAGGTAAAGGCAATGACCAAGTACGCTTTGAGCTTGGTGCCTATGCACTTAAGCCTGGTGTTCAAGTGATTGCCCCTTGGCGTGAGTGGGAGTTAAGTTCACGAGAAACGCTGATGGCTTATTGCGATGAGCATAATATCCCTGTTGATTATGCTGCGAACAAGAAAAAGTCACCCTATTCAATGGATGCTAACTTGCTGCATATTTCTTATGAAGGCGGTATTTTAGAGGACCCATGGGCAGAAGCAGAAGATGATATGTGGCGTTGGAGTGTTGCACCAGAGCAGGCACCCGATAAACCGCTGTACCTTGAGCTTACTTATGAAAAAGGCGATATTATCGCTATCGATGGTACCCCGATGACCCCGGCTACAGTATTGGCCTATCTAAATAAAGTCGGTGGTGAGCACGGTGTTGGCCGGCTTGATATTGTTGAAAACCGTTATGTAGGTATGAAGTCGCGTGGATGTTACGAAACGCCAGGCGGCACTATCATGATGAAAGCCCATCGCGCTATCGAATCAATTACATTGGATCGCGAAGTTGCCCACTTAAAAGACGAGTTAATGCCTAAATACGCCGAGCTGATTTATAACGGCTACTGGTGGAGTCCAGAGCGTAAAATGTTGCAGACGGCTATTGATGAATCTCAGCAATGTGTTAACGGTGAGGTGCGTTTAAAGCTCTATAAAGGCGCAGTATCAGCCGTTGGGCGACGCTCAGCAGATAGCTTGTTTGATGAAAAAATAGCCACTTTTGAAGATGATGACGGTGCATACAATCAGCAAGATGCCGAAGGCTTTATCAAATTAAATGCATTGCGCATGAGAATTGCGGCCAATAAAGGGCGCACACTAGGATAGTTTAAAGAGACATAATCGGTACGTTCAATATTAGGTACGTATTCATACTAGGATACACAACCCCTGTGGCCAACTTGAAGCACCAGCCAAGTAAGGCTGAAGCATTAGGCCACTGTTGCCATAGGGGATTTATACCGCCTTCTCCTGTTTGTATCGTTATATTTCTAAGTACTGCCTATGTTTCATCGAGCACTTATTTTTTTGCTATTAATGCGGATGTGTGGGTAGCGATAGTTTATATCGCCAATATTACGCAAAAATACGTGAACTGACCTAGACTATCGTAAGGTCTATCTTCCGCAAGGTAATAATTTTTACGTTTATCCCTATTAATTGTATGAGTAATTAGGCGTATTCTTGATAGCGATCAAACGACGGTCATTCGAATGGGGTATAGTCGCCCGTATTCGTATTTAGGCAATGAGACCGAAAACGTTTTCTTTTTAAAGTTAGGAAAGCCACTATGAGTAGCCATACGGCATCTGCTGGGGATACACCAGTCTACAACTATCAAATCGTGCGTCAGTTTGCCATTATGACGATCGTTTGGGGTATTTTTGGTATGGGGATGGGAGTATTTATTGCTGCCGAACTTTACTGGCCTCAATTGAATGATTTGTTTCAGCCTTTTACGCATTTTGGTCGCTTGCGCCCTTTGCATACTAATGCGGTTATTTTCGCCTTTGGCGGCAGCGCACTATTTGCAACATCCTATTATGTTGTGCAGCGAACCTGTCAGGCCTCACTCTTTGGTGGGTGGTTGATTCCGTTTACGTTTTGGGGGTGGCAAGTTGTCATTATTGCTGCTGCGATCACCTTGCCTTTAGGTATGACCAGTACTAAAGAATACGCAGAGTTAGAGTGGCCGATTGATATCTTAATCGCGCTGGTTTGGATTTCTTATGCGATCGTATTCTTCGGGACCATTATTAAGCGTAAAACGTCTCATATTTATGTGGCCAATTGGTTCTACGGTGGTTTTATTATTACCGTCGCCGTACTGCATATTGTCAATAGCGCGGCTGTGCCTGTGACAATGACTAAATCTTATTCTGCTTATGCTGGTGCTATGGATGCAATGATCCAGTGGTGGTATGGTCATAATGCAGTGGGCTTTTTCCTGACTGCGGGCTTTTTAGGGATGATGTATTACTTTGTCCCCAAACAGGCAGGGCGCCCTGTTTATTCTTACCAGCTATCTATTGTGCATTTTTGGGCACTTATTTCATTGTACATATGGGCGGGTTCTCACCACCTTCATTATTCCGCATTACCTGACTGGGCGCAGAGTTTGGGCATGGTAATGTCACTGATTCTACTGGCACCAAGCTGGGGCGGAATGATCAACGGCATTATGACGCTGTCCGGTGCTTGGCATAAATTGCGTACCGACCCTACCTTGCGCTTTTTAGTTGTCTCGTTATCGTTTTATGGTATGTCGACTTTTGAAGGTCCGATGATGGCGATTAAGACTGTAAATGCACTGTCGCATAATACTGACTGGACTATTGGCCACGTACACTCTGGTGCCTTGGGTTGGGTGGCAATGATTTCAATCGGAGCAATTTATCACCTATTACCTGTACTGTCGGGCCGCAAGGAAATGTGGAGTGTGGGTTTAATTAACACTCACTTTTGGCTAGCGACCTTGGGGACTGTTTTATACATCGCTTCAATGTGGGTCAACGGTATTACTCAGGGTTTGATGTGGCGTGCATTTAACCAAGACGGCACGCTAACCTATAGCTTTATTCAGGCTGTAGAGGCCAGTATGCCGGGTTATCTTGTACGTTTAATTGGTGGGGTGCTTTTCTTGGCAGGTATGTTTGTTATGGCATATAACGCGTACCGTACTTTAAGTGATGACACTGCTAAAGACGCAGTTGCACAACCGCAAGTCGCTTAAGGAGAGTACTGTGAAGAATCATGATATTGTTGAAAAAAATATTGGCCTGATGGGGATTCTAGTCGTCGTCGCGATTAGTTTCGGTGGTATGGTTGAGATTGTACCGCACTTCTTTTTGGACGAAACAACCGAGCCTATTGAGGGGCTTAAACCTTGGCCTGCCGTTCAGTTGGAAGGGCGTGATATTTATATCCGCGAAGGCTGCCATGTTTGCCACACGCAAATGGTGCGTCCACTGCGAGCAGAGGTTGAGCGTTATGGCCATTACTCTGTTGCCGGTGAAAGTGTTTACGAGCATCCCTTCTTGTGGGGTTCTAAGCGTACTGGGCCCGATCTAGCGCGTGTAGGTGGCCGCTATAGTGACACCTGGCATAAAGCGCATATGTATAACCCGCGCAATGTTGTTCCTGCATCGAATATGCCAGCGTTTCCTTGGCTATTTGATAACGTTCTCGATGGCAAACATACCGCTGCAAAAATGAAAGCGTTGCGCTCTGTGGGCGTTCCCTATACCGATGAGGATATTGCCGGTGCGCAAAAGGCCGTTAAGGGAACCACCGAGATTGATGCACTCGTTGCGTATTTGCAGGCATTAGGTACTTTGCCTGCTCTACAGCAGAAGCGCTAGCGATGGATATTAATACACTACGTGGCCTATCGACAGTGTTTGTGATGATTGCCTTTTTTGCAGTCTGCTGGTGGGCCTTTGCCCCCAGCCGCAAACGACGTTTCGAAGATGACGCGAACTTGCCCTTTGCCGACGAGCCTAGCGAGGGCGAATTAAGCAATAGCCAACAACAATTACAATCAAGCACTGACACCGATAAAGTCAGTGATGTAAGGCAGGATTGATTATGAGTACTTTTTGGAGCCTGTGGATTATTATCCTTACGAGCTTAAATCTAGCGCTACTATTATGGGTGCTGTTAGCCAATCGCAAAGTGGCTGTACGCGATGACGATGACCCGGAAAACAAAACAACCGGCCATGTTTATGATGGCATCGAAGAATATGATAACCCGCTGCCTAAATGGTGGTTCTATATGTTCCTGGGTACGTTTATCTTTTCAATTGGCTACTTAATTGCCTATCCTGGTATGGGAAGCTGGAAAGGTTTGTTAGGTTGGACTCAAGTAGGGCAGCTAGAGGCATCTCAACAAAAAGCGCAGTCACAGTTGCAAAAAAGTTTTGGTGTTTATTCAACCATGAGTGTGGAAGATTTAGCGCTTGAACCTAAAGCGATGAAAATGGCTTCGCGTATATTTGCCAACAACTGTGCAGTTTGTCACGGTGCTGATGGTGGTGGTGCGCTGGGTTTTCCTAACCTAACGGATAATGATTGGTTATACGGTGGTTCACCTGAAGCGATTAAGCAAACACTGGTTAATGGGCGCCAAGCGGCAATGCCTGCCTGGTCTGCTGTATTGGGTGAGCAAGGCATCAATGAAACAGCTCATTATGTCTTGCAGCTATCAGGTCAAGAGTACGATGAAGCCTTAGCACAAAAGGGCAGTAAGTTATTTTTACAAAACTGTGCGGCTTGCCATGGTGCAGACGGTAAAGGAGTACATGCAGTGGGTGCGCCAAACTTAACCGACGATATTTGGCTTTATGAAGGGAGTGCATCAGGTATTCGGCAGACCTTACGCAATGGTCGCAATGGGCAAATGCCTGCCCAGAAAGAACGCCTGCGCGCAGATAAAATTCACTTGTTGACATCATATGTCTATAGCTTATCGCTAGAACAGTAGCGATAGGTCCCAAGTCTTGCCTTATCTAGGTAGCGCACATTAGTGCGCTACCTGCCATCCCATAACTACTGTGGCCACAGCGCTACAAAGAGGTAGTCAGTATGGGCAATACGCTCAAGAAACCAGAACCTGAAAAACCAAAGGCTGAGCCATCATCAGACGGTATTCGCTATGTGAATGTCTATGAGTCTGACTCAAAAATTTATACGCGTAAGATCACCGGTTTTTATCAAAAGTTGCGCCGTTACACGGGCATACCGTTAATGCTGGGTTTTTTATTGCTGCCGTGGTTTGTGATTGATGGTCGGCCAGCGATGTTATTCGATTTACCAACGCGTCAGTTCCATATTCTGTGGGTGACCTTTGGGCCTCAAGACGGCATGTTATTAGCCTGGTTATTAATTATTTCTGCCTTCGCGCTATTTACCGTCACAGCTTTATTGGGGCGGGTATGGTGTGGTTTTACATGTCCGCAAACGGTATGGACACTCATGTTTATCTGGGCTGAGCATCTCTGTGAAGGGGATCGCAATAAACGTATTAAGCTAGATGCTGCGAGCTGGAGCATGGAAAAAGTGCTGCGAAAGAGCAGTAAGCACGCTATATGGGTGGTCATTGCCTTTATTACAGGCGCGACTTTTATTGGTTATTTTTTACCAATTCGAGAATTGCTCGCAGGTTTTATTCCGCAACTGTCCGATTCAGGTTTAGTGGCGTTTTCTATTAATCCACAAGCTGCTTTCTGGACATTATTCTTTGCGCTTATGACATACCTGAACGCTGGCTGGATGCGTGAACAGGTGTGTAAACATATGTGTCCTTATGCTCGCTTTCAGTCGGTGATGTATGATAGCGATACTCTCGCTGTGCACTATGACCCTGCTCGAGGAGAGAATCGCGGGCCCCGAAAAGCCAGCGAAGATTACCGAGCACAAGGTAAGGGTGACTGTATCGATTGCTCTTGGTGTGTTCAGGTGTGCCCTGTCGATATCGATATTCGCGATGGTTTACAGTATGAATGTATTAACTGTGGCTTGTGTGTTGATGCCTGCAATACGGTCATGGATAAAATGCAATACCCGCGTGGGTTAATTCGCTTTACCAGTGATGACCAATTACAAACCGGCAAAACTCACTATATCCGGCCACGTCTATTTGGCTATATGTTTGCTGTGTTGGTAATGGCTTGTGCCTTTGTGTATACCATCGCTAATCGGCAGCCTCTTACCATTGATGTTAGTCGTGACAGGGGGGTTAGGATGTATCGCATCAATGCTGGCGATGTGCAGAATGTCTATACCATTGCGATTAATAATATGGATCGCAAAGAGCAAACGTATGTTGTCGAAGTCGCTGGAGATTACCCGTTTCGTGTGAAAAAAATGCGTCCTGTCGTTTTGGAAGAAGGCGAGATTTTTAGTATCCCCGTGCGTGTTTTAGTTGATAAAGACGTGTTGCAAACTATGAAGTCTGATATTGTTTTTACCGTACGCTCAACCATTGATGACGATATTGTCGCCACAGAGAGCGCAACCTTTATTGGCCCCGAGCGTTAGCGACGATTCGGGCATTTTTTATTCTGTGCCGGCAAATGTGGTATGCTGGTACTTTACTGTTTGTTTTTCTTCTGCCGTTTTCTGTAATGGTATGACTATATAGGTCACTACATGATACACGATCGCTCTCTATCTGACCCCGTTGCCAATCAACACCTTGCTGATAGTGAGGCCGATAACGGACCTTGGTATCGACAGTTTTGGGCGTGGTTTTTACTGGTACCTTTGATTGTAGTTGTAATAGCCTCCTCGATTACCGTTTCTATTGCGGTGCGCCACTCTGATGATGTGGTGATAGATAATTACTACAAAGAAGGCCGCATGATAAATGAGCGTCGAGACGAGGACTTGCGGGCCACCCAATTAGGGCTTGTTGCTGATATACAGTTTGATCAGCAAGTAGGAGAGTTAATTGTTGATATTAAACACAGCAAGGGTACGCTACCTGCAACATTGATATTAGCCATGAATCACCCTACCAGCGAGCAGTTTGATCGCTACTATAATTTACAATTAATTAGTGGTAGACGTTATCACACAGAAGTTGACCAAGTGCTTGAACATCGTTGGTATTTACACCTTTCGCCAACCGTTCCCGTAGATGCCGAGGCTTCGACAGATACGACCACAGAGCCTTCGACCAAATGGCGTTTGAAAGGTACTATCGATTTCAATCAACATTCACAGGTGCGGCTAGACAGCAATGGCTGATGTGCCGCTCTCGTCAATGGATACCCCCAGCGTTGAGGGGGATCTAGCGTACTCTGCCCCTCTTTCGTGTTATCACTGTGGTTTGCCCGTAATGGTCGCTGGTGAGTTTACACACTGTATTAACCACGTTGAACAGGAGTTTTGTTGTCCGGGTTGCCAGGCAATAGCCAGTGCTATTGATGAGGGTGGTCTGGGTAGTTTTTATGCCTATCGATCTGAATTAAGCCAACGCCCTGAAATGATCGTTGATGATTTTAGTATCTACGATGAATTATCTATTCAGGCTCCTTTTGTATCGCGTATTGACGATTGCTGCTCTAGTGCTAATTTGCTACTAGAGGGTATTACTTGTGCTGCATGTGTCTGGTTGATTGAGCAACATCTTGAGCAGTTACCTGGCCTTCAGCGTATTCGTGTTAACTCAGTGACACATCAATGCGTGGTGAGCTGGGATCACACACAGCAACATCTTAGCGTCATAATGGCCGCACTTGCACATATTGGTTATCGCCCACAGCCGGCACTTGCGGCTGATCAAAAACTGCATCAACAACAATTACAAAGAGCGAGCTTGATGCGTTTAGCTGTTGCTGCCTTTGGTATGATGCAAGTGGGTATGGTCGCAATTGCATTGTACGCCGGGGCTTTGCAGGGAATGGATCAACAGTGGCAGTGGTTATTGCGTTGGACTAGTTTGTTGGTTGCAACACCTGTTGTTTTATTTAGCGCTAAACCGTTTTGGCAAAGTGCTTGGCGAAGCTTGCGCAATCGCCACCTGACGATGGATGTCCCTGTATCGTTGGCTATCTTACTGGCCTATTTTGCCAGTGCTTGGGCAACAGTATATAACGCCGGTGAAGTCTATTTTGATTCTGTCTCAATGTTTACATTTTTTCTGCTGCTGGGGCGGCACTTAGAAATGCGTGCGCGCCTGCACAACTGGCAAATGACGGGTAATATGACCCGGTTGTTACCGATGACAGCGCTGCGAGTCTCGACACCGAGTAATACCGATACCTCTAATCAACAATCAATGACAACTGTTTCACTTGAGCAGGTTGTTGTCGGTGATTACCTTCGCGTTGGCAGTGGCGATACGTTACCGTGTGATGGTGTTGTGATTGATGGCCACAGTGCAGTCATTGAAGCATTAATAACCGGTGAGGCTGAACCGGTTGAGAAAGTTATTGGTGATGCTGTAATTGCCGGTACGCTCAATACCGATGGTAGCCTCCTGATCAAAGTAACAGCTGTTGGCTCTCAAACGCGCTTATCTACCATTGAACAGCTTGTGTCTCAAGCTCAGCAAGAAAAACCTGCACTACAAATTATTGCCGATAAGCTCTCTAGCTATTTTGTTGGTTTTGTATTGTTGGTTTCTCTTGGGGTATTGGGTTTTTGGTTATTGCACAGCCCCACACATGCTTTTTGGGTAATGCTGTCGGTCTTAGTGGTTACATGCCCTTGTGCATTATCGCTGGCAACACCCGCGGCGTTAACCGCTGCGGTTGCAGCTTTGCGCCAGTGTGGTTTATTGGTGCTCAAAGGCCATGTTATTGAAGCACTATGTCGCATTGATACCGTCGTTTTTGATAAAACAGGAACTCTCACCTACGGCAAGCCGCAAGTCACACAGGTTATTCCTATCGATGCAAGTGGTGTTGATGATGATCAAATACTGGCATTGGCTGCCGCCTTAGAAGAAGGCTCTAATCATCCTATTGCGCAAGCATTTATCGATTATCAGGGGCGTTATAGAGCCAGTGATTTGTGCGTGGTGACTGGTGCAGGAGTTGAGGGAGTGATCGATCAACAACACTATCGCCTAGGTAAGCCTAGCTTTGCTATAGGTGATGATGTCATGCTCGATGCGCCGAGTAAAGGGCAGTGGTTATTGTTGGCAAAGGACCAAGCACCTATTGCCTGGATAGGCTTACGTGATCAGCTACGTGAGTCATCGCTTGAAACGGTCAAGGCGTTGCGACAGTGTGGCATTAACGTCGAAATTCTCAGTGGTGATACACACAATGTGGTGAGTGATATGGCCTCCCATTTAGGGGGGATTCATTATCGAGCAGACAATACCCCAGAGATGAAGCTGGCTTATATTCGTAAACTGCAACGTACACAGCATGTATTGATGGTAGGGGACGGTATTAATGATGTGCCTGTACTCGCTACTGCTGATGTCTCTATTGCCATGGATACCGCCTCTGATTTTGCACAGGCAAAAGCAGATAATGTACTGCTTAATGGCAATTTATCAACGTTAGTGAAAGCTATGATTGTCGCTAGGCGTTGTCGTCGCATTATTAAACAAAATCTGAGTTGGGCGCTATTGTATAATATACTGGCACTACCCTTGGCTGCGGCAGGTTATGTCCCTCCTTATCTGGCCGCTATTGGAATGTCGCTTAGCTCGCTGATTGTTGTACTTAATGCAATGCGACTATATCGTGTGTAACAAGTATTGCTGGGGCAATTACTCAACAGTAGGATGATTGAATGGAAAGCTTGTACTTGCTGATTCCTGTAGGGCTTATTTTTATTGCGCTGGCAGTTAAAGTGCTTTTTTGGGCGATTAAAAATGGCCAGTATGATGACCTTGATACTGAGGCCCACCGTATTTTATTTGATGATAAAACCGATCGTCCTAAAACGTCTACAACGCCTGTTAGTCCGACGGAAACCTCGCCTGAACACTCGTCTAAGTGATGCCAGAATTACTGTCTTTTTTTACCGCACTAAGTCTTGGTTTGTTAGGGGGCGCACATTGTTTGGGTATGTGTGGTGGCATTATGGGTGCTTTAACCATGGCAATTGGCCCGCAGGAATACACTAAAAAATTGTGTATTATGGCCGCTTATAATGTGGGGCGAATCAGTAGTTATCTTTTAATTGCGGTTATTTTTTCTTGGTTTGCCAATACACTCACAGATTATTTTTTACTGGGTTTTATGCGCTTTGTGGCGGGGATCTTGTTGATCTTTATGGGGTTGTATTTAGCTAATTGGTGGCGTGGGCTCGTAGCGCTAGAGCGAGTAGGAGCTGTGGTCTGGCAATATATTCAACCGTGGGGGAAATCATTATTACCGGTTAAATATTCCTGGCAAGCACTATTGTTAGGTTGTATTTGGGGGTGGTTGCCCTGCGGCCTTGTGTATACTGCGCTAGCGTATGCATCAACATCAAGTACGCTAACCCAAGCGGCCGTTACTATGCTGGGGTTTGGCTTAGGAACATTGCCGGCTGTTGTCGCTGGTGGTTTAATGGCTGAACGTTTCTCTCGCTGGGTTAAACATACATGGCTGCGGCGTAGTTTTGGTGTGTTGATTATAGTCTTTGGCCTGTGGACACTGTATATGGCATCGATGCATGCTCATAGTGCTCATGCAAGTGCAGTTAATACTCAAGCAGGTCATGGCCACCCTCAAGCAGCACTATCAATATTGGCGAGGTTTTCGCTTGCAGGATAAGAGCATACCGGCAATAGTAGCGTTACCGTTTTTTATACTCGGCTGTTGAAATACCATAGCGGTTTAATTTTTGGTTAAATGTTCTTCTTTCTATTTTTAAATCGCTTAATATCCTAGATACCTTGCCTTCATGCTCTTTAAGTTTTAAGCGAATTAACAGTTCTTCGTATGAATCAACTTGTTGCTTTAGCGATTTTTCAGAGTCATCCAATATCGTATTTGACTCTGTACTTTTCATTGCATAATCGATATCACCGCAGCCTTTTAGTGCGTAGCGTGTGGCGATATTAATAAGTTCACGGACATTACCGGGCCATTCATAATTCATGAGCTGCTTGCGAGTATGATTGTTACTGATTTGATAGCGAGTGCCAAACTTTTCACAATTCTCAATAGCAAAGTACTCAAATAGATTAATAATGTCTTCCCCTCGTTGCCGTAAAGCAGGAATATAAAGCTCACCGACTTGTAGGCGAAAAAACAAATCTTGTCTAAAATCCTTATTGTCTCTTAATTCATCTTTGGTTGCTGAGACCACTCGACAATCAATAGATATCTCTTGGTTACTGCCTATTGGAGTAATAATATTGTCCGATAACGCACGTAATAGCTTCGCCTGGGTTGAAAGTGGCAGGCTTTCTATTTCATCTAAAAATAAAGTACCGCCTTGTGCGTACTCTAACTTTCCTATGCGATCATTCTGGGCATCAGTGAAAGCCCCTTTTTTATAGCCAAATAACTCTGCTTCGGCTAGCTGTTCTGGAATGGCTGCACAATTAAGAGGCACGAAATTTTTGTTACAACGGGTGCTATACTCATGCAAACAGCGTGCGACCAGCTCTTTACCAACGCCTGTTTCCCCATAGATTAAAATAGGTATATCCATTGGTGCCAATTCAACAATGTCACGCTTTAAACGTTTAACTGAAGGGCACTGGCCTACAATTAGTGATTCAATATTGGCCTGGTCTTCTAATAGTTTTTTCGTCGTTCGTAAAGAGAGTGTGAGATAGCGTTTGTCGACTGCACGATGTATGCAGTCAATTAATCTGCGTGTATCAAATGGCTTTTCCATAAAGTCATACACGCCATGTTTAATAGCATCGACGGCAAGCGAAATATCTCCATAGCCTGTCATGAGTATCACTGGCAGTTCTGCATCAATTTTATAGACAGATTGTGCAAACTCAAACCCATCTGCATTTGGCATTCTTAAGTCAGTTAATATCACCGCTGGGAAATCTGGTGTAATTTTATGAATAATATCATTTGGCGACGAACACAGTTTTATATTATCAAACTGTGTTGAGAGTAAATCACCGGTGTTGACTCTAATATCTTCGTCATCATCGATAATATAAATAATAATATCTTGTTTTTTGATGATGTTATCCATGATTGTTGACTGTAGCTGTATTGTTTTTAGCAAGTGGTAAATTAATAAAAAAATCAGCGCCTTTATTGCTGTTGGCAACACTGATATTGCCGCCATATTCTTGAACTATTTCATAGGTGATTGATAGTCCTAGACCAAGCCCTTTGCCTACCTGCTTTGTAGTAAAGTAAGGGTTAAATAACTGTTTAAGTATATCCGGGCTAACACCTTCGCCGTTGTCTTTTATAGTTACTTGTGCTTGTTCGCCTTGTTGCTTAATGGTGATAATAATTTGGGGTTGTTGTTTGTGTTCTGTTGCATCGATTGCATTTTTAATAATGTTGGAAATAACTAAATCCATTTTTAGTGGGTTAACGTTAATATAAAGATTAGGTTGCTCACAGTTAATGGATACTGAAATGTTATGTTCAGAAAAACTGTCATTAAAGTTGTCTAGTGACTGAGCGACAAGCTTGTAGAGATTGGTGATCTCTTTTGACTCTTCATCTTGATAGCTAAAAAATTTCAATAATTTAATAATGCTATGCATTTTCTTATTTAATGGAGACAGTCGGCCTATTGATGCTGCGGCGCCTGACCAATCTTCTTTTTCTATTTTGGCATTGGCAGCTGCGATAGAGCTATTCATGGCCGCTAGTGGCTGGCTGATTTCATGCACAATCGTTGCCGCCATGTTGCCAAGTGCCGTCGCTTTATTTTTTTGCATCAGTGCAGTTTGGGCACTGTGTAATTCTTTTGTACGATTGCTGATTGTTTCCTCAAGGTGTTGGTTTATTTTTATTATTTCATTTTCAACTTTTTTTCTCCGCTGTATATTTACGATAGTCATAAGATATAGGCTTTCACTCATCGCTTCTAGTTGGCTTATGGCAAACATCACCGGCATAGTGGGTTTGTTGTTGTCGATAGCGTTAGTTTCATGATAGGCCGGTGCGGCGATGTCTTCAAGTAATAGTGTGTCAAAATCATCCTCAGAGATATTAATCAACTCGTTAATATACGTAGCACTATTGAGGTTTAGATCTTTTCCTTTAAGTAATAAATGTTTTGCATGGTCATTTACCGAGTACAGCAAGCCATCATGAGAAAATACAACGACACCAATATGAATGTTGTCCATTACTGCTTGTAGCTCTTGACGTCGCTGTTGCTCTAGTGTGCGATGCTGTTGTTGCGATTTCAGTTTATGCCTACGCTCTCTTAATGTAATGTGGGCCATGGCGGCTAACATGCTCGTAATTAAAAAAAAAGCGATAGACGAGTTAAGAATATTGTCGTGTTTGACAAGATAATAAAGGCGCCAGCCAGTCTCTTTTATGTCAAAGGGATTGACCAGGTAGAGCTTTCCGTCGATAACCCAAAATGCTTTCGCATCATCATTGTCAGGGAAATTGACACCGATTGACTTAGTAAATAAAGATGTTAGAGCGATATTTTTAAATTGTTTTTGTTGATCAATGATCTTTAAAGTGTCATCTGACAGTGGGTTTAGTGAACGATATCGCCAGCCTTCTTTTGCACTGAGGATAACAATGCCATTATTGTCGGCGACGATGACATCTTCCCCTGCGGTTTTCCAGTTTTCTTCCCACATTCGCAGATCTATTTTGGCAACAGCTACACCAATGACAGTTGTGTCAACAATGATAGGTGACGCAATAAAAAAGCCAGGAATCCCGGTAGTGGCGCCTTTCGCGTAATAAAACTGCTGCTTTTTTTGACTCACCGCATCTTTAAAGTAAGGTCTAAATGAGTAGTTTTGATTAAGAAAACTATTGGGTGAATTATAATTACTGGTGGCGCGTACAGTACCACTGATATCCATAATGTATAGATCGTTAGCACCTGATCGCTCAGTAATAAATCTAAGACGTTTGCTAACGCCTGTATGGTCATCGAGGCTATTTAAAATAATATCTTTAATGGAGTCATCGGTGGCAAGCAATGCCGGGAGATATTCATACTGGTTGATAAATGATGTGAGTGATTGGTTATATATTTTTGATGAGCGTTCATTAACGGTGTTGAAATAAAATAGCATGGCTATATAGAAAAATACACTCATTAGTGTAATGGCCAATACTATTAATATTGGCCATGCTACAGCAGCGCTATTAAATCGCTTAAACACAACAGAATACCCTCGTGAATGTCAAATCTTACTCTTGCGCAAACAGAGCTTCTTTGTAACGAAGGTCATGATAGTAGAGGCTTAAGCCTCTACTGGTTGCCCTTCGGTACGGTTCTTTTTGATGTCCATAAGCAATAGTGCAACAATGACAACAACAGCGGTCAGGTCAATATAGTATGGCATATTAGGCCAAATTAACAGAATGCCTGCTGTTGCTAGTATAAGCCTATTCAGTGGTGATTGTTGCGTTTCAAGGTAGCCATATAAGCTGGCGACAAAGGCGTACATGCCGATAGCAACGGCAAAAAACACATGTAACTGCTCTGCCAGTGTACCGCCAATAAAAGAGGTATAGGCAAACATAATAGGGATGATATACAGCCCTTTTGCTGTTTTCCAAGCCTCGACCCCAGTTGCCATTGGTGGTGTTTTTGCAATGGATGCCGCTGCAAAAGCAACGAGGCATACAGGTGGTGTGACATTACTATCTTGAGATAGCCAAAATATAATCATATGAGCTGATAGCATCATCATTGATAGACTGTACGGGTCAAATGATAGGTCAAGCAACTGGTTGCGTAGCTCAAGAGGCAATGCTTGGACAACCTCAGTGACTGCAACGAGTGATAGCTCGCTGGTCGGGCTTGTCAATAATGCGCCTAGGTCTGGGGCTAATACGTGAATGATTTGCTGTGTTGCCTCAGGGACACTGCCTGCCATGACTATATCGACTAAACCATGCTGTGCTATCAGTGCATACAGCGCTGGTGCACATAGTGTTGCTAGTACAATGTAGGATGCTGTTACAGGCAATCCCATTCCAACAACCAGAGATGCTAAAGCAACTAAGGTCAGCATTAGTAGCAAATTAGAACCTGCCCACTCAGTGATCATATGAGAGAAGGTCACACTTAGGCCTGAGATATTAATAGAGTTGACAAACAGTGATATGGTGACCAGTAATACGGCAATCATTGCACAATTTTTAGAACCTGTATCCAGTGCGGCTTTGATATCATTAAACGTCATTTTATGTTTCGAAAACCAAGAAAAGACAATAATTGATAATGTTGCATAGCCACCGGCGTAAGTGGGGGTAAAACCCTGTACCATCAGTATTACCAGTAGCACTAAAGGTAACAGGTAATGCCAGCCTTCTTTTAACACGCTAAGCACACTTTCAGTTTGTTCAGTTGATGGTTTTAACCCACATTTTATAGCTTGAATACGGACATAAATACCGATAGTAATAAAATAAAGTACACCGGGTAGAAACGCGGCTTTAATAATACTGAAAAAGTCGATACTGGTGTATGAAATCATAATAAACACACCAGCCCCCATAATGGGCGGAATTAATTGGCCGCCTGTTGAGGCGCCAGCCTCGACTGCCGCTGCAAATTTAGCCGGAAACCCTGCTTTTTTCATAAGGGGTATCGTAATAACCCCGGTTGCGGTTGTATTGGCAATTGCTGAACCTGATACTGAGCCCATTAAGCCCGATCCGAGTACGGCGACTAAGCCTGGGCCACCAGTTAAACGCCCTACAGCTGCGTGAGAGAGCCGTATGATAAAATCACCGGTGCCGTGTTGTACTAAAAAGGCACCAAATAAAATAAAAATAAATACCATTGACCACGAAATGCCAGCTAGCGTACCAAACAGGCCATCTTCGTTATCGCCAAAGAAATTATTGTTGATAAAATATTCAAGGCTAATGCCCGGAAAGTGAAATATACCAGAGATATATTGCCCCCAAAATAGAACATAACTTATTCCGATAACAATAATTAAAGGGATAACCCAACCCATGGTACGACGAACAATTTCCAACCCTAGCAACATAGCGATGCTGCCGACAATATAGTCAGTTAAAAATAAGTCATAGTTGCGATTAGCAATGGTATCTTCAAACAACATCAGATATCCAACGACAAACACCAGAGCTATACACATCGCTACGTCAGTGGTAAATCCAATGCCGCGCGCCAGGCTGTTCTTGGCGCTAAATAGGGGGTGCATTAATAGGCACAAAATACCATAGCCTGCAAAATGTATCGCTGATATATAATTATCAGGTATTGATACGCTAATATTAAAATAAAGAAAAACACATGACAGAGTAATGGCTAATGCAGTAATTATTTTCTGGCGTAATGTCTTTGTTTGCACATTGTCTATATGCGATTGTGGATTAGATTCGGTTTCTATTTCCATGGGCCTTTACTCAACAGTGTTAATTGTATTTATATTTACGCGCAGGGGCATACCCTGTGAAGCGGAGCACTAATAAATGCTCATTTTCACAGGGAGAGGTAAATTAAAACCCAGCCAGTGACTGGGTACTATAGGTTAATTATTTTGCGATTAAGTGATCGGGTATGCTTATTCCACGCTCTTTATAGTAGCGTGCAGCACCGGGGTGTAGTGGGGCAGGTAGACCAACGATTGCTTTCTCAATTGACATGGCTCTTGTCGCTTTATGAATAGCGCCTAAAAACTCTAGGTTTTCATACAGTGTTTTTGTCAGCTGATAGACATGCTCATCTGGAATGTCGGCATGTGTTGCGAGAAAGTTAGGTTGTGCAATAGTGTTAATATCTTTATCTTGCCCGGGGTAAGTACCTGCGGGAATAACAAAGCGAGTCCATAAACTGCCACCATTATTGGCTTGCTTAATTTGCTCATCGGTAAAGTCTAGTGTTGTGATTCTACCATTGAGTTTTGCATAGGCGGATGTAATTGCACTAACCGGTGGGCCAGCGGGAATGTTCATGCCATCAATTTCGCCATTTTGTAGCGCTGATGATGTACCACCATAGCCTTTGTGCACATAAGTGAATTGCTTAAAGTCGATACCTAAATTACTTAAGATCTCTTCGCCTGAACCACGGGTTCCAGAATTCTTTTTACCAATGCCAAATTTTTTGCCATAGACATTTTTTAAATCGGTAATGGTGCCTGTTGTGACATACTTATTGGGGACTACCATATGTTCAACATTTTGCCAAAGCATGGTCACTGAGCGCAGGTGTGTTTGTTTGCCTGCTTGTTTTACTTTTCCTGTGCCGTTAACAGCCCACTTCCCATAAAGCCCTTGTAAAATAGCAAAGTGTGCTTCTTTATCGCGCAGCAACTTAACATTGGCGCCAGAACCACCGGAGGTGATAGCTGATAGTGTCATTTTTCCGTAATATTTTGCAGGCTCTAATTTGACTTTTGCCAGCGTAGAAATAGCCACGCCGACAGGGTAATAGGTACCCCCTGTCGATGCAGTGGCGAGTATGTATGAATCTTTTTCAGTAGCGGCAATGCTACTGTGGCTGGCAAGTGCAGCGGCACAACCAAGAGCGATTAAACTACGGCTAATACTTTTTAACATGGTTTACTCCCAACGATAGTGTGTGATTAATTATTATTGAACTTAGTAAATATCGTATGCTGCACAAGAATTCAGCCGATGTATACAGCATCTTGCTGTAACGTTACTAACTCTGTGGCATACAATGAATTTAGCATAATCTGTGCCAGTTATATAAGTGATTGATTTGCAGTAACTTACGCTAAAACTGAAGAAAAGCAAAAGAATATTTTTTCCTAGTGTAAAATTCTGTAAGAATATTTTTTCTCATCTGTTGGTGTTTGTATTGACAGCTGCGAGACAATTCTTTAATGGTATGTCTGGATAATGTTGTCTAAGGTGACGAATAAATTTTAAGGTCTTAAAACCATCAAACCATTGGTTAAAGTGATATTGGCAATGGTGAGCGCTGCGGCCTTGCCGGGTAAGATGTGCCAAGAGCACAGAGACTTTTAAGGTGCGAAGTGCGTCCTGTGTCGGTGCACTCAAGGTACTTAGCCATAATGTCCAGTCCCTTTTATAGGTGTAAAGGTGGGTTGATTGGTGTAAAAGCTCGCCAAGTTGATCGAAAATAAGTGGGTGATAATAGCGGTATTCACGTTCAGGGTTCTCCATTGCGAGTATTTTTTCAATAGCGGGCCCCGTTCCAAAGGGTACGCGCGCAGAACGGCGGGCCTCTATGGTTAGAATCGGGGTTGTTGGTTGTAAAATTTCCCCTTGTTTTGCCAGTTTATTAAGAAGGTAAAAATCTTCACCGGCGGCGCGCTTAGGAAAACCACGTACTTGGGCGTAGTGATCAATATTAACCGCAATGCAGCTACCCAGTGTATGGAAACTGTACGGTGAGCCTGCTGATTGCAAGCGCTCTACGTAATAGTGTAGAGCCTGTTCGTATAACAGTGTCGCCTGTGTGATGGCGGTTGATTGCGAGCAGGCGGAAATATGTTGATAGGGATATACGATACCGCTTGTTTGACTCGATGTCTGGGTAGTGGCTGAAAAATAATCATCAGGAAGGTGAGTGTCAGCGTCACTGGTATGTACCCAGTGGCTCAACAGTACGCCTAGGCGATAAAGTCGTGTCGCAATGTCGATGCCTATTTTTCTTACCAGACCGACACCTTGTTGCTGGGGTATACGGTTGCCAGACTTGAAGCGCTCAACCAATAACAGTCGTGATGTAGTGCCTTCCCAGTGGCAGCAATAGAGATGTTGTTTATGCCACAGCGGAGTATTTTCGTTGCGTAAATTGGCGCGCAATATATCCCAGAGGTGCTGGTTGGCAGGGTCTTCTTTCGTTACAGCATCGGGTTGATTGATGATAACAATAAACAATGTTTGTTGTTGGGCCAGCAGGCTATGTTTAAGCCGTAGCACAAACTCGGGTGTTTCATTGTAAGCAGGAATGACTACGCAGTGATGGGCTTGCCAGTCATCGGGCCATGTTGACACTAGCGTAGATTCTGGTTCGCTATAGCCGGCTAGGTATTTATCAATCACTGAGTGTGTGTGGCCGGTAACCATAAGCAGGCTTAAGTGCTACATTGTTAATGCAGCACGGCTCTAATAGGAAGTTGTCGGGTTAGTTGTGCTTCGATATCCAATAATTCATCTAAGCGTTGTTCTACGATAGGTGTATCAAAATAGCATTGTGCCAAGTCGATAAATAATAAGTGATGGCGGGCTTCCGATGCGGCAATTGAGCGATAAAACTGACTCATGGCCGGGTCGCTGTGATGCTCACCTACCAAGCTAAAGCGTTCGCAGCCACGGGCCTCAATGATACCCGCTGTGAGTAAGCGATCGAGCATATACGCTTCACTCCCGCTGCGGATATGCTGGCGAAACCCATTGATGTAAGGGTCTTTTTCATCGGGCTTTAGTGTCAGATTGCGCGCTTGCATGATTCGCACGACTTCTCGAAAGTGACTGAGTTCCTCTATAGAGAGATCTATCATTGCCTTGACGAGTTCATGTCTGTCTGGGTAATGCGATAGCATTGACATGGCCATACCTGAGGCTTTTTTCTCTGCCTGTGCATGGTCATTGAGGAAATTGTCAAAGTTCGCGAGCACCGTAGAGATCCACTCGGTAGTGGTCGCATAGCGCAGTGTGAAAAGTTCGGTTTTTGTGTTTTTGCTCATGTGATCGATATTACAACTATGGCTAGAGGCCGGTGCTTAGGCCAGCGCGAAGGCGCATTATAGCGAAGAAGGTGCGTATGTCATAGCGGCTGCTACAGCATGGCATGAGAGCGTTAGCCTATATGTTGGCAAGTGTAGTGACAAAAGGCTGATTTATCACGCTTGTGAGTCTATAATAGTCGGCTTTTATAGCGTCTGGCTGTAGCACATCATAATTTCGTGCAAAAAATGATAGAAAATAAAAGGTCTTTTCAATGATTATTTCACCAAAAGTTCGTGGGTTTATTTGTACTAACGCTCATCCCGATGGCTGTGCAGCTAATGTGAACGAGCAAATTGAATTTATTAAACGCCAAGGTTCTATTGTCGGTCATGCCCCTAAAAATGTATTGGTGATTGGTGCTTCAACAGGTTATGGGCTTGCCTCTAGAATTACAGCAGCCTTTGGTTACGGTGCTAAAACACTGGGTGTATTTTTTGAAAAACCTCCGACTGAAAAACGTACAGCATCAGCGGGTTACTATAATGCAGCCGCGTTTGATAAAGCCGCTGCCGCTGAGGGCATCTACAGTAAAAGTATTAATGGTGATGCGTTTTCTAGTGCGTGTAAACAGCAAGTGATCGATTTAATTGCCAAGGATATGGGCAAAGTCGATCTAGTCGTTTATAGCCTTGCATCGCCACGTAGGCAAGACCCGGTAACCGGTGAGGTGTATTCCTCAGTGCTTAAACCTATTGGCGATGCATACACCGCCAAGAACTTGAATACTGGTACTCAAATTGTGAGTGATGTTACCGTTGACCCGGCCAGTGACGATGAGATTGCACATACCGTAAAAGTAATGGGTGGTGAAGACTGGGAGCTATGGATGGATGCTCTGGCCACGGCGGGTGTTTTGGCCGAGGGCAGTAAAACCGTCGCCTACACGTATTTAGGTGAAAAAATAACTTGGCCTGTTTATGGGCACGCGACCATCGGTAAGGCAAAAGAAGATTTAGATCGCGCAGCCTCTGCACTGAATCAACGTTTAGAAGTAACCGCTAACGTCAGTGTACTAAAGGCCGTTGTTACGCAAGCCAGCTCAGCAATTCCCATTATGCCGCTGTACTTATCTCTCTTGTTTAAAGTAATGAAAGAGCAGGGCAGCCATGAAGGTTGTATTGAGCAATTGTATCGTTTATTTACCGAATGTTTATATAACGACAGTCCTCGATGTGATGATGCGGGTCGATTTCGCGTTGACGATTTAGAGCTTGCAGCTGTGGTTCAGTCTGAGGTTGAAGCCTTGTGGCCTCAAGTGACCACAGAAAACCTAGCACAACTGGCAGATTTTGACGGTTACAATAGCGAGTTCTTAAGGCTGTTTGGCTTTGGTGTTGCCGGTGTGGATTATGGTGCTGATGTATCCCCTTTGGTGGATGCAAACTTTCTAGATGTGAATACATAGGAGAATAAGGCTATGCAGTATCGAGCTTTAGGTAACACAGATCTTAAGGTTAGCCTGTTGGCATTGGGAACCATGACATTTGGTGAGCAAAACACACAACAAGAAGCCTTTGAGCAGCTTGATTACGCATCGTCGTGCGGTGTTAACTTGCTCGATGTCGCTGAGGCATACCCTATCCCCCCCAAACCTGAAACCCAAGGGTTATCAGAAACGATAGTCGGCGAGTGGTTGGCGGCTCGCGGTAACCGGCACGATATTGTTGTCGCGACTAAAGTGACAGGCTCGGCCAGCTTGAACTCAGGTGTTGGTCATATCCGCCAAGGGCCTCGTTTAAGTGCTCAGCAAATAGTGCAGGCTGTAGACGGCTCTCTTGCACGCCTTCAAACGGATTATATCGATTTGTATCAATTGCATTGGCCTGAGAGATATACCAATTTTTTTGGGCGCTTGGGGTATGAACATATGCCAGAAGTTGACGGTATTGCATTAGAAGAATCGATCAATGCGCTAAACGATTGCGTTAAAGCTGGGAAAATTCGCCATATTGGCCTTTCTAATGAGACCCCTTGGGGGGTAATGGAGAGCTGTCGCCTAGCCGATAAGCTCGGTGTGGCACGCGTGGCGAGTGTACAAAATCCGTACAATTTGTTGAATCGCACCTATGAAGTGGGTTTGGCTGAAATATCCATTCGAGAAAAGGTCAGTTTGCTGGCTTATTCGCCCTTAGCCTTTGGTGTGCTCAGTGGTAAGTATCTCGATGGTAAATTACCTGCGGGCTCACGTATGGCCATCACCGATCGCTTTACACGGTATAAAAACCAGTATGCTCAAGCCGCTATTGCCGCTTACGTGGCCTTGGCGAAAGAGCATGGCATCGACCCTGTTCATATGGCATTAGCATTTGTTAATACACGGCAATTCATGACTGCGAATATTATTGGTGCGACAACAATGGAGCAGTTAAAACACAATATCGATAGTCTGTCGGTAGATTTGTCTGATGAGTTGTTAGCAGGCATTAGCGACATTCACCAGCAATACTCTAATCCGGCACCTTAGTATGTGTCGCTGCGTGTTGGTTGTTTTATGAGTGCCCGGGGGTTTTCTTTTACTTTATTGCATCCTCGCTATTGGTTGACCTGGGTATTAATTGCACTGTGGGCTGTTGTGGCTCAGCTGCCTTATCGTTTACAAATGTGGCTTGGGCAATGGCTTGGGCGGTTGATGCTGGTGTTGGCAAAGCCTCGCAGACGTATTGCGCAGCGCAATATTGCGCTGTGTTTTCCTGAGTTGTCGCAAACTCAGCAGCAAGATTTGCTGCGGCGGCATTTTGAATCAAATGGTAAGGCAGTGTTTGAAACCGGCATCGCGTGGTTTATGCCCCGATATCGGTTGCAACAGCGCTTTACGATTATTGGTGCTGAGCACTGGGACAACTTACCCGGCGGCGCTTTAGTTATTGGTATGCACCTGATTACACTTGAAGTGATCAATGTGGCGGTTAATCGTCGTTACAATATGAACCCGATGTACAAGCCGCATAAAAACCCTGTGTATGACTTTATGCAACGCCGCGGTCGCCAGCGCCACAACCCGCAAAGCCGCACGATTGCACGCGATGATATGCGTGGCATGATACGTGTGATCAAAGAAGGGGCTTTCGTCTGGTATGCCCCAGATCAAGATTATGGCCGTAAAGTGAGTCAGTTTATTCCTTGGTTTGGCATTGATGCCGCAACGATTGCCACTACGCCACGTTTAGCGCGGATGTGTAAGGCCCCTGTGGTCGCTATTACCCATCGACGTAGGGCTGATGGCAGTGGTTATGAAATAGAACTGCACCCCCCTTTTGAGGGGTTCCCCTCGGGTGATGATCATGCGGATTTAGTCCGTATTAACCAGTTTGTTGAACAGCAAGCAAGGCGTAATCCTGATGAGTATATGTGGGTTCACCGGCGATTTAAAACCCGGCCCAGAGGTGTTGCATCGCTCTATGATTCCTGAATTACCCCAATTTTCTGTTTTGGCTACGATTTACCTTGTATAAGCATGGTCGCCTCAGTAACATTACGTTTTTATTCAGATAGAGGTTAGGTTCCATGATCCAGGGTAGTATCGTCGCGCTAGTGACCCCAATGAAAGCGGATAATTCGTTAGATTTGGAGAGTTTGCATAAGCTGCTTGACTGGCATCTTGAACAAGGTAGTGATGCCATTGTTGCTGTAGGTACTACCGGCGAATCTGCCACGTTAACCGTCAATGAACATCTACAGGTTATTGAGCACACTGTTGAGCGCGTCGCTGGCCGTATACCGGTGATTGCAGGTACTGGTGCTAACTCAACTCGCGAGGCCATCGAGTTGACCAACGCGGCAAAGAGTGCCGGTGCTGATGCTTGCCTGTTGGTCACCCCCTACTACAATAAACCAACGCAAGAAGGTTTGTATCAACACTTTATCAGTATTGCTGATGCTGTTGATATCCCTCAGATTACCTATAATGTTCCCGGTCGTACAGGGGTAGATATGCTGGCGGATACCGTGATTCGTCTGGTATCTCACCCAAATATTGTTGGTATTAAAGAGGCAACTGGCGATATTGCTAGAGCACAGTATTTAATTGAGCATACCCCTGATGACTTTGCGATCTACTCAGGTGATGATTTAACGGCTATCGAGCTTATTTTGCTAGGTGGTCAAGGCAATATCTCTGTCACTGCAAATGTGGCCCCCAAAATGATGTCACAGTTGTGTGCGCTAGGCTTAGCGGGCGATCAGCTGGCTGCACGCACCCTGCAAAAGCAATTATTACCCTTACACAATGCCCTGTTTGTTGAATCTAACCCTATCCCTGTTAAGTGGGCTGTTGCGGAGTTGGGCTTGATGGGGCAGGCAATTCGATTGCCGTTGACGGTGCTAGCAGAGCCCTGTGAGCAACGTGTTCGCGATGCAATGGATGCCGCTGGTATTTTGTTGCCAGCGTAAATTGAGAGCATAATTTGTGAATAAATGTTTTAGTATTTTTCTGCCGTTAATTGCTCTTGCACTTGCCGGCTGTGGTTCTTTGCTGGGTGAATCGCGCGAAGAGTACCTCGATGCGCGCACTATTGAGCCTATCGAAGTACCTGCTGGTCTCAATAAAGAAGCACTAGGGCAGGTTTATCGGGTGTCTCAAGACAATGTCATTGAACAAAACACCACTTTTAAATTGACGCCGCCGCCAAGCTTAGTGGCACGCAGCAATATAGAAAAAGTAAGCCTGCAACGATTGGCCGATAAACAGTGGATATTGGTTGCACAATCAACCGCTGATACCTGGCCACAAATTATTCGCTTTATGCGTGCTAACCAGTTGCCGATCTCCTCGACTGATATCGCACAAAGCGCCTTAGAAACCGCGTGGCTGCCTTTGGCGATTGACCCAGGTTTTGAAAACCAGTACCGGATAACCGTAGAGCAGGGCCTGCAATCAAATACCACGGAGGTTCATGTTGCGCATCGACGCCGCCAGCAGGGTATAGCGGGTGCTGAACAATGGCCATCGACCAGTGTGGATAAGCTGCGTGAGTCCTGGATGCTCAATGAACTGGCATTAGGGCTGGCATCGAGTGATTTGCTATCGGGTGACTCACTACAGGCTCACAATATCGGTGGTGTACCCAAAGTGGCTGTTCGGCAGCAAGACGGTGAGCCGGTATTGGCATTTTTACTGGACCAGCAGCGCACACTGGCAAGTTTGTCCTACGCTTTAACTAAGGGACAATTTGAACTCTACCAGCAAGATGATCAGCAAAAAGTATTTTATATAAATTATACTCAGGAAAAAAAGAAAAAGTCCGGTTGGTTTTCGTCTTTGCGTTTAAGTAATATTCTCAGCAGTACGCCACAGCAGTACAGCCTTGAGCAGTTACTATCTCACTTACCCGCTAGCGACCCAGGCGTAGAGGCATTATTCCCTACGTTGAGTAATAGTAATCCACCATTAAAAAATGTACCGGGTTACCTTGTCGTGGTAAGAACTCAACAGCAACAGCAGTATGTCTATGTGCGTGATGGTCATGGAAAAATATTAGATCCTGCCGATGCTCAAAGATTGTTGGTCGCTATTCGCCAACAATTAATATAGGCCTTTATTTGTGCAGTTTGCTTCTTTAGGTAGTGGCAGTAAAGGCAATGGGACATTGATTCGTGTAGGCGATCAATTATTACTTGCTGATTGCGGCTTTTCACTGAAAGAAACAGAAAAGCGCATGACAAAATTGGGTGTATCGGCTGAGCAAATCAGTGCTGTGCTTGTCACCCACGAGCACGGTGATCATATAAACGGTGTGGGGCCCTTAGCGCGCAAATATAAATTGCCTGTATTTATGACAGCAGGTACTGCACGCAGCCAAAAAATTGGCCGTATTGACGATTTACGTATTATTAACGGCTACAGCGCCTTTAGTGTTAACGATATTCAAGTGCTGCCTGTGGCGGTGCCTCACGATGCGGCTGAGCCTTCCCAATTTATCTTTGAGTATGCGGGCAAACGTTTGGGATTGCTGACTGATTTAGGTAGCATCAGCCCGCATGTAGAGGATCATTATCACGGTTGTGATGCACTTATTTTAGAGGCCAATCACGACCCTTTAATGTTGGCATCAGGCCCTTATCCTGCCAGTTTAAAGCAGCGCGTTGGTGGTGCTTGGGGGCATTTGAGCAATCAGCAGGCATCGGGCTTTTTACAGCGTGTTGATACTACGCGTTTGCAGTTACTGGTGGTTGCTCATATTAGCCAACAGAATAATCGCCTTGAACTAGCACAGCAGGTACTTGGTGATGTGTGTCACGATATTGCCCAGGTAATTTATGCATGCCAAGATGAAGGCTTTGCATGGCAAGCGATAGCTTAACTGGTGTCTAGGTAAAACGGGTTGCTATCGTTATAATAGCGTCTTTCACATACTTAATTATAATTGCGCTGTCATCAGCCATCAAACCATGAGGTAGATAAATCAATGGAAAAACGAGATGAACTTTACGCGGGTAAGGCCAAGTCAGTCTACACTACCGACGACCCTGACCGTTTAATTCTGCATTTCCGTGATGATACATCCGCATTTGATGGTAAAAAAGTAGAGCAGCTGGCACGCAAGGGGATGGTTAACAATACCTTTAATGCTTTTATCATGGAGAAGCTGCAAGCGGCTGGCATTGCTACGCACTTTGAAAAGCAACTCTCCGAGCGAGAAGTACTCGTGAAAAAGCTCGATATGATTCCCGTTGAATGTGTGGTTCGCAATGTTGCCGCTGGTTCTATTTGTCGTCGTTTAGGTGTTGAGGAAGGCATGGCTTTATCGCCTCCCACGTTTGAGTTCTTTTTGAAAGACGATGCACTGGGTGACCCAATGATCAACGATTACCACATTGCATCGTTTAACTGGGCAAGTGCTGAGCAAGTAGCGGCAATGAAAAAAATCACCTTTGAGGTAAATACCGTTTTACAGGCACTATTTGATGCTGGTGATATGTTGCTAGTGGATTATAAACTAGAGTTTGGTGTGTTTCATGGAGAGGTGATATTGGGCGATGAGTTTTCTCCTGACGGGTGCCGCTTATGGGATAAAAACACACGTGAAAAGCTCGATAAAGACCGTTTTCGCCAAGGTTTAGGTAGCGTTGTAGAGTCTTATGAATTGGTTGGCAAGCGCTTAGGCCTTGAATTTTAATGACGATTACACTATTCAGGTTCTCGCCAATTGGCACCTGATTAGTGGTTTATTGACACTTTGTCGACTTTATAGAACTTTCTTAGCCGTTTAATTGATTTTTCTCGTATTCTCGCCTAAATTGAAAGCTAATAAGCATTATTCCTTGTTATTGACTAATAAGAGTTCAGTATTTAAACCATGACATATATAACTGGTATCAGCACGGGTCCATCTCGTGGCGCGATGATTGATGATCGTCGCCGTTATGAGCGTAAAGCAACGACAATCCGCGTTGAAATTACTCACCCATCGATAGGCACACTCATCGGTTCAACACAAGATATCTCAGATGGTGGTGCGTCAGTGTCGATTGAAAACCAATCTATTCCTCCAGTGGGAACTGTTGTTCGGGTGCGCTTTAAGAAAATGATAGGCGCTATTAACGAAGAACCTGTGGCGATGAAAGTGATGTATCAACAACGCCACACTATCGGTTTGATGTTTACCCAAGACAGCGACTAACTCTTGTTTCCGCTCTTGTATAGCATAAGTTTGATTCAATAATGTTAATAGAGACATTATAAAATATTGACTTATGTACCTTCTATTTCTACCTGCCTTTGCTATAGTGACGTCTGATTAAACCCTGATGCTTGTGTATTTCTAGGTTGAAATAGCCCCTATTTGGAGAATTTGAATGAAGAAAATAATGGTATTGTGTGTTGCACTGTTGTGTGTGGCCTGTGAAAGTATTGATCCTTATACCGGTGAAAGTAAAACCAATAATACAACTAAAGGTGCAGGTATTGGCGCTGTTGTGGGTGCGGCTGTTGGCGCTATTATTAACCACGATGATCGCGAAAAAGGCGCGCTTGCAGGTGCCGTTGCCGGTGGTGCTATCGGTGGGGGTGTTGGCTATTATATGGACCAGCAAGAGGCGGCGCTGCGCCAACAACTTCAAGGTAGTGGCGTTCAAGTGGTGCGCGACGGAGACAATATTCGTTTAGTGATGCCCGGTAACATTACCTTTGCAACAGGTAGCTATGATATTCGCCCGCGCTTTTTCGATGTACTTAATTCAGTTGCCCTTGTGGTTAAAAAGTTTAATAAAACAACTATTCAGGTCTCAGGTCACACAGACTCAACCGGTAGCAGCAGCTTAAACCAACGCTTAAGTGAACGGCGCGCCTCTAGTGTAGGCCGGTATTTAATTGTCCAGAAGGTTGCTCGTGGACGTGTGAGTACCGTCGGTTACAGCTTTCGCTATCCTATAGCGTCGAATAAAACTGCCAGTGGGCGCGAACAGAACCGCCGTGTTGAACTCCAGCTCGTGCCTATTCAACAGCAGTGATACGGCCCCACACGATTGTTCAATCACAGCGAGTGATCACTTGCTGTGATTGGCGTTATCAATAATACGCTACTGTAGTGATGGCAACTGTACCGATGCAACCGTTATTGGGTGTTTTTGTAGATCCTGAGGCGCAAGTGTATGAATGTGAACAGGCTCAGCTTATTGCTGATGACCTGGGGCTAGCACTATTACAACAAGAGCCCAGAGAGTACCCTCCTGAGCACTTTGTACTGCATTACACCGGCGATACATTGTCGTTATGTGCCACTGGGCGCAATGTAGCAGGTCCTATTTGCGTTAATTTTACCGATGGCTCTCTTGCTCATCGCCGTCACTATGGTGGAGGTAAAAGCCAATTAATCGCCAAAGCAGTGGGCATTAAAGATAGCCTTCGACCTCATGTGCTCGATGTAACAGCCGGGCTTGGGCAAGATGGTTTTGTGTTGGCGGCCTTGGGATGTTCTGTACAGTGGGTAGAGCGCTCGGCGGTTGTTCATGCATTATTGGACAATGGCATAAAACGCGCCCAACGCCATAGCGTTGAACATGGCGATACAACATTGCAGCAGATTATGGCTGGGCTATCCTTGGTAAATAATAACGGCATTGATTATCTAGCATCACTGGCGAGCCCGGCTGATGTTATCTATCTAGACCCGATGTTTCCTGAACGTACTAAAAAAGCTAAAGTGAATAAAGCCATGCAAGCCTTTCACGCTATTGTGGGCGATGATGTTGATGCCGGGCAACTACTGCAATGTGCTTTGCAAAAAGCGCGCTATCGCGTTGTTATTAAGCGCCCTCGAAAGGCACCTGGATTGCATCAACAGTACCCGCAGCTAACACTGCCAGAACCGGGACTTGTGCTAACGGGCAAGTCAGCACGCTATGATATTTATCCATTGAAAAAAATACAGTAAATGTAGTGCAGGCTATTTGTTAAAAAAGTGCAATATACGGCCAATAAGCATTCTAATTTGCGATAGGATAGCGATTAAAAAACCAATGGCAATAAGTAGTATACCCAATAGTGTGACTATCTCTTGTGATAGTGATTCCTCTAGTAACTGGTGTGCGCCATAAACAATAACAAGGCCTAAGAAAAATAACATAGCACCTAGTTTAAAACGTTTAAACACCGTATCCATTGGCGAAATATAGTAATGATATAACTGCTTTAACCACAGAGGTTTCATTGCGCTTACTTGTCCTGCCAGCGTTGTTTGGCTTGTTCATCACTAGTGCGTGCCTCGACCCATTTATCCCCTTTTGTTGTATTTTCCTTTTTCCAAAACGGTGCTTCTGTTTTTAGGTAGTCCATAATAAAGTGGCAGGCGTTAAAGCTCGCTTCGCGGTGAGGGCTATTAACGCCCACAAAAACAATTTGATCACTGGCTTGTAGTTGCCCGATGCGATGGATAATACGGACTTGATGAACCGGCCAGCGCTGCTTTGCTTGCTCGATGATCGCACGCAGCGTGGTGTGTACCATGGCAGGGTAGCACTCTAAATACAAACCTGTCACATCCGGGGTGGTATTAAAATCTCTAACCAGCCCTGTAAAGGTAACGATAGCGCCAATAGCTGGGCTGTCAGAGCGCAGCTGCTGATATTCGTTGCCATGGTTGAAGTCGTCAGTTTGTATAGTAATGGTGTCGACAGCGGTGTTCATGTGAATATACCTTTGAGTGGGTATCGACTGGTAGTGACAAGGGTTGCTATTACCCTCCGGTAACCGGTGGGAAAAAGGCAATTTCATCGCCATTATTGATGGGCGTATCACCGTTGGCAACAGTCTGGTTGAGTGCACTGACTATATTGGCATTGGCGAAACTATTCGCCCATTGTCCCTGACGTTGTTGGAGGTGGAATTTAATATCATTAATACAACGAAAATTATCCTGCCACTGAAGCTCTTCACTTGCACAGTTAAGCTCGTCTCGTAGTTTTGCAAAATACAGCAGTGTTAGCATGATTATTGCTCCATGGTTTACGCAGGGTTTGCCTGCCAGTGACCGGAGCGGCCACCTTGCTTTTCGACGAGGTGAATATTGTTGATAACCATTCCCTTGTCTACTGCCTTGCACATATCATAAATTGTCAGTGCGGCGACTGAAACTGCGGTGAGTGCTTCCATTTCGACGCCCGTCTGGCCACTGAGTTTACATGTTGCTTCGATATGCAGTGTTGGCGTGGGTGACATCGCTGGTGTAAATGTTAGCGAGACACTACTGAGTGCCAGTTGGTGGCACAGCGGAATCAGGTCAGAGCACTTTTTAGCCGCTTGAATCCCTGCAATTCTAGCGACAGCGATAACATCACCTTTTTTGTGGGTGCCTTCAGTAATTAACTGTAGTGCTTGTGCTGACATACTCACAGCGCCAGCGGCTGTTGCCTGGCGTTGTGTTGTCTGTTTTTGCCCTACATCAACCATGTGGGCTTGGCCTTTTTCATCCAGATGTGTGAGTTGGCTCATAGCATTGGCAGTCCGGTGTGCTTAGGTTAGTAGCTCAGTTAAAATACCTTGATAAATAGTGCTCAGTGTATCGAGGTCATCAACATTAACACATTCATCAACCTGATGTATGGTGGCATTCACCGGTCCAAGCTCGACAACTTGTGCTCCGGTAGGTGCGATAAAGCGCCCATCAGAGGTTCCTCCTGCTGTGGATAAAGTCGCCTGCCTTCCGGTAGTATGCTTGATAGCATTGACACAAGCATCAACAAGTTTGCCTTCTGCCGTTAAAAAAGGCTGGCCGCTAAGATGCCAGCGCAGATCATAGGTTAATTCATGCTTGTCGAGTATCGCCTCTGTGCGAGCTTGTAATTGCGCAGCGCTCGATTGTGTTGAAAAGCGAAAGTTAAAAATAATATCCGCTTCACCTGGTATGACATTTGTTGCCCCAGTTCCAGAATTAATATTAGATATCTGAAAACTAGTGGGCGGGAAAAACTCATTACCCTCATCCCAATGTTCCCGGCTTAGCTCCGCTAATGCAGGTGCTAGACGATGAATGGGGTTATCTGCCAAATGCGGGTATGCGACATGTCCCTGTTTACCCTTGACGGTTAAATAACCTCCGAGAGAGCCGCGCCGGCCATTTTTAATGATATCGCCCACATGCGTGGTACTTGAGGGTTCACCGACTAAGCACCAGTCGATAGCAATGTTTTTCTCTTGCAACCATTCGACCACTTTGACAGTGCCATTGGCCGCGGGGCCTTCTTCGTCGGCGGTAATCAAAAAGCCAATGCGGCCACTTTGTTGGGCGTGCTCACCGATAAATCGCTCGCAAGCTGTTACCATGGCGGCAATGCTACCTTTCATATCGGCAGTGCCGCGACCATAGAGCATATTACCCTCAATGGTGGGTTCAAAGGGCGGGTAGTGCCATTGCTCGTGCGGGCCTGTAGGCACCACATCGGTGTGACCAGCAAAGACAAATAATGGCCCTTGGGTGCCTTTAACTGCCCAGAGATTTTCAACGCGCTCAGCGCCTTCACCAAACCAAAGTGTTTCGCAGTGAAATCCGAGTGCTTGCAACCGTTCGCGCAATAATAACTGGCAATTGGCGTCATCCGGGGTGACCGAGGGCTTGCTGATTAAATCGCAAGCCAGTGTGAGTGTGGGAGATAAATCAGTCATTAGTTATGCGCATGCAACTCTTCGTTAAGGGCAATCGCTGAGCGATTGGTTTTACATTCTACCGCACCGTTAACGGAGTTGCGGCGAAACAGTAAATCAGACTGGTTGGCAAGGTCTCTCGCTTTGATCTGTTTAACCACTGTGCCTTTATCATCAAGCAAATTCACCTTTGTGCCTGCTGTGATATAGAGGCCGGCTTCAACCGTACAGCGATCACCCAGAGGAATACCAATACCCGCATTGGCACCGAGTAAGCACTCTTTACCAACGGCAATGACAATATCGCCGCCGCCAGAGAGCGTCCCCATGGTTGAACAGCCACCGCCGAGATCAGAGCCTTCACCTATAACGACACCGGCTGATATGCGACCTTCAATCATGCCCGCACCTAGTGTGCCTGCATTAAAGTTAACGAAACCTTCGTGCATAATTGTCGTGCCTTCACCAATGTAGGCACCTAACCTTACGCGCGCGGTGTGGGCAATACGCACACCTGATGGCACAACATAGTTTGTCATTTTAGGGAACTTGTCGACACAGTCGACTTCGAGCACCTGGCCGTTTAGGCGCGCTTTCAATTGGCGCTCGGGAAGTTCATCCAACGCGATAGCACCTTGATTTGTCCAAGCGACATTGGGCAATACACCAAACATACCGGTAAGGTTTGTATCGTGTGGTTTTACTAAGCGGTGTGATAGTAGATGCAGTTTTAAGTAGGCCTCGGGTACTGAAACCGGTGGTAGGTTTTCCGATAAAATAGTGGCTACGATAGCTTTGTCACTTTCAAGCAATTGTTTTGATAGCGCCGCTTGCTCTGTCTCACCTATACGCTCCAGAATATCTGCCAGCAATGTCAATTGTGTTTTAGTGACGGTAATGGTGGTGTGATCTTCTGTGTACTCAAATACTTTATATAATGCCTGGCATAGCATTTCATTGGGGTTCAACATGGGTTTAGCATAATATACCTCTAACCATTCGCCTTTGCTATTGCAGGTGCCTATACCCAATCCAAAGCTGTAGATGTCGTTCATATGTAGATCCTATTTATTACAGTCATATATTGTTGATTAATCACTAATGTGATGCTCACTGATTCAAAAGCAATCGATATTCATCGGCATTAAAGCCTACTCGCTGGGTTGACCCGGTGTCGAGTAACGGGCGTTTAATCAGCGTGGGGTTATCCAAAATAGCCTGTATGGCTGTTTCTTTATTCATGGCTTGTCTGGCTGCTTCATCCAGTGATTTCCAAGTAGTGCTGCGTTTATTGACGAGAGTTTCCCAGCCAAGTGTATCAACCCAGGACTGCACTTGTTGCTGGGTAATTCCATCGGCTCTAACGTCGTGAAACCGGTAGTTTATATGGGCCTCATCTAGCCAGCGGCGTGCTTTTTTGACAGTGTCGCAGTTTTTGATGCCAAATACAGTTATCATTATATTCTCCAAGCATCGCGCAAATCACGCCAATAAGCCGTTTTCAATGAAGGGCCATCGGGTGTGGTTTCGCTGAATGATTGTTGTTCTGTGAGGTGTTCGCTGTGTCTATTGGTGCGATTATATCAGGTTAGACAACCCAAATATATGCGTCTATATTAAGATTGAAATAGGGTATTCTAGAGGTAAGACCTTTTTCTTTCAATAGGTTAGCTCGGTGACTAAAGGTCATATTAGTTTGATGAAGTGTTACTGTTTAACGGTAAAATGTAACATCAAGGATTTGCTTAACAGTTTCGCCATTAATATACTTAGTCAGTTAACGTTTTTGGCCATAAATTGGTGTTTTATTGTTCAATTCAGTGGTGCGTTATTTAATAATAATTATGGTGTAGCAAAACTGCATAATAGAATAGGCATTAATTACCATGAAATCGCTAAGTTTTAAAACAAAAATTTTATTCCTAGTTATAGCTCCTCTAGTGCTGGTAAGTGTTGTGCTGACGTTGCTTGCTATTTATGAAGCTAAGCAACTGGGTGGTCAAAATATCGAGAGTTTCTCCCAAAAAATGTTTGATTTACGCCGGGGCGAGCTAAAAAACTATACCGAACTCGCCGAAACTGCCGTTAAGCATATCTATGAAGATGTGACTCTTGACCCTCTTAGCGCGCAAATACAAGCAAAAGAAATTCTACGTAATATGTCCTACGGTGACGATGGCTATTTTTTCGTTTTTGACTTTGATGCTCTCACCGTTGTTCACCCTGCAAAACCGCACCTTGAAGGTAAAAATCTATGGGATATTAGAGATCCTCAAGGGGTTTATGTCATTCGTGAACTTATTGACAAAGCCCAAAAAGGTGGTGGTTTTACTCATTACCAATGGGACAAGCCCTCTAAAGGGCGCGAAGTTGATAAAATTAGTCATTCACGAGGTTTGGATCAGTGGCAGTGGATGTTTGGTACGGGGCTTTATGTTGATGATATTGAAGAGGCTGTCGATACTGTTGAACATGAAGTAGAAGCGAATATCACACAGACGTGGTCACTGGTTGCGTCACTGGCGGTGGCTTGTACGTTAATCGTCGGGTTTATTGGTGCTCGCTTTACAATGTCTGAGGGCAACCTTGCCGATCAAAAGCTACAGCAGTTATCACGTAAAAATGTAGAAGTACAAGAGGCTGAGCGCAGCCGCGTTTCTCGCCAGCTACAAAGTGGTATTAATCAATCGCTGGTTGCTGCGAGAGCTAAGCTGCAAAAGGTGGCTAAAAGCGAATCATTACATGAGCCGACAACTAAAGAAGATTTTGTGGCGGCAGTTAATATTTTAAATAAAACAATTAAAGAAGTTTATCGTATCTCAGGTGAGTTACGTCCGAGCGTGCTGGATAAAATGGGTTTGTATGCCGCTGTTGAAGCACTAACGACGGAGTTGTCAGAGAAAGAAGGCCTCAAAGTGAGCTTCAAAAAGGTAGATGTTGATGAGCGCTTAAAGCCCGAGGCAGAAACTGCGTTATACCGCATTATTCAAGAGGCATTAAACAATATAACATTGCATTCGCAAGCCTCGACAGCCAGTGTTCGTATGCGACAGGCCAATAATGAGTTGTCAGTAACGATCCAGGATAATGGCATTGGCTTTGATACCCGCAAGATGATGGGCAAAGGCAATAAGGCCGGTATTGGTATTATTGATATGCGTGTTCGCGCGGAGTCTTTAGGCGGGGCTTTTACTGTGTTTTCTTCTGAGGGAACAGGGACTATGCTTAAAGTCGACGTGCCCGTTTGAACCTAAATGACCTGCTGTAGCAGCAGGTCGCATTTTGTATAACCTCTAGTGCTTCTTATTCATTTTCAGTGCTTTAGCCTCTCGATGTTTTTAATGCATGCTACACTTATAGCTTGAGGTATGTTTCTTTTGCATACTTAGTGCTGGCTGCAATAACAAACTGATAAGTAGCCATTGAGCCGATATAAATTAGATGGCTAAACGCTAAAAAGCCCTTAAAGTATAGCCATTAGTTATGGTGTAGTGATAGCTGGGTAGATGATAAAGTATTGGTGAGAGTAGCTACATAAAATGAGAGCAAGTCGTTATTTTTGGTTTGGCCTATTGTTATATGGGATCAGTGCGACAGTGCTGGCTAAACCCCGTGTGCTTGTTGTATTGGGGTATCACGAATCAATGCCAGCTAGCATGGAAACAAAGCGTGGTATTGATACCGTTCTAAGTAGTGTTGCGGATATTACCTACTACTACCTCAATATTGATACCGATGTAAAGGCCAGCCAGGCGCGCGCTAAAAAAGCCTATCAACTGTATAATCGACTAATGCCTGATGGTGTGATTGCTATCGATGATGATGTGCAATCGCTCTTTGTTTTGCCCTACCTTGCGGGTAAAGTCAAAACCCCCGTTATTTTTGCCGGCATTAATGCAACACCTGACATGTATCAATACCCTGCTACCAATGTGTCTGGCATTATCGAACGCGCTCATATTGATGCAACGATAGTACTTGCTCAACAAGTAAAAAATAATATTTCACGCATTGGCTTTTTGACGAATAAACTGGCCGCAGGCAAGTATTTGCTGAGCCAAATACATAACGAATTAGGTGATTACTCCGTTGGTGGATGTTTTGTACGTTCCGTGGACTCAATGGCTGATATTATAGCGTTGGTTGAGCGCCAAAATGGCAATTGCGATGCATTATTGCTTGCTGAAATTGAAGGTATTGTCGATAGTAAACATCGCCCAATGACGTATAAGCAAATTGCTGATCAATTGCGAAGATACCGCATTCCTATTTTAGGGTTAGATCCCCACCACATAGAAAGCGGTGCTATGGGGGGGGTGCATCGTGCGGTGTACCAGCAGGGGGTTGATGTTGCTACTATGCTGCTAAAAGCAATAGAAGGAACCCCCCTTAATAAGTTGCCCATAGAATATAATAACTATGGGCGGCGTATGCTTAATATAGGTGTTACGCGTTCAATGGGTATTGTTATTAAGCCTGATATTGTTCGCACTGTCGATTTGCTGATCAGTAAATAATCACTTGTCTATCACTTTAGTGAGAAAGAACTCGTATCAATGACGCTAACCAACAAATTAAGAATTCTCGTCATTGCCAGTATGTGCGGTCTGGTTTTTATTACGGTTCTCATCGTCCGTATGTTATCAGAAGTACAAGTATTATCTGAAAAAACTATTTCTACCCATGTTGAAAAACTTGTCGATGGTTCTGAATTAGCCAGAAAACTGTCAACAGCATTTTCATCGATTGAATTGTTGCAAATTTCGTTTGTTGGCGACCAACGTTTATTGCAACGCGAAAGTGGAATTATTCGAGCTGATCTCGATGACATAATGATATCATCTGCTGATGAAAACCGTCAGAAAATACTGACGGTTTTTATTCGCAATTATATGGAGTATATTCTTCATGCATCAGAGCTCAATGCAACCTTGGCAAAGCAAAATGGGCGCGGTATATTAATAGCGCATCAGCTAAACGCGCTTGATACTAATGTAACTGAAAAAATCATTAACAATAGCCGCAATGCGTTAAAAAAGGCGCATTTTCAACAATTATCTGCGTTAATTGCAGAGTTTAATGAATCGTTTATTTTAATCAATAAAGACTTGTCAGAACTTAAGCTATATTTGAATCGCCCTCACCACTCTCGGGTTGACAGTATCGTCGACGATATGATTGATCGAGTTGATGCACTGCATTTGGGCTTGAAGTCGACGAAAACCTCCGATAGAGATATTGTTTCTTTTAGCGAGAAAATTCGTAGTGTATTGATCGAATATAGAAATAATATTTGGGAGATTAAAGGTGCCACTGACAACCTCTGGTCGGCTAGCGATAATTTAGTAGAAATTAAAAAAACCTTATTGATTCTTGTCGAACAAGCAGAAAAGTCATCTGAGAGAAATTCATCTACGTTATCCTTAAAGCTCAATGAAATTATCGATACGACTAAAAATACACTTTTTTTAGTGGCTTTAGGCTTGGTGAGTGTGACAGTACTATCAATGGTGATGATTGTACGACGCAATATTCAGCTGCCAATGCAGAGTATTTTACAAGGTATTAAAGACTTTAAAGAAGGTGATTTAAACAAACTGATCAACCTTAATCGTTCAGATGAATGGCACGATATTGAGGAAGCACTGAATGAGATGGCCACTAAAATACACCAGTCTTACAGTGATCTTGAAAATAAACAAGAGACATTAGATCATCTTGCCCACCACGATGTATTGACTGGATTGCCTAACCGATTATTGTTTATGGACCGTTTACAGCAGTCAATTGATTACTCTAAACGGCATGAACAAAAAATTGCATTGTTGTTTATTGATCTTGATCAATTTAAAAATATTAATGATAGTCTTGGCCATGCTGTAGGTGATCAATTGCTTAAAAGTGTCGCCCAGCGTATATCGCAAACTATACGCAATAGCGATAGTGCCGCACGGCTAGGCGGTGATGAATTCACCGTCTTATTGCAAAATGTCACTTCGCCATTAAATGTCAGTGAGATAGCCAATAAACTACTTGAGCGTTTAAATCAACCTATTGATGTTGAAGGGCACGAGCTTTATGCAACGATCAGTATTGGTGTGTGTTTGTATCCTGACAATGGTGATGATGCGGCTACATTGCTAAAACATGCCGATGCCGCCATGTATAAAGCTAAACAAGAGGGCCGCAATACCTATAGATTCTACACAGCCGATATGACAGAAAAAGCCTACGAACTAATGCTTATGGAAGCAGGTATTCGTAGAGCGCTAGCGCACAATGAATTCACCGTGTTGTATCAACCACAATTTGACCTTAAAACAGGTGAAATGGTAGGTGCTGAGGCATTGGTGCGTTGGTTGCATCCCGATTTGGGTTTATTGGCACCGGATAAGTTTATTCAGGTTGCTGAAGACAGCGGCTTAATTGTCGAGATTGATCACTGGGTGTGGCGTATTGTGTGTGAACAAGTGGTGACTTGGAAGCGCCAAGGTTTTGCCATTGATCACAGAACTTTCTCCATTAATTGCTCGGGGCGTCAGTTTGCACAGCCCGACCTACCTGAAGTACTTGAACGTATTTTGATTGAAACCAATTGTAAGCCTGAATGGATAGAGTTAGAGATTACTGAGCAATATATTATGAGTAATCCTAAAATGTCTTCTAAAGTAATGCGTAAGCTGTGTGATATGGGTTTCTCTATTGCTATTGATGATTTCGGAACGGGTTACTCTTCACTAAGCTATTTAAAATACTTGCCCGTAGAGACAATTAAAATCGATCGCTCCTTTGTGCAAGATATTCTAGAAGACGATTATGATGCGGCGATAGTTCGAACGGTTATTCATCTTGCGCATAATTTAAATATGCATGTTGTAGCCGAAGGTGTCGAAACTGAAGAACACCGCCACTTGTTGGAAAATGAAGGGTGTGATTTTGCCCAAGGCTATCTTTACGACAAGCCTATTACAACCGATGTACTTGAAAAGTATCTACTACAACAGTATCGTTCAGAGAGTCGTTAATACTGGCTATTGCCTATCGGTGTTGCTTTACGCTTTAAGTGTTTTTTTAGGTTTTTTGCGGTTGGGATAACATGTTGTGCAAATAGGGCAGATGGTTCCATCACAACCTCTAGCACTGCAATATTCACGGCCATAGTAAATGATCTGTAAATGCAGTGTGTTCCAGCAATCCTTAGGGAATAAACGCTTTAAATCTTTCTCTGTCTGTACGACGTTTTTCCCCGTCGTTAATCCCCAGCGTTGTGCCAATCGGTGAATGTGTGTATCTACGGCAAAAGCAGGCACGCCAAAGGCTTGCGACATAACAACGCTGGCTGTTTTATGCCCAACACCTGGTAGTGCTTCTAGGGCGTCCATATCCTGTGGTACTTCTCCTTGATATTGCGCCACTAAAATGCGAGACAGCTCTTTAATGGCTTTTGATTTTCGCGGCGACAACCCACAAGGTCTAATTACGGCTTGAATTTTATCGACAGCAACCTTGCTCATGTCCAAAGGGTTGTCAGCCAGAGCCCACAGCGCGGGTGTGACTTGATTGACACGCTCATCAGTGCATTGTGCTGATAACAGCACGGCAACGAGTAGCGAGTAGGGGTTGTAATGATCAAGTGGTATCGCAGGCTCGGGATACAATGCTTGTAGTGTTTCAAGGATATAGTCAACGCGCTGTTGTTTTAGCATGATAGCGCCTTGATAAAGTGAACGATACGGTGTGCAGCCTCTATACACTGTGCTGTGGGTGCCACTAGAGCCATACGGACATGCTGTGCGCCGGGGTTAATACCGTTGCTGTCCCGGCCTAGATAGCTGCCTGGTAATACAGTAATGTGCTGTTCGGCAAATAAGCGCTGTGCAAACAACTCATCATCTATTGGGGTTTTCCCCCAAAGATAAAAACTGGCTTTCGGCTGGGGGACATCCCAATAGGGGCTGAGAATGTCAGTCACCGCGGCAAACTTTTCTCGGTACTGCTTACGATTATCCACAACGTGTTGTTCGTCTTGCCATGCTGCCATACTGGCAAGCTGTGAGGGTATCGATAGTGCGCATCCATGATAGGTACGGTAAAGTAAAAAGCGTTTGAGAATACTTGCATCACCTGCGACGAATCCCGAGCGCAGCCCCGGTAAATTAGAGCGCTTGGACAGGCTGTGAAAAACGACACAGCGTTCGTAGTTATCCCTACCTATCTGCGCACATACACCCAACAGGCCTGTGGGTGGTTGTTGTTCATCAAAATATAACTCTGAATAGCACTCATCACTGGCAATGACAAAATCATACTGGTCAGCCAGCGCAATAAGTTTTTTAAAGGTATCGCTATCGATAACTGCGCCAGTAGGGTTGCCTGGCGAGCAGAGAAATAATAGTTGGCAACGCTGCCATGTCGCGGCAGACACACTGTCAAAATCAGGAAGATAATGGTTTTCTTGTGTGCAGTTAACGTAATGGATTTCTGCTCCGGCAAGTAGGCTTGCCCCTTCATAAATTTGATAAAACGGATTAGGGGTAATCACTACCGGGTTATCTTGGCGGTTAATCACAGCTTGTGTAAACGCAAACAGTGCCTCACGGGTGCCATTTACCGGAATCACATGTTGTTGTGCAGTCAGTGTACCTGTCGGTAGTGCAAAGCGTTTGCTGGCCCATTCACTGATAGCTTGTCGTAATTCTAATAAGCCAATAGTCGCTGGGTATTGAGCCAGTTTATCGACGTTATTACAAAGTGCCGATAGTGCAAACGCGGGTGGTTCATGTTTTGGCTCACCAATGGATAGCGCAATATGTTCAAGAGTATCATTTGCTTGAACAGAGGCCTTTAGCTCAGCGAGCTTTTGAAAAGGGTAGGGTTGTAATATGTCTAAATCAGTATTCATAAGTGAAATTTACTAAAGCGGTTAGCGGGTAATGCTTGAAGAACTAGGAGAGATCTGTTCGTCGAGCTGCTGGCAAATGCTATTTTGTAATGTTTCGCACAGAGTTGAATCACTCAGTCTGAGGCCTTGATGATTAGTAATAAAAAATACATCCTCTACTCGTTCACCCAGCGTGGAAATTTTAGCGCTGACGACTTCGATATTATATTCAATAAAAATGCGTGCAATGAGCGCTAGCAACCCTGTGCGATCAGGGCTGATAACTTCAAGCACTGTATGGTCATGCTTAATATCATTGCTAATGCTTGTGCGTGTGGGGGCAGTGAAATATTTAAGCTGTCGAGGTGTTCGCCGCTGAATAATATCGCTGTAGTTGTCAACCAGACTTAGCTCTGCAACGAGTGCAACGATTACTTTCTCATGTGCTTCTGAGGTGTTTATAATTGGCTCGCCATCGTCGTTTAATACGTAGAATGTGTCCATGGTATAGCCCGATACCGTACTGTAAATTTGAGCATCCTGAATGTTGAGGTTAAGTTGTTCCAATGCGGTTGTAGCGGCGGCAAAAATATTGTATTTATCCTTTGCTCGAATAAAAATTTGCGTGGCACGGTTGTGATCCCTGCTTTGACTTTCTTTAATCAAAATTAAGGGTGTTTGAGGGTCGGGGTGGTTGAGTATAGCCTCAGTGTGCCAAGCAATATCGGCGGCATTTTCCCGTAAAAAGTAATCTTCACCGGCTGTTTGCCACAACTCCCATATATGCTGCTCATCGATATCCCCGGCCATCATTCTGCGAAGAACCGCTTGTTGAGTTTCTTCTATTAAGTCCTGTCGATCGACAGTATTCTCCAGGCCGCGTCGCAGAGCACGCTTAGTTTCCATGTAGAGTTGGCGTAGCAGACTGGCACGCCAGTTATTCCAAATATCAGGGTTAGTAGCATTCATGTCGGCAACAGTGAGTGCATACAAATGATCCAACTGATTTTGATCGCCAACATGTAGAGCAAAATTATGAATAATTTCTGGATCTGATAGGTCTTGCTTTTGTGAAACTGATGACATTAATAAATGATTAGCGACTAACCACATGACGAGTCGTGTATCGCGCCGACTCAGACTATGGCGCTCACAAAATGCCTGTGCATCAATTGCACCGAGTGTAGAGTGATCCCCGCCGCGACCTTTTGCAATATCATGATAGAGCCCCGCAATATAGAGTAACTCTATTTTCGGCAGCCGTTTGACAATGTGTGCCGCAACGGGAAATTTTTGCTCGGCATCGCGGTGATGAAAGCGCCGCATAAATTTTACAACGAGCAATGTGTGAGCATCGACTGTATACATATGAAACAAGTCGTGCTGCATTTGCCCAATAATACGGCCAAACTCTGGCAGGTAACGCCCTAGTATGCCATAGCGCTTCATACGTTTTAATTGTGTCACTAACCCGTGTGGCGAGCGCAACAGCTCTAAAAATAAAGCACAGTTTGTGGTGTCGTTACAAAAGGCATCATCGATTAACTCGCGGCTTTCACGCATGAGTCGTATGGTCGATGCTCGCACGCCAATGATATCAGTGCTTTTCCCGATGAGTACAAATATTTCCAGTAATGCTGATGGCGACTCACTGAATACCTTAATATGGTTGGCTTCTATGTAGCCATCTCGCAACTGAAAGCGTTCATTGATTGGGGTAACAACTTTGGCCTTGCCTCGTTGAACTATCGCTTCATCTAAAAATTGCAGTAGCACATCATTAAGCTCGCGCAGTGCGAGTACAACGCGATAGTACATATGCATAAACTGCTCAATACCCAGGCGCTCATCATTGTCGTGATAGCCAAAAATGGCGGCCAACTCATTTTGGTAGTCAAACAATAGCCGTTCTTCTGGGCGCTTAGCCAGCATATGCAACCCATAGCGCACCTTCCATAGAAACTCTTCCCCGCTGTGTAAAATGGCTGCTTCGCCTTCTGTGAAAAAGCCTTTGCCTTCAAGTTGAGCCAGTGTTTTTACACCAAAAAAACGTTTGGCAATCCATTGAATTGTTTGGATATCGCGCAGACCGCCGGGTGCATTTTTAATATTAGGCTCAAGATTATATTCAGTATTGCCGTATTTTTTATGGCGATTTTGCTGCTCTGCCATTTTGGCTTGAAAGAATGCTTCATTGGGCCACATATGTTTCGCGCCAGCTTTTTCGTTCAGTATTTGCGCTAAGTGTTGGGGACCGTTAAGGGTGCGACACTCCATGAGGTTGGTCGTTACAGTAATATCCTGTGCCGCAATATCGATACACTGGGAGACACTGCGTACGCTATGGCCAATATCGAGACCAATATCCCACAGCAATGCTAGAAACTTTTCAATAGCATCTCTGTGTTCATCATTGGCGTTATCATCAAGGAGAATTAAAATATCAATGTCAGATTTTGGATGAAGCTCACCGCGGCCATAACCGCCTACAGCAATGAGGCTAATCGTGTCGTGCCATTGGAATTGGTGCCAGGCATAGTGCAGCATGCAATCAATAAAGGTGGCGCGATCATAAATGAGGCGGCGTATATTCTCGCCTTCGCGAAAGCGTGTATCGAACTGCTCGGTAACGGCATTAATCGCATCTTTAAACGCAGTGACTGCTGAATCTGCATGTTGGAATGCTTGCCGAAAACGCTCTTCATCAAAGAAAAATAGAGCGACGCCAAAATAAGGTATCGAGCACTCACCATTATGGGTATTAGTCAAAGGATTCCTCTTTGCGAGCGGTTAACACTTCTACGCCTGTCGCTGTGACGAGTAGCGTGTGCTCCCACTGAGCGGAAAGGCGGCCATCGCGGGTCTCGACTGTCCAGCCATCTTTTTTGAGTTTGGTGTGGGGTTTGCCGGCATTGATCATGGGCTCAATGGTGAATGTCATCCCTTCTTTAAGGGTCATTCCTGTATCAGGTGTGCCAT
>Ga0193959_1000025_pt1 | contig 70745 bp, 62 predicted proteins | sample FB_2_MG_FD_140333 | JGI IMG/M metagenome (GOLD analysis project Ga0193959, IMG submission 140333) | Microbial mat bacterial communities from the Broadkill River, Lewes, Delaware, United States - FB_2_MG | ecosystem: Environmental > Aquatic > Freshwater > River > Microbial mats | place: USA... | reverse complement strand
TATGCCCGAGAGTTTTAATCGAGGTCGGAGGTTAAAAGCAGTTGGTATCGTGTTTTGAAAAAGACAATCCAAGATAAGGCTCTCCGTCTTGGTAGATATTTTTTGATATTTCCCAAATATATTGAAACAGAAGCGACCGAAATGATAGCATTTAGCTACTTTTCTCTTTTGATGTTTTTTCAAATAGGGCAGATTCTATTCACTCCCTCAAATCTAGCATAAATTAAAAAAACTATAAAAAAAGAGAGAAAGAGGAGCTTAAAAAGTGATTTTACACTCTGGATATTTATCGTGAAGTTCTCTTTTACCAAAATACTCCTCTTGTTTTCCAATCTTTCCAGCTTTTCTATCAGCTTTTAATGAAGCTATTTTACTATCAACTACTTCACATGGGTTAGAGACTTGATTACTACTTGTACAACCTACAAAAAAGATTGCACTAAGAGCTAAAAGGATAGATACCTTTTTCATATAATTCCTTTACTACTTTTTTTGTAATTATAAAGAGAGTAAAGAACAAAATAGTTACAAAATATCTCTATACTTATCTCTAACTTCTAAAAATTCATCTAAAGATTCAAAAAATAGCTCTATCAATTTTGGGTCAAAGTGAATCCCTTTTTGCTCTTTAAAAAGTTCTAAAATCCTATCAAGTTTCCAAGCCTCTTTATAGCATCTATCACTTCCTAATGCATCAAAAACATCAGCAATTGCAACGATTCGACCATAAATATGGATATTCTCCCCACTTAAACCATCTGGGTAACCTGTTCCGTCATATTTTTCATGATGCTCTTTTGCAATAATTGCAGCTGATTTTAAAATAGGTCTATTTGAGCCTTTTAACATCTCATAACCGATATTAGCGTGAGCTTTCATAATCTCAAACTCTTCATCTGTAAATCTTCCAGGTTTATTTAAAATTGCATCAGCAATTGCAACTTTTCCTAAATCATGCATCGGTGAAGCCATCTTTATAAGTTCAGCTTCATCTTCACTAAGACCATACTTTAGAGCTAATATTTTAGAGTACTCTGCAACTCTTTTGACATGGTTTCCAGTCTCTTTACTTCTTGATTCTGTAATTTCACCCATTTTATAAATTATCTCTTTTTGAGTATCCTCTATCTCTTGATGAAGAGAAATAACCTCTGTAATATCGCTAGAGATATTCATATACTCAACAATTTCACCATCTACATCTAAAATTGGCGTAATTGTAACATTTACATAGTAATCTGAGCCATCTTTTTTACGATTTTTAAAAACACCTTTCCAGACTTTTTTACTCTCTATCGTATCCCATAACTCTTTGAAAGTGCTGTTTTGAGTATCACTATGTCTAATAATATTATGAGATTTTCCAATCAGCTCATCTTTTGAGTAGCCTGAGTATTGACAAAAAGTGTCATTTGCAAAAGTTATTATCCCTTTTTTATCAGTTCTTGAGAATGCACAACTAGAGTTTATCGCTTTTTCATACTCTCTTAAGTATGTTACTTTTTGACGCAAATCCTCTTGACTTGAGTTAAGCTCCTTTTTCAAAAGCTCTTTATACTCATCAAGCTCTGTAACATCGTGTCTGATAGCTACAAACTCAACCACTTTGCCTTTTGTATCTAAAATAGGAATAACTGTCGCATCAACAACATAACAAGAGCCATCTTTTTTGCGATTTTTAATGACACCTTTCCAAACTCTATTATCTTTAATCGTTTTCCAAAAATTTTTAAAAACCTCTTTATTTGTCTCTGGGTGTCTGACGATTCTATGAGGTTGACCAATTAACTCCTCTTGGGTGTAACCACTAATTTTACAAAACTCATCATTTGCATAAGTAATAAAACCCATAGGATTGGTCTTTGAGACAATCGTACTCTTATCAACAGCCTCTTTATACTGTTTTAAAAGCATCTCTGTATCTTGGAGCGATTTTAAATTATTAACGCTAGTAGATGTTTTAGAGAGCATTTTAGAGAGCATTTTTGTATCGATTGGTTTTGGAATATACTCATCAATTCCAACCTCTATCGCTTTTGATATGATAGATGAATCAAGCGATGTGATTAATAGAACAGGAGTTGAGTTTGAGACTTGTTTTATCTCTTTTGCAAGTTCGATTCCATCCATAACGGGCATTATGGCATCAGTTAGGATAATATCAGGTCTGTAAATATTGAAAATATCTAACCCCTCTTTTCCATTTGAGGCTACATATATCTTTTTTGTATACTGTTTTAGATACTCTGCCAAAAAAATTCGCTGTGTTTTAGAATCCTCAACAACAAGTATCGATAGATTTTTTAATTTAGATAATGCTTTATTCATTTTATCACTTTCTAGTTAGCAATTTTAATTATAAATATCAATTTATTATATAAGTTTTTGTTAAAAAATAGTTTAACTTAAAATTTCAATTTTGACAAAGTGCATCTAGTAAAATATTGGATATAAACTCTGTTAAATAATCTAAAATAGAATCAGCATCTTTATTAAAATCTTTAGCATCTTTAAACTCTAAATGAGACATTTGAAAAGAGTAATAATTCAGAACTGTTCCTACAATCAAAGAGAGAATAACATAGGGGTCAGTTTTTTTATATTTATCTTTCAAATCGAGAGCAAAAACTATCTTTTTTAAAATTGTTAAATCTTTTTCAAAAAACATTAAAATATTCTCATCTATTTTTGAGCCAAAGTTTGCCGTCTCTCTTAGATAAAGAGGAACTATATGAGGACATTTTCGAGTTGTCTCTAATCTAGCTTTTATATATATTTTAAACTTTTCTCTAGGATTAACTTTTTTCTCTAGCACTCTCTCAATACCACCTAGAGTCATCTCTAAAATATTGGAGATAACCTCTTGATAGAGAGCTTTTTTATCTCTGAAGTGATAGTAGATTGTAGCTTTGTTAATATCTAACAGTTTTGAGAGACTATTCATACTAACTGCGTCATATCCATATTTTGAAAACTCTTTTGTTGCTACTTCTAAAATTCTATCTTTTGTCATATTTAATTCTTTCAAATAAGATTTTTATTTTAAATAAAATCGAACTATATTAAACTCTATCTAAAATATTACTATCTTTTAACTTTGAAATATTAATAATTTAGTATTTAACTCTTTAGAGTTTTCACTTAAAATTTTTGTCAACCCTGTAATATCGTTTATACTATCCCTATTTATAGAAGATATTTTATCAATATCATAAATTTTTCCTATTATACTCTCTACATTATGCGATATTTTGACAGAATCATCTAGTGACTTCTGAGCTACATCTGTCGCTCTTTGCATAATAGAGACACTCTCATCAATATCATGCTCAACTGCTGTTGAGACTTCACTTAAAACCTTAATCTCTTCTATATTTTTATTCATATCATCACTAGTATCTGTAATAGCTTGAATAACAACATTTATTGTTGCATTTATCTCCGAGAGTGATTTTTGAGTTCTCTCAGCTAACTGTCTAACTTCATCAGCAACAACAGCAAATCCTCGCCCATGCTCTCCAGCTCTAGCTGCCTCAATAGCTGCATTTAGAGCCAATAAGTTTGTCTGGTCAGCTATATCAACAATTACAGTTAATACCTTTTGAATCTGTTCAGCCTCACTACTTAAACGATTTAATTTATCAGAAATCTCTATTTCAGATTCTGCATTACTATGAACTCTATTTATCAAATCTAATATTTTTCCTCTAGCTTGAGTTAAATTTGAGTTTGCAAGTTCTATATCATCTTTTGACTCTTGAGCTTCACTTATCGATTTTGCTAAAGTCTCTTTTATCCCATCTCCATACTCAAGAGCTTTATTTACAATATTAGATTGCTCTTGCATTTTCTCGTTAATAGTGGTTGAGTTTTTATAAAGTTCTGTTGAAATATTACTATTTAAATCACTTGAGTTTTTTGTATCATTTATTATCGATTTTAAAGAGAGTATCAACCCGTTAAAAATACTAATAACTTCACCCAAATCATCTTTTGCAATTAATTTTATATTTTTATTTAAATCTTTACTATTTTCTATATCTTTTATCCCTACTCTTAAATTACCGATTGATTTTCGAATTAAACTTATAAAGTAGATTGCAACTATAATCCAAATTATTGTGCCTATGATTCCTGTACTTAACATAAAAAGCTTACTCTTATCGAGCTTTATAAGTAGATTATCTATAACTATATTTAACTCATCTTCTGAGTAGATTATTAATTTATTTAACTCTAAATTCATCTTATTTGCAATGGAGTTAAACCCCTCCATCTCATCTAAAGCATCTTCAAATTCATCTTCTTTAAAAACAATTGGCATCTCTTCACCAACATAGTAAAATCCATTAAATCTAGCTTTTAAATTTTTAATTATCAATTTTAACTTATCTGCCTCAAACTCTTTAGCAAATATATCAATCTCTTTTAAAAGTTTTAAAACATCTGCATTTTGAGCTTTAAAAGTATCTAAATAGTTCTCTCTCCCTTCCATTTTTATCGCTGATGTGGAGATTATAAAAGTTTGCATCTTTGCAATATTTGATTTTATTTGTTCAGAGAGAATAATTAATCTAAACTGCTCCTCTTTTATCTTAGCTACACTATCTTTAGCATCTACAAAACTTTTAATACTAATAAAAATCAAAATAGTTGTTGCGATAAAACTGGTTATCATAATTAATAATATTTTTTTTTGAATATTTAAATTTTTTAACATAAATATACCTTTTTAGTTATAAGTGAGAAAAGGGAGAGTTTAATAGAGAAGATTAAAGTTTAAATAGTAGTGAGTTAATTCACTCATCATTCCCCCAGTCATTTGGTTATTTTCTAACTTTAAAGGCCCCCCTATGTATGAGCCACTTCCACTATACTCATAATCAATATAAGTAGCTCCAGCTCTTAAGTAAGCAAACTTGTTAATCGGTTGAATATAGTATAAATCATAAGCACTCCCTCTTGTTAAGAGTTTTCCTGTCAAATCGTTTGAGCCTTGCGAGAGACTAACCCAGTTTTTACTACCATAGTTATACTCAAAGCCAATTTTTGGTTTAACCCACGCTGGAATCGTATATCTAACACCTCCCCAGATAGAGTGACCAGTTTTGCTACCCTTATCACCCTCTTGTGAACTCATTAATCCGTAATGCTCATCTACTCCATCACCATTTAAATCATTTTTATAGACAACTCCATTAGGTTTAGTATTAGAAATTGCCCCTTGAATAAAAAAGTCTAATCCACTATCTGCAATATTTCTAAATTCAGCCAAAGCCCCAACCATATTTATATCACCTAGATTCTTATCTACACCATTTTTATCTAACGCTTTATTAGCTGTCAAATCTGTTAGAGTAAATCCATATAACTGTAAAAAGTTATCCCCAAGTGCTGGAATCGAACTATCTAAAAAGAGACCATAAAAGTTTGCATCATCTATCTTATTATCTGTTGCTTTTACAAAAGTGCTAGGGTTTATATCTTGAAACATTTTTGCATATATTGCTCTAAATGCTGTCTTTTTTACACCTGTTAGATTCTCTAAATTAAAAGTAGTAGCTATTGCATCTCCAGCTGCATCAAATACTAATGCTGAAAATGTCCCTTTTCTAACAGTGTTATTTTTAAAGTGAGCTGATGGTCCCTCTCCAGCTGGTTGTCTCCCTAGTGTAAGCGTAACTGGAACAACTCCATCTATCGCTCTCCAATCTACATAAGCTCTCTCGATATAGACTTTACTATCATCTGGTTTTCTACCTTGAATCCCAGGCATAGCGTTGACAACATTAGCCCCGCCATCACCCCAGAGCCTATACATAGATAATCTACCGTTAAATTTTAAATTATCAGCTATTTGAGAATTCATATTAAGCATTACTTTTGTTGTCCAGACATCACCACTTTCAAACTCTGTCCCATTTGGCGATTCACCATCTATAACATTAACACCCGTATCAACTCCAAGTCCAAAACTAACCCTATCTACAAGTGCCATAGTCTCAACGCCATCTAATCTATCTTCCACTTCATCTAAAACTTCACCAATCTCATCTATCATCTCATCGGTTTTTTTATCTTTTAACATAGCCTTTAAAGTATCGTTCTCTTTTTTCAAATTAAACATCGCACTCTCTAGTGCTTTTAATCTTTTATTAAAATCTTTATCATCAGCTACTGCACCTGAGAGAATGCCAGATAAAACTAAACTAACTAGTAAACCTTTTTTCATTAAAAAACCTTTTATTTTATATTATAAACCAGCTGCTGCTGGTTGGTCTGAATCAGCTGCATATCTGATTAAATACTCTTTTAAAACCCTCTTCTCTTCATCACTTAAGTCGTAAATTCCTAATCTCTTCATTTTTCTTTTTTTCTTAAAGACTCTCTCCCACTGTTTCATAGCTTTTTTGTTTGCAGATAAATTGTACTGTTTTGCCAACGCTTCGCCATCGATAGCAAGTGCCAATAGACTAAATATAGATAACAGAGAAAATATAAAAATTTTTTTCACTCAAAGCTCCTTGATTTTAAAGAGAAAACCAACTAACCGTTTAGTTAGTTTTTTACACTATGTATAGTAAATAAATAGAGATAAAAAAACAATATATATTAAATATATATTAAAATATCGTCAAATTTCATCAATAAAGTAACTAAAAATTATAAAAATTATATTTATAAATAAATTTTAATAATTTCTGTTAAAAATATAATATTACAAAAACAAAGTAATTTTATTGACAATAACTCTATATTTTTTATTAAAAAAGTCAAAAAAGTTACTAAAAAGAGTTTTTTAAAATCAAGATATAATATGGCATTGACTAAATGCTTGAGCAAAAAATGATAAAATAGAATTAGTTAATTTAGAAATAAATTTTTTTAAAAAAAATATTGAAATTTAAAATATTAGAAAAAAAGAGTTAGACTTTTGCAAAAAAATGCTAACTAAAAAGGCTTTTATTTGAAAATCTTAATCACTGGTGCAAACGGATATATCGGTTCAAATCTCTTTAATTTTTTATCTCAAAAGCAGAATTTAGAGGTTTTTGGGTTAGTTAGAGAATCAAATAGAGTAAATAAGAGTTTTATAAAAGCTGATTTGTTAGATTTTGAGAATTTAAAAGAGATTTTTGAAAAATATAGTTTTGATATTGTAATCGATTGCTCTGGTAAGGCAGATTTAAATAGCGATTCAAAAGAGTCTGATTTTTTAGCAAATATTCAGATGTCTCTAAATCTAGTAAAACTCTCAAGAGAGTTTAATATTAATAGATATATATTTCTCTCTACCTATGTTGTCTATGGATTTAAGTATGAGATTAATGAGAGTAACTATTTAGCTTCTAACCCTTTTGAGTGGTACTCTAAATCGAAAGTTATCTGCGAGAATATTATAGAGGAATCGGGATTAAATCACTTGATTTTGAGGTTGCCAAATGTTGTAAAAAATGAGAAAAACTCACTTATTTTAGAGCTTTTTAAATCGAGAAAATTGGATAATAAGATAGAGATTTTTGGTAAAGGAGAGGTTTATCGAAATTTTTTAATTATTGATGATTTATTAGAGTTTATCTACAAAAATCTATCTACAAAAGTAGACTTTTTTGCCCCTTATAGTTTTATTATCAAAATCAAAGATTTAGCCAAAGAGATAGCTAATTTTACAAATTGTGAAAATGTACGATTTATAGATAATAAAAAAGAGATGCAGAAAGTGCTAACTCTTGAGAGTTTCAAAATATCAAAAGAGAGTTTGAGAGATATTTTAAAATATTATAATTAGGGAATATTTTGCAAATAACAGATATAGATATGGTAGAAAAGTATCAAAAATTTCTGAAAATGGATAAAAAAATTATTGTTTTAGTTATGTTTGGAAGAACAGGCTCTACATTTATCCACGGTCTTTTGGACAATAGAGATACTAACTTAAACTATGTAACGATGATTTTACCCCCTTTGATTGATAGATTTTATAAAGCAGAAAATAGAGTATTAACTTTAGATGAGATAGAGTATATAGTCTCTCCAATGTGGAAATTTTTGGGAGAGTTTTACGATATAGAAGAGTTTAAATCAATATTTTTTACTATTGCAAAAACTCTAGAGTTAAATGGAGTTATGTTATTTAAACTTCTATATTTTACTATCGGTGTTATGAATAAACAAGATTTAGAAAAAATAGAGTATTTGATAAATCATCAACATATGATAGATAATAATCACTCTGTTGAGGCTTTTTATAGAGAGTTTAAAGATGTTAAATATATTTTTGCTATGAAAGATAGCAGAAGTCAAGTTAAATCTATTTTTAGACACCTATCTGAAATAGATAAAAGTACAGATTACTACTATGATGCTCTATATAACTACACTAGGGCTTTAGATTTTTATAATCAAAATATTAAAAAATCATACACTGTTATAAATGAAAAGTTGAATCTATCTCCAGAGAGTGAAGTAAAAAAGTTGATAGAGTGGTTAGGTTTAGAGTTTAGTAGTAACTATATGGATTGCACAAATCAAGGCGAACACTGGGGTGCTTACAAGAGTAACAAAGTCTCTTTAAAGGGAAATGAGTTTTCAAAACTACATATAGAGAGTTTTAATGATATTGATAGAAAAACTATAAAATATATTGAGTTAGTTCAAGGAAATTTATTGTTGAGTTTTGGATATAAACTAAAATTTATAAAAACTAAAATGGATTATTTAAAACATATACACTACTTTCTATCTGATATTTTGAAAAACTCTGAATCAAATACCAAAAAACTAAAATCAAGCAGTTTTAAAAATATCTATGTTAGAGCTCTTCTGTTTAAACAGAGTATAAAATTTTTTAAAAAGCTGGAGTGGTAAATGTTAATATGGATAACAGGATTATCAGGAAGTGGTAAAAGCACAATTGGAAAAGCTCTTTACTCTAAATTAAAAGTAGATATGCCAAATTTAGTCTTTTTAGATGGAGATGATTTTAGAGAGATATTGGGAAATGATTTGGGACATTCGCCAAATGATAGATTAAATAATGCAAAAAGAATATCTAAAATGTGTAAATTTTTGAATTCTCAAAAAATAAATGTAATCTGCTCAACTATGTCACTTTATAAAGAGATTCATGAGATGAATCGAAAAAATATTCAAGAGTATTATGAGATTTTTATTGAATGCTCTATTGATGAGCTTATAAAAAGAGACCAAAAAGGTATATATTCAAAAGCCTTAAGAGGTGAGATTAAAAATGTAGTTGGTATCGATTTATCTTACGATAGACCAGATGATTGCCATTTGTGTATAGAGAATGAGAAACAGAGTGATTTAGATAAAAAAGTAGAACAAATTATAAAATTAATTGGAGAGTAATTATGAAACAAGGTGATTTTAGTGAATTAGCTAAAAATTATATCAACAGACCAGCTTATAGTTTAGTAGCAGTGGATAATCTTTTGAAAATAGCAGATTATCATAAAAATATAGATGATTTTTTAGTAGTAGAGGTAGGTGCTGGAACAGGTAAATTAACGAGAATCTTATTAGAAAAAGGTTTGAGAGTTATAGCAGTAGAGCCTAACGATGCAATGAGAGAAGAGGGAATAAAATATACTAAAGAGTTTGAAAATATTAAGTGGATAAAGGGTAGTGGAGAGGATACGACTCTAGATTCAAATATTGCAAATTGGGTTATTATGGCTTCATCTTTTCACTGGACAGACCCAACTAAATCTTTGCCAGAGTTTGCAAGAGTTTTGAAAAAAGATGGATATTTTACAGCTATTTGGAATCCAAGAAATATAAAAGTATCTGAATTTCATACAAAAATAGAGGATAATATTAAAAAAATTGTTCCTGAGTTAAAGAGAGTATCTTCAGGTTCTCAAAGTACTAAAGAGTGGGAGTATGTCTTAACATCAACAGGTGATTTTAAAGATTGTCTATTTTTAGAGACAGATTATGAAGAGGTAATGAGTAAAGAGAGGTATTTAGGCGTTTGGAACTCTGTCAATGATATTCAAGCTCAAGCTGGGAAAGAGAGATGGAGAGAGATTTTGGCAATGATAGAGAGAGAGAGTTTTGATAAGAGTGAGATTAAAGTACCTTATAAAATTAGAGCTTGGACAGTTAGGAAAGTTTAATGAAATTAAAACTTTTATCTAAAGCAAAAACTCTCAAAAGCTTAGAAAATAGATTAGAAAAATCTAAAGTTTTACCTCTTTTTAGTTTTTATGTAAAAGATTATCTTTTACATAAAGATAATTTTCTATCTACTATTTTAGATAAATTTGATTCTAAATTGATTATTCGCTCCTCTGCTTATGCTGAAGATAAGCTTACCGATTCAAATGCAGGAGAGTTTGAGACGGTTTTGAATGTAAAGCCAGAAAAAAAAGATTTAGATAGTGCAATTTTAAAAGTTTTAGACTCTTATAAAGAGCCTCACTCAAAAGATGAAATTTTTATTCAACCGATGTTAACTAATGTATCTACTTGTGGTGTAATATTTACATCAGATATAGATACACTCTCTAACTATTATATTATTAACTACGATAACACTACTGGCTCAACTACATCAGTCACTGATGGAAGTAGTAACTCTCTTAAGACTTTTATCTCATTAAAAAATAGTGATAAAAAATATATAAAAGATAAAACTCTACAAAAATTAATTGAAGCATCAAAAGAGCTTGAGAATCTTTTTGATAATCAATTTTTAGATATAGAGTTTGGAGTATCTAAAAGTAATATATATATTTTTCAAGTTAGAGCAATTGTTACAAAATCTAAAGAGAATCTCTCAAAAATTGATTTTAAATCTCATGTAGATAGACTCTATAAAAAGTTAAAAACAATGAATAAAGTCTATCCCTCTATTTTGGGAGAGAGGGCTATTTTTGGTGTAATGCCTGATTGGAATCCAGCAGAGATTATAGGAGTAAAGCCAAAACAGTTAGCTTTAAGTCTCTATAAAGAGTTGATAACAGATGAGATATGGGCGTATCAAAGAGATAATTACGGATATAGAAATCTTCGCTCAAACCCACTTTTGCATAACTTTTTAGGAGTCCCTTTTATCGATGTTAGAGTCTCTTTTAACTCATTTATTCCAAAAGGCTTAGATGAGAATATTGCAAAAAAATTAATGAATTACTATTTAAAAGAGTTATCTCAAAAACCCCACTATCACGATAAAGTTGAGTTTGAAATAATATTCTCTTGTTACTACTTAAATATCTCAAAAAAGCTAAAAGTTTTAAAAAAATTTGGATTTAATAAAAATGAGATAAAGAGACTTGAGTTCTCTTTGCTTGAGGTTACAAACTCTATAATTGATACAAATAATGGTTTATATAAAAAAGATTTAGCAAAAATAGATATTTTAAAATCAAAATTTGAAAAATTGAAAAAAACTAAACTGACATCTATCGAAAAGATATATTGGTTTATTGAGGATTGTAAAAGATATGGAACACTCCCTTTTGCTGGAGTTGCTAGAGCTGGTTTTATCGCTATACAGTTTTTAAAATCGTTTGTAAGTGAGAAAATTATCACAACTAAAGAGTATTCAAGTTTTTTAAACTCACTCGATACTGTCTCAAAAAAACTTCAAAAAGATTATCTAAAATTAAGTAACGATGATTTTTTTAAAAAGTATGGACACTTAAGACCAGGGACTTATGATATTCTCTCTAAAAACTATTTAGATGGGGCTGATGAGTATTTCTGTGATAGAGATAGTTTAGATTTAGAAGATGATGAAGAGTTTAAATTTAAAAAATCGCAATTAAAAAGAATCGATAAGTTACTGATTGAAAATGGTATTAAAAGTGATGCTAAAAATTTAATTAAATTTATAAAAGAGGCAATTGAGGGCAGAGAGTATGCTAAATTTATTTTTACTAAATCATTAAATCAAATTTTAAAAGAGATAGAGAGAATTGGAGAAAATCTAAATATAGATATAGAAGATTTAGCATACTTAGATATATCTATTATTAAGAATCTATATGGGGAAGTTAACGACTTAAAAAGTGATATTTTAAACTCTATTTTGCAAAATAGAAAAAAGTATGAAGTGACAAAAGGGATAAAACTACCATCAATTATTATAAAACCTAGTGATGTATATTCATTTTTTTTAGAGGATAATGAGCCAAATTTTGTAACTCTAGGCTCGATTAGTGCTGATGTAGTTGGTGAGAAATCTATCTCTAGTAAGAGTTTAAAAGATAAAATTATTTTGATAATATCAGCTGACCCTGGATATGACTATCTCTTTTCTAAATCGATAGGAGCTTTGATAACTTGCTATGGAGGTGCAAACTCACACATGGCAATTAGATGTGCAGAGCTTAATATTCCTGCTGTAATTGGAGTTGGAGAGAAAAGATTTAATGACTATTTAAAAGCAGAGAGATTAAATATCGATTGCTTAAATAGAAAAATAGTGACTCTAAAATGAAAAAAATTGTTATAACTCAAAGATTAATAGAGAACGATTCTTATTTTGAGATTCGCGAAGCTCTGGATATAAATTTTGCATCAATGTTTAAAAAATTAAATTTTTTACCAATAGTTCTACCAATAGAGATTGACTTTAAAAACTATTTTAAAGAGTTTGATATATCGGGTGTGATTTTGACTGGAGGAAATGATTTATCTAGTTTGAACGAGAGTGAATTATCAAAAAAAAGAGACTCTTTTGAACTTGAATTAATCGATTTTTGTTATAAAAATGGTATTGCGATTTTTGGAATCTGCAGAGGTTTACAAATTATTGCTAAATATTTTGATATGAGTTTAAAAAAAGTAGAAAACCATGTAGGCAGACATGATATAGAGATAGATAACTCATCTAAATATTATAAACTTTTAAAAGATATAAAAAATGTAAATAGTTATCACAACTACTCAATTAATGAGAATTTTTTTAATAGAGATTTTTTAATTACAGCAAAATCAACCGATGGTGAGATAGAGGCGATAGAGCATAGAGAGAAAAAAGTTTTCGCTCAAATGTGGCATAGCGAGAGAGAGAAGCCATTTATAGAATCGGAACTTAATTTAATATCGGAGTTTTTTAAATGAAATTGATTATTTTATCAGCAGGAAAAGGCGAGAGATTAAGACCATTAACAAATGATAGACCTAAATGTATGGTTGAGTTTAAAGATAAACCAATTATTGATTATATTTTAGATGTAGCAAAAGAGTTAAAGATAGATAATACGGGTGTAATTTGTGGCTATAAAGCAGATGTTTTAAAGAATCATTTAAAAGATAGAAATATCACTTTTTTTACAAATGAAAACTATAATTCTACTAATATGGTCTCAACTCTATTTTGTGCAAAAGAGTTTTTTGATGATGATTTGATTATCTCATACTCTGATATTATCTACTCAAAAGAGATTTTAGAGAAATTAATAGATTCAACTAGCGACCTATCTGTAATTATTGATAGAGATTGGCAAAAGCTTTGGGAGCTTAGATTTGAAAATCCACTAGATGATGCTGAGAGCTTAAAGCTAGATAGTGAAAATAATATAGTTGAAATTGGCAAAAAAACTGATAGTTATGATGATATAGAGGGGCAGTATATTGGTCTTATTAAAATCTCTAAAAGCTTCGTAAAAGAGTTTATTAAATTTTATGAAAATTTAGATAAAGATAGAATCTATGATGGAAAAGATTTTGATAATATCTATATGACAAGTTTTATTACGGAGTTAATAAGAAGTGGAGTTAAAGCTAAGGCTGTATTGATAAATGGCTCTTGGTGCGAGATTGATTCTGTTAGTGATTTAAAAGCTTATACAGAAGCTGATTCTATTTAGTAAAAAATTTTTAGTTTAATGTAAATATCCAAATTATATAAAAAAGGTTAAATAGTGTTAAGTAGTATTATATTAATAATAGTTACAAAAGATAGACACGATTTTTTAAAAAGGGCATTGGAGCTTTATCAATCTTACGATATAGATATTTTAGTAGCTGATGCCTCTAAAGAGAGATTTGAGCATAATTTTAAAAGAGTTAAGTATATAAATACATCTAAATGTGAAAATATTCCTAAAGAGCTTATAGAGATAACAAAAGAGCTTAAAGATAGTAAATATAGATATATTACAATATCAGCTGATGATGATTTTATACTAAAATCAAGTATAGAGAAGTGTTACAACTTTTTAGAGAAAAATAGTGACTTTACTTCGGCACAAGGTAACTCTATGGGCTATAAAGTGCTATCTAGTGATAAAATTGCCTCATCTTTAGTCTATTTAGATTCAATTAACTCTAGTTTAGATGAGGAGAGTTTTTTAAAACGGGCAAACTCTTGGTTAACTGATAACTATCTATGTCTTAGCTACTCTGTAAATAGAGTAGAGAATTTTCTCTTTCTTGTAGAGCTTTTTGTAAAGTATGAAATTTCTCAAAGTATATTTTATGAGTATTTAATGGAGTTTTCACACTTTATGTCTGGAAAGCATAAAGTATTACCAACTCTTCACTCTCTTAGAGATTGGAATTTTAACTCAACTGGTTACTCAAAAGATAGAATCTTTCACAAGTTAATAGAGGGTGATGAGTATCAAAGATTTTTAAAAGCTGTTAAAGAGATGGTGATAAAATCAGATAATATAGACAGTGATGATGAGGTAGTAAAACTATTTGATAGCTTTTTTAACTCAAGATTTAATACATTAGAGAAAGCTTTTGCAAATAATGAAGTGGCAAAAGCTGTTGAGAAAAAGTTTTATGTAGATATAAAATCTGATTTAGAGTTTCTACCTCAAAATAGTCCAACTATTAAAAAAGAGGTTGATGAGATTAATAATCATATTTTAAAGCATATCTCTATTTTTGATAAATATATTGATGAAGATATTAAACCTTTTGAAAAAGAGTTAAAATATATAGATGAGTTAGAGGCTAAAAAAATCTCAATTTATGGTGCTGGTGTACCTGGTTTGCTTCTTAAAAAGAGTTTAGATAAGTATACAGATATAGAGACACTCTACTTTATAGATGATTATAAAGAGGGCGTTTTAGATGATATTAAAATTATTGAGTTAGAAAAAATCGATAAAGATATAGTGATTTTAATCCCTCCAACAAGATACCAAGAGAATATTGTTTTAAGATTAAAAGAGGCTAATATAGAAAATTATATAAAAATTCTTCCAAATTTTGCAATAAAAGAGTAGTTATGAAAAAAATTTTAGTTACAGGTGGGGGAGGGTTTTTAGGCTCTCATCTTTGTGAAAAGTTATTAAATGAGGGAAATGAAGTTATCTGTGTAGATAATTTTTTTACAGGAAATAAAGAGAATATTGTCCATTTAATGGATAATAGATATTTTGAGATAATTAGACACGATGTCTGTTTTCCTCTCTATGTCGAAGTTGATGAGATATACAATCTAGCTTGTCCAGCCTCACCAGTTCACTATCAAAGTGACCCAATCCAGACTACAAAAACCTCTGTAATGGGTGCTATAAATATGCTTGGTCTAGCTAAGAGATTAAATATAAAAATACTTCAATCAAGCACTAGTGAAGTCTATGGAGACCCAGAGATTCACCCTCAGCCTGAGAGTTATAGAGGAAATGTAAACCCTATCGGAATTAGGTCTTGTTATGATGAGGGTAAAAGATGTGCAGAGACACTCTTTTTTGATTATCATAGAGAGGCTAATGTTAAAATTAAAGTTATGCGTATATTTAACACTTATGGTCCTAGAATGCACCCACAAGATGGACGAGTTGTGAGTAACTTTATAGTACAAGCTCTAAAGAATGAAGATATTACAATTTATGGTGATGGTGAGCAGAGTAGAAGTTTTTGTTATGTTGATGATTTGATAGATGGAATGGTTAGATTAATGAATAGCAAAGATAGCTTTACAGGCCCTGTTAATATTGGTAATCCAGTAGAGTTTACTATGTTGGAGTTAGCTAATTTAGTTAAAGAGTTAACAGGCTCAAAGAGTGAGTTAATTTTTAAACCTCTACCTCAAGATGACCCTCTTCAGAGAAGACCAATTATCGATTTAGCAAAAAAAGAGTTAGATTGGGAGCCAAAGATTCAATTAAAAGAGGGACTAAGTAAAACAATAGAGTATTTTGCCAAAATGATAGATAATAAAAAGGCTTAATTATGGTTCTATTTGATATTGAAATGCCAAAGTGGGTACTATTTTTCAAACCCATAATAGAGAGCTTGAAAAGAGATGGAATTGAGAGTTTAATTGTCTCAAGAGGTGGAGAGAGTTTTACAGAGTTAAATGATGTTTTAAAATTGCATAATTTAGATTTTATCTCAATTGGTGAGTATGGTGGAGCCTCTTTAAAGGGAAAACTAGAAGCTAGTCTATATCGTCAAAATAGATTGATAGAGATAGTTGAAAAGCACGATATAAAGTGTGTTTTAAGTGGAAGTGTTGTGGATATAAATAGGGTAGCTTTTGGGCTTGGGATTCCTATTATAAATTTTCAAGATATTCCAACAAAAAGTTTTGATGATAATTATTCAAGTGCAACCCCAATTACAAGACTTACAACTCCATTTTCTACATATGTTTTTAAACCTTTTATGATTCCTGACAATATCTATCTACACTTTGGATTGGAAAAGTCACAAGTGATAGAGTATGATTTTTTAGACCCATATATTTGGCTAAAAGATTTTAAATCAGATAGAGCCTATTTAGAGAAGACTCTACCTGAGATTGATTTTAAAAAACCGATAGTTGTTGTTAGAGAGGAGGAGTATAAAGCTAGTTATGTCTCAAAACAGACAAACTTTTTATATGAAGCTCTACAAGAGATAAAAAAGTTAGATATAAATTTAATAATTATTCCTAGGTATGAAGCTAACTATCTAAAAGAGGATTTCCCTGAAGCTATTATATTAGAGAAAAAGATAATACTCCAGCATCTGTTGGCTTTTGCAAATATCTTTATTGGTGGTGGTGGAACTATCAATTGTGAAGCTTGTTACTTTGGAACGCCTGTTATCTCTACTCGAAGCTTTATTAGTCACTATGATAAATTTTTAATTGATAATGAGTTGATGATTCACTCAAACGATTCAAAAGAGATACTCGAGCATACAAAAACTCTTATAAAAGGTAACAATAGAGAAAAAGCAGAGAGAATCTTTGCTAAAATGAATTTGAATATAGACCTTTTTACTGATAAAATAAAAGAGTTGATAAGTAGATAAGCTTATAATTAAGGATTCCTATGGCAGATGATAAATTTGAGCAAAAATTAAACAAACTAAGATTTAATGATATTAGTAATTTTGTAATATCTAGTGATAAGAGATTTTATAACAAAACATCAAATGAGCTTTTGGAGACAAAACAGGAGCTTTTAGATGCTATAAATGAGAATAGAGAACGAATAAATAGAGTTGAAGTTAAAGTTGATAAAAATATAAAAGAGACTAGAGGACTTCAGCTAGAAGTTAGAAAAAATTCTGAAAAAATTGATAATTTAGAGAAAAAATTTGATAAGTTAGATGATAAAGTAGATAATTTAGAAAACAGATTTGATAGACTTGAAGGAAAAGTTGATAACTTAGAGAGTGAATTTAAAAATCTTAACAGTAAAGTTGATTCAATAGGAGATAACTTAAATTCTCTAAAAGAGTTTTTGATAGAGGCTTTAAAAAAATAAGAGAGATTAATATGATTAAATTTTTAGATTTGAAAAAACAGTATCTATCGATAAAAGATGAAATTGATAGTGCAATTTCCAATATTATAGAAAATACAGCTTTTATTGGTGCTCCAAGTGTTGCAAGTTTTGAGAAAAATTTTGCATCTTTTCAAGGAGTAAAAGAGGTTATTGGTGTTGGGAGTGGTACAGACGCATTAGAGATTGCAATTTGGGCTTTAGATTTGCCAAAGGGAAGCGAAATAATAGTTCCAGCTAATAGCTATATTGCAACAAGTGAATCGGTAACTCGAAATGGGTTAAAAGTTCTTTTTGCTGATGTAGATGAGGATTATTTAATTTCGCCTAAGAGTATAAAAGAGGTTATAACAAAAGATACAAAAGCGATAATTCCTGTACATCTATATGGTCAACCAGCTGATATGGATTCTATTATGCAGATTGCTAAAGAGTATGATTTGAAAGTGATAGAGGATTGTGCCCAAGCTCATGGAGCAATCTATAAGGGTAAAAAAGTTGGCTCTTTTGGAGATATTTCTACTTTTAGCTTCTATCCAGGTAAAAATTTAGGAGCTTTTGGAGATGGAGGAGCTGTCTGTTCAGATGATTTAGAACTTGCTAAAAAGATGAGACTCTATGCAAATCATGGAAGTGAAATTAAATATTACCATGTTATGGAGGGGATTAACTCAAGGCTCGATTCTATTCAGGCATCTGTTTTAGATGTAAAACTAAAATATCTTCAAAGCTGGATTGATAGACGAAATGAGGTGGCAAAAAACTATTTAGAGAATATTAAAAACCCTAAAATCACTCTTCCAATACTACATGATAATTTAAAATCTGTTTGGCATCTATTTGTTATAAGAGTTGAGAATAGAGATGAGTTAAGTGCTTATTTGAATGAAAATGGGATTCAAAATGGAATGCACTACCCGATAGCTCTGCCAAAACTAGAAGCTTATAGTTACATAACTCAAGATACGAGTGATTTTTTTGCTTGTAGTAGCGATACCCAGCTTTTATCGATTCCTATGGGTGAGCATTTAGAAGATGAAGAGGTAGAGAAAATTATCGAGGTTTTAAATAATTTTTAAGGCTAAAAAATGGTTAAGTATCAATCTAAAATTGTAAATGTAAAATCTGGAGAGGGTGTAAAAGTAGTAGAGCCTGTGAACCTATATGGGTGTGAACTTGAAGAGAACTCTTTTGTAGGACCTTTTTGTGAGATTCAATCAGATGTCAAAATTGGTAAAAACACACGAATACAGTCTCACTCATTTATCTGCTCTTTAGTCTCTATTGGAGCTGATTGTTTTATTGGACATGGAGTTATGTTTATAAATGATCTCTTTGAAGAGGGAAAACCTAGCCCTGATAGTAATAAATGGAGAAAAACAGATATAGCTGATAGCGTCTCTATCGGCTCAAATGCTACAATACTTCCTGTAAAAATATGTTCAAATGTTGTAATTGGGGCTGGAAGCGTTGTCACTAAAGATATTTTAGAATCTGGAGTATATGCAGGAAATCCAGCAAAAAAAATTAGGAATTTATAATGAGAGTTGCACTAATTGGATATGGGTATTGGGGAGTTAATTTAGCTAGAACTATCGATTCTATTTCAGATTTAGAGCTTTATACTATTTTTGATTTAGATAAAGAGAGATTAGATGAGGCTAAAAAGCTATATAGTTTTAAAGAGTTTGATTCACTAGAGACTCTTTTAAAAAGTGATATAGATGCTGTTTTTATCTCGACACCACCATCTACTCACTATAACTTGGCAAAACAGGCACTACTAGCAAATAAGCATGTTTTTGTAGAGAAACCATTTACTACGGATTTAGATTCAACTTATGAACTACTCGATTTAGCTGAGAAAAAAAATAAAATAGCTTTTGTTGACCATGTATTTATTCACTCTGAGCCAGTTAAGTATCTCAAAAAAAACTTAGAGAGTTTTGGAGATATTGTCTATATAAACGCAAGACGAATCAATTTAGGACTTTTTCAATATACAACAGATGTCATTTGGGATTTAGCAGTGCATGATTTATCAATAATTGACCATTTGGTAGGTCTTGATATTAAAAAAACATCAGTTTTTAAGAGAAAATATAAAGATTTTCCACATGAAGCCTTAGCTAATATTGAGCTTGAACTTACATCTGGAACTATTGTCTCTATAAATGTCTCTTGGCTCTCACCTGTTAAAGTTCGTGAGATGATAATTGGTGGGACTAAAAAGATGGCAGTCTATGATGATACAAGAGATGATAAGATAAAAGTTTATGATGCTGGTGTTATTTTAGAGAAAAAACTCAATAAAAATGAGCTTTATGAGCATATGGTTCAGTATAAATATGGAGATACTCTAACACCAAAATTAAATTCAAATCAATCACTTACAAATTCAGTAGAGAATTTTAAAGATTCTATAAAATTAAACAAAGAGCCACTAACGGGTAAAAAATCTATTGTAAATGTGATGAAGGCTCTGGAGATAATATCTAAAGTTTGAGGGAGCAAAGATGTATAAACAGCAGATGAGCAATGGTAGATTGTTTTTGATAGCCACTTTTTCAGGGATTTTATTCTCAGGAGTTTTAATAGGCTTACTTAGTCTATTTGCTTTTACAGAACTTGGCGATAATATTCCAAAATTTTCAAATCAGAACTTAAAAGGGTTTGAAACTCTTATGAAAAATGCTAGATGATTTGCAATATTTTGATATAATCTAAAAAATTTTTTTAAAGGATATTTATGCAAGACGGAAATTTATTAACACAACTATTACCACTAATTGTACTTTTTGGTATTTTTTACTTTTTAATCATAAGACCGCAACAAAAACAGCAAAAAGAGCATAAGAAGATGATTGAAGAGCTAAAAAAGGGTGATAAGGTTGTTACAAATGGTGGATTAATTGCAGAAATTATTAAAGTTGAAGAGGATTTCTTAAAAGTCTCTTTAGATGATAACTCTTTTGCAAAATTAGAAAGAGAGTTTGTAGCAAAAAAGCTAGATAATGAAGCTTAATTTTAAGATTTTTATATTTGCTATAGCCCTTATCTTTGGGCTTAGCCTCTCAGCTCCTTCATTTTTGAATTTAGATAGTGGAAAAAAAGTATCTCTAGGACTTGACCTTCAAGGTGGACTTCACCTGATGTTAGGCGTCAAGACTGAAGAGGCGATAAAATCAAAAATAAAAGCATTGGCTTCGAGTTTAAAATATTTTGCTGAAGATGAAGATATTTTAATCGATGAGCTAAAAGTTACTCCTAAAAGTTTTAATTTTACTCTACTAGATGAAGATGAAAAACCAAAAATTGATGAGATGTTAGCTGGGAATGTTGGATTAGATATTAAGGTAGATTCTCTAAATTACTCTATCTCTTTTACTCCAATTGAGGTTAAAAATATTGAAGAGTTTGCAATCTCTCAAGCAATTGATACTATTAGAAATAGACTTGACCAGTTTGGACTAGCAGAGCCTAGTGTCTCTAAACAAGGTGATAATAAAATCTTAGTAGAGCTTCCAGGGATTAAATCTCAAGAAGAGGAGAAGAAGGCTAGAGAGCTTATATCTCGCCCTGCAAACCTTGAACTTATGGCGATAGATGAGGCTAAAAATGACCAAGTTTATAACTTAAGTGAAAATCAAGCTAGTAGATTTGGAGATATTATCTTAAATGATGCTAATACTGAAGAGAAGTATTTAATTAAAGAGATTCCAATCCTAACAGGTTCGATGCTAACTGATGCTAAAGTTGGGTTTGACCAAAATAATCAACCAGTTATTAACTTCTCTCTAAACTCTCAAGGTGCTAAAATTTTTGGAGATTTTACAACTAAGAGTGTTGGTAAGAGATTGGCAGTTGTTTTAGATGGTAAAGTCTACTCAGCTCCAGTTATTCGAGAGAGAATTGGTGGCGGAAGTGGACAAATATCTGGTGGATTTTCTATTGAAGAGGCTCACTCGGTTGCTATTGCTCTTAGAAGTGGGGCTTTACTCGCTCCTGTTATGATGCTTGAGAAGAGAAGTGTTGGGCCGAGCTTAGGAGCTGATAGTATTAAGGCTAGTCTGATTGCACTTATTAGTGGCTTTTTAGCTGTTGTTGTCTTTATGGTAATCTACTATAAAAGAGCTGGAATCGTTGCAAATATAGCTTTGATTGTAAATCTATTTTTGATTGTCTCTGTTATGGCTCTCTTTGGTGCAACTCTAACGCTCCCTGGTATGGCAGGTATTGTCTTAACCGTTGGTATGGCAGTTGATGCAAATGTTATCATTACAGAGAGAATTAGAGAGCTTTTAGGAACCAAAATGTCAATCAAAAAAGCGATAGAGCAGGGGTATCAAAATGCAACTAGAGCTATTTTAGATGCAAATATTACAACTTTGATCGTTGCAGTGTTGCTCTATGCTTATGGAACAGGACCTATTAAAGGTTTTGCAATAACTATTAGTATCGGGATTTTAGCATCTATGCTTACAGCAATTGTTGGAACTCATGGTATCTATTTAGCTTTTGAATCAAAAATTAAAAAAGATTCAACTAAAAAATGGTTTGGTGTTTAATATGACTTTTTTTAAAAACAATACAACTTATGACTTTATGTCAAAGAGCAGACTCTTTTTAATTATCTCAGCTCTTTTTGTCTTTTTATCTCTAGGCTCACTTGCTACAAAAGGGCTTAACTTTGGAATCGACTTTGCAGGTGGAACACTTGTACAGGTTAAATATCAAGGTGATGCTCCAATTGATTTGATAAGAGATGAGCTAAAAAAAGAGCCTATGTTTGCAAATGCAAATGTGACAGAGTTTGGAAGCAAAAGCGAAGTTATTATAAAATTTAGCACAACTTCTAAATCTATCGGTGAAGATATTGGCGATATTGCTACAAAAACTTTAGCAAATACGGGTGAATTTGAGATTCGCCGTGTTGATATGGTTGGCCCAAAGGTTGGAGATGAGTTAAAAGAGAAGGGTTTTATGGCTCTTGTTCTCTCGATTGTAGCTATTTTAATCTATCTTACTATTAGATTTGAGTTTAGGTTTGCTCTAGCTTCTATTTTTGCATTAGTACATGATGTATCTATCGCAATTGGAGCAATTATTATCTTCAATATAGATGTAAATTTAGATATTTTGGCAGCTATTTTAACTATTTTAGGATACTCGCTAAACGATACAATTATTGTCTTTGATAGAATTAGAGAGCAGATAAAAGAGTCAAAAGAGCTTGATTTAAATGTTTTAATTAATAATTCTATCTCAAGAACATTAGCTAGAACTACTTTAACATCACTTACAACACTATTTGTTGTCTTAACACTTTTCCTATTTGGTGGAGAGATTATCAATGGATTTAGTTTTGTAATGCTTGTAGGTATTGTTGTAGGAACTTATAGCTCTATCTTTATTGCTGCTAGTTTCTTAAATCTGTTAAAATTTAATATAAAAGGCTACAGAGAGAAAGAGGCTATTGCTAAAAGAAGAGCTTTAGAGAGAGAAAAGCAAAGAGCTATGTATGAAAAAGGCGTTGTTTAAAGGAGCCTAAATGGAATATAGAGATGGTGGACTAAATTGGACAAAAGTACTACATGTATTTTTTACTTTGATGAGTCTTACAACAATTGCAGGGTTTTTGTATGATAATAATGCAATTGCCCTCTTTATTGCTGGAAGTGTAAATATAATTTCAACTCTGCTAAAAATAGGGGTAAAAAACCTTTTAGCAGCGGAGCTTTTAGCATCTAGTTTAGTTGCAGATTTACATCTTATTCCAGCTTTTTTTATGATTCAATTTATGAATGATTTAACTACAAGTGTAGCACTTGCAATTGGAGCATTGTTAGCAAATCTATTCTCTGTCTCTTTAGTATTAGTTGAGAGCAGTAAATATAGAGATGATGGCTATTAAAGTCCATCTAAGAGGCTATCTTTCTCCTCTTGTGTTAAGATGCTTTTAGGATTCTCTTTTGGTTTTAAATCTTTTGCTATATCTTTAATCACTTGAAGCAGTTTATTTGCTTTTATCGGTTTTACTAAATATTTATTAATTCCACCACTATTAATTGCATCTAAAATTGTATGCTCCTCTTCATGCCCACTTAAAATAATAATTGGAGTCTTCTTATCAAACTCTCTAATTTCATGTGACATAGCGATTCCATTTAGATTTGGCATCTCAATATCAGTTATAACAATATCTGGAGATTTTTCCTTGAAAATTTTTAAACCAATCTCTCCATCATCAGCTAAAAATAACTCTTTTATATTCAGTCTCTCTATTATATTTTTGACATATTCTCTACTTATTTTGTCATCATCAATTAACAAAATAGATATATTACTAGCCATTTGATACCAACTTTCTAGTTTATAGTAAATTTTAATCTGTTATTGATTCTTTAAAAACTTGTAAATCTCTAAATACTTATCAACAACAATATTTACATCAAACTCTTTTTTTGCTTTGATTTGTGAATTTGTTCCAAACTTCTCTCTAAGTGATTTATCACCTATCAATATCTTTAACTTATCGGCTAAAGCTAAAGGATTTTTAATCGGAATTAAAAAACCATTGATATTTTCACTTACAACCTCTTTACAACCTACTGCATCAGTTGTTACTATTGGTTTTGCCATAGAACTAGCCTCTAATAAAGTCCTAGGAACTCCCTCACGGTAGCTTGGTAGTGTAAATATATCACAAATTGATATTAACTCGGCAATATCATCTCTATGTCCTAGCCAAATAATACTTTTTTGTTCATTTAGATACTCTTTTGAGGCACTTGAGGGGTTTCCTTTATCAATATCACCAACTAAGATAAATTTAGCATTTGGATTAGTTTTGGTTACTATTTTACTAGCTTCGATAAACTCTTTTAAGCCTTTGTGCCAAATCGCTCTAGCTACCATTAAAATAACTATATCATCTTTTTTGATTCCCAAGGTAGCTTTTAACTCTTCATTTGGCTCTTTTGGTGAAAAAAAGCCAGTATCTACACCACTACTTCTGACTAAAAAACTCTTCTTTTGCTCAACTAGTCTATTCTCTACAAAATAGTTTAAATCATCAGAGTTTTGAAAGATTACACCAGAGTTTTTTCTAAAAGCTTCTCTATATAATTTTTCCATCACACCTTTTATAAATTTAGCCCTCTTTGATTCATTTATATAGTAGCTTCCAAGTCCTGTAACACTTGAGAGCGTAACGGGGATTTTTGCCAAATGTCCAGCAATTGAGCCATAAATATTTGGTTTTGCTGTAAAGGCGTGTAGAATATCAAGCTTTAGTGGTTTTATCGCTCTGTATATATTTCTAATACTCTTTAACTCTTTAAGTGGATTTAGACTCTTTCGCTCGATTTTATACTCTATTGTCTTGATTCCAAACTCTTCAAATTTATCAAAATAGTCTCCCCTAGGAGTAATGGCATAGACTGTATGCCCCTCACTTACTAGCCTTTGCATAATCGGTAGACGAAACATAAAGAGATTTATATCAATGTGGCTTAAAAATGCTATTTTCAAATATTTCCTTTGTTATATGGTGCAAAAACTTCATTTAATAGTTTATTTACCTCATCTATATTAAAAAGCTCACTATCGTAATCATCTCCATGCCATTGCAAAAACTCTTTATACTCATCGCTAGATTTATCTTTTAATGTATCTAATAGCTCAAAATATCCATAAATCCCACCCATATCCTCAATTGGACAAGCTTTTTTACCACCTATACATTTTGGATATTTTTCTAGTTTATCATTTTGTAAAATTCTATTTAGAGTAATCTCATGCATCCAATCATCTCCAAAATCATAAACATACTTTATCGATTTAACATCGCCTTGAAAAACCTGTCCAACTTTAGTCTCAAATGAGCTAATATAATTAACTCCCATTTCTAGGTTATACTCATCATCTTGTGTAATTTGTCCAAATTTTCCTAAAAAACTATATAGATGAGAATCTTCCCACCCCATTGCTATCTGAATAGCTATGTGAAACTCATTCATAGTTAAATAACTAGGAATTAAAACTTTTCTCCAGATTTTGGTATCTAATAACTTTATTCTAAATTCATATATAGTATCAGGGTCAAAACCTATATTTCTAAATGGATTTTTTTTGCTATTCTCTTTTTGTAATTTTTGAATTTCATTTCTAGAGATGCTTTTATTAGAATCTTCATTTTCAGCTAAATTAATTTGTTCTTGAAACATTTGAAGCATAAAATCTAGATTATTATCTCCACCTTCAGATTTAACACTCCAGTTAGGATTTAATCTATCAATATTTAATCTATCTCTAATCTGTCTAGATTTGTTGTTTCCTGTTGTAGAGCTTATATCAATTAATTCAAATAAATCTTTTGTAGGCATATAGGGGGTTGTTTGAGGGTCTGTTAAAAAACTTGCAAATCCAATACTATGGATAATACCACCTGCCCAGCTCTTAGGCAATCCTCTATTGATATTAAAATCATCTAATTGAAGTAAAAAAGCTGTTAACTCTCTACATTTTTCTTGATACTCTTCATTTAAATATCCATTACAAAGCTTATCTGTAATCTCCGTAATCTCTCTATATCTAGCTTGATACTCTTTAGGTAGTTTTTTTAAATCATTCATTTATATTTCCTATTTCAATCTTCCAATAGCTTCAATCAAATCAGTTGGAGTTATTGAGTAGTTATTTTTATCTATAAACTCTGGCAGAAGTGAGTGAGCGATTGAGGCGTTTATTGTCGCCTTTAAGCTATTTTGTCTCTGAGCTAAAAGTGAGCCAATCATTCCAGAGAGAATATCACCACTTCCACCTTTGCTAAGTGCATTTGAGCCAAAAGGGTTTATAAAAACTTTTCCATGATAAGCGATTACTGTATTTGCACCTTTTAATAAAAGCACTACATTTGGGTAGCGTTTTGTAAACTCCTCTACATAGAAAAATCTATCGCTTTGAAGCTCATTAGTAGTTGTTTTTATATTTATGAGGTTTAATAGTGCAACAAACTCTTTTGGGTGAGGCGTTAGAACTAGATTATCTTTTGAATCTAAAAATTCTAAAATTAAAGGATTATAGAAAATATCAGCATCTAAAATTGTTGGTAAGTCTAAATCTAAAAATGCTCTAAGCTCAGAATCTAAAAATGAGTTGCCTAGTCCCATTCCAAGAGCTAAAGCTGATGTAGTTTTAGGTAGAGTTTTCGATTGCATAATCTCAAAAGGGATATTTAACTCTCTCTTTGAGATAAGTGTAGTTAAGCCTGAGCCAAAATTTAAACTAGCAAGGCTACTAATAGTACTAGCTCCTATTTTTTCACCACTTAAAATTGCTAAGTGTCCAAAACTGCCTTTGTGTGTGTTTGATTTTTCTCTAAATGGAAGCTCTAAGTCGTTTTTATCTAATAGAAAAGTATCACTCTCTATCTCGTAAACTTCTCTAGCGATTCCTAAATCAGCAAGGATAATCTCACCTACATAATTTTTAGCAATATCACTAAAGAGTAATTTTTTGAGTGCTCCCATAGTAACTGTATAATCTGCTTCAAAAGCGATAGATTTTACATCGCCTCTTATATCTATTCCTGTTGGAATATCACAAGCGATTTTGATTGAATCGAGTAGATTTATATACTTTAGAATATCAACTACATCTTTGCTAACTGCTCTGCTTAAACCTGAGCCAAATATACAATCGATTGTAATATCACTAGGTGAGATTTTATCTACAACTTTTACACCAACTAATTTAGCTCTTTTTAGCTGAAGCCTAGCCATTTTAGATTTTGCTTTTAGAGCTAAAAATAGTTTTACCTCAAAATCTCTATGCAAAATCCTAGCTAAAGCTATCCCATCAGCTCCATTATTTCCACTTCCAGCCACTATCAAGATGGATTTTTTATCGCTAAATCTACTCTTTATAAATTTAGCTATTGCTCCTGAAGCATTCTCCATTAAAATATCTTCGCTTAGAGCAAATTTGTCATAACATCTCTTATCTAATGAGTTTACCTCTTTAAAGACTCTCTGCATAAAATCACCTTTTTATAGTGTTTTATCTTTTGGTTCACCTAATAGATAGCCTTGAGAGTAGTCGATTCCTAACTCTTTTACTTTTGCTAAAACGCTATCTGAGTGAACAAACTCTGCGACAGTTTTTATATTTAACTGTTTTGCAAAGTCAATAATTGTTCTTGTAATAACCTCTAATGTCTTGTCATTATCGATATTTTTAATAAGAGAACCATCGATTTTGATAAAATCGACATTTAAAGATGCTAAATATTGAAAGTTTGAGTATCCTGTTCCAAAATCATCAATTGCGATTTTACAACCAAGCTCTTTCATCTCAGTGATAAACTCTGCAACATCTTTAAAGTTTTCGATTCCTTCAGATTCGACAATCTCTAAAACAACCCTTTTTGCAACGGCTCTATCTGTTAATTTAGATTTTAAAAGAGCGATTGTATCTTTATTTAAAATATCCTCAACAGAGAAGTTTATAGAGAAATCAAACTCTTTATCGGCAAAATTTTCAAATGATTTCTCTATCATTGTTTGCGTGATTTTTGGGTATAGTTTTGCTCTTTTTGCAACATCTAAAAAGAAAAATGGGCTTTTGATATTCTCTTTAGAATCGATTAATCTAACTAACGATTCATACTTCTCTACTTCACCATTTTCGTTATTTATAATAGGTTGATAAAATGCTACTATGCCATCTTTTTCAAATGCATTTTTAAGCTCTTTGAGCCATTTGAGATTATCTTCATACTTTTGAGTACCATCTATATTGTCTGAATAGAATAGAAAGTGTTTTTTACTATTTTTTGCCTCTTTATAGGCTTTTCCAGCTTTGATTAATAGTTTATCTTTTCCGTAAGCTATACCGATTGTAATAGTAAAATGAATCTCTTGGTCTTTAAATATAAAATGCTTCTCGTTTAGAGTATCTGTTAAATCTTTGATAAACTCTAAATATCTCTTCTCATAATCTGAGCAATCTTTACAAAGCACGGCAAACTCATCTGCATTTAATTTATAGACTTCAAAATCTGTATCTTTGACTAACTTCTCAAATCGTCTTGAGAGTTCTATCAAAATCATATCACCTATATCACTTCCATAGAGATTATTTATCTCAGAGAATGAATCGATATTTATAATAGCTAGTGATGGATTTGTACTCGCTTCAATGTCCTCTACCAGTTTTACTCTATTAAAAAGCCCTGTTTGAGAGTGAGTAGTTTGGCTCTTTATCTTTTCATCTTTTCTGATAAGCTCTGTAATATCATGCCTAATTGTTATAAACTCAATTATCTCATTCTCTTCATTTAGTATTGGAATAATTGTAGAATCAACAACATAACCTGTTCCATCTTTGTGTTGATTTTTAATTACCCCTTTCCATACTTTTTTGTTTAAAATAGTTTTCCATAAATCTTCAAAAAGCTTATCAGAGCTATCAGGGTGTCTTAAGATATTGAAATTTTTACCTAAAATCTCCTCTCTGGAGTAGCCAGTTATCTCACAAAATTTATCATTTGCATAGATAATATTCCCTTCCAAATCAGACTTTGATACAACATTGCTAATATCAACAGCTTTTTTATAATCATCTAAAAGCCTTAACTCTGTATCGCTCTTTTCAACTCTCTTCTCTAACAACTCTTTTAACTCTAGTGTCTTTTCTCTATTTTTATTTATTAAAAATATCGCCACCATGAAGATTATAAAAAAGAGTGATGAGACAACTATATTTACTTTGAATTGATATTTTAAATCAGAGACTAAAGTATTATTTGAGAAATAGACAATATAACCTATATCCTTAGCATTTAAATTCTCTATTTTTAAGAGGGTAAAAGTTAGATTTAATTTATCATCTAAAACTAAATTTGTAGCCAAAGAGATATTTGTATTTACGAGTTGAATATCTCTATATTTTAACTTCACAGAGTTTATGCTAGAGAGAGAATCATCAAAATAGACATATTTTTTATAAAACTCTTGGGCATCTTTATCTGTATAGTAGTGCTTGTTTATAAGTAGAGATATTTTCTTTTTATAAAGCTCTGCAAATTTCTGTTTTAGTGCATCAAATGAGACTAAATACTCAACTTTACCAACCTTTTGATTTTTATGCTCAATATCAAATGTGTATCTATAACCTTTAAACTCACTATTAGCTTCAAAATTGAGAGTAAAATTATCAGTTTTTCTGATGTAAATTTTCTCTGCCTCTATCTGTTTATCATTTAGTGAGTATTTTTGGTCAAAAATAGAAATTTTTAAATCAACTATATCAACTGTTAACTTTTGACACAAACTGTTAATATCTTCTTTAACATTCTCTTTATCTCTATTGCTTTTATTTAATAAATAGGCTTTTTGAATCTCAAAATTTGCTTTCAAGTTTTTATAAAAGCTATCTAAAAAAGTATTATATTGACTATCTAGTGTCTCTATGCTTTTATTGAGACTACTCTCTTCTCTGCTTGATTTAATATCATCTAGGTATACAAAAACTGTCGCCTCAAGAAAGAAAAAAACGAATAGATATATTGACAAGTATATGAAAGTTTTTTTCAAATTGTTTCCTTTAATTTGAAACTCAAATCTATAAAATAGTTAAGTATATAATACTATAAAAATAATTTATCAAAATTAATATATTTAACTTTTTAATGAATTATATAAAATTCTTTTCATAAATTGAATTGCTTTAATCTTTTTTTAAGTTCTTGTTTTGTAGAATTTCACCCACACAAGCGGGAATAGCTCAGCGGTAGAGCACGACCTTGCCAAGGTCGGGGTCGCGAGTTCGAACCTCGTTTCCCGCTCCATTGTTTTATTTTTTATTTATGTTGTAAAAGCAGGTGTCCAATTTGCCCGGGTGGTGGAATTGGTAGACACAAGGGACTTAAAATCCCTCGACTTTTTTGTCGTGCCGGTTCAAGTCCGGCCCCGGGCACCATACTTTTATAAACATAAAAGACTTAAATATAATTTATTTAAATGTATTTTCAATAGGCGTAGCGTGGCGACATCGCCAAGTGGTAAGGCAGAAGCCTGCAAAGCTTTTATCCCCAGTTCGAATCTGGGTGTCGCCTCCAAATTTACAGTTAGATATATTTTTATACTTGCGGAGAAATGGCAGAGTGGTTGAATGCGGCGGTCTTGAAAACCGTTGAGGGTAACACCTCCCGGGGTTCGAATCCCTGTTTCTCCGCCACTAAATTCTACACGAAATTTAAAAAATCATAAAAACTTAACATTTTTACAAAACTGCTTAAATTTGATTACTAATCCAAATTAATATTTTTATAATTTATGTTACAAAATTTTACTTTTCTCTTTTAACTTTAAAAATGTTACAAAAGTAAGCACAAATTTATATGAAACTAAACTTATATATTGATACAATATATATATGAAATATTTTTTGTTTAAAAATATTAAGTTTATGTTTAAAGGTAAGTTATGAAAAAAATCAAGCAATGTTTAACTAATATAAATGATTGTGACGATATAGAAGAGATTAAAAAACTAGCTTCGGCTGTTCAAGAGAGAATAGATCTTTTTGGTACAAAAGATGGTATTAAAAAGTTAATGACAAATGGAAAAAAAGCTAAATATGAGAAAGTTAAAAATTTAGTAGATTATGAAGCTGAGCTTGAGAATTTACAAGTTGAATTGATTAAATTACAAAACTGGATTATAAATAGTGGTAAGAGAGTTGCTATTATTTATGAAGGGCGTGATACTGCTGGAAAAGGTGGAGCGATTAAGAGATTCACTGAGCATTTAAATCCTAGACACTATAGAATTGTAGCACTTCCAAAGCCAAGTGATGTTGAAAAAGGTCAATTTTACTTCCAAAGATATGTAAAAGAGTTACCAAATCCAGGTGAGATAGTATTTTTTGATAGAAGCTGGTATAACAGAGCTGTAGTTGAGCCTGTAATGGGGTTTTGTTCAGAAAATCAATATCATAGATTTATGAAAGAGGTTCCAGAGTTTGAGCATATGTTAATTGAAGATGGAATTATTTTAATTAAATATTGGTTCTCAATCTCTAAAGAGGAGCAACACAACAGATTCGAAAGAAGAAAGACAAATCCTCTTAAAAACTGGAAACTATCACCTGTTGATAAAAAAGCTCAAGGACTTTGGGATAAATATACTTACTATAAAGAGCAGATGTTTACAAGAAGTCATACAAGTTACTCACCTTGGATTATTATACAAGGTGATGACAAGAAAAAAGCGAGACTTGAGAGTATTAGATATGTGCTATCTTTAGTAAATTATGAAGGTAAGTCTGATGAAAATGTCTCTTTAAATCCAGACCCATCAATTGTTCAGAGATACCACAGAGCAAATCCTCAACTAGATTAAGGCTAAAATATGAAATTTGCTGTAATCGCGATTGTTACAATCGCTTTTGCACTCTCTTTAATATTTTCAACAAAAGTTTTTGAAATTTTTAAAATAGAGAGTATAGAATCTTTTAATAAAATAGCAAAACCGATAAAAAGATTTTTAGTTTTTGCAATTTTATGTAATTTAGTTGCTACTTTAGGTCTGCTTTATCTACTTTTTGCATGAAAAAAATCCAAATATTATAAAAAAATAAAAAAACCAGATGATACTATCTCTAAATGAGATAGTTTTTTTCTCAATTTTGATAATAAAAAATTATAGTTAATTTTAAATCGATTATAATATTTTTAAACTCTTAAACTCAGAGAGTGCGAAGCTCTCCACTTAAAAGTTTTTGCAACAACCCTTTTTTAACTATTTCATACTTCTCTTTTTTAGCTCTGAGAATCTCTATCTTTTCATCAGCAGTTGATAAAATATTGGCTATCTCTTTTTGTTCAGAAAAAGGAGGAATGAGAATAAATAGTTTTTTTTGAGCTGTTATACCTATGTAGCTTCTTGTTGATTGCTTAGAGTAAATTTTAAGTTTAGTTTGAAAAAAATTAGTTTGAAAATAATAGTAAAGATATAAATTAAATAATATTTTATTATTAGATATAGAATAAGCTGTAACTTGAGGTGTTAACATAATACTAGTATTTAACGGAACTATTGCAGTAAGACCAATAGTTGCTTTATGAGTTAATAAAACATCACCACTAAATGAGTAACCTATTCGTAAATTATTATATTGATGTTTAGATATTTTATTACAGCTATCAATATTTAATTGATTCTCAATTAAATTGTTAGCCATAACAAAAGGAATACCTTCTTTTACATAATCATTTGATTTTGGGTGAATTTCTCCATGATTTCCATCTTGAACACTTTTTAATGTTTTATTATTTATTAACTCTTTAACTTGAGTAACCTTCCAACTCTCAGGAATTTTCCCAAGTTCACTATTTTTAAATCTATTATGTCCGATTCCCTCACTTAAAAGCTTTTGCAATAGTCCTTTTTTGAGTCTTTCAGCCTTTTCTATTTGTGAAGTAATAGAATCTATTTTACTGTCAGTAGTCGATAAAATATCAGCTATTTTTTTTTGCTCTTTTAGAGGGGGGAGAGGGATTTTTAATTTTGAAACAGTTTCAGATTTTAAATTATTAACAGTTGAACCAGCTGCAAATTTTTTGAATTGTTTTTTTGACAAATCTCCTGAAAATACTTCATATAAAAAGTTATTTAATAAAATATTTTCATCTTTATTTCTAAGTAACAACCAACCATCATGAATACAACCATCAATTTTTGAAATATATGGTCTTCCAAAACTCATTGAATTAGATAATATAAAATCTTTTGGCTGAATAGGTCTTGATTTTTTTGCTCCTTCAATTGTAATTTTTTGTTTTGTTTTTATAATATATTTTGCATCTTTTTTTATGTCTCCAATTTTTATCCAATTAACACCTTTTTTATTTTCAGTAATAAATTTATCAATTGGACGAGGAGAAGCACCTCTTTGAATTGTTAAGACATTTTCTAATTCAACAACTTTCCACTCTTCAGGAATTAGCCCTATTTCACTATTTTTATAACCCTCTTTTGATTCAATCATTTTTATTCTTTATTTTTAAATATTCTCTTTTTAGTTTTTACATGAAATATTCTTTTTTATCTATTAATTTGTAGAAAAAGATAGATTGTTCAATTAAGTTGGGTAGTTGAAATTATAGTTATTTGATTTTTTTGTAGAAAAAATAGATTACCCAATTAATTTGGGTAATCATAAAAAAATTATAATAGTTTTAACTATTTAATTTTATTAAAGTTTAATGTCCGCAACCACAACCTTCGCTTGTGTTGTGTGAGCCTGAACAGCCTGAACTACCGCCAGTTGTTGGTTGGATAGAGTCATTATTTGCTAGATTTTCAGCGTTTACTTTTTCGATAAATGCCCATAGAGACTTACCAGCTTCTATGTATCTCTTAGCACTTTCACTCTCTGGGTGAAAATATACTATTGGTTTTCCTTCATCGCCACCCTCTCTAACAGCTGGTTCGATTGGAATCTCTGCTAAGATTTCAGTATCAAACTCTTTAGCAACTTCGTTAGCTGTACCTTTTCCAAAAATATCAAACTCTTTTTTAGTATCTGGACAGATAAAGCCACTCATGTTTTCAACTACACCAGCGATTGGAATATTTAGTTTTTCAAACATATCAAGACTTCTTCTACTATCATCTAAACTAACTTTTTGAGGAGTTGTGACAGTTACACCAGCTGTTACTGGAATGCTCTGAGCTAGAGTAAGCTGTGCATCACCAGTTCCAGGAGGCATATCGATAACTAGACAATCAAGCTCACCCCAATTAATATCTGTTAGAAGTTGCGTTATTACTTTCATAATCATTGCACCTCTCCAGATAAGACTTTGACCATCTTTTGTTAAAGAACCCATAGAGATCATTTCGATTCCAAAAGCTTCGATAGGTTTTACAGTCTCGCCAATAACTTGTGGTTTTTCACCAATTACATTTAACATTCTAGGAATATTTGGACCATAAATATCAGCATCTAAGATTCCAACTTTTTTGCCTTGCATCGCAAGAGCTAATGCTAAATTTACCGTAGTTGTTGATTTACCAACTCCACCTTTTCCTGAGCTTACCATGATAAAGTTTTTAACTTGTGGTGCTAGGTTTTTACCCTTTGAGCTACTCTCTTTAGCTTCAACTGGTTTATTCATAGAGATATTAACTCCATCAAAACCTGCATTTTTAAGCTTTGATACAATATCTCGTCTAAGCTCCTCTTCAACCTCTTTTGCACTAGATGTAATATCTAGTAAAATATCTACATTGCTCTCGTTTACTTTTACCTCTTTTACAAAGTTAAAAGTTACAATGTCTTTTTGAAATCCAGGGTATAAAACTGTGGATAAAATCTCTTTAACTTTTGTTTCGTTCATTAAATTCTCCTTAATTAATACTAAATTAGTCCTATTAGTATAACAAAAAACTACAACTTTTGTTGGAAAAGTTATTTTTTGCTATTTAATTTTGATTTAAAAATTAAATGTAAAATAAGTTTTATTAACTTTTTGTTAAAATCAAGCTAAAAAACTTTTATATATAGGATAACAACTTGATGGATATAATGCAAATTCAAAAAATACTACCTCATAGATTTCCGTTTTTACTAATTGATAGAGTAACTGATGTAAAAAAAAATGAATCGATTGAAGCTTTTAAAAATATAACTATAAATGAACATGTTTTTCAAGGTCACTTTCCTGACCACCCAATCTATCCAGGAGTTATGATAATAGAAGGATTAGCTCAAGCTGGTGGAGTTTTGGCTTTTAGCTCAATGGAAGATAGCGAACAAGATGATATTGCAAATAAAGTGGTCTATTTTATGAGTATCGATAAAGCAAAATTTCGCTCTCCTGTAAAACCTGGTGATAAATTAGAGTACTCTTTGAGTGTGATAAAACACAGAGGAAATATCTGGGTATTGGCTGGAAAAGCCTTTGTTGATGGAAATTTAGTAGCTGAGGCAGAGTTAAAAGCTATGGTTGTTGATAAATGAATCAAATCCATAACAGTGCAATAATTGAACAAGGTGCCATTATTGGGGATAATGTAACTATTGGGGCTAACTGTTATATATCTAAAGATTCAAGAGTTGCAAATAATACAATCTTGCATCATGGAGTTTGTATATATGGAGAGACTGATATTGGAGAAGGAAACGAAATTTTCTCTTATGCAGTTATTGGCTCACCACCACAAGATTTGAAATATAATGGCGAGAGAGTTCAATTAATAATTGGAAACAATAATAAAATTAGAGAGTTTACTCTATTTAACCCAGGGACTGAAGGTGGAGGAAGTTTAACAAAAATTGGAAATGAGAATCTATTTATGGGCTATGTCCATGTAGCACATGATTGTATTATTGGAGATAAGTGTATCTTTGCAAATGGTGCAACACTAGCTGGACATGTTGAGGTTAATGATTTTGCAGTAGTTGGTGGTTTAACTCCAGTTCATCAATTTGTTACAATAGGAGAACTTGCAATGGTTGCAGGAGCTTCAGCCCTAGCACAAGATTTACCACCTTTTTGTATGGCTGAGGGAAATAGAGCCTCATTAAGAGGTCTTAATTTAACAGGACTTAGAAGAGCCGTTAAAGATAAAAATGAGATAAATAGATTAAAAATTGCTTATAAAGAGCTATTTAGTTCAAATAAGCCTATGAAAGAAGTAGCTAAAGAGTTGATTGAAACAACTGATAGTCAAAGAGTGAAAAAACTTTGCAAATTTGTTGTCAATAATAGAAGAGGAATACCATTTAAGAGGAATAATATAAATGAGTAAAGTTTGTAATTTTTGTCACTCACTAGAGAGTGCAACAAATCCAATGGTAGCTGGAGAGGGTGTATACATTTGTAGAAATTGTATAAAATCTATCAATGAGCTATTTTTTTCACAAGAGAACAGTAATAAAGAAGAAGAGAGTAAAGAGAGTGAAGAGTTTAACGAAGATATTTTAAGTCCAAAAGATTTAAAATGTACACTAGATGAGTATGTGATTGGTCAACATGGAGCTAAAAAGACATTCTCTGTTGCAGTTTACAACCACTATAAGAGAATCTTTAAGCACAATATTGAAGATTTAGATGATGATACAGAAATATCTAAATCAAATGTTCTATTTATTGGACCAACTGGTAGTGGTAAGACTTTGATGGCTCAAACACTAGCTCAATTTTTAGATGTTCCAATTGCAATCACTGATGCTACAAGCTTAACAGAGGCTGGTTATGTTGGTGAAGATGTTGAGAATATTTTAACAAGATTGCTTCAATCAGCTGATGGTGATGTAAAAAAGGCTGAAAAAGGAATTGTATTTATTGATGAGATTGATAAAATCTCAAGATTATCAGAGAATCGCTCAATTACAAGAGATGTAAGTGGTGAGGGTGTTCAACAGGCACTTTTGAAAATAATTGAGGGAAGTGTTGTTAATATTCCACCAAAAGGTGGTAGAAAACACCCAAATCAAGACTTTATTCAGATAGATACTACTAATATTTTATTTATTTGTGGTGGTGCATTTGATGGAATTGTTGATATTATCAAAAAGAGAATCGGTGGAAATATTTTAGGATTTAATCAAGATAAAAAATCTAAAAAAGAGGAAGATAATCTACTCGATTTGATAGAGCCAGATGATTTAGTGCATTATGGATTGATTCCAGAGTTAATTGGTAGATTGCATGTAATTGCAACTCTAAAACAGCTTGAGCTTGAAGATATGATTAAGATTTTAACAGAGCCAAAAAACTCTATTATAAAACAGTACAAAAAGCTTTTTGCGATAGATTCAGTTGAGCTTATTTTTGAAGATGAAGCACTAAAAGAGATAGCAGAGCTTAGTCTAAAGAGAAAAACAGGGGCTAGAGGTTTAAGAGCAATCATGGAAGAGATAATGCTAGATATTATGTATGAGTTGCCTGAATTTAAAGGAAGTAAAGTCATTATTACAGAAGATGTAGTAACAAACAAAGCAAAACCGCAAATTATTCAAAACTAAAGAGGAATAGATGGTAACTGATAAAGTTATGGGGCTTTTTTCCAACGATATGTCGATAGATTTAGGAACAGCAAATACTGTTGTTTTAGCAAAAGGTAGAGGAATTATTATAAATGAACCCTCTGTCGTTGCAGTTAAGCGAGATAAATATGGCAAACAATCGATTTTAGCTGTTGGTAAAGAGGCTAAAGATATGGTTGGTAAGACTCCTGGAAGTATTGAGGCGATTCGTCCAATGCGTGAGGGTGTTATTGCAAATTTTGATATTACAGAGAAGATGATTAGATACTTTATCGAAACAGCTCATAAAAGAAAAGCCTTTATTAGACCAAGAATTATTATATGTGTTCCTCACGGTTTAACTCAAGTTGAGAGAAAAGCTGTGCGTGAATCAGCTATTTCAGCTGGAGCTAGAGAGGTGTTTTTGATAGAAGAGCCAATGGCAGCAGCGATTGGTGCAGGACTTCCAGTTAAAGAGGCACAAGGAAATTTAGTTGTAGATATTGGTGGTGGAACAACTGAGATTGGAGTTGTCTCTCTTGGTGGTTTAGTAATTTCAAAATCAATCAGAGTTGCTGGTGATAAGCTTGATAGCTCAATTGTTGATTTTGTAAAGAAAAAATATAATCTCTTAATTGGTGAGAGAACTGGTGAAGAGATTAAGATTCAAATCGGAACAGCTGTTAAACTTCCAAAAGATATAAAGATGGTTGTAAAGGGAAGAGATAGAGTAAGTGGGCTTTTAAATACAATTGAGCTAAGTAGCGAAGATGTTAGAGAATCTATCAAAGAGCCACTTAAAGAGATTGCCGATAGTTTAAGAGATATTCTAGCTATTATGCCTCCTGATTTAGCTGGTGATATTGTTGAAAATGGCGTAGTTTTAACAGGTGGTGGAGCACTTATTAGAGGACTTGATAATTATCTATCAAATATCGTAAAACTTCCTGTCTATGTTGCAGATGAGCCACTCTTAGCTGTTGCTAGAGGAACAGGAAAAGCACTAGAGGAGATTGACCTGCTTCAGCAGTTATCAAATGAATAAAAAATTTTTATTAAGTTTCCTTTTTGTCTTTCTATTTCTATTTTTATCTTATAAATATGGAAATATTGTAAAAAACTATATACTCTCTGTTACAAATCATGTAAAACTAATCTGTTTAGATAGCTATGAGTTTGTAGAGAGTGAGATAGTTACTATTTTTAATCAAAAAGAGTTAATAGAGAATCTAAAAAGAGAGAATGAGTTAAATAAAGAGTTAGCTATTCTCTCAATAGGTTTTGCAAATGAGCTTAATTTTATTATTGCTAGACATAAGACACTAGATGAGTTTCGACCAAAATTAAAAATGGTAAAAGTTATCTCTTACGCTAAATTTGGTGATTTTCATAAGTTTTGGATAAATTTCAAAGAGTTTAATAGCTCTAGGGTTTATGGACTTTTACAAAATGGTTATGTTGCAGGAATCGTAATTGATAAAAATAGCAAACCATTAGCACTTTTAAATGGAGATGAAGAGTCTAGTTATGCTGTTAGTATTGGTGTAAATAAAGCTCCAGCGATTATTAAAGGTAGTAATAAAAATATATTAGTAGCTGATTTTATCCCATCTTGGATAGATATTGAAGTTGGTGATGAGGTTGTAACAAGTGGGCTTGATAATATTTTCTTTGCTGGTATTAAAGTTGGAGTTGTAAAGTCAATAGAGTATTCTCAAGGCTATAAAGTTGCTAGAGTAAAACCCTATGCAAATATCTTAAACCCTTCCTATTTTTATGTGGTGGATTTAAAATGAAATATATTTTTGTAACCCTTTTTCCAAATTTGATAGAGCCATATTTTGGTGATTCGATTCTAAAAAAGGCGATAGAGAAAAATTTAATAGAGATAGAGTTTGAAAATCCTAGAGATTACTCTAAAAACAGGCACAATAAAGTAGATGATTATCTCTGCTCTGGTGGTGCTGGACTTTTGATGACTCCTCAACCTCTTTTTGATTGTTTAAATAGTATCAGAGATAGAGAAAAAGATGCACACTTTATCTTTTTAACACCAGTTGCCAAGCTTTTTAAGCAGATAGATTCTAAACGATTATCAAGGCGAAAAACTATTGTCTTTATCTGTGGTAGATATGAGGGAATCGATGAGAGAGTTATAGAGGAGTTTGCTGATGAGCTTTTCTCTATTGGTGATTTTATTCTAACAGGAGGAGAACTTGCCTCTTTAGTTTTGAGCGATAGCATCTCTCGAAATATCCATGGAGTATTAGGAAATAGTAGCTCAATTATCGAGGAGAGTTTTGAGAATACTCTATTAGAGGCTCCATCTTTTACAAAGCCAGTAAGTTTTAAGAAAAAAGCAGTTATTTCAGAGTTTTTAAAGGGTAATCATCGTAAAATAGCAACCCTTAAAAGTGGACTGTCAAAAATTAAAACTAAATATCATAGAATAGATTTATTTGAAAAATTTAACATGAGGAAAAGTTATGAGAAATAGATATATTGAAGCATTTGAGCAAGCTCAAATCGCATCTAAAGAAGTTCCAAGCTTTAGAGCAGGAGACAATCTAAGAGTTGCTGTTGAGATTAAAGAGGGTGAGAAGAAGAGAATTCAAAATTTTGATGGACTTTGTATCGCTATTAGAGGTGAGGGAACTGGTAGAACTTTCACTGTTAGAAAAATAGGAGCTAACTCTGTTGGTGTTGAGAGAATTTTTCCACTATATAGTGATAGTGTAAAAGAGATTCAAGTTCTAAGAAGAGGAAAAGTTAGAAGAGCTAAATTATTCTACATTAGAGATAGAAAAGGTAAAAAAGCTAGAATTAAAGAGCTTAAAAAATAGTTCTTCTTCTCTTTTTTCCTTAAAACATAGTAAAATATTGCTAATATTCACTAAAGGATTTAGCAATGGATGAACTCATTCTGACTCAAGATGAGATTAAAAAAATAGCCCATGATTTTATGCAAGAGTATTTCGCTGAAGTTGAAGAGATTGTAGGGTTTCATGTTGAGTTTATAAATGAAAACGGTTTTATAGAGCCAAGTGTTGATTACTCATCTCTTAGAGTATTTTTAGATACCGCTGCAAATGATTTAAAATCACTAGACCCTGGAATTTTTAACTCCCTTTTAATTAAGCTTCACTCCGATGTAGCATCACTACACAACTATTTTACAAAACTTACAAAAAATTTACAGATTAGCAAAGTTGTCTATGTTCGAGACTTTTTAGAAAATATAAAACTATTTGTTGATTTGCAAGATGATATGAAAAAAACCGATGGACAAAAGGGAAAATATAAATCTCTAATGCTTCAAGCTGAAAATCAATTAGAGGCTATGAAAGAGATAAAAACTAAAGAGGATTTAGCAAAACAGAAAAACTTAAAGAGAAGATATGCCGATGCACTTCACAAATACTCAGAGTGTGAGGAGGAGCTTAAAGTAATTCGTAAAAAACTTAAATATCTTGAAGAGGTTTTTCAAGAGGAGTTTTTTGAGCAGTTTGAGCAGTATAGAGACTATTATCTATCTGTTTTAAAAAGAGTTGTAAATGTAAAGGCTTACTATTTTGATAAACTACTCTGGTACAACGCTAAAGATAGTGAAATAATTAGAAAATTTTTTAAAGATTCAAAAATAGAGGGCGATTATGAGACTAAAACATTTGTAAAATACTATATTAGAAATTTAAATATAGACCAGACAAAAGAGCACTCTTGGCATGCATATTTGACAGAAGTTTTAAGAATGTTGGATTAAAGGAAAGTTATGTTATTTACAAAATACTCAACAGAAGAGATAAATTTAATGTTAGAAGTTGGAAAGATGAAGCGATTTTCGCAATATGATGATAATCAATTTATTCAGATTGCAAAAAAGTTGCCAATTTTTCAAAATTTAAAAGATAGTGATATTGCCTCTATCATGTTAAATTGTAAGTTTTTAAAATTTAAAAACAATCAATTGATAATAAAAGATGGAATCGTTAGCTCAGAGATTTTTTATTTAGCTAGTGGAAAGATAAATATTTTACTAGGTGAGAGAGTTATAAAAGTTGTCGAAGCTGGTAATATTTTTGGATTAGGCTCATTTGTGACAAAAGAGCCGTTAGAGGTCTCTATCACTTCGCACGGTTCAAGTGCTGTAATGTCATTTAATACAAATCTTCAAGTTACAACAGAATCAAAAGCCTATACATATTTTCTATTTTATAAAAATATCTCCAAATATTTAAGCTCTAAAATCAAATCAATTAGTAAATCTATGGGGTATATTTAGGGAGTAACTCTATCTACTCTCTAGTGGAGGCAATGGGATAGTTATAGAAAATTTTGCCCCAGTTTCTGTGTTTTTAGCACTTATCTCCCCACTCATATTATCCTCTATAATTGTTTTTGCAATCTGTAATCCTATCCCCGTTCCATTATCACCTTTTGTAGAGACATAGGGGTCAAATATCTTTGTAGGTAGTAAGTTTTTATCGATTCCACCTGCATTATCTTCAATAGAGAGATAAATAAGATTATCTATCAATTTAGATTCAATTGTTATATCTCTATCTTTTAAATCCCTCTCTATAAAAGCATCTTTTGAGTTATTTATGATATTTAAAATAACCTGTTTAAACTCATTCTCAAATCCATTTACAAATAGCTCTTCATCTATTGAGATATTGAGATTGGTTGAGTGCTTTTTAAGTTGAGGAGATAGTAGTTTATAGACATCTGATATAGATTTTTTTAAATTAAATCTCTTTTTTGTTTTAGATGGTTTAAAAAAGTCTCTAAAGTCTGTAATAGTATCAGCCATAAAGTTAACTTGAGAGAGAATACTATCTGTTGTATTATATATCTCATCTAAAGCACTCTCATCGATTCCCTCTATCTCTTCAATCGATTGGGTAAGAAGAGCGATAGCATTTAGTGGCTGTTTCCACTGATGAGAGATAGCTCCAATCATCTCACCCATTTGAGCCATTTTTGATTGTTGAATTAACATTGCCTCTTTAGATTTTGCCTCTTTTTGAAGTTTTATATATTGAGTAATATCTTGAACAACACCTATCAATTTTATAGGGTTTTTCTGATTATCATAAGATATTTTACCAATTGATTGTATGTTTTTTTCATCTCCATTTAGAGTTTTTATTTTATACTCATTTCTATATTCACTATTTTTAAACTTTTCTAAAATAGTCTCTACTGGAAAACTCTCAACTATATGAGATTTAAAAATATCAAAATCTATCTCTTTTGTATTATCCTCATAGCCAAAAATTTTATAAGTTCCCTTGCTCCACTTAACTCTATTTGTCTCTATATTCCACTCAAAAAAGCCAAGTTTACTGATAATTTGTGCCTCTAGTATCATGTTTTCTAGCTTTTTTTTCTCTGTGACATCTCTCCATATAACATATATCAACTTCTCATCTTCTATATTTATGGGGGTTAAATCTACATCAACATAGATATTCTCTCCCATCTTATTAGTATGAATCCAGTTAAAAGAGAGCTGTTTATTATCTACTCTCGCCATATTAAGTAACTCTTGACATTTTTTGAGAGAGTTCTCTCCATTTTGAAACTCTGGCGATATTTCACAAGGAGATTTACCTATCAACTCCTCTTTTTTATCAAATCCTATTATTTTTAATGATGCTTCATTACAATCTATGAAAATATCATCTTTTAAAACTAAAACACCATCACCCTCATTATCAAAGAGTAGTTTGTATCGTCTCTCATTTTTAAAAGCTTTTTTTAACTCAATTTGCACCTTTTTATAGAGGTTTTTATTAAGCTCTTCTAGTTTGTTTTGATAATTTTTTGCATCTCTCTCAGCTCGTTTTTTATCTGTAATATCATGAATAATTGAAAAAAGAGCAATATTCTCATCTATTTTTATGGGAGTAGAGTGAACTTCTACCTCTCTAACTTTTCCATTTTTTAACTGATGCTTAAAGTTAAAGTAGTTTCTCTTAAGCTCTTTAGCTAAATTTATCTCTTCTAAAATCTCCTCTTTGCTAAGAGTATTTATATCAGATATGCTTTTTGCTAAAATTTCATCTTTTGTATAACCATAGTAGTTACATGCAGAGCTATTAGCGTCTAAAATCTCCTCCGTTTTTGGATTGATTAAGAGCATGATAGCACTATGCTTATCAAACATATCTCTTAATTTTTCTCTCTCTAGCTTTAGTGATTGAGACTGTTTTTTAAAATCAACTCTCTGTCTGGTTAAGTGCATTTGAAGTTCAGATTTATAAAAAATCAATTTTTTATTTCTAAAAAAGAGATAGATTAATGAGATAGAGATAAAGATTGCTAAAGATATAAAAATAGCGATAGTGCTAATATCTATTACGCTATAACCTAAAATATAGTGATTTAAAAACCATCTATTGTAAATTATTTGGTAAGAGCCATCAAGCTTCATCTTTTTAATAGTTAAATCTATTTTGTTAATCAAAGGGTCTTCGTTTTTCAAAACTATAGAGTAGTTTAAGACTCTAGTAGGGTTTCCTACCTCTTTGATTTTATCAAGTAATCTAGCCTCTTTAGCTAGATATAGGATAATCTCTCTAGGGTAGATAAGGGCATCTATCTGATTTTGAGAGAGTTTAAAGAGAGCCTCTATCGGAGTGTAGGAGATATCGCAATCTATATTTAACTCTTTTAAAAAGTTATGAGATGTATGCTTATTGACACAGCCTATTTTATACTTTTTGCTATCTTCAAAGTTTTTTATAGCTCTATTTTCACTATTTATAAAAACAACTTCATGTAGTGTTAAAATCGGTTCAGTAAAATCAAAAATTTTATCTCGCTCTTTATCATAAGCTCCAGCGTGGACTATATCTACACGACTCTCTATCAAATCTTTTAAAACTAAATCGTATCTACTTCTAACAACTCGCTCTACATCTATATTTAATCTTTTAAAAATTTCATCAGATATATCTTTACTAAAACCAGATAGTTCTCTATTGTTATCTAAAAGCGTTATAGGTGGATAGTTATCTGTTGTAGCAATTTTTACACTTTGGGAAATTAGCAGTGATATATATGTTATAAGTAAAAATAGATGTTTCACTCTAAAAATCCTAATCTAACAAAATAAAATATCCTCTATCTCAGTTAAGTTATAAAATACTTTATTATATTTTAGCAAAATTAGTAAAAAGTGAGAAGTTAATTTAAAAACTCTATTACTTATTTAGTTGTTTATGATAAATATTCCTAAAGCTATATATTTTGTTATAATAGAGAATATAAAGGTTAGGTGTTTTTATGAAGCAATATATTGGTATTTTTGTTATACTAGAGATAATATTTGGTCTCTTTTTATATATAAATTTTTTAGAAAAAATAGATGAGAAACTACAAAACTCTACTGCAGATTTAAGTTCAAAATATAAAATAATAATTAGTGAATACTCAAAAATAACAAATACAGTTTTTAATAATAATATAAATATAGATGAGGTTTTAGAGTTAATATATATTGCAAACACTCAAAAAGATGAAAAAGATTTAGCAAGAGATAGACTCTATCAAAAATTAAAAAAACTCTACTCTAGCCTAAAGAGTATTGAGTTAAAACAGTTGCATTTTCATATTTTAAATGGGGAGAGTTTTTTAAGATTTCACAAGCCTAAAAAGTATGGAGATTTTCTATTTCCAATTAGAGAGAGTATAGAGTTAACACACTTAACAAAGAGTAAACAGAGTGCTTTTGAAGAGGGTAGAATCTATAATGGCTTTAGGTTTGTCTATCCCTTAAGTTATAAAAATAAATTTTTAGGAAGTGTTGAAACATCAATCTCATTTGAGGGAATCAAAAAAGAGTTAATAGATAATTTTAATGGACACTATGGCTTTATTATAAAAAGAGATATTGTAGAAAAAAAAGTCTTTAAAGAGTTTAAAAATCACTATGTAAAATCGAATCTATCAGATAGATACTCTTATGAGAAAAAGTTTTTTGATGAGTTTTTTGAGAGAGAAAATATAACTAATTTAAATAGAAAGCTAAAGAATCTAGTAAAAGATAATTTAGATACAAAAGAGGCTTTTGCCACTTTTGTAGATGGAGATTTTGATAACTATTTAGTCACTTTTTTACCAATTTATAATATAAATAAGAATCAAATAGCCTATTTAATCGCTTATCAAAAAGACTCTTATAGAGCTGATTTAATAGTAGATGAGATTAGTATCTATCTATATTTTACTGTTTTGATATTTATGATTTTATCTATTATCTATCTATCTAAAAAGAGAATAAAAGAGAGCGAAGAGAGGTTTAAGTTAGCAATAGAGAGTTCAAAAGATGGTATTTGGGACTGGGATTTAAATAAAAATTCACTCTATATTTCACATAGATTAAAAGTTATTTTAGGTTATAGCGAGAGCGATACTATAAATAGTGCTGAGAATATTATCAAACTGATTCATCCAAAACATATAAAAAAAGTTAGAGAGAGTATCGATAATTATCTAAAGGGAAAGACAGATAAGTATGAGACTATCTATCAGATAAAGACAAAAAACAATGGTTATAAGTGGATATTAGATAGAGGTTTAGCTCTCTTTGATGAGAGTGAAAAAGCTTATAGAATGATAGGTTTCTATACAGACATTACAGATATTCAAAATACTAAAAATGAGCTAGAGTTAAATAAAGAGCTTCTCTCTTCAGTTATAAACTCTACAAATGATTTAATTTTTTATAAAGATGAGAATCTAAAATATCTAGGCTGTAATGATGCCTTTTTAGAGTTTGTTGGCAAGAGTGAGAGCCAAGTTATCGGCAAGAGTGATTATGATATTTTCAAAAAAGAACAGGCAGACTTTTTTAGAAATAATGATAGAAAAATTTTTGAAAAAGAGAATGTTCTATCTAATTATGAATGGGTAAAGTATCCAAACAATAAAGATGTATTTCTGCTTACAAACAAGTCACCTCTAAAACATAGAGATGGCAGAGTTTTTGGTTTAGTTGGTTTCTCAAGAGATATGTCGATTCTAAAATTGACTCAAGATAAACTCAAGTTTAACGAAAAGTATTTTAAGACAGTTTTTGATACTCAAAAAGATATTATATTAATTACAGAAAATGATAGATTACACAATACAAATAGGGCATTTTTTGAATTTTTTCACAAATATAGCTCACTTGAGGAGTTTATCGAAGATAATGAGTGTGTCTGTACCCTTTTTGAGTATATAGATTTAGAGAATTATATAAATGGTGATTTAGGAAAATCTTGGATTAAATTTGTTAAAAACTCTCCAGATAGAATATTTAAAGTAGCTATAAAAAAAGATGATGTGAGGCATATATTCTCTATTCAAGTTAAAGAGATGGATTTTGATAGTAAAGATAGAAATATTATCGTTTTAAAAGATATTACAGAGCTTGAAAACTATCAAATGTTTTTAGAGGATAAAGTTAAAAAAGAGGTCGATAAGAGGCTCAAAAATGAAGAGATGTATAGACAGATTGCCTCATCGAGTTTTGATGGAATCTTAACAGTAGATGAGTATCAAAATGTCTTGACATTTAATCAAGCGTGTGAAAATATTTTTAAATACAGTGAAGCTGAAGTTATAAATAAAAATGTGAATCTGATTATAAAAGAGAATAGCTTTCTACAAGAGTATAATAAAAATTTCAAAAAATTTGCTCTAAAGCAAATTAATGAACTTCACGGTGGAATGACGGAAGTTATCGGAATTGATAAAAGTGGAGCAGAGTTACAGATTGAGTTATCAATCTCAAGTGTTAGTTTCTCTGATAGATTAAACTCTATTTTGGTAATTAGAGATTTGACAGATAAAAAAGTGCTTGAGAAAGAGAAAAAAGAGCAAGAGAATATTTTAATTCAACAATCAAAAATGGCTCAAATGGGCGAGATGATTGGAGCAATTGCTCATCAGTGGAAACAGCCACTAAATGCGATTGCCCTTTTAATTCAAAATTTAGAATCAGACTATGAGTATGATGAGCTAACGGAAGAATCGTTAAACGATAGCGTAGATAGAGTTATGAAACAGGTTAACTTTATGTCCGAGACGATAAGCGATTTTAGAAACTTTTTCAAGCCATCTAAGACAAAAACTATATTTTCACTTAAAAAAGCGATTGATGATATTTTGAATCTGCTAAATATTCAGTTTAAAAAACACAATATAAAGATAGCAACTCAGATAGATTTATCAAATGACAAAATTTTAGGTTATGAAAATGAGTTTAAACAAGTCATTCTAAATATTTTAAATAACTCAAAAGATGCAATTGAGGAGCGATATTTAAAAGAGAAGATAGTAGGAGAGATTCAGATAAGAATCTACAAAGATAATAATTTTATAAATATCGAGTTTAGCGATAATGGAATCGGAATCAAAAACGAGGTTATAGATAAAATATTTGAACCTTATATTACAACAAAAGGTGAAAATGGAACAGGAATAGGTCTCTATATGAGTAGAACAATAATCGAAAATATGAGTGGTAAACTCTCAGCTAAAAATAGTGAAAATGGAGGAGCTACTTTTACTATCTCTATCCTTTCAAATTTTTAATTATATACTATCTACTGTTTTTATAAAATTAGATTAGGTTTTTAGATAAATTTTCTTAAAACCTCTTCATATCTCTGGTCAAAATCCTCTGGATAGATTCTTTTACTCTTTAGCAAGTATTTAACAGCCTCTTCAAGATTTATCGCGTCGGTTGCTGTTAAATTTTTATCTAGCCATTTGTTTGCAGTGTTATAAATAATTACTCCCGTTGAGAGTTGCTCTTTTGAGAGTGCATCAAAAGCTCGTTTGACATCTGTCCAAGCAAATCGAATTGCAATATCTCTTAAAAAGTTTAGAGATTTTTGAACATGAGGAAAGAGTTTTGCCTCTTTTTTTAAAAGTAGATAGAGAGTTTTAAACTCATCTAAAAGCATATTTATCATATCTATTCTATTTTTGGAGCAGTGATAAGCTATAAAAACTGTATCGTAAAAAATCATTTGATGTACTACTTTTGCGTTATTTATATTAAATGATAGATTTTCGTAATCTATCAATAAATCTGATAAATCTACTTTTTCCATTTTTAGCCTTGTATTGAGAAAAGAGTTTCTCTATTGTAAAATAAATATATCAAAATATGCAACTAAATCTATTTTTAGTGTTAAAATATAAGAAACTTAAATAAAAGGGGTAACTATGTTTAAAAAAGTTTTAGCAACTTTTGGAGTTGGTGGAAGTAAAGTAGATACTATACTTGAGAGTAGTGAGCTTCAAATAGGCGGGGAGTTAAAAGGCTCTGTTATTATCTATGGAGGAGATGTTACTCAAGAGATTGATGGAATAGATTTTAAACTCTTAACAAAAATAGAGAAAGAGTTTGAAGAGGAGGAGCTTTTAGTTACAAAAACGATAGCTAAAGGCAAAATCGAGCAGAAAATAAAAATCGAAGCAAATGAAAAGATAGAGATTCCAATAAATTTAGATATTCCATACCACACACCAGTCTCTAGCTCAAGAGAGTTTCCTATCTGGCTAGAGACTTCGCTTGATATTGACTATGCAGTAGATCCTAACGATAAAGACTATATCAAAGTCTATCCAAGCACTCCGATGCTAGATAGCATTACATCGTTGGAGGATTTAGGCTTTTATATTGAAGAGATTGATATTGAAGAGTCAAAAATGTTTAATCACGGTTTTGTGCAAGAGTTCGAATTTAAACCAAACTCTGGACAGTTTGGAATTGATGAAATTGAGCTATTTTTTGAGGAGAATGAGCGATACTTAACAGTTTTTATTAAAAAAGATAGCTCTAGCTCATTTCTTGAAATTTTTGATTTAGATGAGAGTTTTTTTAGATTTACAATTGATAAAAACAACTACTCAAAGAGTGAGATAAAAGAGTACTATTTAGATATTTTAAATGGATAGAGATTAAAAAGGATTTGTTTGAGAAAGTTTGATTATCTGATTGTTGGGGCTGGAGTTATCGGTTTAGCTATTGCTAAAGAGTTAAAAAGTAGATATGTAGATTCTAAAATATTAATAATTGAGAAAGAGAGAGAGATTGCTTTTCATGCAAGTGGTCGAAATAGTGGAGTTTTACACGCTGGATTTTACTATACTGCAAACTCTCTAAAGGCGAAATTTACAAGAGATGGAAATAGAGCTTTAAAAAAGTATTGTTATGAAAAAAATCTAAAGATAAATGAGTCTAAAAAAGTAGTAGTTGCACAAAATGAGAGTGAGCTTGAATCTCTCTTTGAGCTTAAAAAGAGAGGCGATGCAAATAGTGTTGAGACAACTATCATCGATGAAGAAGAGCTTAGTAAAATCGAACCAAATGCAAAAACTTTTCAAAAAGCTCTCTACTCTCCATCTACAGCAACAGTTGACCCGATAGAGGTTTGTAACTCTATCAAAAATGATTTAATAGAGCTTGGAGTTGAGTTCTCTTTTGAGGATAAATATTTAGAGAGAGTAGATACTAATAGTATTAAAAGCTCAAAAAATATCTATCATTTTGATAGATTAATCAACTGCTCTGGTGTCTACGCTGATAAAATTGCTAAAGATTTTAACTTCTCAAAAGATTATACAATGCTTCCATTTAAGGGGCTTTATCTCAAATATAGTGGAGAGGATAGACCTGTTAAGACAAATATCTATCCTGTTCCAAATCTCAAAAACCCATTTTTGGGAGTTCACTACACAATAACTGTCGATGGTTCTATAAAAATAGGCCCTACTGCTATTCCAGCTCTCTGGAGAGAGAACTACTCTGGTTTTGATAGATTTGATTGTAAGGAACTTGTAAATATTCTCTCAACAGAGGCGAATCTATTTATCAAAAATCGATTTAACTTTAGAGATTTAGCCTTTGAAGAGATGAAAAAATATAGCAGAAAATATCTAGCCTCTCTAGCTAAAGCTCAAGTAAAAGAGATAGATGAGAGTAGATTTAATATCTCGATTCACCCTGGGATTAGGGCTCAGCTTTTAAATATAAAAACACTAGAGTTAGTTCAAGATTTTGTGGTTGAGGGTGATGATGTTAGCACTCATGTATTAAACTCTGTAAGCCCAGCTTTTACTAGCAGTTTTCCATTTGCAAAATATGTGTTAGATAATTTTATAAAATAAGGAGATTTATGGGGTATGTCAAACCTGAAGCAGTAGTTGATAATATGATTGATGCAGGAGTCTATAAATCTGGCCTAAATGCAAAAGATTTACTAATCAGAGGTGCATTATCGGGTTCGATTTTGGGTTTTGCTACAACTCTAGCTGTTACAGCTTCGATTCAAACAGGTATTAATTTAGTTGGGGCTCTGCTCTTTCCGATTGGATTTGTAATTATTATTCTGTTAGGACTTGAGCTTGTAACTGGGAGTTTTGCCCTCTTGCCTATGGCTCTGTTTGATAAAAAAATCACTGCAAAAGAGATGTTTATAAATTGGAATTTAGTCTTTTTAGGAAATTTAATAGGGGCTTTAATTTACTGCTTTTTATACATTGCTTCGATTACAAAATTTGGAAATATAACAGATAGTGAAACAATACAAGCAGTTGTTGCAATTGCTGAGAGTAAGACAAATGGTTATATGATTTACGGTTTAGATGGGTGGTTTAGTGCTGTTGTAAAGGGGATTTTATGCAACTGGATGGTTAGTTTAGGGGCTGCAATGGCAATGACATCAATCTCTACAATCGGTAAAATATCTGCAATGTGGCTTCCGATTTTGACTTTTGTCGCACTAGGATATGAGCATTTAGTTGTAAATATGTTTGTGATTCCTGCTGGAATTTTTTTAGGTGCTGATGTGAGTATCTCTAACTGGTGGATTTGGAATCAGATTCCTGTAACTATTGGAAATGTTATCGGTGCTATTATTTTTACTGCCTCAGCTCTTTATTTAACTCATAAAAAAAAGAGTTAAAAGTTTTAAATAGAGTTTAATTAAGGATATTTTTTGAGTATAAAACATCATTTAAAAAGATTACATCAAGATAAAGAGAATAATAATTTAGTTATTTTTATAGGTGCTGGAATCTCTGCAAACTACTCTAATGTTAAGTTTCCTAATTGGAGTGAATTAATAGATGCTTTATCAATAGGAGGAAATAGTAGTGACCCACTCCAAATAGCTCAAATATATCAAGATAACTACTCTAAATATGGTCTATTTAAAAAAGTAAAAGAGATTTTTCCAAAAGATTACTCTCCAGAAGATGAGCCATATAAAAGTATTTTAAAGTTAAATCCAGCTCATATCTTAACAACAAATTATGAAAATTTAATAGAAAAGGCAGTTGAAGAGAGTGGTTACTCTCAAAAATATCATATTGTAGATAAAGATGAAGACTTACCTTTGGCAAATGAGAAGCAGAAACTTTTAGTAAAAGTTCACGGTAGTTTTGATAGTGAAAATATTGTACTTAGTGAAGAGGATTATAGTGAGTATGAGAAAAACTACCCTTTAATTCTCTCTTTTATTCGATACATCTTTAGTAGACATAGAGTCCTTTTTTTGGGTTTTAGCTTGAGTGACCCCAACTTTAATAGAATTTTATATAATGTAAAAAATATCTTAAAAGATGAGAGTTTAGAGCATACAGTAATTTTACACAGTGATATAAGCGAAGAGGAGAAAAATTATTTTCTCTCTAAAAAAGTCTACCCTATAACTAGTAAAGAGATAATTTCAGAGCTAAAAGAAGCAAGTAAAAATAACTATTTAACAGCCACTTTAAAACAGATTAATTTATATCAAAAAGAGGACTATAACCAAAATGATTTTTTAGAAGAGTTTTTAAAAATCAAAAAGAGATTTGATATCTTAAACTTCTATATGCCAACTACAATAGATAAAATGTTTGCAAATAGCAATCTAAAACCATTTATCTCTTTTGTAAATATTATAGCTACAAATATCGCTTATAAAAACAACTATATAGGTAATAATATAGATATATTAGGATTTTATAAAAATGGGTTTAAAAATAGAGAAGATAATAAGTTTAAAATCTATTTTGATAATTATAGAGAGTTGATGCTTAAATCAAATAGTCTATATTTAGGAGGAGTTCAAAAGCAAAAGAATAACAATCAAGGAAACTATATAGATTTAAAATTTGCAGAGGATTTATTAAATAGTAGTGATAAAGAGGAGTTTTACTCTCTACCAACTTATAATATAAGATTAGAAGATAGTTATATCTATTTTGATTATATAGATAAAATTTTTGAAAATGGCAGTAGATATTTCTCTACTCTAACTCTAGATAGTGATTCTTTTTTTGTTAACTATCTATTAAAAAATAGAAGAGAGGTATTAGATAGTTTTGAAAAAACTACAAATATAGATAAAAACGATATATATAGATACTATCTGCATAGTTTTAAATTGTCTTATTTAACAAAAATTATTATAAAATCTAAAAACGATATGGAAAAATTTATAAAATTTCAAAATATATATAGAGATATTTTTAATAACTTTACTCAAAGTGAACAAAATTTTTTTAGTGAAATAGACAATTTAGAGTTTGCACAAGAGTTTAAAAACTATCTTTTTGATTTTGAAAGTAATCCAAATAAGTATATAGCAGATGAAAATAGTATATTTGGAGAGGGAATATTTGACATAAGTAAAAGAATCTCTTTTTATGTAAATTACTCTAGCTTTTTGAAATTTATATTTTTAAATGAGTTGCCTATTTTTGATTTAGTACAAATAAGAGATATTATAAAAGGGGCAAATAGAGTTATTTTTACACTTTTTATAAATAATTTTGAATCTAATGAAAGCTTTTTTCCAAATTGGTTTATCTTCTCTATCGCTTTGGGTGAAATGGAGGATATTAGACTTTTAGTAACAGAGTTTCATAATAAAAATTACTATAAAAATAAAAAAATAGTTGCTGATGATGCTTATATAAACAGTCTATTTAAAAATATTCAAAATAAAGTAAAAGACGATTCTATTTTTAAGATAGAGAATGTTTTAGTTTTGCTTAGTAGTTTTGTTGATAGTGAAGAGAGTTTTATCTATATTTTTGATAACTATACAAAAGTTATTAAAAAAGAGATTGGTAATTATAGTGCTGATTTAAATCTTATAGAGCAAAGTAAAGTTCATACTAGAGTAGAAAATATAAATTATATTCTATTTACAGCTTATTTAAATCTACAAAAAAAATCAAAATTAAAAAAAAGCTATTTAGAGGAAATAAAACTATTTTTAGAAGAGATTTTAGAGATAGCTTTGGATAGCAAAATATTTATATATGATAATAATTTTATAAGCTTTTTGCAATATTTGACAGATAATTATAAAGATATAGCAGATAGTAAAAGAGAAAAAAATAGAAATATTCTATCACTGTTAAAAGAAAAAAAATACACTTTTTTAAAAAATATGCTAGGTATTTTTAAATCTCTCTATATTTTGGGCTATGAAGATAGTGATTTTAAAGATTTACAAAATACTATAAAAGAAAGATTAGTGAATAGAAAGATTAGTGAAAATAATTATCTAGAATATAATCTAGATATAGAAAACTCTATTATTGATATTTATGATAACTTTAAAATAGATTTGGGTTTAGATTTAATTAAAAACCATCATCTTGAAAATATAGAAAAAAATTTTGAAATTTCTCATAATATTTATATCTCTTTTCAAAGAGTCAATTTTCTGATTTTTCAAAAAATTTTAGAATCTAAAGAGTTAGAGGAATTAAATTTAAAAGATAAAATAGTAGAAGTTTTAAAGTCTGCAAAAAAATATTTTAATTCATCTTTTAGTGAAACTGGCAAAGATTTTAGGTACTACTTTATAGAGATAGTTAATTTTTTGATTTTAACAAAACAGATAGATTTTTTAGAAGAGTTAAGTGAAGATGAGAGAGAGTTTTTATCAGATATTTATATAATCAAAAATATTTTTAATTATAACTACTTTACATTTGAGTATCAAGATGAACTGCTTAAACTTTTAAAAATATCAGAATCTAAAAATATTTTGATTCAAAGCTTGATTTGGTCATTTGAGGGGAATAAAAAAGAGAAAATAGATAATGAAGAGTTTTATAGATTAGTTTCAAATCAAGTAGAAGTTTATTCAAAAGATTAAAAATGATTCTCATTTAAGAGAATTTCCCAATTTTTAGATAGAATATAGTTAACTTTTCCAAATATAATAAAAATAGTTATTCAAGGTTATTTATAATAAATATGTTTTTGTCGATTCTTAAAAGGGGTGTAGTATGCAAGTAAGTAGCGTAGTAAAGCAGGTATTTAGTAATGTTAATAAAATGGATTTAAAAAACGAAAAAAGCATTGCACTATCATTTAAAGACCCGAGGGACAGGGGACGAGTTTTAACGCTTGATGTTGATAAGACATCTTTTGAAGATTTATTAAAATCATTTTCAAAATCTAATTTTGCAATAAAACCAGATGGAAGTGTTGATGTAAAGGGTGATGCGGGAAAAAAAGTTGCCTCATGGTGGGAATCTATTGCGTATAGAAAACGCTATGAGAGTGGTGCTGACAAGTTAAATATAAAAGCACACAGAGTTGTGGAAGATCCATACATTAAAGAGAATTATGTAAATCTTGGTCTTATAAATAAAAGCTTGAGTAAATTGGGCAAAATTTTAAGAGAAGATGGAAAATCTTTAAAGACATCATGGATTAGTGGAGATAGATTAAATCTTGTAAAATCGCAAGAGTATTTTCAGAGCAAAGTGGAGAAGTTAGATATAAATTCTAGCCTTGATAGAGTACCAACTGAAGCTATTTTGTATTTTAAAAGTATTTAGATATTAAAATATTTAAATTAGCTTGTAGTTTTTCATCAAAAGTAGTTAACTCCTCTTTTAGCTCAGAGATTAATCTATCTTTTTCGCCAATGGCTTTTTCCAATCCCAAAAGATTCACAAAACTATTTTTATTTGTATCAACTCCAGCTGTTTTGCCAGATTCTTCAGCTGTTTTAGTAACATCGATAATATCATCTTGAACTTGAAACATAAGCCCTAGTTTCAATCCAAAATCAAAAATTTTCTTTTGAAACTCTTCATCTAAATCACAAATAATAGCACCCATTTTTAAGCTAGAGGCAATCAGTTTTGCAGTTTTATGATAGTGTAAAAACTCTAGCTCATCGATTTTTAGTTTTTTATTCTCAAAAAAACAGTCTATCGCTTGACCTAAAATCATACCGTCGATTCCACCATTTAAACTAAGCTCTTTTATCAGCTCTACTTTTATATCACTATCTAAACTAGTTTTTGATATTAGATAAAAAGCGTGAGTATTTAGAGCATCTCCAGCTAAGATAGCTGTCACTTCATCATAAGTTATATGCAGTGTTGGGTGACCTCTTCTTAGGTCTGCATTGTCCATTGCTGGTAAATCATCATGAATTAGTGAGTAGGTGTGTAGATACTCAATTGCTAGTGCAACATCTAGTGAGTTTTTAGTTAAAATCGGCTCAAAAGAGTCAACCACAGCTAAGAGCAGTTTTGGTCTAAAGCGTTTCCCACCAGCTAGAAGCATATCGCCTAGAGCCTTTTCAAAATATGGGTGGAAACTTTTAGCTTTTGGTAAATTCTCTTCTAAATATGGCTCAAAAAGTTCATCAATTCTCTGATTGAAACTTTTCAATTTTTTGTTCCATCAAATGGATTTAAACCACCCATCATATTCATAGCTTGTCTTTTTCTATCCTCTTCTACCATTTTTATAGCGTCATTTGTTGCACTAATTAGTAAAATCTGAAGCGATTCTTTATCTTCAAGTAAAGATTCATCAATCTCCAAATCTACCACTTCGTTTGAGCCGTTGATAGAGACACTAACCATGCCTCCACCACTTTTAGCCTGAAAAGTTTTATTCTCATTCTCATGTTGAATATCTTTTGCTTTTTGGCTAATTTGCTCAAACATATCGTTTAAGTTAATATTATCAAACATTATTTTTACTTTTTATAAGTTGTTTAAGATTTCAGATACATTATTATCATCATCTACTAATACAACTCTAGGTTTGTAATTCTCAAGCTCTTTCTCAGAGTAAGAAGCATAAGCGACAACAATAATCTTATCACCAATACAAACTTTTCTAGCAGCGGCACCATTTAAACACATATCTCTCTTGCCTCGCTCACCTTTGATTACATAAGTTGAAAATCTCTCACCATTGTTTATGTTTAAAATTTCAACTTTTTGACCAGCTCTGAGTTTTGCCTCGTCCATTAAGTCTTCATCAATTGTAATCGAACCTACATAGTTTAAATTTGCATCAGTTACAGTTGCTCTATGAATCTTACTATAAAGCATATCTACTATCATAATCATTCCTACGGTTGTATTTTGATTTTTCAATTTAACAAAAAATTTATCAAATCAATTAATCTTTTTTAGAAACTATATTTATATAAAATTAAGATTTAATTATAGCTAAAATTGCTACTTTTTTTTAGTAAAAAGTGGCAATTTAGAATCTATAAATATTGATAAATCTCTTCATATGCCTTTTTAAAATTGATAGGTCCCTCACCACTGCCCAGCTCTGGTGCAAATGTGATGGCACTATATACAAATTTTTTAGCCAAAAATATAGCCTCGTCCATCGGTTTACCAAGTGCTATTAACGAAGCTATCGCACTACTTAGAGCTGAACCTGTTCCATAGGTATGTTTTGAGTTTACCTTTTGTGTTTGAAAGTTTTTAACACTATCTTCTTTTATTAAAACATCAATAGATTTACCAGTTGTTTTATCTGTTAAATCTTTAATTAAGATATTGTTTTGATGCTCTTTTGTAAAAGCTCTTGCACTTCCTAAATCTTTGAAAAACTCTTTAAACTCATGAGAGTTTGGAGTAATCAAAGTAGATAGCTCAAAAAGTTCTTGAAGCTCATTAATAGCTCCATCACAGAGAATCTTAGTTTTGTTTTTATTGATGGCAATAGGGTCTAAAATAATAGGAATACTTTTATCTTTTAGATAGTTTTTTACCTCGTTTATTGTCTCTTTGTTAAAAAGCATTCCAATTTTTACAGCTTTTATATCAAAATCTGCAAAAACTGCATCTAACTGAGCTTTAATTATATCAGCTGGAGCTGGAAGAGCTTTCAATATGCCATTTGTATTTTGAGCAACTATCGCAGTTGTCACACAAACCCCATAAACTTCGAATGCTTCAAATGTTTTTAAATCTGCTTGAATACCTGAACCACTTCCACTATCGCTATAAGAAATTGTTAAAACAACTTCCAATTTTTCCCCTTTATTCTTATTTGTATCTATATAATATTGTAGCTTTTATACTATATTAAATCAATAATAATTTTAGTTAGTTTTTTAGCTCTTTTTTAATAAAAAAATATTTCCAATATCATAAATCTCTTTTAGTGCTGTATTTACTAAATAAATATGGTATCTATTTCCTCTCTCTTTAGCAACTCTAATCTCATTAGAAGTCATCCAAAAATGTCCATTTGTAAAGTTTTTAACTTCAATAAAATATTCAATTCCTTTATCATCAGTATACTCAAAGTCATATCCTAAACTATCATTTCCACCTTCTGCATAACCAGAAACTTGTATGTATTTTGGATAGTGTTCTTTTACAAAACTCTCAGCCTCTGCACCAGATTCATATTTAAATTTATCTTGGTCTTCTTTTGAAAAATTATCATAATTATTTTCTTGAAAATTTTGAGCTTTATTATAAGGTTTTGAGTAGTTATTTTTACTTGAATAAGATTCTTTATTTGAATTAAGTTTTTCAAAAAGTTGATTTGTCTCTTTTTTTTTCTCTTGTTTGATAGCTTCTTTACTAGAAGTTTTAAAATTTCCATTATTATCTGAATGAGTTCTATTAAAACTATTTAATCTCTCTTTTATCGGTTCATTTTGAGGTTCTTGAGTTTCTATAGAGTTATTATTTTTATTATTAAAATTTGTATTATTTTTAGATATATCTATACTCTCTTCTCTCTTTTGAATAGAGTCTTTATTATATTCAGAAACTATGTTTTGATTTGGTTTGTATTTATACTCTATATTATCAACAAGCTCTTTTGCATCTTTTAATGTATTTGTTCCATAGTGTTTATTCAAAACATTATCTAACTCCTCAAAATCAGCATTTCTAAAAATAGTTCTAAAGTTCTCTGTATTGTCAAAATTGATAGTCAATAGAATATTCTCTACACTATCTGTTAAGGCAATATCTTTTGAGAAATTATCTGATATAGAATCTGCATAGATATAAAACACCTTATCTCTATTATCAAAAATCATCTCAAAGTTTTCAACCTCTATTTTCTCATTATTTACATGAGATTCAAAATTTCCAAATTTGATTTTTAAATTATTTAAATCTTTAGCATACTTTTCTCTAATTTTTTGTTCATTTTTAGCTCCAAAAGCCAAAAAATAAGGTTTTAATTTATTGAAGTAATTTTGAAATTTAGAACTATTTATCTCTTGAAGGTTTCTAATTTCATACTCTATATTTGGAAAACTTCCAACTCCAAAAGAGTTTTTGATTTTATCAATATCTAAATTTATTGGTAAATCTATTAGTTCATATCTATTCTCAATAGCTTTTGGGTGTTTTGTATTATCTAAATAGTAAAGCTCTTTGTTATCTAAATATTTTTTACTTTTTGAAAAGAGTTCAAAGTTTTCATATCTAAAATTGAAATTATGCTCTAAAATTTCCTTGTATATTTGAGGTGCAAATTCTCCTTTTTCATCAAGTTTATTTAAATTTTGTATTAGATAAAGAGAGTTTTCTTTATCAAAATCCTTTTTTATTCCAAACTCTTCTAGAATCTCTATTCTTTTTGGGTTATTTTCATACTCTAAAGAAGGATTGATAAGCTTTATTCCATAATCTTTTAAAATCCAAAATTGATACTCAACAAAAGCATTTTGAAGATATTTTAATGCTCCTTTGTTACTTAAAAAGTTTTCGTATTCAAGTAATTTTACTATTTGTTCAAAATCTAGTTTTGCTATTTTGTACAATTTGTATATTTCTGTTTTAGATTCTTTTTCAATATATTTAATATATCTATTTACTCCAAGCCAAACTAAAAAACTCTCAATTTCATTTTCATTATAATCTTTTAATTCCAACTGCTCAAAAGTAGCAACTATTTCATTTTCATCATAAAATGGAGTTACCTCTTTTTTCAAAAATAGATTATTTATATTTATTTTTTCATCTTTTAGATTTGGTAATTCTATTTTTATTTTAGAGTTTAATTCAATATTTTTAGGAACTTTTTGCCAAAGCTCAAATATATCAATCAAATTAAAAGAATCATTTTGTAATAAATACTCTATAACCTCTATCGGTTTTGCTTTTTTTATTTTTAAAAACTTTAAAAATTTTTCATCAACTTTTTTGAAAAAAATAGCATCTGATAGATATTTTTGAGCAATATCACAGTCTTGATATAACTCTCTACTCTTTTTTATCTCATTTTTGTTATTTAATAGATATAAATCATTTTCATAAGAATCGTTCTCTTCATACTTTTTCTCTAAAAGCTGAACTATTTTTTTGATTTCCTCTTTAGATTGTTTTTGGGATAGAAGATAGAGTAATTTTTTAACTATATCCTCTCTTTTAGGCTCATCTAAACCGAGCCATTTTAAAAAACTTTCACTAACTTCAAAATTAAAATTATCAACAATTTTCTCTTTTTCAAAAAATTCAGAATTTTCACTATTTATATATAATTTTCTACTATCTTCAAAACTCCCTTTTTGAGATTTTAATTTAAACTCTATATCGGGTCTTGTAATATTTTCATCTCTTTTATAAATATTTATTAAATCTTTTAATCTATCATCTATACCTAGGCTATATTTTTGAAATATCTTTTTAACTACTGTATTATTTTCAGCCTTTTTTACTCCTAGCCAATGGAAAAACTCATTTGTTAACTTTTCATCTTTTAATATTAACTCATTTTCATCGAAATATTTTTCACTCAATCTATCTCTTAAGTAAAGAGAGTTTGCTTTTTTGTTAAATAGATATATCTCTTTAGTATCTGGTCTTATATCTTGAATCTCTTTTTTTTCTCTTAAATCAAATAGAAAATCAATTATCTCTTTACATCTATTTTTTGATAACTTACTGTCTCGTAACTGCTCTATTTTCTCAATTGCTATGTTTTTAGGATTAAACTCTTTTACTTTTAGCCATTTAAAAAAATTCTCTATCTCTTCATCTTCAAACTCTTCTAAACCAAGGCTTTTTTTATCTGCTAAAATAGCACTTTTGTCATAATTTTTTTGATATGGAAAAAGCTTTTGTATATCTTCAATATTACCATTTGCATTAAATACATATATCTTTTCAATTGTTCTAATATGAGTATTATCAACATTATCAAGAAAGTTATCTTTTAGATAAAAGAGCTCTTTTAATGTTTTTGGAATATCTATTTTTTTATTATTCTCTTTAACAATTATATTTAGTATTTCACCAGCGTTAAATCTCTTAGCACCTAGCCATAACAGGAGGTTATTTATATTATTTAGCTTATCTATTTTTAAATTTTTATAAGATTGAATAATATATTTCTCATCGCAAGTTTTTAATATTAAATCCTCTCTTATATACCTACCTGTAACTTCATCTAGTTTTTTTATATCTAATTTTTTTGGAAATTTTTGATAGATACTATATAGAGCTTTTAATTTAACTTGAATAGCTTCTTTTGATTCTATTATTGGGTTTATTAAGTTTTTTGCCAAATCAAAATTTTTAATAGTGCATATCTTTTTTAAACTGTTTATTTTATCTTTTAATCCCTCTTGCAACTCTGGATAGAGATAATCTATCGATATAAATTCTGGAATATCTAAATCTAAAAATATATCTTCATATAAAAACAATTCACTCTTTAACTTTTTTTTTTGATTTATTAAAAGTGGTAACTCATTTCTCTCTAACTTAATATAGTCATAAATAGTTGATATTTGCTCTATAAGCTCTACTCTCTTTTCAATTGAAGATATTTTTTTATTTAATTTAAAAAATACTTCTTTATCTACCTCTGTATTATAAAATTCATCAAAATAGTTATTCTCTTTTAATAAATTTCTACAAATATCAGAGTAATTTTGCATAAAATTTGAAAATGAGTTATTAAAAAAGATAAATGAGTTTTTATCTCTATATCTATTATCTATACAAGGGTATATTTCAGCACTCTCTTTATATTTATCGATTATTTTATAAAATTCAAACTCTTCTAAAGTTTCATTTTTGTGTTTTATATCCAAAAACTTATATGAATCCCAATTAGCATTATCATTTTTTAATTTTTCTGCAACTTCTATAATAAATTTAGCTAACTCTCTTACTATAAATCTATTTTTTTCAGAATCAACTATTCTCTCCCTTGAAGCATCTAAATCAAAAGTTGAGTGAATTAATGCTGGAAAGTCAATTTTAATTTTTGTGGGAAAATAAGAAAATAGGAAAGGATTAGTTTTTTGATTAATAGAAGGTATAGCTACTTTTATTTGAAAGTGTTCATTTTCATCATCTTCATCTTGTAACTCTTTTGGTAAAGAATCCTCTTTTGTAAAAATTTTCCAACTACACTCTCTTTTATAAACAACTTTATCATCATCAATAGATATAACTATCTCTTCTAAATGGTTGATAAATAGTAGTAGTTCAGATGATATATGACTTAATTGCTCTATTATTCTACTCTCTAGCTCTTTTTTATAATTTATCGCTATATGTGTTATATACTCATCGTCTATATCTAAATTATCTATCCACTCTCGTTTATTGTATTTATCTATCCACTCAGGAGAGGAGAGAATTGCTCTTTTTTTCGTTGGTTCTAACCTATCTCTATTTGTTTTAGAGAACTCTATACTTAACTCTTTACTTTTTACATAGATGGCTTCTGACCAATTAAGCAAAGAGCGAAACCCTAACCCTTTGTTTCCAATAAAGCTTTTATCTTTTGGACTTATGTGTGCCACCATTAAAGATTTTAGCCCCCCTTCTGAAAAAGGGTTTCCAGAGTTGCTAATAGTTACTACTTCATTTTTTCTATCTAATTTAATAAGAGCTTTTTTAGATTGTTGGTCATCTATATTTTGAAGCATTTCTAAAAACTGGCGACCATTGTACTCTTTTAATATCTCTTTTTCCCCGTTATATTTGGCTAATTTTGTTTCATCTATTTCATTATCTAATTTTTTTTTAAATTCATCAAATACATCTTTCAATACTTATCCTTAATATTTATGTTTAGTTTTATTTATTTAAAATACAATAATATAAGTTTTATTTTTTATAAAGAGTTGAATTTTTTATAGATTATCTGTTAAAATTAAATTAATTAAGTAAAAAGTAATAAAAATGAATGATTCTCAAAAGCTTTTAATTCTATTGGAACTTGGCAAACTCTTAGGTACAGAGAGAAATTTAAGTAAAATTATCGATGTATTGGCTAAAGTTAGCAGAGATGTGACAGAATCTGATAGATGCTCTATCTACATATATAATAAAAGGCGAAAAATCCTCTGGACAAAGGTAGCACAAGAGTTAGGCTCGGTTATCAAGCTTCCACTTGGAAAGGGAATCGCTGGAGATGTGGCATTAAATAAAAAGACACAGATAATTTATGATGTCTATAATGATGATAGATTTAATAAAATGATAGATGAGGAGACAGGCTACAAGACTGAGCAGATGCTTGTGATGCCGATTTTAGATAAGTCTAAAAATACTTTAGGTGTTATTCAAGTGCTTAATAAAAAAAGTGGAAAATTTAATCAAGAGGATATAGATTCACTAACACTAGTTGCAAACTACTCATCGGCTGTAATAGAGAATGCTTCACTGCATAAACATTTGGAAAATAGAATAATTTCAGAGATAAAAAAGAATAAAGAGAAAGATACAATTATTTTCGAACAAGCAAGAGTGAGTGCAATGGCAGATATGATAAATGCGATAGCTCACAACTGGCGACAACCTCTAAATGCGATAGGTTTAATAGTTTCTGATTTAAGAGATGCGTACGATTTTAATGAGTTAAATGAGTTCTATTTAGATGAGAGTGTGGAGCAAGTCTCTAAATTGCTCAATAATTTAAGTAAAACTATTGATGATTTTAGAAGTTTTTTCAAGCCTCGCCACTTAAAAGAGTTTTTTTATATAGATACTGTTTTAGAAGATACAATATCTGTCTTAAAGGCTCAATATAGTGAAAATGGAATCGATTTAAATCTAAAATGTATCGCTCCAAAGATAGAGTATAGTGGTTATCCAAGGGAGTTAAAGCAGGTTGTATTTAATGTTTTGAAAAACTCAAAAGATACTATTTTAGAGAAGCGAAAGAGTAGTGAGAATATAAAGAAAAAGTATAAAGTAGATATAACTTTTTTAAAAACAGAGAGATTGACTATTGTTATTGTAGATAATGCTGGTGGAGTTGCTGAAGAGATAATAGATAGAATCTTTGAGCCATATTTCAGCACAAAAGAGCAAGGCAAAGGGATTGGAATGGGGCTTTATACCTCTAAAATGATAATCGAGAATCAAATGAAAGGTGAGATAAAGGCTGAAAATATCTCTATCGATAGTGAAATAGGGCTAAAGACTACTATATATCTGTGATTTTTTAATAATTTTAGAGTTTATCGGTTTAATACTTTTTTATAAGAACTATTTTGAGCGATTTAGTATACAATATAGTAAAAAACTAAAGAGTTTAAAATGAAAAATTCAAAAGTATATTTAGTAGGGTGTGGCTTAGGTGATGTTGAGCTTTTGACACTCAAAGCTTATAGAGTTATTCAAAGTGTTGATGTTGTACTCTATGACCATTTAATAACGCAAGAGATTTTAGATTTAATTCCAGCTAATACAAAAAAAATCTATGTTGGAAAGCAAAAGGGAAAACACTCTCTAAAACAAGATGAGATAAATGAGCTAACTCTAAAAGAGACTAAAGAGAGTAAAAAAGTAGCAAGGCTAAAGAGTGGCGACCCATATATTTTTGGACGAGCTAGTGAAGAGGCTATCTTTTTAACTCAAAATGGAGTAGAAGTTGAGGTTGTTTTTGGAATAAGCTCAGCCTTTGCTGGTTCATCTAGTGTTGGGATTCCTCCAACAGCTAGAGGTTATGCGACAAACTTCTCAGTTGTCTCTGCACACTTGGCAAATAATAGAATAAATGTAGATTGGATTCCACTTCTAAATATGAAAAATCATACAACAATTGTTTTAATGGGGCTTAGCTTTGCCAAAGAGATAAAAGAGTTTGCACTGAAACTTAAAATTGATGAAAATATAAAAGTAGCTATCGCCTCAAACGCCTCTAGGAAAAATCAGAGCTTGATTACAACAACTCTTAAAAATTTAGATATTGATGCTAAAAAAGCTGAGCGACCAGCTATTTTAGTCTTTGGAGAGGTGGTCTCACTTAGTGAGATTTTACCAAAGTATGAGGGGAGTTAAATTACATTCTCTCTTGCTCTTTGAAGCAGAGTATCGGTAATCTCTGTTGTGTTTGAGATAGAATCTAAACTACTCTTTAGAGTTAGAGAGTTTTTATCAGTATTATCTTTTATTTTTTTTGTATTTTCAGAGATAGAATCAACTTTCTCAATCTGCTCTTTAAATATAGAACCAATATCATTTGATATATCTGTTAATAGATTCATATTAGATTTAATCTCTTCAAGTGACTTTTGAGTCTTCTCTGCCAAATTTCTAACATTTTCAGCAACAACAGCAAATCCTCGTCCATGCTCACCTGCACGAGCTGCTTCAATCGCTGCATTTAGAGCTAGTAGATTTGTTTGATCTGCAATATCATTTATAATATTTAAAAAACTACTCATATTTGTAACTTGTTCATTCATATTCTCTATTTTTAGACTAAAATCATCAAAACTGACTTTTATTAAATCAACAGCATTATCTGTTTTTGAAATCTGTTCTATTTGTGAATCAAATGATTGGTTTAAGTTATCAATATCGCTATTTATACTTCGTAGATTTGAGTTTAAGTGATTTGCACTATCGATATTACTCTTTAGTATAGTTTTGATTGTATCAGCAACACTATTTATTGCTTTTTCGACATCACCATTTGAGTTATCTAAATTTTTTGAAAAATCTTTTTGACTAAAGAGATGTAGAATATCTTTTACTTGATTTATATCACTTCCTATATCTCTATTAAGAGTTGAAATAGTGTCATTTAGAAGTGTTTGAAACTCTTTTAGTGTGGCATTTGATGTATCATGTTTTATATAGTTATCTAAATAACCATTTTTAACTCTTTCAATAACAGAGATAGATTCTTCTAAAAACTCACTATCTTTTTGTAGATTCTCTTTAACTTGCCCTATCTCTTTGTTAATCTCTTTAGCCATTTGACCAAATTCATCTTTAGTTTTTATATCTATTGTTTTTATATCTCTATCTTTCAAGCTTCCATTTAAGAAGTTAAAAAACTCTTTTAAGCCAACTTGAATTTTTTTAAGTGGTTTAAAGACAAAAATATTTAAAATCAAAATAAACAGAGCTATTAAGGTTGCAATAGCCAATACAAGAATTATCATAGAGTTTACTTCAACCTCTTTTGCTTGATTTAAAATAGTCTCTATATACTCTTTTTTATAGCCTAAAATCTGAACACCTAATTTATCATTTGAAAAATCTGATATATCTTTATAGGTAATAAAGTAGTTTCTGCTTATGAGATATTTTTTATCAAAAAGCTCTTTGAAATCTATCTCTTTTATATCTACTAAAAAATCGTTATTGAGCTTTTTTTGAGCTGTGACATAGTTTGATACATGATATTTATTTTTGATATGTTTCATACTCTTTTCAAATTTTTGATTAGCTAAAACTAGAGAATCTATATCTCTTTTCAAAAGTTCATCATGAATAGTTGAAAAGCCTAAAATAACTTCAGCAATTCCTATAAATTCACCATTTTTAAAAATTGGTCTGCTTGAGAAAATATTCATTCCAGCTTTACCAACCTCTATTGTATCAATAGCTTTTTTAGTGGCTTTTACCTCTCTTAGAGTCTTTCTTATCTTCTCTAATTTCATTCCATATTTTGCTGGTTGCCAACTTCTAACAAATGAGATTAAATCTTTTGTAATTAAATGAATTTTTGCTTTTATACCAGATTCTTTTAACTCTTTTGTTATTTTTACTAAACTTTTTAATCCAAGCTCTCTATCTGAGTTAGCAAGTGAATCTACAATATCTTGATTGTTTTTAATTGAAATAATATTGCTTTTAGCAATTAAAAGTTTTGTCTCTACTCTATTTTCAAATGTAGAGTGAGCCTCTTTTAAAAGTTTTTGATAAACAGAGTTTTCAATTTTTGAACTTAAGTAACCAAAATAGATAAATGAAAAAGTTAAAATAATAGAAGATATTAGTAAAGAGAATAGTAAACTCTTCTTTCTAAGTGACATAAAACCCCTTTTAATAAAAATTATAAGGAGAAATTTTAATATTTTTGTATAAAAACTGGTTTAAAAAAATTAAACTTTTAATATTTAGCACTTTTATTGGAATTAATATATAGTAGAGTTTAAAACAAGAGGCTTAATCCTCTTGCTCTTGTTCTAACTCATCTTTTGGTACTTCTTGATTTTCAAACTCTGAATTATCAGTGATTCTCTGTGATAAACCTATCATTCCATCTAGGTTTGCATAACTTCCATCTCTGATTAAATTGATAAGTGAATCTTTATGGTATCTTCTATTATCATATAAAACAACAAAAATCTCATCATTATGCTCTAAAAAAGTACTCTCGCCAAAGTCTGTATAAGCTGTCGCTCCAATGCTGATAATTGCCTCTTTTGGATACTCATTTGCTTTTAAAATTTCAGCTAAATTCTCAAGTGGGCCTTCATCAACTTGATTGTTTAATTTATCAACTATCCAAGCTATTAGATTCTCATATAGATAACTATATCCTAAAACTGGACTATCTTCACCATAAGCGTGAATTACATTATCTCTTTTCAGAAATGAAGCGATATTATAGTCATCTAAAATCCCACCATTTGAGAAGTTATCAATTTCTACAAACTCTTTACCGATTCCTTTTGAGCTCTCACTCCAGTTTTTTTTCTCACTTATCTTTTTTGCATCTGGTTTTCTAATTGAGCAGTCGTTATAAGCTGTAAAAAACTTCGGTTTTACATCTGTTACTTTATTGTTATTATCATAGATAATATCGCAAATTATTGCTACTTCAGGCTCTAGTTGTAGATTATCACCCTCTTGTAGCTTTGGCATCTTTAGCTCAAAATTTGAGAGTGGATAAGTACCTAGAAAGTTATCACTCTTTGGTAGATAAAAAGGAAACATTCCTTTTGGAGCATTCTCATCATCGACTTTGATATTTTTAAAGTCCTCTATCTCTCTAGCTTGTTCTAAATGGTTCGCAAAATTTCCAGCAACACCAAATCCAATCATCGATTCTAAATTCATATATTCTCCTATATTTTTTAGCTCTTAGTGGGCTTATTTTAGCCAATTTAATGAGAAATTACGAAAAATTATTTGATATTTAGTTAAAATAGTAAAAAAAGTTAAAAAAGGATTCTATCTTGAATTGGGACTTAACAGATTTATATGATAATGAAAATTCACTATATTTAGATTTAGAAGATACAAAAAAAGAGGCTATAAGTTTTGAGAAAAGTTATAAAGATAAATTAGATTCTCTAAAGCCAAAAGAGTTTTTAAAAGCATTAGATGAGTATGAAGCGATTTTTCAAGTTTTAGGAAGAGTATTAACTTATGCCTACTTAAATTTTGCAACAGATTCAAAAAAAGGCTCATTTTTAGCAAAGATTCAAAAAGAGGCGACAAAAGTAGAAGAATCACTTCTATTTTTTGAGATTGATTTTAACAAGATAGATGATGAAAAACAGAAAAAGATAATTAAAAAATCTATCGATAAATCATTCTATTTGCAAAATTTAAGAGATGGAAAAAAGCATCAGCTTTCACTGCTTGAGGAGAGAGTTTTACTTAAAAAAGAGTTGACAGGTGCTAGTGCATTCTCAAGACTTTTTGATGAGCATTTAAGTAACTTAAAATTTAATTTTAATGGAAAAGAGGTTGCTGAAGAGGTTGTATTGAGTGAGCTTTACAATAAAAATAGAGATATTAGAAAAAAAGCGAGTGAATCGCTAACTAATGGACTTCAATCTAGCCAACACCTGCTAACTTATATCTTTAATATGATAAAAGCTGACTTGAAAACTGATATAGAGATAAGAGGTTACAGCTCACCAGAGGAGCCTAGACACAAAAATAATAAAATCACACAAAAGAGTGTCGATTCGCTTGTAGATACAGTTTTGAATAACTGCTCTTTAGTAAGTGAGTATTATAAAATCAAAAAAGATATTTTAGGACTTGATAAGCTTTATGATTATGATAGATATGCTCCGATTGACAACTCAAAAGATGAGTATAGTTTTGAAAAATCTAAAGAGATTGTGCTTGATTCATTTAAAAACTTCTCTAAAAAGTTTCATAAAATTGCAAATAAGGCATTTGATGATAAGTGGATTGATGTCTATCCAAAAGAGGGCAAACGAGGTGGGGCATTTTCACACTCTGCAACTCCTGATGTTCACCCATATGTACTATTAAATCATACAGATAGAAGACGAGACCTATTTACTCTAGCTCATGAGTTAGGTCATGCGATTCATCAATATTTATCGAGAGATGTTGGCTATTTCAGTGGAGATACTCCTCTTACAACATCAGAAACTGCTAGTATTTTTGCTGAAATGATGGTTTTTGATTATATAAAAGAGGATTTATCAAATGAGGAGTTAATAGCTCTTTACGCCTCTAAGCTTGAAGATATTTTTGCAACGCTCTATCGCCAAAGTATTTTTACAACATTCGAGAGAAGAGTTCACGCAATCGATGGCGAAGTCTCTAGCGAAGATTTTAATAAAATATGGCTAGAAGAGAATCAAAAAATGTTTAAAGATTCTGTTGAGTTAACAGATAATTACAAAATTTGGTGGAGTTATATTCCTCACTTTATTCACTCACCATTTTATTGCTACGCTTATAGCTACGGGCAACTTTTAGTCTTTGCACTCTATGGAGCTTATAAAAAATCAGAGAATAAAAAAGAGTTTGTAAAACAATACACAGAATTTTTAGCAAGTGGAGGCTCAAAATCTCCAAAAGAGTTAATCTCTAGCTTTGGGTTTGATATTGAGAGTAGTGAGTTTTGGCAAATTGGAATCGATGAAGTTAAGAGACTTCTAAATGAGTTTAGAGAGATTGTGAAAGCTGACTTTATAAAGAAAGGTAAATATAAGGGAAGTTCACTAGATAGCAATAGAGTAATTGCAGATATTATAAAAATGTCAAAGGATTAATATGGATAATGTTATAAAAAATGTAGAGTTTAAAGAGATTATGGAGCAGACAATCGAAGATATTGTACATTTTCTGCTCTATGAGAGCCAATCTTTCGGAGTTCTTTGTAACTTATCAAAAATAGTCTTTGAGCCGAGTTTACCTGATGAGATTTTGAAGAGTTTTAAACCCTTTACATTCTTTATCTTAGCAAATTACACACTTCAAACGGCAAAGATAGAAGATGATTATCTAATCTTTGAGGCTGGTTTTGGAGAGAATGACTTCTCAAGTGTTGTAAAAGTGCCTCTTTTTGCAATTTTTCAAATAGTTATCAATGATAATGTGATATTTTTAAATTTAAGTGCTACGGTTGAAGAGTTTGAAGCACCAGCACTAGAAGATGAGGATAAATCTGTAAATGCACTACTTAGTAATCCTGAAAATATGGAATTGCTTAAAAAATTAAAAAAATAAGATTAAAGAGGATATATG
>Ga0193959_1000024_pt1 | contig 73484 bp, 72 predicted proteins | sample FB_2_MG_FD_140333 | JGI IMG/M metagenome (GOLD analysis project Ga0193959, IMG submission 140333) | Microbial mat bacterial communities from the Broadkill River, Lewes, Delaware, United States - FB_2_MG | ecosystem: Environmental > Aquatic > Freshwater > River > Microbial mats | place: USA... | reverse complement strand
GTTGAAGAGTTTGAAGCACCAGCACTAGAAGATGAGGATAAATCTGTAAATGCACTACTTAGTAATCCTGAAAATATGGAATTGCTTAAAAAATTAAAAAAATAAGATTAAAGAGGATATATGTTAGATAAAGCTCATATAGAAAAGTTAAAAAAGATAGTTGGCGATGATAATATTTATGACGATAAAGCACACTTGATTGCTTACTCTTATGATGCGACAAGAGAGAGATTTCAGCCCGATTGTGTTGTTTTTCCAAGAGATGAAAATGATATAAGCAGTATCTTAAAATATTGCAATGAGCATAAAATTATTGTTGTGCCAAGAGGTGCTGGAAGTGGTTTTACTGGTGGTGCTTTGCCTTCAAATGGTGGAATCATTTTAGCATTTGAGAAACATATGAATAAGATTTTAGATGTTGATGAGAAAAATCTTGTGGCAGTTGTGCAACCAGCTGTTGTAAATATGGATTTACAAAATGAAGTTGAAAAGAGAGGACTCTTCTATCCACCAGACCCAGCTAGTCAAGACTACTCAACTCTAGGTGGAAATGTAAGCGAAAATGCTGGAGGAATGAGAGCAGCAAAATATGGAATTACAAAAGATTATGTTTTAGCTCTAAAGGCAGTTTTGCCAAATGGTGAGATTATCAGAGCTGGTAAGAAGACAATCAAAGATGTAGCAGGATACAACTTAGTTGGAATTCTAACAGCTTCAGAGGGGACTCTTGCGATTATCACAGAGATAACACTTAAATTAATCACAAAACCAAAACTTAAAAAGACAGCTATGGGGATTTTTCCTAGTGTCGATAGTGCGATGAATGCCGTCTATAAAACTTTCTCAGGTGGAATAACTCCCGTTGCAATGGAGTTTTTAGATAGTTTAACGATAAAAGCTGTTGAGATGAAGTATAACAAAGGTCTTCCTAGAGATGCTGGGGCGATTTTGATTTGCGATATTGATGGAAATTTAGAAGAAGATTTAAACAATCAATTGAGCGATTTAGAGCAGATTTTTAAAGTAAATGGAGCTAGTAGTTTCAAAATTGCAAAAGATGAAGCCGAATCTAACGATATTTGGTTTGCAAGACGAAACGCTTCACAATCTATCGCAATGTATGGAAATAAAAAATTAAATGAAGATATTACAGTTCCTAGAAGTGCTTTACCTGAACTTCTAAAGAGAATTGATGAAGTAGCAAAAAAATATAGCATAAATGTGCCTTGTTTTGGTCATACTGGCGATGGAAATGTACATACAAATGTGATGATTGATAAATCTGATATTGAGATTGGTCATAAAGCTATCGAGGAGATTTTTAAAATCACTGTCGAGCTTGGTGGAACTCTCTCGGGTGAGCATGGAATCGGCTTGGCAAAAGCTCCATATATGCACTTAGCCTTTAGTGATGCTGAGATGGAGCTATTTAGAAGTATCAAAAAAGCGTTTGACCCAAATAATATTTTAAATCCGTTTAAGATGGGGCTTTAAGCTCTTCTAAGGCAAACTATGAGCAATTTAATACAATGGATAGAGATAGAGAACTATAAATGTTTTGAGCATTTAAGAGTTGAGGGATTGAAAAGAGTTAACTTAATTGGTGGTGATAATAATGTAGGAAAAACAGCTTTTTTAGGAGCAGGATATATAAATATTAGGTCTAGTAATTATTTAAGTTTTTGTTATTCATTTGAAGATGTTTTTCTATATAGAGATTTTATTAATTTAATGGAAAGAGATAGATTAGGAAATAGTTATTCTTATCAAAAAAATAAAATGAGTGTATTTGAAGATTTTAATATATTTAATATTGAAACTAATTTAAGAAAAGTAAATTTAAAAATTGAATTAGATAATATAGAAAAAATTTTAGAAATTGAAATAGATGAAAATAAAAAGAAAATTAGAGAAAAAGAATATAAAGATATATCTTTAGATGATTTTTTTAAAAATATAAATTTTTTGCCATCTTTTGGAACAACAGACTTTAAACTTATGAGATTATTTTCATATATCCAAAAAAATAGAAAACGAAATGAACTGAATAGTTTTATAAATAGCTTTGATAGCAATATCGAAGAGTTTGATATTATAAATGATACTCCTAGCTGTTTTGTTAAAGATAGAGGGGAGTTTATAGCTCTTAGTGAATTTGGAGATGGATTAGGTAGATTTATCTCTATTATTTGCGCTATTTGGGGAAGTGAAAATGGAACTCTTTTTATCGATGAGGTGGAGAATGGAATCCACTATACTAAACTAGATAAGCTTTTTGAAATTATCTTTGTAACTGCAAAAAAACTAAATACTCAAATATTTCTTACAACTCACTCAAAAGAGGCGATAGAGGCTTTTAATAGAGTTCAGTTTGATTTTGATGAGAGTGATAGCTGTTATTTAGAGTTTATGAAAGGTAAAAAGAGTGGAAAAATATCTGTATGGAATCGAGATAGAGAAGAGTTAGATTACTCTCTAAAAAACAGAGAGAGATTGAGAGGTGAATAGAAATATACTGATTGTAGAGAGTGAAAATGATAAATATTTTGTTGAAGCTCTTTTAAAACATATTAATCAATCAAATGTGGAAGTAGATAGTCCTATTTGTAATATAGATGATTATGAGTGTTTAGAAGGAATTGGTAGTTTAGAGAAAAAAATAAAAAATATAAAAAGACGAATATTAAAAGATGAAGATATAGCTAAAATTGGAATTATTTTAGATGCTGATAGTGTTGGAGTTGAGGCTAGAGTAGAGCAGATTAATAGAGTTTTAAAAGCTCTATTTGAGCTTGATAGTGATTTAGATAATATAAATAAGTTTGTAAAAGATGAAGAGTCCGAAGTAGAGTTTAGCTGTTATATCACAAATATAGAAGGAAATGGAGAGCTGGAGACTCTGCTTAGAGAGTTAGCTGATGAAAAAAGTATTTTTGCTGATTGTCTTGAGAGTTGGCAAGAGTGTTTAGAGAGAAATGAAAAAACTATAAAACAAAAAGAGTTTGATAAGTTTTGGATACAGATTTATCAAAGATATGACTGTTGCAGTAATAAAGAGAGAAAAAGAGCAGGAGAGAAGTGTAATAATAGAATCTCTTTTGAGAAAAATATTTATAATTTTGATAAAGATATAAAAGAGTTAAAGAGTTTAAAATCTTTTTTGAGGCTATTTAATTAAAAAGGCAATTTATGAAAAATTTAAGTATATCCACACAGTTGATATTAGCATTTATGTTTATATTTTTAGTTCCATTTTCGATAAATGGGCTAATCTCTTACAATCTATCTAGTAAAGCTTTAATTGAAGAGAATTTTAAAAAGTTAGATGTTGTAAGGGATATTAAAAAGAAAGAGCTTTTAAGTTATCTAAATGAGAGAAAAAATGATTTAGAAGTCTACTCTAAATCTTGGGGTTTAGCCTATATAACAAATGAGCTTTTGAGTTATAGAAGCGATTTTAATTTTGATAAAAATAGTGATAGGTACAAGGGGCTTTATAGTAATTTTAATTCGCAGATTTCAAAATATGCAGATAGATATGGATATAGAGATGTCTATTTGATAGCTCCTGATGGATTTGTACTCTACTCAAATCGAAAAAAAGAGGATTTAGGAGCCGTTGCTAAAGGTGCTTTAGATAATGTTTTTCAAAAGACGATAAGAGGAAAAAATACAGCTTTTGGAGATTATAGAATCTACCTAAATGAGGTTAGCCCATTTTTAGCAACTCCTGTTTTAGATGATGATGGAAAAACTATTGCGATTTTATCTGTTATGCTCTCAACTGATAAGATAACTGAGATTATGTATGAACGCTCAGGCATGGGTAAAACTGGAGAGTTGTATATTGTAGGAGAGGATAGACACTTAAGAACAGATATTTTTACAAATAAGAGCTTTAGCGTAAAATCATCTTTTTTTGAAGATAGAAAAATCGATACTCACTCTGTAAAAGAGGCTCTAAGTGGTAAAATGGGCGATGAGGTTTTGATTGATTTTGACAGTAAAGAGGTTTTAGTCGCTTACTCAAATGTGAAAGTTTTTGATACAAATTGGGCAGTAATTTCGAGGTTTGAGTTTTCAGAGATAGAGGATATTATTGCTCACTTTAATATCAGATTCATAATTGTTGGGGCTATTATCTCTATTTTTGTACTTATTTTGGCATTTTATCTAAGTAAATTTTTCTCAAGACCACTTTTGAAAATCACAAAGACAATCACAGATATTACAAGGAGCAACGACTTAACAAGAGAGGTTGATATTTTAGCAAACAAAGAGGTAAATACAATTGTTACAAGCTTTAATAAACTTATCTCAACTCTAAAAGAGATTATCTCTGATGTGAAAGAGTCTAGTAACTCAAACTGCCAATACTCTGAAGATTTAAAGGTAACATCATCTGATATTTTTGTTCAAGTAAAAGACGAGAATAGCCTCTTATCACAGACAAATGAGAATGGACTTGAGACTAAAAAGCTACTTGAAGAGTCTGTCGATGAGGTAAATCATACCAAAGATGATATTATCAAAGCTAAACACAATTTAGATGAATCGAAGCACACTATTTTAGAGATGATTGAGAAGATTAAAGAGAGTGCCGAGAGAGAAGCTATCTTATCTGAAAAACTATCTCTGCTTAGTACAAATGCTGAGAGTATTAGAGAGGTTTTAGAAGTCATTAGCGACATCGCTTCACAGACAAATCTATTGGCTCTAAACGCTGCTGTTGAAGCTGCTAGAGCTGGAGAGCATGGGCGAGGTTTTGCCGTTGTTGCTGATGAGGTTACGAAGTTAGCTGAGAAGACTCAAAAAGGGCTGGATAATATCAACACAACTGTTAATTTAATTGTTCAATCGATTATGGATACAAGTGAGAGTATAAAACACAACTCTGAAGAGATTCAAAATTTAGCACACTTCTCAAATGATGTTGAGCATAAGATAAATGAAACGGCAGAGATTGTAGCGATAGCAAGAGGAGTTTCAGAAAACTCAGCCCAAATTTCAAATCAAGCTCTTGGTAATACAAGTGATATATTAAAACGAATTGGTGAGATTTCAACTATTTCAAACTCAAATAAGACAAGTGTTGAAGATATTGAGAAGATGGCAAAAGAGTTAAATCGATTAAGCTCAAGTCTCTCTGAAAAGATTAACAAGTTTATTACTTAAGGAAAAATAGATGGCTGGTGATGACCAAGAGAAGACCGAAGAACCCACCTCCAAAAAGATAGAAGATGCTAGAAAAGAGGGAAATGTCCCCAAAAGTCCTGATTTAGCTGGTTTTTTTGGAATTTTTGTTGCATTTTTAACCTATTTAGCACTTTTTGGATTCTTAAAAGAGAAGACAGCTCTAATGTTCAAACACATAACAAGTTTTTATGGGCAAGAGCTTAGCATTAAATTTATTACGAATCTAACCATAGATTTAGTTTTAGAAGTCGCTCTATTAGTTGTTGTCTTTGGAATACCTATTATGTTAGCTGGTGTGATTGGGAATTTAGTGCAGTTTGGATTTCTATTCACTACAAAACCTCTTACACCCGATTTGAAAAAGATTGACCCAATAAAGGGTACAAAGAATCTATTCTCTATGAAAAAACTTATAGAGGGTGTTAAGATTACCCTTAAAGTTGGGGTCTCTTTTACGGTGGGCTTTGTCTTTTTTTGGATGTTTATTCAAGAGCTTCCAACAGTTGCACTTTTTCCTCTTATGGAGCAGTTTGATTGGCTTAAAGAGAAAATTATTATCTTAGTTGGTGTAATGCTTATTGTTATGCTTGTCTTTGGAGTTGTTGATTTTGTAATTAAGAAAGTTCAACACACAAAAGATTTAAAAATGAGTCAGCAAGAGGTTAAAGATGAGTATAAAAATATGGAGGGGGATCCGATGATTAAACAGAAAATCAGACAGATTCAGATGAAAATGGCAAGACAGAGAATGTTATCTGATGTTCCTATGTCTGATGTTGTTGTCACAAACCCTACTCACTACTCTGTTGCGATAAAGTATGACCCAAGTGGTGGGATCGATGCACCGATGGTTGTTGCAAAAGGGGTTGATAAACTAGCTTTTAAGATTCGTGAAATTGCAAAAGAGCATGATATTGAGATTTACGAAGCACCTCCAATTGCAAGAGAGCTTTATAAATCTGTTGAGATTGGTGAGCCGATTCCTGAAAAACTCTACCAAGCTGTGGCAGAGATTTTAGCATTTGTTTATAAATCAAATAAAAAATTATAGAATCAAACCTTAGAGTTTGGATTCTATTACTTGTTTTGCTTCTAATGTACCTTGATAATATGGGTGTGATTCTTCAAAAACCTCTTTTGCTATATTCCAAGCTTTATCTATCCAAACTTTAGCTTCTTTATAATTTTCCATTTCATAATAGAAAGTTGCCATATTAGTATATGAAGTTGCTAAATCAGGATGAGAAGGTTTTAAAGTTTTTTCTTGTATTTTAATAATTTTTAATTGATATATTTTTAATTGATTAAAGTTTTTTAAAATATTTAAGCTTTTTAATAAATTATTATAAGAAGAAATTAAAATAGAATGAAATGGTTCTTCTTTAAAAATGATTTCTCTGATTTCAATAGCTTCAAGTTGATATTTTTTAGCTTCATTAAAATTGTTTAAATCTTGAAAAATCATTGCTAAATTATTGTAATAAGTGGCTAAATTAGGATGAAAAGATTGAAAATTTTTTTGATGAATTTCAATAGCTTCAAGTTGATATTTTTTAGCTTCTTTTAAATCTCCTAAATCTTGTAAAATTAATGATAGACTATTGTAATAAGTGGCTAAATCAGGATGAAAAGATTGAAAATTTTTTTGATGAATTTCAATAGCTTCAAGTTGATATTTTTTAGCCTCTTTTAAATCTCCTAAATCTTGTAAAATCATTGCTAAATTGTTGTAATAAGTGGCTAAATCAGGATGAAAAGATTGGATTTTTTTTACTATTTCAATAGCTTTTAATTGGTATATTTTAGCTTCATTAAAGTTTTCTAAAAATTTTAAAATTGCTGATAGGTTATTTAATAGAGTTGCAAATTTTTTTGTTTCTAACTCATTTTTGATTAACTCTTTGACATCTAATATATATTTTTTGCCATTTAAGTCATTGTTATTTAGGCTTTTTATGCTTAATTGCTTTACAAGAGAATCAACTAAAGTATGGATAGTTTTAGGTTGCTTGATGTTTTGGTTTACTAACTCTTTTATGATTCTATGGATTTTTAAAGTACCATCTATCTCTGTAAGCCACCCCAAATTGGATAGTTCAGTTTTACTATCTCTATAGCTTGGATAATCATTTAGCCAATTTTTTAGATTTGCTATTTTTACACCATTTGGATTTAAGTTTGCTAGAGCTGTTAGCAGTTCTTTCTGTCTATTTGTAGTTATCGATTTTAAATCAAATATTTTTTCGATATGGCTTTTTATACTATCTGTTGATTTTTCTCTATTTAGATAGATATTGATTGATTTATCCAGCTCTTTTTCTATATAAAAACTCAATATTTGCTCTAAATTATCACCTTCTTTTAAATACTCTTTTGTATGTTTTGCCATTATTTCAATAACCAAAGGTACATTTCCTGTTAACTTTACAATTTTATCTATTATCTTTTCATCTTTAGGTTCTATCTCTCCAAAGTAGGATAAAAATATCTCTTTAGAATTTTTAGATTCCATATCTTTTAAATGGATACTCTTTTTATCCTCTTTATTTGAAGAATCATTAAAGTTTATATCTCCATCTCTGCTTGTAGTGATTATTTTTGCTTTTTGAAAAGAGTTTATAAAGTTTTGTATTCTGTTTTTCTCTTCGGTTAAAATATTGTCTAAAAAGAGATAATTGTTTTCTTTATCAAGTAGTTTTATAGCTATTGATTCTATATTTTCGTCTTCGGGAAGTTCTTTGAGGTTGGAGTTTTGTAAAAGAGAGTTTTCTAAATCACTATCGAGTGTAAAAAAATAGCTATTTTTTATCTTTTTTTGATTTAGATACTCTATTGCTAGAGATGTTTTTCCAATACCTCCAATGCCATAGATAGATATAGAGTTATTTTTATTTAATATTTCATCTATTTGGGATAGTTCTGTCTCTCTAGCTCTAAAGTTTTGATTTTGTATTTTTGTTATATCTTTTGGGTTAAAAGTTACTTTTTTTTTTCACTTTGAACTATTTTGTTACCTAATATTTTATCCCCATTGATTTTATCCCCTTCGATATAGTCACCATTATTTAGAGTTATATTTTTTATATCACCACTTTTTAAACTTTCTAACTGTTTTTTGATATTTTCATTTGATTCTATTATTTTTATCAATAGAGTATTAGATGCTTCTTTATTATTTTTTATAAGTAAAAGAGAATTTGCATAACTGCCTAATATAGATTTAATATTATCATGTAGAATACCTCCAGCTACAGCACTAGCTACAAAATTATTTTGAACAAAATTAACTATTTCCATTGTTGTATTCATAAAAAGCCTTAATTATAAAGTGAGATTATTATATCCAAAAGTTATTTTTAAGTGCTAATAAAAGCATAAAAATTTATAGAGTAGGAAGTATTTATTGTTTTATATTTCTATATTTCTGGAAATATAATAATAGTATTTTAAGAAAGATAATTCTATAATTTTAGAAATACGGAATAAAAGGAGTTAAGATGAGTGAAACATTATTAAATCATTTAATTGAGGCGGGTTATTTTTTTATTTATAACTTTATAGAACTTGCAATTTTATTTTTAGGGGTTAGTTTTTTAGTAGAGGTTATTAATCTATTTATAAATCCTGAAAAAGTTCAAAAGGTACTCTCTTCTAATAAGGGAGGGTATTTTATAGCATCAATATTGGGTTCTATTACACCATTTTGTAGTTGCTCAACAATACCTCTAACAGTAGGTTTACTTAAAGCTAGGGCATCTTTTGGTGCTGTTATGACATTTTTATTTACATCACCACTCTTAAACCCAATTATTATTGTAGTTTTTTGGAGTGCATTTGGTTTTGAAATAACACTGATTTACTCATTTATAGCTTTTTTTGTATCAATTTTTGCTGGATTTACATTAGAGAAGTTGGGTTTTGAAAAATTTATAAAAAGAGAGGTTTTTGATAAAAAAGAGAATCCTTCTTCTACAGTGTTTAAACCTAAAAAGGTTAATGAAAATTCATGTTGCGATACAGATATTCTCTATACATCAAAGATAGATTGTTGCTTAGATTCTAAAAAAGAGAGTAAATTTAAAAAAATAGATAGTAAAGTTTTACTTAAAAATAGTTGGAAACAGTTTTTAGGTTTTGCTCCATATATAGCAATAGGTATTGGTATTGGTGCATTTGTTCATGGTTTTGTACCTCAAGATGTTTTAGCAAAATATGCTAGTAGCGAGAATCCTTTTGCAGTTATTATCTCTGCAGTTGTTGGAGTACCTCTATATATTAGAGTTGAGAGTATGGTTGGATTAGCTCCTGCTCTACTTGCAAAAGGTGTAAGTATGGGTTCTATTTTGGCTTTGACAGTAGCTGGGGCTGGGGCTGGGGCTAGTTTGCCAGAGATGATTATGTTAAAAAAGATATTTAAAATGCCAATTATGATATTTTTTCTACTATCAGTATTTGCAATGGCAATTGGTTGTGGTTTTTTGGTAAATTTATACTTTTTATAATTTGTTATAATTTAATCTATAAAATCGATACTCTAATACGATTTTAAGTAAAATTTAAAAAGATAACTTGATTTTAGTCATATTTATCTATATCAATGACTAAAATAATACTAATTTCTTATTTTTTTATTAGAACTGTAATAGAGTATAAAATCGATTTTCATAAATTAAATATTTGGATTAAAAAATGAATGAAGAGAAGTTAGTAAAATGTTTGGCACAGTTAGGAAACTTGACAAGACTTAGAATCTTTAGGCTTTTAGTTAAAGCTGGAGAGAGTGGGCTTAGTGTGGGAGAGATTCAAGAAGAGCTTAAAGTTCCAGCCTCTACTCTCTCTCATCATATTACAAAACTTATAAATTTAGAGCTTATTTCTCAAGAGAGAGAGGGGAGAGTTTTACACTGTAGAGCTAATTATAAATTGTTAGATAGTGTGATTAGTGAACTAAAGAGTCAATGTTGTGTAGGAGATAGAGAGTAGTTAGTTAAAAACTATTAGAAATCTAATAAAAAAGAGATAAAAGAGGTTTATAACTTAGTAGGTGTTAAAATTTCTAAAAAAGAAGGAATTTTAATGTATAAACAAGCTTTTGAATTAATTAAAAACTCACAAAATATAACTCTGCTCTCTCATATCGACCCAGATGCCGATGCACTTGGTAGTGCTTTGTCTATGTATCCTATACTTAAAAAGTTAGGAAAAGGTGTTAGTGTTGTAAACTATACTAAAGAGATTGATAAATCTTTAGACTTTCTTCCAAATTTTTCAAAAATAAAACATCAATTGCCTAAAAAGATAGATTTAGCTATAACATTTGATACAGGTTCGCTCGATAGAGTCGGATTTGAGTTAGATAATATAAAAGTTTTAAACATAGACCACCATAAAAGTAACCCAAGATATGGAGATTTAAACTTAGTAGAGGATAGTTTTCCATCAACTTCAGCAGTTGTCTTTAAGCTACTTGAAGAAAATGGAATTGTTATAGATAAAGATGTAGCAACTTGTATCTACACAGCATTAGTCTCTGATACAGGGTTTTTTAAATTTGAAGAGACAAAAGAGGATACTTTTATCCTAGCTAGTAAATTAGTTAGAGCTGGTGTTGAGCCAAGCTATGTAGCTAAAATGCTAACACAGAGAGAATCTCTAGCAAAAATTAGATTAACTTCACTCATTTATGATACTTTAGATTTAAAATTAAATGCTAAAGTGGCAATGGTAAAACTAACTAAAGAGATGTTAGATATTACTGGTGCTAGAGTGAGTGATAGTGAAGATATTGCTAACTCTATAAGAGCTTTGGCTACCGTAGAGGTTGCTATTTTTCTAAAAGAGCGAGAGGGTGGTGTTATAAAAGTATCGCTTAGAAGTAAAAACCATGTAGATGTGAGCAAAATTGCTTTAAGTTTTGGTGGAGGTGGTCATAGAAGAGCTTCAGGATTTACCTATAATTCATTAGATTTTGACGCAGTTTATGAAGAGATTTTAGAGAAATTAAGGGAGATTGTTTAATGTTTATTGAAAAGCGTAGAAGTAAGAGAAAGTATCTATATTTAATTATATTTTTTGGTCTTATTTTTGGAGGATTTTATCTCTATAACTCTCCAATGTTTGAGCAGAACAGACCAACTATTCAGATGAAAGATTTAATCTATTGGAATTTTAAAAAGAATTTAAATGTAAGAATCTATGATGATGTTGGAATTAAAAACTATAGAGTTGTTTTAGATGATGGAACAAATCAGGTAGTTTTATTAAATAAGACACTAGATGGAACACAAAGAGATATAGATGTTGTAATAGAGCCTCCAAAACTTGGAATGTTTTTCTCAAAAAAAGATATGACATTGATTGTTGAGGCAACAGATTCAAGTAAGTGGGACTTTTTTGCTGGAAACAAAAATAGATTTGAGGCGAAAATTATTATAGATTCTGATACTCCATCACTTTTGATTGTAAATAACTCATACTCTATCACAAAAGGTGGTAGTGCTGTTGTTATCTTTGAGGCAGAAGATGAGAATTTAGATGAGTTATATATTAATACAAATTTTGGAAAGAGATTCTATCCACAGAAATTTTATAAAGATAATTACTATATTTCACTAATTGCTTGGCCTGTAAATGAGCCTAGCTTTAAAGCGACAATAGTTGCTAAAGATAAAGCTGGAAATAGTTCAAAATCAAAAATTAGACTCTATTTGAAAGAGAGAAGATATAGAGTATCTAAGATAAAACTAAAAGATAGCTTTTTAGATGGAAAGATAACTGAGCTTTTTGAAGAGACTAAACCAAATAAGTCTATAAGAGGAAAAGTTGAAAAGTTTAAGTATATAAATGAGACACTAAGAGCTGAAAATGAGAAACTTATCCATCGTATAACATCGCAAGTATCTTTTGAAGAGAAGATAACAAACTTTACACTTAAAGCTTTTTATCCACTTAAAAATGCTGCAGCTGTTGCCTCTTTTGGAGACCATAGACTCTTTTATTATGGTGATGATTTGGTAAGTGAGTCGTATCATGTAGGGCTTGATTTAGCAAGTGTAGGTTTAGCCGATATAGTATCTAGCAATCTAGCTAGAGTTGCTTATGCAGATTTTAATGGAATTTATGGAAAAATGCCTATTCTATATCACGGCTTAGGACTCTACTCTATATATGGACACTGTTCAGAAATCTCTGTAAGTAAGGGAGATGTTGTCCATAGTAAAGAGAAGATTTCCAAAACTGGAGTTAGTGGATTAGCTCTAGGAGACCATTTACACTTTGGTATTTTGGTTCAAGGTGTTGAGGTTAGACCAGCTGAGTGGATGGATAGAAAATGGATAAAAGTAAATATCATTGATATTATAAACAATTCGAAAAAATTGATAAATAAAAGATAAACAATGAATGTTAAACAGAAAAATTTAAGAGTATTTGAGTTTGATATAGATGTAAAAGAGGATTTTATTGACTATGTCAATCGAAATTTAATTCTTTTAAAAAAATTTATGCTGTTTGTAAAAGGGAATGTAACAGGGGAGATTTTAGACTTTTTAGAGTCTAAATCTCTTCTATTTATAGATATAAGAGAGAAAGATTTAACTACTTTGATGGGAAGCTCTAAAGGTATTAAAACTAAAGTAGAGCCAGAGATAAAGTATGTTAAAAATCAAAAATTAATTTTTACAAAACCACTTAGAAGTGGCGAAGAGGTTATCACTGCTGAAGATGTTGTTAGCTTCGCTAGAATCAACTCTGGTGCTAAAGTTAAAACAGAGGGCAATGGTGAGTTTTTCGATAAGATAGATGGTTTTTTAGAAGTTAATGGAGAGTATCTAATTTTAAAAGAGATAAACAAAGGCGAAGTTGTCTTTAATGGCGAAGTTTTAGATAAAAAAGTTTTTAATGGTATAATAAAAAGAGTAACTTTTGTAAATAGAGCTTTAGAGATAAAGGAGCTTTGATGAATCAAAGAACAATAGCAAAAGAGGTCGAGATTGTAGGCATTGGTCTGCATAAAGGGACTCCTGTTAAGTTAAAACTTGAGCCACTAGAGGCAAATTGTGGAATTATATTTCAAAGAAATGATACACTAATTCCACTAAAGCCTGATAATGTTGTAGATACAAAACTAGCAACAGTTATTGGAAACAAAGGGGAGATTATCTCTACAATTGAGCATTTTCTCTCAAGTGTTTACGCCTTTGGAATCGATAATCTAAAAGTTATAGTAGATGCTGATGAGATGCCAGTTTTAGATGGAAGTAGTATCGGCTTTTGTATGCTACTTAAAGAGGCTGGTATAAGAGAGTTAGATGAGCCTAAAAAACTACTTGTAATTAAAAAAGAGGTAGAGGTTAGAGATGGTGATAAGTTTGCGAAAATTTCTCCAAGTTCTAATTTAGAGTTTAATTTTGGAATCGAGTTTGAGCATAAATTAATATCAAAACAGAACTTCTCTTTTAATCTATCAAGTGATTCTTTTCTCGATGAGATAGCAAGAGCTAGGACTTTTGGATTTTTAAGAGATGTTGAGTATCTGCGTTCAATTGGACTTGCAAAGGGAGGCTCACTTGATAACGCTATTGTTTTAGATGATAGAAAAGTTTTAAACCCAGATGGGTTGAGATTTGAAAATGAGTTTGTTAGACATAAAATATTAGATGCAATGGGCGATTTAGCACTGCTAGGGGCTTTAGTTGTTGGAAAATATGAAGCGTTTGCTTCAAGTCATCACTTAAATCATCTATTGACAAAAGAGGTTTTATCTGATGAGAAAAACTATGAAATAGTGACTCAGGAGAGTAGCTATAGCTATGCTAGAAGTTGATATTGTAGTAGTTGCTCTATCTTCTCCTGTTTTAATAGGAGTTTATAGAGATGATGAACTCTTAGAAGAGATAAGTAGCAAAGAGTATGTTAGTGAAGTGTTGCCTCTGCTTTTTAGAGATATTTTAAAAAAGTATAAAATAAAGAGACTCTTTTTTGCAAAAGGGCCTGGAAGTTTTATGTCTATTAAACTTGTTTATGTTTTTTTAAAAACGCTAAGTATTACCAAAGATATAGAGCTTTTAGCTACCGATGCTTTCTATTTTAATGAAAATGCTCCAATAAAAGCATTAAAAGATAGGTATTTTGTCAAAAAAGAGGATAAAATTACAATCGAAAAGATTTCTGCAAATGATGTTTCTTTTAAACTACCTAAAGTTTTAGATACTTGCAAATTTTCAAGCGATATAAAACCACTTTATATTTTACCTGCAATTTAAGGAGATAGTTTGGTTATTAAGGTACCTGCTACTAGTGCAAATTTGGGTCCAGGTTTTGATAGCCTCGGTTTAGCACTTACACTTTATAATACTGTGACGGTTAAAAGAAGTAGATTCTTTAGCATCTCTATTAAAGGGGAAGGAAGTAACAGTAGAAAATTAAAATCAAATAATATTTTTGTTAGCATTTTTAATGAATATTATCAAAGTCTAACTGGAAGAAAAGATAGTTTCAAATTTGTATTTAACAATAAAATTCCAATCTCAAGAGGTCTTGGAAGTAGCTCTGCTGTTATTGTTAGTGCAATCTATTTAGCTTACTATATGGCTGATGTTGCAATATCTAAGGATAAAATATTGTCACTAGCACTTGAGTTTGAGCCTCATCCTGACAATATTGCCCCAGCAACTATTGGTGGATTTACATCTTCTATCGTAGATAGATCAAAAGTCTATACTCAGAAAAAAAAGATGCCAAATTATTTAAAAGCTGTTGTTGTGATTCCAAATAGAGCTATCTCAACTGCACACTCAAGAACAACTCTACCTAGAAGCTACTCTAAAGATGACGCTGTATTTAATCTATCAAGAAGCAGTTTTTTATCATCTTGTTTTTTCAATGAAGATTGGAAAAGGTTAGCACTTGGTTCAAGAGATAGGTTTCATGAGCGTTTTAGAATGAGATCTTTTCCAGAGCTTTTCGAAGTTCAGAAGTTAGCTCTTAATAATAATGCTCTAATGAGTACACTAAGTGGAAGTGGGTCAACTTTTTTTAATATGTGTTATAGCGATGATGCTAGGAGATTGGCAAAAGTATTGCAAAATAGATTTAATGGCTTTAGAGTTGAAATTTTAGATTTTGATAATATTGGCATTCAAGAGGCTTTAACTGATTAAAGTTTTTATTTGATATAATTTGGTATGAATAATCCAATTAGAATGTGCATTGTTTGTAGAGAAAGAGTATCTCAAAAAGAGCTTATAAGACTCCAATGTAAGGATAAAACACTAATCAGTTATACAGGTTTTGGTAGAAGTTTTTATATATGTAAAAATTGTATAGATAGTAAAAAATTATATAAGAGTTTATCATTTAAGTGTAAAAGTAAAAATTTAGACGAGTTTAGGAAAAAGTTAAAGGAGATTTTAGCGAATGCATAAGGTTCGAGTTAGTGAGATTGCAAAAGAGTTGGGAATAAAAAGTAAAGAAGTCATAGAGAAGAGTAAAAACTTAAATATAGAGTTAAAAGCAGCAAATAGTACAGTTACTGATGATACTGCTCAAGGCATAGTTCAATATATTATGTCAGGAAAAATTCCAGAAGGCTTTAAAAAAGTAGAGACTCCAAAAGAGGTTAAGAGTGTTAAAGATGATATTAGCTCTGAAGATGTTAAAAAATCAAAAGAGATAAAAAAAGAAAACAGAGAAAAAGAGCAACCAAAAGAGGAAAAGAGAGAGAAAAAGAGTAAAGTAGCTCAAAAAGAGGAGCCAAAAAAAGAGCAACCAAAAGATGAGAAAGCTCCTAAGAAAGAGGAAGAGAAAAAAGATGAATCTCTAGCTCAATCTTCTATCATGAGAAGAAGAGTTGGAAGAATCAAAATTATTAAAAAGAAAAAACCTGAAGTAATTAAGAAAAAAGAGCCTGAAGTTAAAAAAGTCTCTAGTTTTGAAAAGAGTAATCTTCCATCTAGCTCTGCTTCTAATAATGAAAACTCTATGGAGAAGCTATTTAAAAAGACAAGCTCTAAAAAGAAGAAGAAAAAAGAGGCTCAAGCTCCTAAAGCAAAAGTTGAAAAAATCGACTTTGAGAGAGATTTAAGAGATAGCAACGCTAGAACAATTGATGAGCCAGAAGAGGAAGTTGTATTAATGGATCTCTCTGTTGAGGACGAGGTTAAAAAAGAGCAAGAGAAAAAAGTTGATAGTGATAGAGTAAAAATTACTAGAAAAAGCTCATTTTTAAATCAAAGAGGTATCAAGAGAAGTAAGAGAAAAAAAGCTCCTAAAAAGATGCCAAAACTAGAAGATGTAACATCTATTACGATTCCTGAGAATTGTAGAGTTTATGAATTTGCAGAGAAAATCAATAAGACGATTAGTGAAGTAATTTCAGTTCTATTTAAATTAGGAATGCTTGTAAATAAAAATGACTTTTTAGAGGCTGATTATATTGAGATTTTAGCTGAAGAGTTTAGCGTTGAAGTAAAAACAATTGACCCACTTGAAGAGATGAATTATGTCTCATCTTATGATGAAATTGAAGATGATTTTGAAGCTGAGAGACCTCCTGTTATTACAATTATGGGACATGTTGACCACGGTAAAACATCACTACTTGATAAAATTAGAGATTCTAAAGTTACTCATGGTGAAGCTGGTGGAATTACACAACATATTGGTGCTTATATTATTGAGAAAAACGGCAAAAAAATCACATTTTTAGATACACCTGGACATGAAGCTTTTACAGAGATGAGAGCAAGAGGTGCTAGTGTAACTGATATTGTTATTATTGTTGTTGCAGCTGATGATGGAGTTAAGCCTCAAACGCTTGAAGCTATATCTCATGCAAAAGCAGCAGAAGTTCCTATTATCGTTGCTATCAATAAGATTGATAAAGAGGCTGCAAATGTAGATTTAGTAAAATCTCAAATGGCAGAGCATGGCATTACTGCAACTGATTGGGGTGGAGAGTATGAATTTATGCCTGTTTCAGCTCACAGTGGAGAGGGAATCGATGATTTACTCGATACGATTTTACTTCAATCAGAGATTATGGAATTAACTGCTAATCCTAAGAAAAAAGCTAAAGCTATCGTTGTTGAAGCGACACTAGAGAAGGGTAGAGGAGCATCTGCTACTATTGTTGTTCAAAATGGTACTTTAAATATTGGTGATAACTTTATCGTTGATACAACTTATGGAAAAATTAGAGATATAAATAATGATTTAGGTTCAAAAGTAAAAGCTTTAACACCTGGTGAGCCTGGTGTTGTTATTGGATTTAATGAAGTTCCACAAGCAGGGACTATTTTAATCGCAACTGATAATGAGAGAGAAGCTAGAGAGAATGCACAAAGAAGAGCAGAGTTCTTTAGACAAAAACAACTCTCAAAAACAACTAAAGTTAGTTTTGATGAGCTTGGTGATTTAATTGCTGAGGGTAAAATCAAAGCACTGCCAGTTATTATCAAAGCTGATGTTCAAGGTAGTTTAGAAGCTATTAAAGGCTCTTTAGAAAAACTTAAAAATGAAGAGGTTAAAATTAGCGTAATTCACTCTGGTGTTGGTGCTATTAGTGAGAGTGATGTAACACTAGGTAGTGCAAGTGAGAATAGCGTTATTTTAGGATTTAATGTAAGACCGACAGCTTCTGTAAAAGCTAAAGCTAAAGAGAGTGGAGTTGAGATTAAAACTTACTCAATTATCTATGATTTATTAGATGATGTAAAAGCTTTCTTAGGTGGAATGATGTCACCAGTTGTAAAAGAGGAAGTTACAGGTCAAGCTGAAGTTAGAGATACTTTCACAATTTCAAAAATCGGAACAATTGCTGGAACTATTGTTACAGATGGAACAATGGTTAGAGGTAGCAAAGCTAGATTAATTAGAGATGGTGTTGTGGTCTATTCAAGCTCTATCGATTCACTTAAGAGATTTAAAGATGATGCTAAAGAGGTAGCCAAAGGTTACGAGTGTGGTATCATGTTAGAGAATTACAACGATTTAAAAGTGGGCGATATTATAGAGACATTTAAAGAGGTTGAGGAACAAGCTAACCTATGAAGCCAAAAAGTATAAAGATAAAGCAAGTTGAATCACTTCTATTAGAGTTAATACCAGAGGCTCTCTCTAGTTTAACAGATAATAGAATCAACGCTTTAGGCATTACAGATATAGATTGTAGTAAAGGTAAATACAATGCTACAGTCTATATCAATCCAGAATTTATTACAGAAGAAGAGAAGAGAGAGATTCTAAGACAGCTTAGAAAAGCAAAAGGCTCAATAAAAAGTCACTGTTTAAATGCAACAAATTGGTTTAGATGTCCCGATTTTGACTTTAAATTTGATGAAGATTTTGCAAAGAGAAGTCGAATGGAAAAACTTTTTAAAGAGATAGAGGGAAAAAAAGATGAATAACTTTGAAGAGTCTGTCAAACAACTTGTAGAATCTGTGGGTGTTAAGCTCTATGATATTGAAAATGTAAAAGAGAATGAGCATAATATTTTAAGAGTCTATATAACAAGTGAAGATGGTATCAATTTAGATAAGTGTCAAGAGATTAGTAACTTAATTTCACCTCTTTTAGATGTTGAAGATCCACTAAGAGGTAAATACTTTTTTGAAGTTAGCTCACCTGGAATCGAGAGAAAACTTACAAAACTACAACACTTTAACTCATCTATCGGCTCAGAGGCTAAAGTGTTTTTAAGAACAGGTGAAGAGATAATAGGAATCATAAAATCAGTTGATGATACTAAAGTTACTATCGAAGATAAATCTGTTGGAGATTTCAGTTTTGAGTTTGATAATTTAAAAAAGGCTAGAACTATTTTTCAATGGAAGTAACTTTTATGCAGTTAGCCTTAAATGAGGCTTGGAAATATCAATTTTTAACCTATCCAAATCCCGCTGTTGGAGCTTTGATTATCAAAAATAATCAAATACTCTCTATCTCAGCTCATAAAGAGGCTGGAGAGGCTCACGCAGAGGTAAACGCAATCAAAGAGGCTTACTATAAATTAACCAAAGATAGAGCTATTTTATCTTTAGACAAATCACTTGATATTCATAACTATCTATACAAAAATCACAATAACTTATTTACTGATTGCGAAATTTTCGTAACACTAGAGCCTTGTCATCACTATGGTAAGACTCCTCCTTGCTCACTTCTTATTAAAAATCTAAAATTTAAAAAACTCTATATCGCAATTAGAGATATAAACCCAAAAGCGACAGGTTCAGTGGAGTTTTTAAAAGCCAACGGGATCGATGTAAAAGTTGGTATTTTAGAAGATAAAGCAAAAGAGCTTCTATATCCATTTAAAAAATGGAGTGAGAGCAGATTTGTATTTTTTAAATATGCACAGAGTCTAAATGGCGTAATATCGGGTGGGTATATATCTTCTAAAGAATCACTGAAATTTGTTCATCAACTCAGAGATAAAACAGATTTGCTTACAATTGGTGGAAATACTGTCAGAGTTGATAGACCAACACTTGACACAAGAGCAATTGAGAATGGCAAAAATCCAGATATTTTAATCTACTCAAGAGAGAATAGTAACAGTTTTGATAGAGATATTCCACTTTTTAATATCAAAGATAGAGAGGTTTTTATTGAAAACTCACTTGATAAATTAGATAGTTACAATTTTATTATGATTGAAGGTGGAGAGGCAATGCTTAGAGCTTGTCAAAATTATATCGATTGGTATTTAGTTTTTATAGCACCAAAGTATATGAATAGAGATTGTATTAAACCCGATTTAAATTTGAATATTTTTCATAGTGGTGATAGTGGAGTTGATTTAAAAATTTTTGCAAATTCTATTTAATAAAATAGTGATATTGTCGATACTAAAAGTGTTCATCTTTTCTTTTTTTATAAAATAATTTCAACACGATTTCTGCCATTGTCTTTTGCTAAATAGAGGGCATCATCAGCTCGTTTAACTAGAGTTTTCTCTTTATCTAAATCTTTATAACTGCTAATTCCAAAACTGCTTGTTTTATGTTTTACAATGCTAAATTCAAACTTTTCGATTTTTATTCTAAGATTTTCTGCTACCTCTTTAGCTTGATTTATATCTCTATTTGGAAGAATTATCATAAACTCTTCACCACCCCATCTACCTAAAATATCTCTATCACTAATATTTTTTTGTAAAACTTTAGAAATCTCTATTAAGATTTTATCACCCACTTGATGACCATGTACATCATTTACAGATTTAAATTTATCAATATCTAAAAGAATAATAGAGAGTGGAGATTCCATAATTTTAGCTCGATTTAACTCTTTCTCTAGCACTTTGTCAAGCTTTACTCTATTATATATTCCTGTTAATTTATCTGTAATAGAGATTTTTTCGATTCGTTTTTTATCTGTAATATCCTCTCTTAAAGCTCTATACTCAACTATCTTTTTCTCTGAATCAAAAATAGGCTCTATTAGTGTTTTATTCCAGTAAAAAGAGCCATCTTTTCTCTTGTTTTTAATCTCACCTTCCCAAGTTTTACCACTTTTAATTGTATACCAAAGGTTTTGAAAAATAGAATTTGGCATACTTTTATCTCTTAGTATAGAGTGAGTTCTACCAATTAACTCCTCTTTTTTGTATCCTGTCGCTTTTGCAAAAGCTTCGCTAACCTCTGTAATTATCCCTTTTGTATTTGTGACAGAGCTTAAGACATATTTGTCAATTAAATTTAAATGTGTTTTAATATTTTCAATCTGCTCGACTAATCTTATATTTTGAATAACTCTAGTGTTAAACTCCTCTTTTACAACAGGTTTTTTAAAGTAGTCATTTGCACCAGATTTTAAAAAACTAGCTCTTATACCCTCTGCATCCATCGAAGTGATTCCGAAAATAATTAAATTCTCATTTTTAAATTTAGCTCGAATATTATTTATAAGCTCAATTCCATTCATATTTGGCATCTCATAATCAACTGTTGCTATCAAAATATCGGGATTTTTATCTAAAATATCGAGAGCCTCTTTAGCATCACTAGCCTCTATCACATCAAAAAGCAGAGTTTGAAATAGATATTTTATATAAGCTCTAGCCGTTTTACTATCATCAACTACTAATGCTTTTTTTCTTTTAGTAAAAACTAAAGATTCAGCTAAGTTAACACAGTGTTTCATATCTGAAGAGCTGTTTTTTATGACATAATCTACAATATTTTTAGAGTTTATCTGTTTTCTTAAACTCTCGCTAATATTAGAAGTGAGTGCAATAGATGGTATATGTTTTGATAATACAAAGTTTACAATCTGTCCATTTATAGCATCTGGCAAAATCAAATCCAAAATTGCACAAAAAAAGTTATGTTTTTCCATTAACTCCTTTGCCTCTTTAAATGATTTTGCAACAAATGGTTTTAGTCTATTTTTGATTTTAAAATTCTCAACTAGTGTGTTATAAGATGTTTTATCATCTTCGACAATTAAAACTTTTTTCATTATTTTTAAATCCCTTTATTCTCTGTTATATAATATAAAGAATATAAAATAACAATACAATATCAAATAAAAAAATGCTTAATGAGTGAATTTTATTTTAAGTTTCTGAAATTATATTTTTTAAGTAAAGAATTTTTGATTTTAGCAAAATAATTTGATATAATCAAAGCGGAAAAGATAAATGAAATTGTTTTTTTCTGCCAAACCTATTGCGAAATAGGGACGGAAAGCCACGGGTCTCCCGATAGACAGCCGGGTTGCAAAATATATTTTTTGTGCTTGTGGTTTTTTGTCTCTAAAAAGGAAAAAGATGGAGATAGATACTCATATACAAGAAGATATTGAAAATTTTTACTTAAAATCTATATTAAAAGCTTCACTTTTTAAAGCTATTGCATTCACACTACTTTTTACTATTGTATCACACTTTGCTTGGCCTGCACCGACTGGATTTACTAATGCTGGGTGGGACGCTTTTATATTTGCACTCTGTCTTTTACTATTCTCTTTTGATAGTTATTCAGCCTCGTCAGATGAGTATGATAAATTAAAAGAGTTATCTAAAAATTATAAAGATATATATAAAGAGATAGAGGCACTATCTGGAGATTTAAATATTTTAAATGGAAGATATGCTCTCTCAGCTGAGAAGAGAAATGGCATAATGAATATTTTAAAAGGTTTAAGCGATAAGTTACAACCCTTTTATGATAAAAGAACAGCTCTAAGTGAAGAGGAGAAAAAGCTCTCTGTTGATATTATGCAATTAAAAGGTAAAAGAGATGCACCATCTCAGAGAAAGCTAGATAGAGCAGTTGAGAGAAAAAAAGCTCTGCAAAAAGAGAAAAAAGCACTATTTAAAGAGATAGAAGAGCTTAGAATTGCACATTACCAAAATGAAGAGGATTTAAATCAAGTTAAAAGTGAGCTTGATAATTTAAAACATGAGCTAGATTTAGTAGATAAAGAAAAAAATAAAAAAGAGCAGAAACTAGAAAAAGTTGTAGGAAACTTCTCAAGCACAAAAGGGAATGTAAAAAAAGCGATAACAAGAGGTTCGCTTGTAAAAATTACAAAAGAGAGTGATATTTAAAAGCCTAAAAAATGGCTTTTTAAATATTTATAAACTTTTGATTTTTACTTTTGCGAATATTGAAAAGTAGAGTTTCACCCTTATCTTTCTTATCAATATAAGTTAAAATAAAAGCACCTACGAGACCTAAAAAACATATCATCAACGCTGATACTATTTCTATTATCATTTTAACCTCTTAAAATTTTTAAAATTAAATTCAAGAGTTATCAAGCAAAATTAGTTCCTAACGAAGATTCTCTATATACTCATTTTTAAACTTAACATAGTTATCACTAGATTTATAAAGCGACTCAACCTCTTCATTGCTCAAACTTCTAACAACTTTTGCAGGTGAGCCGATAATCATCGACCTAGGTGGGAATTTTTTACCCATAGTTACAACACTTCCAGCCCCAACAATCGACTCATCACCTATCTCACTTCCATCTAAAATAGTGGCATTCATTCCAATTAGACAAGCTTTACCGATTTTGCACCCATGAAGCATAACTTTATGCCCTATTGTCACATCATCACCAATCTCTGTTGGGTGTCCATCGCTCTTATCAGGTTTTTTATAGTGTGTCACATGAATCATAGACAAATCTTGAATATTTACTCTATTGCCAATGTCGATTCTATGAATATCTCCTCTTACAACACACCCAAACCAGATAGAGCTATCTTTGCCAATATTTACCTCTCCAATAACTGTCGAATCGGGTGCAATCCAAACCCCTTCACTCATTTGTGGAAAATTTTCTTTATATCTATGTAACATTATCAATCCTTTAAAAAATTTTAACTATTTTAAAATATTTCACTTTATATCTAACTATAATCGATTTAAATTTTTAAAAGAGGTTTTATAAGATGTTATAATTTCAGTGTAGTTGGTGGATTTAACTCTATGTTAGGTCACCAGATTACAACATAGAGTTAATCTGCAATCGTGATATTTTATGAGTAAAAATCACCTGAAATTAATTCAGATTCTAGCAGAAGTGTTAGTAGCACTTCTAACAGTTTTGGGATTAATTATAAAAAGTTAAGAGGCTTTAAGCCTCTCTAACCGCTCTATGTAAATTATATCTAGTTTCAAAAAAAAACTCAAATTTCATTCTAATTAATCTCAAATATTTTTTCAAAAGCTAATCTTTAGGGTTAAGTTTATCTAAAAATCGAGTATAGCAATTATTATAGTAAGAATTTTCAGGTTCAAATTTTAAAGCTATTAAATAATGTTTTTCAGCACTATCATAATCTTCTCTAATGTCAGATAAAAAGTTAGCATAGCAATTATTATAGTAAGAATCTTCAGGTTCAAATTTTAAAGCTATTAAATAATGTTTTTCAGCACTATCATAATCTTCTCTAATGTCAGATAAAAAGTTAGCATAGCAATTATTATAGTAAGAATTTTCAGGTTCAAATTTTAAAGCTATTAAATAATGTTTTTCAGCACTATCATAATCTTTTTTATTTCGATATAAAAATAGACCATAGTTGCAAATTAGTTCCGATGAGGTTGGAAGTTTTTTTATTCCTTCTAAATAGATTTTTTCTTTCTCTTCATCTGTTTTGGCTTCTTCTATTTTTTCTTGATATTCCCACCAATATGTTAAGTTGTGTACTATCTCTTTAAATTCATCTGAGTTCTCTTTTTTAGTCAACTCATCATATTTTTGACTATATTTTTCTACTCTTTTGATTGCATCTTTGACAAAGTTACTCTCTTCAGGCTTTTCAAACTTTAATGGCTCAAACTCATCTCTATATACAAGTGCTAAAAGCTCAACCATAAACTCATCAAATCCATCTATGATAACGATTCTATCATCTTTATTTAAAAGCTCTTTTGTCTTTTGATTTAGTTTATCTGCACTTCCTCTTATGCACCAATAGATAGGTTTTCTATTTTTTACACTTTTCAAAAAATTCATCAAACTACCATCATTTCCAGCATATCCAAGCACAACCATTGGAAACTCTGTAATAATTGGAGTTAAAGATTTTCTCCACTCTTTCGATAATCTCTCTATATCTTTTTGATTATTTTTAGGCTCTAAAAAGAGGTCTCTATGAATCTTTAAAATAGTAGGGCGTTTAGCGTAAGATTTTATATACTCTGTTATCGATTCGTGTCCTATTGTGAGTGGGTGGGTTTTGGTGTAGAGAAAGATAGAATCCTCAAGCAGAAAATCAAAATTTGTAGTAATAACGATATTGTGATGAGTTTTGGCTAAGAGTTGGGCAAAGATAGCATAACCGATATTTGGCTCTACTTTTTCATCTTGCATAATATTTTCCAAAAAATCAAATCCACTTTTTGGAAAATTTTCATATCGCTTTTGATAGATGAGAGGATAGAACTCCTCTAGTTTTTTAGTATCTATTTGATTCTCTTCTACCCACTTATCTAACTCTTCTTTTAAATTATCTTTAAGTTCACTAAACCATTTTTTAGCTAGTGTTGAGCCACTAGGAATCCCACTAGTGACAGAGACACCAGCACCGAGAATAAAGCAAAATCGACTATCAGATTTACTCTCTTTAATATCTTTAAATATCTGTATTAACTCTTTTGCCTTAATTGCTTTTGTCTCATCTTTTGAATCACTCAATTAACTATCTTGTAAAAGTCTTGTTGCTAGTTTTTCTATTTTTGAGTTTGATTTTGTATTTGTTTTGGCTTTTTTATTGATATTCTCTACAAAATCCTCCATAAACTGTTGGCAATCGACTTTTGCTTCATCTTTTGCTCTCTCAACTGGAGAGTATTCACCATCTTGATTTAGCTCATATGCTAAAGTGTTGTCTTTTAGTTGGATTTGTAAAATATCGTAAAGTTTTTGTGCTAAATCCTCATCAGTGATTCCTGTCATTAGCTCGATTCTTCTATCTAAATTTCTAGTCATTAAATCAGCACTTGAGATATATATTTTTGGGTTAGCGTGTTTAAAGTAGTAAATTCTAGCGTGTTCTAAATATTTACCAATTATCGATATAACTCTAATATTATCACTAACACCAGCAACTTTTGGTTTTATTGCACAAATTCCTCTAATAATTAAATCGATTTTAGTTCCAGCCATCGATGCTTTATAGAGAGCTTTAGTTACATCGGCATCAACTAGAGAGTTTGCTTTTGCTAAAACATAACCATCTTTTCCTAGTTTAGATTCCTCCTCGATTAGTTTTACTAAAGTCTGTTTTATCTGTGTTGGAGCCATAAAAAGTGTATCTAGTTTTGCATCTTTTGCATATCCAGTTAGGTGATGAAAGAGTTTAGTTCCATCTTTGATAATCTCCTCATCACTTGAGAAGTATGAAATATCTGTATAGATTTTTGAAGTTGATGGGTTGTAGTTTCCTGTTGCTAAGTGAATATACTGTTTTAGTTTTCCACACTTGTCTCTTTTTATAACTAATGCTATTTTTGCATGAACTTTTAGGCTTTGGATTCCATAAATTACATGAGCTCCAGCATTTTCGAGTGTTTTTGCCCAGTGGACATTATTCTCTTCATCAAATCTAGCTTTTAGCTCAACCATCGCTGTTACCTGTTTACCCTCGTGTGACGCTTCGATTAGTGATTTTACAATTGGTGAATCTGGCCCAACTCGGTAGAGTGTCATTTTAATAGCGATAACTTTAGGGTCTTTTGCAGATTCTTGAATAAATTTTACAACTGGGTCAAAACTATCAAATGGGTGATAGAGCATTACATCTTGTTTCTCTATTACAGTTAAAATTTTCTCATTTGAGTGAAATGGTGGCAGAGTTTTTGGTTTATATATAGGAGCTGTTAAGTGTGCAAAATCTTTGTTTCCTACGATTTGCCAGAGAGTTCCTAGATTGATTGGAATATCGAACTCATAAATATCATCTTTAAAGATTGAGATATGTTTTGTCAAAAATCCGATTAAGTCTCTATCTTCATTTTTCTCAATTTCGAGTCTTACAAATTTTCCTTTTTTTCTAAGCTGAAGACCCTCTTCCAAAATCTCCATAAAATCATCAGCCTCCTCCTCCTCTATCTCAATATCTGCATTTCTTGTAACTCTAAATGCACTTGAGCTTACTAAGCTATGTCTTGGAAAAATATCAGCTATAAAATTTTTCAGTATCGATTCAATTGGAACATAAGTCCCCTTTGTTATCTCTATAAATCTAGGCAGAACTCTAGGGATTCTTACTAAGCCATATTTTATATTCTCTTCATCATCTAAAATCTTTAAAACCATTCCAAAGCTTAAATTATTCAAGTGTGGAAATGGGTGAGTAGAATCTATTGCAATTGGGATTATTACAGGAAAGATACTCTCAAAAAAGTAGCTTCTAGCTTTTTTTTGTAGTGTTTGATTGAGTTGAGAATATTTTTTTATCGATACACCCTCTTTTGAGAGTCCTTCAAAAATATTTTTAAATATTGTCTCTAAATCATCTAACTCAACATGCAGATAGTTTCTAATCTCTTTTAACTGCTCAAGTGGAGTTAATCTATCCATACCTGTTAGCGAAACTCCCTCTTTAAAGAGTTCTTTAAGACCAGCTACTCTAATCATATAAAATTCATCTAAATTAGTTCCATAAATTGCAAGAAATTTTAATCTCTCAAGAAGTGGACTTTCTCTCTTTTTGGCTTGGTCAAATACTCTTGTATTAAATCTAAGCCAAGATAGTTCTCGATTTGTATAGTATTTAGCATCTTTTAAATTAATCATAAAAAGTCCTTTTTTTTATAATATTTTTTTAAAAATTATAACAAAAAATAACCATAAATAGGATATTTTTGCGATATGAATTGATTAGATGTAACTTAATTGAAATAAATTTAAAACTTAATTTCAAAACTATTTTGTAAATGATGCTATATAGAGAGTTTTAAAGCTATATATAGCCTTTTAAAAGGTTGTTTAAAAGCAAAATGGTTATAATTTAAAAAATTTAAAAAAATCAAAAAGGTTATAAATGAGAAAAATTGTAACACTTTTGTCTACTGTTTTGGCTATTTTTGCGGTAGATAGTGTTGTTAAAAATATTGAATCGATAGATAAGAGAGGAGTTTTTATTGAGTGTGACTCTCTAAAAGTTAATCAAAGTGGTTTTGTTGTTAGAAAAATTGATAATTTTGACATCATAATAAAAGATGCTGTAATCACTGAAAAGGTAGATAATAGATGTAAACTCTCTTTAAGCGATTCGATTTTTATAGCACAGAGAGCTCTGCCATCTATAAAAGAGGAAGCAGAAGTATCAGATAGGGTTATATTTAATAGTTTTTACGATAAAGCTATGATAGTTGCTCCAAATTTGGAATCTTTTAATAAAGTAAAGCGAAAATATGCAGATTTAGAGTTTACTCATCCTGATATTTTTGCTACATATCTAAAAGCAAATAGGCAAATGATGCCAAATAGGGAAGATTTTAAAAACTTTTGCAAACATCTGTCGATTGGGTTGATAATTTTAGTAAACAATCAAAAAGAGTATATTTTAGATTCTCAATCATTGGGAGTCTTAGATAGTGATATATTAGAGTATCAAAGTGAAGCTGTTACACCTTTTTATTCAAGAGCAGGAGAGTTTAAAGGCTCTTTTTTCAGTTTTTCAGATAAAGAGAATTACTTAACTTATTATGAAAAGTTAATTGATTAATTCACTTTTTTTATATTTAGATATTTAACTCTGTTAACAACTATCTAATATATCAATTTAGAAATATAGAGTTTAACTACTCTATAACTTCTTTCTTTTTGGATTTATAGTAAAATCTGTCTTCTCTTGAATAACTATTGTTTTAGCAATTTTATCATGCCAACCCTGTTTTCTCTCATCTACACCAATCCAAAAAATACCCAAAAATACAATGAATATTGATGGAATATAAGCTATATATCTGATGATAGATTGAAAAAAGCCTATGTTTTCACCTGTCTCTGCATGAACAATTTTAATTCCAAACAACATTTTTCCAGGTGTTGCAGATTTATATAACCAAAATGCAATGACTGCTACCACAGGAAACACTTGGTTGATTAATATATCAGCTGTACCTAAAAACTCACTTCCCTTATAAAAAAAAGAGTCACCATATATAAAAACACTGAGTGTAATAGTAATAATTGCTATAGCTACTGTATCGACGCCTGTAGCGAGCATTCTAATCCAAAAACCAGCATATTCATACTTATCTCTTTCAAATTCATAGACTGTCATTTTATATACTCCTTAATTAAAATTATCTATTTAATTAAGGTATCTATTTTATACTTATATTTTAATTTATATTAAAAGAGTAGTTATATTAAATTATATATTCATAAGATAATTAACAACACTTTCAATAAAAGCATCATGTTTTCTATCTTTGAGATATGCTATATATAATTTTCTCTTAAGTTTGTAATTTCTAATTCTAGCTTCGTAAATATTTCCAGCTTGAACTTCATCAGAGATAATGTTTTTAGAGATTATTGATACTGTTGGTCTGCCCTCTTTAGGACTTTTTAGGACTGTATGCTTAACAGCTGTTGAGCTTCCAACAACACTTTTTATCTTAAATGAGTTACACTCAACTCCAAGCTCTTCAAACATTTCACTAACTAGCTTTCTAGTGTGAGATGCCTCATCACGGCAAATCCAATCAAATTTATATAAATCTTCAACTTTTAAATATCTTGGAATTGGAACATTACTAAATAGCACAAGTTCGTCCTCTAGCCACTCTCTGTATATGATTCCATCTTTAAAAATTGGCGATTCAATAAGTGCTAAATCTAATCTCTTCTCAAGTAGCTCATCAATTGCATCTTTAGAGTGTTGCACCTTTACAAAGACATCATTTTTAATACTCTCTTTAATATCATTTAGACAATTAGGTAAAATATAGTTTCCTATCATGAAAGATGAACCCATGATAAAAGTTAATTCTTTTTTAATAATTTTGATAATCTCTTTATCTGCATTATTTATACATCTATCAATCTTTTGTGCGATACTTAGGAGCTTTTCACCCTCTTTTGTCAATTTTATACCGTTTTTCTTTCTCTCTATTATTCTTGTATCTAAATACTCTTCTATATATTTTATTTGTTGAGTTACTGCTGGTTGCGAGATTCCTAGCTTACCAGATGCTTTTGAAAAACTCTTCTCTTTTACTACAGTTAAAAATGTTTCTAATTTTGTAAAATCTTTTAACATAAATATTCCTTATTAATTTTTTTAAAGTATAACAAAAATTTATGAGTATTTCAATAAGCTTTATTTATATTTACATAGACTTTAGTTATAATAAAGTTATCTTTAAGAAACATAAAAATAGAGAGTTTATATATGCATAATTTATTTAAAGATTTGAATAAGTCCCAAGAGATGGCAGTTAAGAGGGTTGATGGCTCTATCTTAATATTAGCTGGTGCTGGAAGTGGAAAAACCAAAACAATTACCACTAGATTAGCCTATTTGATAGCAAATGGAATCGATCCGCTCGATACTTTGACACTCACTTTTACAAACAAAGCAGCCAAAGAGATGGAGAGTAGGGCTCTATCTCTGATGGATAGACAAGTATCTAGACCACTATTGTGTACATTTCATAAATTTGGTCTACTTTTTCTAAAACGCTATATGCATCTTTTAAATAGAGAAAACAGTTTTAATATAATAGATAGTGATGATTGTAAAAAAATTATAAAAAATATTAATAGAGATATATCTGCTTCACTCATATTAAAAGGCATATCGAACTTTAAAAACTCTCTAATTACCATAGATATGGCAAAACAGAGTGCAGAATTAAAAAATGATAAAATAATTGCTGAAGTTTATGAAATTTATCAAAATTATTTAAAAGAGGAAAACTTAGTAGATTTTGATGATTTACTTCTTTTAACCTATGAAATATTAAAAATCGATGAGAATCTAGCTAGGCGAATTAGTAACAGGTATCGCTATATTATGGTAGATGAGTACCAAGATACCAACACTTTACAATTTAAATTGCTTCAGAGATTAACTCTTGAGCATAATAATTTATGCGTTGTAGGTGATGATGACCAGAGTATTTATAGTTTTCGTGGAGCTAAAGTAAATAATATTTTACAATTTGAAAAAGAGTTTAAAGATACTTTTATAGTACGATTGGAGAAAAATTATCGCTCAACTCCAGAGATAATAGAGTGTTCTAACAATTTGATAAAAGAGAATCTAATTAGACATGAAAAATCTCTAATAGCTACAAAACCAAGCGGAAAAGATGTTGTTTATAAATTTTTCTCAGATGAGAGAGATGAATCAAGATATATAATAAATCAGATAAAAAATTTAAACACAAAGCTAAGCTCTGTTGCAATTCTATTTAGAATATCTAGTATAAGTAGAAGTATCGAAGAGGCTCTAAATTTAGCAAAAATGCCCTATAAAATGGTTGGTGGTTTTAAGTTTTATGAGAGAGAAGAGATAAAGGATTTAATTAGTTACTTTAGAGTAATATCAAACCCTTTAGATAACTTCTCTATAAGACGAATTTTAAATAAACCAAAAAGAGGTGTTGGAAAAGCGAAAATTGAAAAGATAGAATTAAATAAAACTAAATCGATTTTCGAGTTCTTAGATAAAAACTCTACAGAGACTTTAACAAAATTACTCACAAAAAAGGTAGCTATAGAGCTTAAAAACTTAGTAAATAGCATAAAAGAGTTACAAATTGTAGCAAAAAACAGCCCTGAAGAGTTAAGCAAAGAACTATTTGAAAAAGTACCTCTAAAGGAGCAGTATTTAAACTCTTTAAATGCTGAGGATAAAATAAGAAATATTGATGAGTTCTGTGCAAACTTTAATGATTTGGTAGATAGGGGAGCATCATTAGAGAACTTTTTAGATACTGTTGCACTAGCAAGTGATACAGATGAGTTAAGAGATGATAAACTCTCTTTAATGAGTGTCCATGCTAGTAAAGGGCTTGAGTTTGATTATGTTTTTGTAATAGGGCTTGAAGAGGATATATTTCCAATATTAGATTTAGATATTGAAGAGGAGAGAAGGCTAGGATATGTCGCTTTTACAAGAGCAAAAACAGCTCTTTTTCTCTCTAGTTGTGGTGCTAGATTTCACAGAGGTAAAAAAGTCTCTCTCTTAAATAGTAGGTTTTTGTATGAATCGGGTGTTATAGATGCAAAATCGGAAACAGAGAGTATAAAACTATCGGCTGGTTTTAAAAAAGGAGATGTTATAAGTCATAGAGTTTTTGGATATGGAAAAGTGCTTGATATAGAGATTTCAAGAAGAGATACTAAACTCAAAATAGAGTTTGAAAGTGGTATCAAAAATATTTTAAGTCAATTTGTGGAAAAGATAAGTTGAAAATTAATCAAAGATAGTAATTAAATGCTTATTGATATAATCAAAAGGAGTTGAAAATGAGAGCGGTTTATCATGCAAATATAGATGAATTGACAAGTGAGTTTTTAGAAAATTTAAAGATGCAGTTTAAAAATGCAAAAGTTGATATTGTTATAAGTGATATTGATGAGACAGATTATTTAAATAGTTCTCATACAAATAGAGAACTTTTGGAAGAAGCTATAAAAGAGGTTGATAATAAAAAATTCATAAACAGGTCTATTGAGGATTTAGATTTATGATTATCTCGTTTGTAGAGCAGAGTTTTGATGATTATAACTATTGGCAAGAGAATGACAAAAGAGTATTTAAAAAATTAAAAAAACTAATAAAAGATACTATTAGAAATCCATTTTCTGGTATAGGCAAACCTGAACCATTAAAAAATAATTTAAGTGGGTATTGGTCAAAAAGAGTAACAGATGAGCATAGGTTGGTTTATAAAGTTGAAAAAGAGCAAATTATTATAATATCTTGTAGATTTCATTATTAAAAGATAGAAAATTAAATTAAGGGGCTAGATTTTTGAAAAATGCAATTTTTGTAGCTAAAAAACCTATGTTTGTAAGCTCAAATAGGTTTTTAGGAGAGACTAAACGGAAATATGGAGTTAAAAAAGCTGGATTCTCTGGCACACTTGACCCTTTTGCTTGTGGAAATTTAGTAATCGCTTTTGGACAATATACAAAACTATTTAGATTTTTAAAAAAAGTACCTAAGAGATATAGAGCGACAATTTGGTTAGGGGTTAGAAGCGACTCTTTTGATATAGAAAATATAGAATCGATTAAAATCATAGATAAATTTGATAAAGATTTAATAGAAAACTCTCTTTTAGAGTTTAAGGGAGAAGTTGAGTATACTCCACCAAAATATTGTGCTAAAAAGATAAATGGTGTGAAAGCTTATGATTTAGCTAGAAAAAATAAAGAGGTGAATCTAAAAAAGCAGATAATGAGTGTTTTTGATATAGAATTGCTAAACTATTCACACCCATTTGTAAGCTTTGAAGTATCTCTAAGTGAGGGTGGTTATGTCAGAAGTATAGCTTCTCTTTTAAGTGATAAGTTAGATAGTGATATGACACTTTGTTATTTAGAGCGACTTAGCGAGGGGGATTTTATATATGAGAATGAGAAGTTTTTAAATCCTACTAAACATTTGAATTTACCGAAAAATGAGTATTTAAGAGATATGGAAGATTTTTTGCTTGGTAGAAAACTAAATGTAGATGATTTTAAAATTAAAACAGATGGAAATTACTTATTAGAATTTGAAAAATTTTTCTCAGTTATAGAGATAGTGGATAAAAAAGTTAAATATTTGTTAAATAAGGTAGATATATGTTAGTTTTATCGAGAAAAGAGAGTGAGAGTGTTCTATTGGGAGAGAATATTGTAGTGAAGATTATCTCGATTGATAGGGGAACTGTAAAGATAGGATTTGAAGCACCATCGGATTGTATTATTTTGAGAGAAGAGTTAAAAGCAGCTGTTGAGAATGAGAATAAAAAGGCATCTGTTGAGGTTAGTGATGATGTACTAAAGGCTCTTGAGAGCAAAATAAATATAAAAAAATAGATAGTTTAGATTATGAAATCATTTGCTAAAGTAAATATATTTTTAAAAATAGTTGGAACTAGAGGAGCTTATCACGAGCTCAGCTCAAGATTTATGATTGTTAAGAGTCTTTTTGATGAGGTTGATATTATCCCTTCAGATTCAAATAGATTTGAGATAGATGGTAACTTTAGCTGTAAATTAGAGCAAAATACAATCTATAAAGCCTATTTAGAGCTTTTAAAAATAGAGCCTAAAGTTGAGAGCTTTTTTAAATCAAACAAAGTTATAATTGATAAAAATATACCAGAGGGTGCTGGTCTTGGTGGTGGAAGTAGTAATTGTGCTACATTTTTAAAGCTTGTAAATGATAAATGTGAGCTTAATTTAACAAAAGATACTCTATCACAAATCGGCTCAAAAATTGGGGCTGATGTGAGTTTTTTTGTCTACGATTTTGAAGTAGCTAATGTAAGTGGCATTGGAGAAATTGTTGAGCAATCAAATGAAAAGGCTTTAGATTTAGAGATTTTTACACCTGATATAAACTGTAATACTGCACTTGTTTATAAAACTTTTAGAGAGAAGTTTTTCAAACTAGAAAATAATATAAATAACTATTTACTAAAAAACTCTTGTGAAATTTTTGAAAAATTCGATATAGAAGATGCAAATGATCTCTTTTTATCAGCTACTCACCTATACCCACAACTCTTAGATTTCAAAAAAGAGAATTGGCTCTTTAGCGGTAGTGGAAGTAGTTTTTTTAGATTAAAATAAGATTTCTATGTTATCTTTTTTTAATATATTTTATAAGTTAAGGTTTTTTGATGGAACTTTTAATCGTTTGGTTGGTTGCTCTTTTATTCTCTGCAGTAGGAGCAATTATCACTCTTTTAGAAAAAAATGTTGATATAGCTGTAGTCTCTAGAGAGATTAGAGATATTAATAGCTCTAGTTTGGATATTGATTCAAAAGAGGAGCAGATAGTTGAGATTCTTCATAGTAATCGTTTTAAAACAGTAAAAGATAATAATGGTTATATTAGAGCAACTCTAAAGAGGTTTAGTGCTGGTTGGTTTATATTTTGGAGTGGATTCTTACTCATTATTGGAAGTTTAATCTACTGCTCATACTTCTGGGGAATCAAAAAAAAGCAAGTTTTAAAAATAAATATTGGAAAAAAAGAGACACCAGAGCAAAGAGAGCAGAACAATATTGAAAAGCTTGAAAAACTCTCAACTCAATTTAAAAATAATATTATATCTGAAGAGGATTTTAACACACAAAAAGATGCAATTTTAGCTGAAATGAAGAGTTAATATTTTTCTAAATCTTGAGCTAAATTAAGCTCAAGATTTAAAAGTTTCTAGGTTTTTATTTTTAACTAAAAGGGGTTTTCTATTTTTAGGCTATTTAATTTTTTAAACTATTTAACGGGAATTTCTATTTAAATACTCCTTTCTCATAATCTGGTGCCAAAAATCTATTTAGCCAATATGAAACATTTCTAAAAGAGACATTTTTAGCCCCATCTTCATTTGCTAATCTATTTTTATAAGGTGTTGCAAAACCTAAATGATAAAGCCCATCGGCTAGATTGTTTATTGTATTTCTACTGTATGTATAACCAATTGCTCCATCATTTTGGATTCTATGATAGCCACTCTCTTCATCATTTTCATCATCACCATGAAATTCTGCCCACTTTAGAGCATAATTTGTAACTAAATACTCATTTAAAGTAGCAATCTCATCACTACTTATAAAATCATCACTAGCAACTGAAGTTGCTTTTATCGCCTCTACAATCAATTTATTCATCTCATTAGCTGATTTTGCACCCTCTCTAATATCTTCTGTTGAGACTTTTAGTAAAAGCCCCTCATCATTATAGATATACGAGATGATAGAATCTAAAGAGGTTCCACTCTCGCCAATAACCTCTTTATAATCAGCATTGTTTAATTTTCCACTCTCTAAATCGCTTCTTAAAATAGTATCTAACCACCAAGCGACTTTTTCAAAACTTTTATTTTTAGCTCCATCTTCATTTAAGAGCCTATTTTTATTATCTGTAAAAAAGCCTAAATGGTAGATTCCATCTGCAACAGAGTTAACTACATTATCTGCAAAGATTCGTGCATAAGCTCCATCGTTTTGAACTAAGTGAAAACCACTCTCTTCATTGTTTTCATCATCGCCGTGAAGCTCTGCCCAGAGTTCTTTATGGTTTTTTACTAAGTAGCTATTTATATCTCTAATATCAGATGCTGTTAATCTTTTATCATTTGCTAAACCTTTAGCAACAATTGCTTCGATAATTAACTTGTTCATCTCATCAGCAGATTTAGCTCCCTCTCTTATATCTTCTGTTGCTACTTTTCTATTCAATCCAGTATCATTTAAGATATACTCAACCAAACTATCAAGCTCTGTGTTAGTTATTCCTTTCACCTCTGCATACTCAGAGTTGTACAGCTCACCAGTTGCTATATCATTTTTTAAAATCTCACCTAAGTAGTAGCCTACATTTGAAAAAGAGCCAGATTTTGAACCAGAGTAGTCGCTTAATCTATTTTTATTAGTAGATTCAAACCCTAAGTTATAAATCTGTCCCCAAATATTGACAGCGTTTGCATTCATTGCGATAGTTTGTGAACCTTTTTTTTGAACTAAATAGTATCCAGTCGAATCAGCTCCAGCACTCTCACCTCTTAGCTCATACCACTTATCTAAATGATTCTCCACTAAGTATCTATTTATCTCTTTAGTATCAGATATTGATATAACTCCATCATTTGCTAAAGCTCTAGCAATAATCGCCTCTTTTATTAGAGCATTCATCGCATCAATCGATTCATTAGCTTTTGCAATATTTTCCTTAGAGACTCTTTTATTTAATCTCTCATCATTTTCAATAATATCTTTTATCTGATTTAATCCAGTAGGCTCTATTATCTCATCAGCTAGTAGATTACTTGCAATAATAGCAACACTAGAGAGAGTTAAGAGTGTTTTTGATAGTTTCATAACAAATCCTTTATAATTTGGCAGTTATATCCAAATAAAAGGAAGCTTGAACGAATAGTTTTGTAAAAATAAGTTAATATTTAATTATCTCATTTTGGCAACTTGGCAATCTTACAAAAATAAGACCCATAGCTTTCCGTCCTTGCTTCACAACAAGTTTGGCACAACAAAATATAATCAAAAAAATATAAATATAAAAAAGAGGTGCATAACGCGATATAAGGAAGAAAACGAGAAGTTACCCTTTAAATTCACTTGGCAACTTGGCGATCTTACAGAAATAAGACCCATAGCTTTCCGTCCTTGCTTCGCAACAAGTTTGGCACAACAAAGTTATATTTAAAAGAGCGATTTTAGAATTTAGTATACAAATGCTCTACTTAAATAGTAGTCCTAATTAACTTAAAAAAAGCTTTAATATACACTTTTTTGAAAACGAAAATTATAACTTTTTTTTAGATTAAAAACTTTTTTAATTTAAAAAAATCAGTTTTATATATATTAACTATTTTTATAGATTTAGAAAAGTCTCTACTCTATTGATTTTGTATTGAATTTAGTTTTGTATAATTTAATTAAATGTTATAATCAAAAGCTACTATAATAAAAGGGGTTATTATTTTGAAAATTATCTCTATTTTTACAACTTCTTTACTTCTATCTACATTGCTATTTTCAAGTGAGTTAGAAAAGGTTTCGATTCAACTTAGTTGGAAGTATCAATTTGAATTTGCTGGATTTATTGTTGCCAAAGAGAAGGGGTTTTATAGAGATGCTGGTTTAGATGTAGAGCTAAAAGAGTATAAATCTGATATTGATATAATAGAGAATGTTTTAGATGGGAACTCTACTTACGGAATAGCAAACTCGACAATTTTTGTAAAAGATAAAAAGATAGCTCCAATTATTCTATTAGCTTCATATTTCAAACAATCGCCTCTAGTTTTAGTAACTAAACCTGATATTAAAAGACCAAATGATTTTAAAAATAGAAATATTATGTCAAGTGGAGTAAACGATTTAGACTCTGGTGCGATAACTCTGCTTTTAAACCACTTTGGAATAGATTCTACAAATGCTAACTTTTTCAAACCATCATTTGATGTAGATAGATTTATAAATGATGAGATTGATGTTATTATGGTCTTTAGCTCAAATGAGTTATACGAACTTAGAAAAGAGAGTATAGATTTTAATATTATAAAAACAAGCGATTATGGATTTTACTCAACGGCTGTAAATCTATTTACATCAAGAGATGAGACAATAAATAATTTAGAGCGAACTAAAAAGTTTATAGAAGCTAGTAATAGAGGGTGGCAATATGCACTTGATAATAAATCTGAAGCGATAGATATAATCTATGATAAATACTCAAAAAACAAAACAAAAGAATCACTAGAGTTTGAAGCAAATGAGATAGAGAAGCTTTTTATGAGAGGACACTATAAGGTAGGCTCTGTTGAGAAAGAGTTAGCTATTCGCCTCTTTAATCAATTAAGAGAGATAGGTTTGATTGAGAAAAAAGAGATTTTAAAAAAGTTTACTTTTGAAGATGTTTTAAAGAGCAGATATATGAAGCTTAGTGATTTAGAGAAAAAGTATCTAATCGAAAAGGGTGAGATTAAAATGTGTATCGACCCAAATTGGATGCCTTTTGAGATGATAAAAGATGGAAAACACTACGGGATTGCCTCTGATTATATGAGAATTATAGAGGCAAAAATAGACACCCCTATAAAATTGGTAGAGAGTAGTAGCTGGTTTGAATCAACAAATTTAGCAAAGGATAGAGAGTGTGATATTTTCTCTCTAGCTTCAAACACTCCTGAGCGTTCTAAATATATGGATTTTACAACAGGTTATCTCTCTGTTCCTCTTGTTATGGTTACCAAAACAGATAAAATTTTTATAGACAATATAACTACTTTAAAAGATAAAAAGATAGCAGTTGTAAAGGGTTACTCAATTGCTGAGAAGCTAAAAAAGACACACCCTTATCTAAATATAGTTGAGGTTAAAAATGTAAAAGATGGTTTAGATAGAGTGAAAAGTGGTGAAATATATGGATATATTGATAATTTACCAACTCTAATAAGAGAGATACAGATTAACTATTTAGGAGTTTTAAAAGTCTCTCTAAAATTGAATGAAAAAGTTAATTTAGCTATCGGAACAAGAAATGATGAGAAACTTTTAAACTCTATTTTTGAGAAAGCTCTCTACTCTATCGATAAAAATGTAAAAGATGAGATTTATAAAAAGTGGATTTCAACAGAGCATATTGTTAAGTTTGACTATAGACTTCTATTTAAGATTCTATTACTACTTTTTATCGCTGGTATCTTCATACTTTATCATTTGATGAAATTAAAAGATAAAAATGCACAGTTATATAGATTAAACAGAAGTCTAAAGAGAAAACGAAAAGAGTTAAACTCTCTAAATAGAAATATTTCACAAAAACTCGAAAAAGAGGTAGAGATTAAGTTAAAAGTTGTTAGAGAGCTTCAAGTTCAGAAAGATATTGTGCTTGGACAGAATCGAATGGCAGAGGCTGGACGGATAATTAGAGCAGTAGCACATCAGTGGAAACAGCCACTAAATACAATCTCTCTCTACGCATCTTTATATAGTGAGGTTGTATCTCAAACACCGGAGAATGAGAATATAAATAAAGAACTTAATGATATAGAGGTTGGAATCTTAAATCAAGTTAATTTTATGGTTAAGACAATCGATGATTTTAGGGATTTTTTCAAACCTACTAAAGATATAAAACCATTTATTGCACTTGAATCTATTGAGAAGATAAAAGTTATGTTTCAAAGCTACTACTTATCAAGTGGAATTATTATAGATGTAAAATCTGATGAAAAATTTTACTTTTTAGCAAAAGAGAATGAGTTTTTACAAGCTCTTTTGATTATTATAAACAATGCTAGAGATGAGTATGTGAAACAAGAGCGAAAAAAGGCTGTAATTGAGTGCTATTTTGAAAAGAGAGATAATTTAGGAATCGTAAAAATTAGAGATTTTGCAGGTGGGATTCCTCTTGAGTATCTACCACTTAAACTATTTGAGCCATATTTCAGCACAAAAGGCGATGAGGGAACAGGCGTGGGGCTTGAGATTGCAAAGAGTGTAATTGAGACAAACATGGGGGGAAAACTCTGGGTTCATAATGTTGAAAATGGGGCAGAGTTTGTAATGGAGATTCCGATAGAGAACATAAACAATAAAATAGAGAATAAAAATGATTGAATCAAAAGAGGGTTATAAAAATAGTGAAATAGGAGTTATTCCTGAAGAGTGGGAAGTTGTGAAACTACAGGAATATATAAAACTCACAAGCGGTAAATTTAATCCCAAAAAAAACTTACAAGATGAAAAAAATGATAATTTCAAATACCCCGTTTATGGTGCTAATGGAGTAACTGGTTTTTTTACAAGTTATTTAGTTTCAAATCCTACTATTATAATAGGTAGAGTCGGTGAGTATTGTGGCTCTGTTCATTTAGAAAAAAGTTCTATATGGATAACTGATAATGCTATCTATACAAAAGATATAAATTCTAAATTTAATATTGATTTTTTATATAAAACATTTGATTTTATTGGTTTAAAAAAATTAGCAGAAAAAACAGGACAACCTAAAATAACGCAGGAACCTATATATAATCTTAAAGTTTCACTTCCACCCTTAAAAGAACAAAAAAAGATAGCTGATATTCTCTCAAGTGTTGATGAGAAGATAGATATTGTCTCCAATCAAATAGAAAAAGCTGAAAGACTTAAAAAAGGGTTATTGCAAAAGCTATTGAGCGAGGGAATCGGGCATAATAGATTTAAAAATAGTGAACTTGGAAAGATTCCTGAGAGTTGGGAGGTTGTGAAACTTGGGGATATAAGTAAAATTACAATGGGTCAATCTCCAAAGTCAAATACTTATAATAGTAATAATATTGGTATGCCTTTAATTCAAGGTAATGCTGATTGTAAAAATAGAAAAACAATACCAAGGATATATACAACTGAAGTAACTAAAAAATGTTTTGTTGGAGATATTATTATGACAGTTCGAGCACCAGTTGGTGCTGTATCAAAATCATTACATAATGCTTGTCTTGGTAGGGGTGTTTGTTCAATAAAATCAAAAGAAGACAATAAATACATATATCACTATTTAGTTGATTTTGAAGATAAATGGGATAAATTATCACAAGGTTCAACTTTTACAGCAGTAAGTGGAAATGATATAAAAAATCTTAAAATCCCACTCCCACCCCTCCAAGAACAGAAAGAGATAGCCGATATTTTATCAACTGCCGATGAAAAGATAGAGATTCTTAGAACTAAAAAGCAGAAGTATGAAATAGTTAAAAAAGGGCTATTGCAAAAGCTTTTAAGTGGAGAGATTAGAACTCTTTGAGTCTGTAAAGAAAATAAGTTATGAATTAATTGAATTTTTTGATATAGCTAAACACCTATAAAATAAAGTGTTTGTCATTATCGGGCTTGATTGGATAATCTATCTTGTATTAAAAAAGATGGATACCCGTATCAAGTACGGGTATGACTTAATATTGTAATTAAACTCACTTACAAGCTTTTATCATGTTTTAAAATGCTCTAGTGAAGTGTTTAGTTTCTCAACCATTTTATGCAGATGCTCAACTGTTATAGCTGTCTCTTCTATACTTCTTGAGTTTGATTGTGAGATAGAGTTGATATTTTCAATCTGTTCGATTCTATCTTGAGAGTTTTTAACAATATTTTTAGTTGTAATTAGATTCTCATTTGCTACATCTGTCGATTTTTGCATAATATCAAAAGTTTGATTTATATTTTGCTCAACGCTTGATGAGTTATCTGCCAACTCTTTTATTGAGTTAGCATTTTTAAACATCTGCTCACTCGCATCGACAATTGCTTGAACTATTATATTTATTGTAGTATTTATCTCATTTAGAGATTTTTGTGTCCTCTCAGCTAGTTGTCTAACCTCATCAGCAACAACAGCAAATCCTCGCCCATGCTCTCCAGCTCTAGCAGCTTCAATCGCAGCGTTAAGAGCTAGTAGGTTTGTCTGGTCGGCAATATCATTTATAACTGTTAGTACATTTTTGACATCTTCAGCACTTGTGCTTAACTCTGTCAATCTATTTGATAACTCCTCTTCTACCTCTGAGCTATGGTTTATATCTGAAACCATTTTTAGAATCTCATCTCTAGCTATTTGTAAGTTATCTTTAGCATTTTCTATATCACTTTTATTGCTTTGAGCTTTGTATATAGATTCCTCTAAGAGATGTTTCATTTCAGAGCCACTTCTTACAGTGTTTTCAACTAGTATAGCCTCTTGTTCAACTCTATCAGCGATTTGTAAAACAGTAGCGTTTAACTCTGTTGCAATTGAAGAGGTTTCATTTGAACTCTCTTTTGAGTTTTGAACAATATGTTGAACTTTTTTAATAAATCTATTAATCTCTTTTGAGGCAACACCTATCTCATCTTCTCTTGTCACTTTCAATCGACTTGTCAAGTCTCCATCACCTTGAGCTAACTCTCTAGCTCTATCTCTTAAGCTTTTGATTGGTCTAGCGACTAAAAAGACAATTGATGTATATGTTGTAGATAAGAGGATAATTGTTAAGAGTATACTAACTACTATAATTTTAGTAATTACTAAATAGGTATTGCTTAAAAACTCATCTAAATAGCTACTAGAGACCATGAGCCAATCCCACTCTTCAAAATATCTATATACAGCTATCTTCTCTCTTATTTTTCCACTTTTATCTTTCCAGCTATAACTAATTGTTCCATTCTCTTTTTTTACCATTTCGCTAAAAAAATCAAATCCATTTGTATCTTTTACCCCTCTTAGAGATTTTCCCTCTAGTGTTGGGTGAAGAAGAGTGATAAAGGCATTCTCTGCTTTTGCTCCTATTACATAGACATAACCTGTCTCTCCAATTTTTATATTTAGTAGATTCTCTTTTAGAAGAGATAATTGGTCGTTTATATCATATCCCATATATAAAATACCGATTAAGTCTCTATTTTTGTCAAAAATTGGTGAGTATTTTGTCATATACTCTTTTCCAAACATTTTGGCTTTTCCTATATACTCTTTACCGTCTAAAATAGCTTGATAGGCAGGGGATTTTCTGCTTAAGTATGTTCCTATTGCTCTAGTGCCATCTTCTTTTCTTAGAGATGTTGAGACCTTTATAAAGTCATTTCCCGTTTTCACAAAGATAGTTGCAGTCGATTTTGTTAAGCTTGTATATTCATTAATCAAATCAAAATTTAGATTTAAGATTTGGTCATTGTAGTATATCGTAGGGGTTGCTATATTGTTTATATCAATTTTGTTCTCATTATCAACTCTAAACTCTCCATCGAAAAAATATTTTAAAATTTTAAAGTTGCTATCAGTATTGAATTGCAAAGATGAGTTTTGAAGTTTTACCAAAGAGAGTAAATTATCTGTCTGTTTCTGTAACTTATCGATTTCGCTTTTTTTAGCTGTCGATATTAAGAAGTAAGACATATACGCTGTGAAAGATGATAGTAGGATTATCGATATTACCCCAAGCAAAAGTGATACTCGTTTTCCAATTGAATTTTTAAACATTATTCATTAATCTCCTAACTAGATATACGATACAATTTTGTATTTATTACAGTAAAATATTATATTCTAACAAGCATATAATCTTAATTAGATAAATATAATTAACCATTTTTTTCAATTTTAATATAGTCTACAATTATACTTTACTTTAAACTTTAAAGCTATTTGTCTTTTGATTTAACTCTTCTGTTAAAGCATGGAGATGATTTATTGCACTTATACTCTCCTCTATTGCTCTTGTATTTTCATTTGAAATATTATTTATTTCGTCCATTTTTTCGATATTTTCATTCGATTTTTTTGCGATATTTACAGTATCTTGTAGAGATTCTTCAGCAACTTTTATTGTATCTAGCATCATATTACTAGATGATGATATTTTGCTTTCAACATCATTTGAAAAATTCTCTAACTCTGTTATAAGTTTTGTATTTCTACCCATTTCATTTGTAGAATCGATAATAGAATCGACAATTATATTTATTGTAGAGTTTATCTCTGTTAGAGACTTTTGTGTCTTCTCGGCAAGTTCTCGCACATTCTCAGCTACTACGGCAAAACCTCGTCCATGCTCTCCAGCTCTTGCTGCTTCAATCGCAGCATTTAGTGCAAGTAGATTTGTCTGGTCAGCTATATCACTGATGACATTTAAGACATCTTTTATAGCTTTGGCATCTTCACTAAGAGAGTTTAGTTTACTAGAGAGAGCATTTTCTACTTCAGAGATATTATTTATTTTATTAGACATAGTAAATATTATCTCTTTAGCATCTTGTAGGTTTGAGTTTGAATCCTCTATAAACCCTTTTGTTTTATCAGCATTAGAGACTGACGAGTTTAAAGTTAGTTTGAGTGAATCGAGAGAATCTTTAGCATTTTGAATTATAACTGTCTCATTTTCAACTTTTGAGCCAATATTTTTAGATGTTGTTGATATTTCATTTGCAATTGAGGCTGTTTCGATTGATTGATTTTGAATATCTAAAATCAATTTTTTCACACTCTCTATTAAATTATTAAAACTATTTTGAATTTTTCCTATCTCATCAAAATGAGTTATTTTTATCAATTTTGTAAAATTTTTATTATCTGCAATATACTCTATTAAGTTTTGAAGCTCTTTTATTCTTGATATAACAGTTTTGTTTATTATAAAAACTATCAATAGAATTATAAAAAGTAGACTAACTAAAGAGATACCCATAATATAGTAAAATTCACGTTTTGCAAACTCTACAACTTCATTTAAAATAGATATATCTTCAGCAATTAGGTGAAATGCTACAATATTTCCATCTGAGTTTTTTATATCTTTATAAGTTATAAAATCCTCTTTAGTTATCAAGTAGCCCTGCTCAAAAAGTAGTTGATAATCTACATCTTTTGCAAATTGTTGAATCTCAGCTGTAAACCATTTAGGGTTAGAGATTATATACTCTTTTGCTTTTGGATTTTTTCTAGCTGATGTGGCAATCTCTAAGGCGTTTGGTTTTAAAAGCATAATATATTTTTTATCCAATTTTGCAAAATCTCGGCTAACGCTTCCAACACCTTGAATAAACTCAAGTGAACCTATGTATTGGTTTTCACTAAAGAGTGGAGTAACTCCTCTTATTACCATTCCTGCTCTACCGAGTTCGAAGATAGATGTAGCTTTTTGCTCTAACTTTACTCTATTTAGCGAGAATCTAAAATTTCCTAAAAAATCTCCAAATTTTTGAATCTTCCAACTTCTAACAAAAGAGTTTGTATCTTTTGTGTGAATATGAACTTTTATACCTTTAAAATTGGTATTTTTTTTATAAAGAGTTTGTGTATCTTTTAAAATCTGAATAGCTTTCTCTCTATTATTCTCTTTCAATGAGTTGACTAACTCCTCATTTGCACTAAAACCAACAGCATTTGTAATTCCAATATCTAGTTTTTTATCTATTTTCTCTTTTAGAGATATTAATAGACTCTTTTTTCTAAGCTCTATTTGAGAGTTGATTAAATCTTTTTCCAAAAAAATGTTAAAGATAAATTGCACAGATATAAAAACTGCACTAATTACTGTTATAGCAATAATTAGTTTTGTTTTGATTGAGAGATTTTTCATAATACGCCTTAAAAATTTAATATGAAATATTCTATTTATTTAAAAGTAAAATAAAAATTTAGTTCGAAAGTGAATATCGAATTCTCATAAAGAGAAATATATATAAATTTAATTTTTAATTTTAGAGTGTTATAGGGTTTTTGTTATCAAATAGCTTTATTTAATTAAAAAAATCAGGATTTTTATTCTCTCTAACTCTTTAAAATAAAATAAAATAAATTATTTCTTAAAATTTATAATTATTAAAAATATGCAATAAAAAGAAAATATTCTATATAACAAATACTTAATTTAACTTTAATCTCAATTTTTAATATTTTGATTATTTAAAATAGTGAAAAAAGATATTTTGGAGATAATTTGGAAATATATGAGAGAATTAATAAGAAGATAAAGGATAGGGGAATGAACAAAAAAGAGTTTGTAAATAGAGTTTTAGCACTAGAGCCAAAACTTAAAAATACAGGAGAGATTCCAACAGAGAAGACTGTTTACGCCTATTTAAATGGAACATCTAATTTAAAGTTAGAGCTTATTCCATATATAGCAGAGGCTTTAAATATTACTGAGCAAGAGCTTTTTGATGATAGTGAGAGAGTTAGATTAAAGTATTTAAAACATATTTTAAAAAATCCATCAAATAAAGAGATAGATTTTATAAAGTATCAAATAGGCTCAAACAGTATTAAAATTAAAAACTCTATCTTAGCAGATATAAATCATGGAAATATTGTTATTAATTCTGAACACTTTGGTGATGAGATGAAAGAAGTTATAGAACTTTTGAAGTACGCTCCTATCCCTTTTTTGACAAATTTGATAACAAGGCTTAAGGAGCTTAAAAAACTCTCAGATAATATTTAATATAGAAAATTAATAGCTATTAACGATAATTTGATAAGTGTTACCTTTTTTTACTTAAAATATAAATTTTTTATTTATTTAAATAGATAATGAAGATTGTTAATATATTGTAGATACTGTTTATTAAATAGTATCTGCTTACATTTATAAAATAGAAAAAGTTCTATTTCGTGAAATTTGAAATTAAAAAAGTTAGTTTTTTATAGAAAAATATTTATGAATAACGAAAATCCATATTGAAAAATATATGTAATATAGATTAAACTTATGTAAAAAATTAAAATTAGTTTATATTATATATACTGTTTTAACAAATAGTTACATTTTTAGCAGTAAAATATTTAATTTGAAGTTTTTTTAAGTATTAAAAAGAAAATATAAAAAAGAGAAAAGATTCTCTTAATGGTTATATTTTTTTGAAAATTAAAACGCCGTTTGTTCCACCAAATCCAAAAGAGTTACTCATAGCAAAATCAATCTTACCATCTCTTGCACTATTTGGAATATAGTCTAAATCACAATCTTCATCAGCATTTTCATAATTGATTGTAGGCATTAAAATATTTTTCTGCATAGCTTTTAGAGTCATTGTCGCCTCTATCGCTCCAGCAGCTCCCAAGCAGTGACCGATTTGTCCCTTGATTGAACTAATTGGAGGACAAGCCTCTTTTGAGCCAAAAAGCTCTTTTATAGCTGTTGTCTCATTTTTATCATTTGCAGGAGTGCTTGTACCGTGAGCATTTATATAATCGATTTTTAAATCAGGATTATTTTTACTTGCAAATTTCATTGCAGCTCTCATTGCTCTAAGTGGTCCATCTACAACAGGTGAAGTGATATGATTTGCATCTCCACTCTCACCAAAACCGATAATTTCGCCATAGATTTTAGCACCTCTTGCTTTAGCACTCTCATACTCTTCAAGAACTAAACTACCAGCACCCTCACCCATTACAAAACCATTTCTATCTCTATCAAATGGTCTTGAGGCTCTCTGTGGCTCGTCATTTCTATTTGATAGTGCTTTCATAGCAGCAAATCCACCAATACCAATTGGACAGATAGCATCTTCAGCAGCAACAACAACCATTGCATCAGCACCATCTAAATAGATAGTTTTAAAAGCTTCGCTAATTGCGTGAGTTCCAGCTGCACAAGCTGTAACACTTGCTAGATTTGGTCCTCTTAATCCATGCTCAATTGATACAAATCCACCTAACATATTTGCAAGTGAACTTGGAATGAAAAAAGGTGATATTCTTCTAGGTCCTCTAGTCTCTTGAATTACAGAGTTTTTCTCGATATTGATAAGTCCACCGATACCACTCCCTGCTGATATTCCGATTCTCTCACTCTCATAAGAGTTACTATCTAATATTCCAGAATCTCTTACAGCTTCTTGAGAAGATTTAATACCTAAATGGATAAATCTATCAGCTTTTTTTACCTCTTTAGCCTCCATTACATCTTTAGCATCAAACCCTTTAACTTCTCCAGCTATTTTAACACTGTGCTTTTCTGTATCAAAGCTTGAAATTCTTTCGATGCCACATTTTGCGTTAATGATAGCCTCAAAAGAACTTTCTAAATCTAAACCTAGTGAGTTAATTGCTCCAATTCCTGTTACTACAACTCTTCTCAAAAAGACTCCTTTTCAATATTAAAGGGGGCTAGAGCCCTCTTATTTATTTGCTTCTATATATTTAACAGCGTCACCAACTGTCATAATTTTTTCAGCTTCATCATCTGGAATTTCAATATCAAATTTCTCTTCAAGTGCCATTACAAGCTCAACTACATCTAAGCTATCAGCACCTAAATCTTCAACAAATTTTGAATCTTCTTTTACCTCGTCAACACTTACATCTAATTGCTCAACTACAACTTCTTTTACTAATTCTAAAGACATATTTATTTCTCCTACATTTGTTTTTTAAATAGCAATTCTATCAAAAAAATCTTTAAATGGGTATATTTTTACCCATTTTACATATAAAGACCACCGTTTACTTTTAAAATTTCGCCTGTAATGTAACTTGAATCATCACTCAATAGAAATGCAACAGCCTTTGCAATCTCTTTAGCTTCACCAAATCTTTTAAGTGGAATATTTGTTATATAGTTGTCTTTTACATCATCTTTTAACTTATCAGTCATATCTGTTCTGATAAATCCAGGTGTTACAGCATTAAATCTAATATTTCTACCAGCACCCTCTTTTGCAAATGATTTTGTCATAGTGTTTACCCCACCCTTACTAGCTGAGTAGTTCACCTGTCCTGCATTTCCCATCTCACCAACAATTGAAGAGATATTTACAACAGAGCCAAATTTTTTCTTACCCATAGCTTTTAGAGCCTCTCTTGAGCCGATAAAAACAGATGTTAAATTTGCATCAATTACACTTGTAAAATCTTCGAGTTTCATTCTAAGTGCCAATTTATCTTTAGTGATTCCAGCATTATTAACTAAGTAGCTAAGTTCACCATCACATTCGATTATAGTTTTGATTCCATCAATAAACTCTTGCTCATTTGTAACATCAAATTGTACAACACTAGCAACACCACCATTTTTCTCTATCTCAGCTTTTAACTCATCTGCTACTTCTGGTTTAGAGCGATAGTTTATCCAAACTTTTAATCCATACTCTGCTAAAGTTTTGGCTATCTCAGCCCCTATTCCTCTTGATGCTCCTGTTATTAATACATTTTTACCTGAAAAATTCAAATTTTTTTCCTTTATAATTAGTTATTTCTATTTTATACTTTTAAAGTTAATTGAGAAAATATTATATTAAAATTCTTTTTAAAGTAAAAGAGAGAGGTTTAAAATGAGAATCTATATACACGGTTTTAGAGGAAATGGAAATGGTGGTAAATCTGAAATTTTTAGAGAGTTTTACAAAAAAAGAGGTATAAATTTTATTGCCCCATCTCAAACATATATTCCTAGCTTAGCGATGAACACTCTAAGTGAGCTAATAGAGAGTTTTTTAAAGTATGAAAAAGTTGAATTAATCGGCTCATCTCTAGGTGGATTTTATGCAATATATCTATCGCAAAAGTATGATTTAAAAACTGTTTTGATAAATCCATCAATTGAGCCTTATGATACTCTAGCTAGAGCGATAGGTCATGCTGGTAATTTTTATGATGAGAGCTATTTTAGTTGGGAAAAATCACACTTAGAGCTTTTGAAAAAGTATGATAGTGAAGTTAAAAAGCCAGAGAACTTTATGCTCTTAGTTCAAAAGGGTGATGAGTTGTTAGATTATAGAGTTGCTGTCAAAAAATTTGCCGATTCAAAACAGATAATAGAAAATGGTGGTGAGCATAGTTTTGAAAATATAGAATCAAAATTAGAAGAGATTGAGAGTTTTTTTAAATAAACAAGATAAATAATCTGTGAAATTGGTGAAAAGTTTCCATAATTTACCTATTTTACATATTTAGTTTACAAATAGCTAACTTAGCTCTATTATAATGACACTCACCCCTTTCCTTGCTTTCTTAAGAGTCTTATTCATTTAAGACTCCTCACCCCCCCTAAAATTAACTAATCATTGTATCTTTTTAAAATATCACTATATCTATCTATTCGTCTATCTCTTAAAAATGGCCAGATTCGTCTAACATCTTCACTTCGTTTTAAATCTATATCAGCTATTAAAATCTCCTCTTTGTCACTTGAGGCTTTGGCTAAAACTTCACCTTGAGGGCCTGATATAAATGAATTCCCCCAAAATCGTATGCCATTTAAAACTTTAGAATCATCTGCCTCGAATCCAACTCTGTTGACAGAGAGTACAAAGAGACCGTTTGCAACTCCGTGAGCTCTTTGTGAAGTTATCCAAGCGTTTAACTCTCTCTTTTTCTCATCTTCTTTCTCCTCATCAAACCACCCAATAGCTGTTGGGTAGATTAATATATCAGCTCCACTTAGAGCCATGATTCTCGCTCCCTCTGGATACCACTGATCCCAGCAGACCATTACGCCAAGTTTTCCAAGGCTTGTTTTAATAGGTTTAAATCCTAAATCACCCTCTGTAAAGTAGAATTTTTCATAAAAGGCTGGGTCATCTGGAATATGCATTTTTCTATATTTTCCAGCTATTGAGCCATCATTTTCAAATACGAAGGCAGTATTGTGATAAAGTCCCACAGCTCTCTTTTCAAATAGAGATGTGACTAAGACCACTTTATACTTTTTTGCAATTTTTGAGAAAAATTCGATATCTTCTTGATAATGATTTGCTAAATCAAACTTATCTGGGTTTTCACTTTGACAAAAATATTCGTTACAGTGAAGCTCTTGCAATACAACTAATTTAGCTCCATCTCTACTAGCTTTTTTAACCATTTTTTTGGTCTGTTTTACTGTTTTCTCTTTTGTTCCTAAAAATTTTTGCTGAATTAATGCAACTCTCATAGCTTTATCCTAAAAAAATTTATTATATACTCTTTAAATTATACTAAAAAGGATTATAAATGTATAATTTATTTACAGAATTTATCTCAAATTTTATTACACTTTTAAATCAAATGTCTTTCTATATATTATTAGGTATATTTGTAGCCTCTATTTTAAAATTTATTCTACCTGATGATTTTATTAAGAGGCATTTAGGTACAAATAGCTTCAAATCTCTCTTTAAAGCTAGTTTAATTGGTATTCCACTTCCACTTTGTTCATGCTCTGTTATACCTTTTGTAGCTTCATTAAAAGAATCAGGAGCATCAAAATCATCGATTCAAACCTTTTTAATATCAACTCCAATCACTGGAGCAGACTCTATTTTAGCAACTTATGGAGTTTTAGGAGGAGTTTTTACAATTTTTCGATTAATTTCTTCACTTATTATTTCGATAATTGCTGGAATTTTGAGCATTTTGTTACTAAAAAGCGATAAAAACTTAAATAGAAGTAGCGATAACCAGCAGAAATGCTCATGCAATTGCTCATGCAAAAGTGTGAAGAAACAACACTCTTTTCGAGATATTGTTGATTATGCATTTAATTCACTTTTTAAAGATATCGCAAAACCATTACTAATTGGGCTATTAGTTGGGGCATCTTTGAGCTTAATTACTCCTGCTGATTTAAAAGATATCATATCGGATAACTATTTTATTAGTTATGTAGTAGCATTACTAATTGCTACACCTCTTTATATTTGTGCAACAGCATCTATTCCTATTGGTGCTTCACTTTTAGCTCTAGGTTTTCCAGCAGGGGCTGTTTTGATGTTTTTAACAGCAGGTCCAGCGACAAATGCAGTTACAATTAGTGTAGTTTTAAGTAATCTTGGTAAGAAGTCACTAATAATTTACTTAAGTAGCATAATTATAGGAAGTTTTATATTTGGATTTATTTTAGATTACCTATCTATTAGCTTGAATTTAGATTTAAATACTATTATACATGATGAGGATATATCTTTTATAGATTACATATCTTCGGCAATATTATCTATATTAATGATTTTTTACACATTTAAAAAATAAGCCTTAAGGCTTATTTTAGTGGTATTGCATTGTTACGCAGTGAAGTGAGCCATGCTGTCTTATAAGAGGTAAACAATCTATTCCTACAACCTCTCTATCTGGAAATATATCTTCAAATATTTTTAAAACTCTATCATCATTTTTATCTCTATATGTTGGAACAAGCACAGCTTCGTTTATAATCAAAAAATTTACATAAGTTGCTGGTAATCTCTCACTATCGTAATATTTAGGCTCTGGCAGTGGAAGAGGAATTAAATTAAAGCCTGTTTTTTGAAGCTCTAGCTCCATTTTTGAAAGCTCATCATAGTGTTCATCACTCTCATCATAACACTTTACATAGACAATTGTATTCTCATTTACAAATCTAGCTAAAGTATCAATATGTGAATCTGTATCATCTCCAGCTAAATAGCCATGCTCTAGCCATATAATATCTTTAGCACCGAAGTATTTTTTTAGCTTTGAATCTATCTCTTTTTGAGTTAAATGGGGGTTTCTATTTGGCTCAAGTAGACACTCTTTTGTAGTTAAAATAACACCATTACCATTACTATCGATGCTACCACCTTCTAGTATCAAATCTTTTGTTATTAACTCAGTATTACCAAATAGTTTCTTTTTAGCCATTTTTTTTGAGATTTGGTTGTCTAAATTACTAGAATATTTCAATCCCCAGCCATTAAAATTGAAATCTAAAAGCTTTTTTTCTCCATTTTCAAAGATAGTAATTGCTCCAAAATCTCTGCTCCAAGTGTCATTTAGGTTAATTTCAACGATTTTTAAGTTATTTTTTTCTCTTAAAGTGTGTAAATAATTCACACTTTTTTCTAAATTATCACAAATTAAAATACATTTTTCTCTTTTTACTATCTCTAAAGCGATATTTATGAAACAATTAAGAGAATCGTCTAAATATTCGCTCCAGTCTGTGTTTTCGTGTGGTAGTGCGAGTTGAACGAAGCTTTGAGCCTCCCACTCTGCTGGTAATCTTAACAAATTTACTCCTTTATTCAAAATAATTATATTTAAAAATTAGAAAAAATATATAAAATTAAAAAAAATGTTATAAAAAAGAAAATTTTACTAAAAATTTGGTAAAAGCTACATTTAAGATTGCTTTATTTACAATAACCTCACCCAAGTTAATAAAAGTAGGAGATAGTATGCTAGAAATAAGATGGCATTCTCGTGCAGGACAAGGTGCAGTAACAGGTGCAAAAGGTCTTGCAGATGTTGTTTCAAGAACTGGTAAAGAGGTTCAAGCTTTCGCATTTTATGGTTCAGCAAAGAGAGGTGCAGCGATGACTGCATATAATAGAGTCTCAGATGAGCCTATTTTAAATCATGAAAAGTTTATGAATCCAAACTATGTGCTAGTAATTGATCCAGCACTAGCTTTTACAGCTGACATTACGGCAAATGAGAGAGACTGTACAAAGTACATTGTAACTACTCATTTAAGTAAAGAAGAGCTTGTAAGTAAAATCCCAGCATTAGAAGGTAAAGATGTATATGTAGTTGATTGTTTCAAGATTTCTCTTGATACAATTGGTAGAGCAATTCCAAACACTCCTATGCTAGGAGCATTAATGAAAGTTAGTGGTATGTTTGGAATCGAAGAGTTCCAAGAATCAATGAAGTCAGTACTTAAAAAATTCCCTCAAAAAATTATTGATGCAAATATGGAAGCTATCGCTACAGCTTACAACGAAGTAAAGTAAAGGATAATTAAATGGCAATAACAAATGGATGGAATGATTGTGAACCAGGTTCAGTTTTATTCTCTTTTTCAGAAGAAGTTCAAAATGTAGCTACTACTCCAGAAAAAGATAGACCATATTCAGTAAATAATACTAGAAAATATAGTGTTGCAGATTGGAGGGTTGACAAACCTGTTCACAATGAAGAGTTTTGTATTCACTGTCAATTCTGTTGGATATATTGCCCAGATATGTCAATTATTTCTGAAGACAAAAAAATGATAGGAATCGAATACGATCACTGTAAAGGCTGTGGTGTTTGTGTTGATGTATGTCCTACAAATCCAAAGTCACTTTTAATGTTTGGAGAGCAAACAGCTATCGATGAGGCTATTGCTAATTGGCCAGCAAAAGAAGAAAAAAAGAAGAAGGGTGAATAATGGCAGATAAAATGGAACTACATGATGTAGAAGTTTGGGATGGAAATATGGCTTTCGCTCAAGCCTTAAGACAGGTACAAGTAGATGTTGTTGCTGCTTATCCTATTACTCCATCAACTCCAACAGTACAAAATTACTCTAGCTTTGTAGCTGATGGTTATGTAGATGGTGAATTTGTTATGGTTGAGTCTGAGCATGCTGCTATGAGTGGATGTGTTGGTGCTTCAGCTGCTGGTGGTAGAGTTGCAACTGCAACTTCAAGTCAGGGTCTAGCTCTTATGGTTGAGGTTTTATATCAAGCTTCTGGTATGAGATTACCAATTGTTTTAGGTCTTGTAAATAGAGCATTAGCTGCACCATTGAATGTAAATGGTGATCACTCTGATATGTATTTAACTAGAGATTCTGGTTGGATTTCTTTATGTTCTTACAATCCTCAAGAGGCTTACGATTTAATGCTTATGGGCTTTAAAATCGGTGAGAATCACGGTGTAAGACTTCCTGTAATTGTTAACCAAGATGGTTTTATCTGTTCTCATACAGCTCAAAATGTAAAACCACTTAGTGATGATGATGCATACGCATTTGTTGGTGAATTTCAACCTAAAAATGATATGTTGAATCTTAAAAAACCAGTTAGTTATGGTGTTCAAACTGAAGAAGATTGGCACTTTGAGCATAAAGCTCAACAACATAATGACTTAATGAAGTCTTCAGCAGTTATCAAAGAGGTATTTGCAGAGTTCAAAGAGAAAACAGGTAGAGAGTATAACTTAGTTGAGTCTTATATGATGGACGATGCTGATGTTGCTATTGTTGCTCTTGGTACAACTGTTGAATCTGCTCAAATTTCAGCTAAAGAGATGAGAGCTAAGGGAATTAAAGCTGGTGTTGTTGCTATTAGAGTTTTAAGACCATTCCCATTTGATGAAGTAGCTGAAGCTCTAAAAGATGTTAAAGCTGTTGCTTGTATGGATAGAAGTGCTCCTGGTGGTACTGTTGGTATGCTTTACAACGAAGTTTGTGGTGCATTATTTCATACAGATAATAAGCCTGTTGTTCTTAACTATATCTATGGTTTAGGTGGTAGAGATTTATTAGTTTCTCATATTGAGGAAGTGTATGCTGACTTAGATGCGTCTGCAAAAGCTGGTAAAGCAACTGTTCCTGTTCAACAATTTTTAGGTCTTAGAGGACCAAAACTCTCATTTTTTTAAGGTGAAAAAATATGTCAAAAGTAATTAAAAATTTAAAACAATTTTCAACTTCAGCAGAGAGATTTGAGGGTGCAAATGATATGTGTCCAGGGTGTGCACATACTATTATTGTAAGAGAAGTATTAAATGCAACTGATGATGATTTAGTAATTGCAACTTCAACTGGTTGTTTAGAAGTTTGTACTGCAAAATATCCTACAACAGCGTGGGATACATCATGGTTACATATTGGTTTTGAAAACAGTTCAACTGGTATCGCTTGTGCAGAGACTATGTACAATGTACTTGAAAAAAAAGGAAGACTTAGAAATCCTGATGGAAAAAAACCAAAATTCGTAGCTTTCGGTGGTGATGGTGCTACTTACGATATTGGTTTTCAGTGGATTAGTGGATGTTTCGAGAGAGGTCACGATTTTACTTATATCTGTTTAGATAACGAAGTTTACGCAAACACTGGTGGTCAAAGAAGTAGTTCTACACCACTTGGTTCATCTACAACTACATCTCCAGCTGGTAGAGTTAGTTATGGTGAAAAACTATTTAAAAAAGATATTGTTCAGATTATGGCTGACCATGGTTCTCCATATGTAGCACAAGCTGCTCCGAACCAATGGAAAGATATGGTTAAAAAAGTTCAAAAAGCATTTGATACTGAGGGTCCTACATTTTTAAATATGGCTTCAGCTTGTACAACTGAGTGGAAGTTTCCAATTGATAAATGTATGAGTGTTAGTGATGTTGCTGTTGATTCTTTAGCTTTCCCTCTATATGAGATTGAAAATGGAAAATTATCAATCACTTATAGACCTAAGAAAATTATTCCTATTAGAGACTACTTAGGAGTTCAAGGAAGATTTAAACATCTATTCAAAAAAGAGAATGAGCATTTAATTGATGTTTGGCAAAAACACATTGATGAGCAGTGGTTAAAACTTCAAAGAAGAGAAGAGTTCGATCACTCTTTTTAATCTTCTTTTTCTCTTTTTTCCTCTTCACTAAATTTAATTAAATTATCTTTTCTACATTAAAAGTCTCAATAAGCTCTAGCATATCAAATAGGTCATACAATCTGTCATCATAGACACCAATATTTAAATCTATATTATTAAAATTTATTTTGTGAATCAAAAAACCTATAAAAGTTGAAGTGACAGTAAGAGAATTTTTTATATTTATTTTCAAATATATCTGATTTGCATCTTTCATAATATTCTCAATTATATCTATTAGATTTTGAGTATTTTCCAGATTTTTCATATTACCATCAACATAAATTACAGAACTATCTTGCTCTCTTGAAATATCAATTTTCATCTCAAACCTTTATAAATTATATTTATATATTCTCTACAAAGATAGTTACTTTTGTATATCAATTCAAAAAAAGTAGAAAAATAAGTTACAAAAACTTTTGAAACTATTTAGAAACCAAAGTAATTAAAAAGTTAATATTTATTTATAGACTCTCTCAAACAAAAATCAAGGAGATTTTATATGAGCGTAACACCACCATCAAATATCGACTTTGATAAGAGTAAGAGATTGCCTTCAATGATAAAAGGCTCAAGTGCAGTAAAAGAGTATTTTAAAGTCAAGTTTAAAATCAAGTAGGAATGTAGATTTTATCGATTAACTCTCGATATTCATTATATGGGTTACTATCTATTGTAACTCCTCCACCACTTTTATAAAAGAGACTATTTCCCTTTTTTTCTATAAATCGAATCATAACGGAGCTATCTAATTTATTTCCATCAAAATAGCCAAAAACTCCCGTAAAAAAGCCTCTATCAAATTTTTCTATATCTTTTATTATCTCTATTGTTTTTTTCTTTGGTGTACCTGTTATACTTCCAGCTGGAAGCATCGCAAGGAGAGTATCACCCAATCTATCTTGCCAAGATGGGACTTTTGCTGAAATTTGTGAGCTAACTTGCAATAACTCTTTGTTACCAGCTCTAATTTTATCAATATATCTAAATCTATCTACATTTATATCTCTTCCAACAATTCCTAAATCATTTCGAAGTAAATCAACAACCATTACATGCTCTGCTAACTCCTTTTCATCGTTTAATATTCTCTCTTTAGCATTTTCGACTTTAGAGTCGATTGTCCCTTTCATAGGATAGGTATAAATTGTATCATTTTCTATTTTTACAAATCGCTCAGGAGAGAAACAGATAAATTCATCTTTACAAAAGAGTCGAAATTTAGCTTTTGAGTAGCTAAAAATCTCAAATAGAGATTTATTCACCTCTATTTTACTCTTAGCTGTGAGATTTAAAAGGTAACTATTTCCTCTCTTTATCTCCTCTATTACTCTATAAAATTTGACTCTATACTCATCAAAGCTAATAACCTCTTTTTGCAACTCAATCGATTCTATATTTTTAAAATTTTTAAAATTGGTAAATCCATCTATATCAAAATAGATATTCTCTAAACTCTCTAATCTCTCTATGTAAAATTTTTCTAAATTAAAATCTATGGCAAAAAATATAGGCTCTCTAGCTTTGCCATACTCATTTAATATCTCTTTTAACACGCAAACTCTCTTTTTAATTGCAAGTTTATCGCAAAATTTCAAAATTATCTATTTCAAAAAATCGAAAAAAATTTAACACTCATTTAACAAAACTATTTAATAATAAGCAAAAATTAAAGGTTAAATTTGGATAGTATAGATTTTATAAGTATTATAAGTGTTGCCTTTTTAGGTAGTATTGGACATTGCAGTGGAATGTGTGGTGGGCTTGTAGTAGCTTACTCTAGTATAAAATTGGATAAAGCAAGTAGATTTAAACAGATAGTTTCACATTTAACATATAATTTAGGTAGAACTTTCTCATATATGATTTTAGGGGCTATTTTTGGGTTTTTGGGTTCTGTTATTTCCCTCTCTATGCAGACAAAAGCGGTTCTATTTTTAATAATAGCTATTTTTATGGTTTTGATGGGGTTATCTCTAATTGGAAAGATAAAATTTCTAAACTCAATTGAGCTTAACTCAAATGGCTTTTTACAAAAAACTCTCTCAAAAGTTTTAAAATCAGATTCAAACTCTAGTTTTTTTACACTAGGGGTTTTAAATGGATTTTTGCCTTGTGGGTTTGTCTACTTCTTCTTAGCTAGTGCCGTTGCAACTTCATCGCCACTTTGGGGAGCAGTTGTAATGATGATATTTGGATTATCTACAATTCCTATTATGTTTGGGGTAGGATTTTTTGTAGGATTTTTAAAGAGTACAAAATTTAGAAATATAATGATGAAACTAGCCTCAATTGTTATTATTATCTATGGTCTATTTATGGGATTTAAGGCAGTTATGTTGATGAATGGAGAGATGCCAATGAATCACAATCACTCTCATATGGGTGGAGAAAATCATCAAATGCACAATATGGATTCTATGCAGATGAGTCACTCTGAAATGAATCACTCTGAGATGAAAAATATGAACCACTCTGAAATGAATCACAATCACTAGAGAAACTTTTCTCTAGTAATCAACCACTCGTCTCTCGCAAATAACCTCTTTTATAAAAGCTAAAACTCTTAAGTGTTCAGGGTGTTTTTGATAGATATCTAATGCTTCTAAATCTTTAAATTTACTATATAGAACTAAATCACTTCCACCAGCATCTTCTATCGATTTATTGATTCCAACCTCTATTTTCAGAAGTTCATCAATTTTTCCATCTAAATCCTCTAAAAGCTCTTTAGTTTTTGCAATATTTTCCTCTTTTTTCTCATCTTTGAATCTAAACATTACGATATGTTTTAACATATTTATCCTTTTTGATTTTAAATTTAATTTGATTATACTATTATAGTGTATATAAAAAAAAGGAATTGTATGATTAAAAATTTTATAAAATCGATAGTAGTTGCTTCAACTCTATTTAGTTTTGCATTAGCTTCAGATACAGAGGTAAAAGCAGAGGATAAATCAGTTAAAGTAACTTGCCCTATGGAAAAAGATGGCAAAGTTTGCTCTGAGGGTAAAAAGTGCGATGATGCTAAATGTGATTGCAAAGATGGCGAATCTTGTGATAAATGTGCTAATAAAGCAAAAGCTATAAAAGCTTGTGATGATGAGAAGAAGTGTGATAAGAAGAGTAAAAGTTGCGATAGCGAAAAAAAGTGTGATAAAAAAAGCAAAAGTTGTGACGATAAAGCTAAAAAATCTTGTGGAAAAAAGAGTAAAAGTGCTATTTATAGATTTGGCTCAATTTTCAAAGTGTTAAAAACATTAGATTTAACAGCCGAGCAGAAAAAAGATTTAAAAATAGCTACTAGAAGTTACTACTACACTTTAGCAAAATTAAAGTCAGAGAGAAGATTTGCTAGTGAATCTTTTACACCAAGAGGATTTAATAAAAACCTATTTATAGCAAACGACGCTCTCTATTATAGTCAGAAGTTAGAGGCTAAGAGTAACTTTGTTGAGATAATTTACTATATTTTAACTCCAAAACAGAGAACAGATTTTGCTGTAGCTATTAATAATGTTAATGAGAAAAATTTAGATAGTAATCAAAAAGGTACTCTAAAAGGTTGTAAATAGGTCGATGTAATAGATACTCAAGGAAGAGAATTTATTAAAGGAGTAAGTTATGGCTGTATCACCAATAGGAAATGTAATTTTAGTTAATCAGAATATGAGTGTAGCTAGTAATCACGCTAGTAATTTGCAAAATCGTTTTGATTTACAAAATGTAGCTGCCATGATGAAAGCCAATGACAAGCGTGAGGAGATTCTAAAGGTTAGACCGACAGAGGAGACTCACTATATCGGACAAGATGAAGATGATTACGAAAAAGTAAAAGAAGATGAGGAGAGAAAACATAAGCAAAGCCCTAGAGAAATTCCAAAGGCTTTTGTTAAAGATGAGAGTGAAGAGAGTGAAGATGAAGAGAGTAACCCTTCGCTTTTAGATTTAAAAATTTAAATCTCCTCTTTTTTTACTAAAAACTACATTTTCCAAATTTTTACTACATAAAAATCTACTTTTAGTTAATTTTTACTTATTTTTTTATATCTAAAAAAGCTTAAAATAATAAAATTGAGAGATTAATTTCATATTTATATAAAGGAAACCTATGAGAAAAGAGTGGGTGCAAAAAAGAGAAAATGATAAAATAAGAACTCAAATGTATTATGCTAAGAAGTCCTTAATTACAGAAGAGATGGAATATATTGCTAAAAAAGAGAAGTTAGAGCCTGAGCTTGTAAGACGAGAAGTTGCAAGAGGTAGAATGATTATTCCTGCAAATGTAAACCATACTCATCAAGAGCCAATGGCAATAGGAATCGCTGCTAGTTGTAAAATCAACTCAAATATTGGCTCTAGTGCATTAGCTAGTGATATTGAAGAGGAAGTTAGAAAACTAAAAACTTCAATAAAATATGGTGCTGATACTGTAATGGATTTAAGTACAGGTGGTGATTTAGATGCTATTAGAGCTAGAATCATTGCTGAGAGTTCTGTTCCAATTGGAACAGTTCCAATGTATCAAATTTTACACGATGTTGATAATAAAATCGAAGATTTAACAATTGAGAAAATGCTTGAAGTTCTTGAGAGACAAGCACAGCAAGGTGTTAGTTACTTTACTATTCATGCTGGTTTTAAATTAGAGATGATGCCTCTAATTGCTAAGAGAAAGATGGGAATCGTAAGTCGAGGTGGTTCATTAATGGCTGCTTGGATGATGCACTATCACAAAGAGAATCCATTTTATAGTGCTTATGATGAGATTTTAGATATTTGTGCAAAATATGATGTTGCTCTATCGCTTGGTGATTCTCTAAGACCGGGTTGTTTAGCTGATGCTAGTGATGATGCACAACTTGGTGAGCTTAAAATTTTAGGAGAGCTTACAAAGAGAGCTTGGGAGAGAGATGTTCAAGTTATGATTGAGGGTCCTGGGCATGTTCCTATGAACCAAATCAAGAGAAATATAGAGCTTGAGAAAGAGTACTGCTACGAAGCACCTTTTTATGTACTTGGACCACTTGTAACTGATATCGCTGCTGGATATGACCATATCTCTAGTGCTATCGGTGCTGCAATGGCTGGTTGGTATGGCGTTTCAATGCTCTGCTATGTTACACCAAAAGAGCATTTAGGGCTTCCAAATGAGCAAGATGTAAGAGATGGAATTATCGCTTATAAAATAGCTGCACACTCAAGCGATATTGCAAGAGGGAGAGAGGGAGCTAGAGATAGAGATGATGCGATGAGTGATGCGAGATACTCTTTTGATTGGAATAAGCAGTTTGAACTTGCACTTGACCCTGATAAAGCAAAAGAGTTTCACGATGAAACACTTCCACAAGATGTATTTAAAGAGGCAGAGTTTTGTTCGATGTGCGGTCCAAAGTTTTGTTCATATAAAATTTCTCAAGAGATAATGGAAAAAAGCCAAGCTTAGGCTTTTTTTCTCTTTTTCTTATTATATAAAATAATATTTATTTATTTAAAGAATAAACAAAAGTTATTCTATTAAGCTTTTAGTTAAGTACTTTATGATACCCTACAAAAATAGTTAACATCAAAAATTAGGAGAGAATTTTGGAAAAAAAAGAGTTTAATAAACTCCTTGACCAAATGGAGAGCGATCTATCAAAGCAAGGATTATCTAGAAGAGATGTATTAAAATTAGGAACACTAGGTAGTGCACTTTTAATGGCAAATAGTGCTAGTGCTGCAACAACAGTAGAGGCGAGTTCTGCTAAAGGTAAAATTGTAATTATTGGTGGTGGTAGTGCAGGTATTACTGTTGCTGCACAACTGGCTAATAGTTTAAGTAGTCCTGATATTACAATTGTTGCACCAAATGATATACATCTATATCAACCTGGTCAAACATTGGTAGCAGGTGGTCTTTTAAAAGAGGCTGACTTACAAGATAATAATGCTAACTATATCCCAAGCGGTGTTAAGTGGATAAAAGCTAAAGTAAGTGAGTTCGACCCAGATAACAACAATGTTGTAACTGATTCTGGTGAAAAGATTGATTATGACTTTTTAGTTGTAGCTACAGGACTTGAGTATAATTATGAAGCGATTGATGGTTTAAGCAAAGATATTATCGGAACAAATGGAATTGCTAGTATCTATTTAAATGATTTAGATAAAGGTACTTGTATTGGTGCTACTAAAGCGTGGGAGCAGTTACAAGATTTTGCAAAACTAGCTGAAAAACAGAAAGTAAATGGACTTTTTTCTCACCCAAATACACCAATTAAGTGTGGTGGAGCTCCTAAAAAAATCATGTATTTAACTGAAGATTATTTAAGAAAGCAAAGTGAAACAGCAAGAGCAAATGCTACTTTAACATTCTTACCAAATGGTGGGAAAATGTTTGGTGTAGCAGATTATCACGATGCTATTGTTAAACAGTTTGAAGCTAGAGATATGAAGTGGAACTATAAACACAATTTAGTAAAAGTTGATAGTGAGAAAAAAGAGGCAACTTTTGCACACACTTATAAAGTAAAGGGTGATTGGGATCCAGATTTAGAAGAGTACAATGAAATCACTAAAGTTGATGAGATTGCTATGCCTTTTGACTTTTTACATGTAACTCCTCCTATGAAAGCTCCTGAAGTTGTTAAAAATTCGCCTCTATCTTGGAAAAAAGGTTCAGCTGCAAAAGGTGGTTGGGTAGAGCTAAATAAACATACACTTCAACACACAAGATTTCCTAATGTATTTGGATTAGGTGATGTTGCTGGGATTCCTATGGGTAAAACTGGAGGAAGTGTTAGAAAACAATCACCTGTAGTTACTCAAAATATAATTTCTGCAATGGAAGGAAAAGAGTTAACTGCTAAGTATGAGGGTTATACTGTTTGTCCATTAATTACAGGTTTTGGTACTGTAATGTTAGCTGAGTTTGACTACTCAAAAGAGCCAAAACCAACACTACCACTAGACCCAACAGTTGAGAGATGGTTATGGTGGGTATTTAAAGTTTATATGTTAAAACCTATGTATTTTCACGGAATGTTAAGAGGAAGAGCTTAAGCCTCTCTTCTCTCTTTTTTAAAACTTTTTATTTAAAATATCTCTCTCTAAATCTTCTGATATATGACTTAATCTATCGTTTACCTCTTTTGTTAAGCTTGTTATCTCTAAATTTTGAGAAGTCGCACTATCTACATTTGAGATTGCTTCGTTAATTCCCTCTACCTTTTGGGCTTGTACTTTTATATTCTCTGATATATCATTAATTGACTGCACAAGTGTATTTACATTTACATCAATCTCACTTAGAGACTTTTGAGTTCGCTCTGCCAAATCTCTAACATTCTCAGCTACTACTGCAAATCCTCGTCCATGCTCACCTGCTCTAGCCACTTCGATAGCAGCATTTAGTGCTAGTAGATTTGTCTGGTCTGCAATATCGCCAATTACACTTACAACCGATTTTATATCTTGAGATTGTGTAGCAATCATATCTGTTTTAGAGACAATATCTACAATAGAATCTGTTATATCTGAGACAGAGCCTGATGTTTTTTGGAGTACAGTCACTTGATTTTGAGCAGTTTGTGATAAGTTGTCGATATACTCTGTTAGACTCTTTTGAACCTCTTTAAGCTCTTTTGTTTTCTCAAAACTATCTTGTAGCATACTTGATATATCATTACCTAATTTGTTTGTTGCTAATGCTAATTTACCCTCAGCATTTTCAACTCTTGAGGTAAAATCTAAATTTGTTTGTCTTTTTATTTAAGAAATCAAAAAATTCGCAAAAACCATTCTCAAGTGCATTTAGTGATTTTAATATATTTGAGCTAATCATAATTGATATAAGAATCACTGTTATTATAATAATTATTAAAGTAGCTGTAAAAATAGTTATAGAGCTATTAATTAGAGAATCAGCCTCATCATGATTAAACTCTGAAGCATGATAGGCTTTTTCAGTGAAATAATCCATTGCTCCTCGCATTTTTTTAAAATCATCTATATATGCTTCAAAATATACTCTTTTAGCCTCATCAAATTTTGAAGCTTTTATTAAAGTAACAATATTATTTGTATGATTTTTTACTACTTGATGAGTTTTTTCAAATTCATTAAATTTACTACTCTCTTGAGTTAAAGAATCTTCAAATAGAGCTTTAAATTTATTAAATCTTGTATGGACTTGTCTTAAATTATCTACTACTCCATCATTTAAGAGTTTATCACTTTTGGATTTATTAGAGATTGCATGAGATATTGCTAAATTTGATTGATAGGCATCTCTATCAGCTTCAAGTAAAAAACTGATTCCTTTTAAATCTATATCTTGCATAGAGTCAACATCGTGGCTAATTGTATTTAAATTTATAGTAACTAAAAGCATAGTTAACGCAAATAGAAAAACAACTACAGAAAACGCTGAAAATATTTTTAACTTAACGCCCATTAATCGAAAAATATTCATAAACAACCATTTTTGCTTTAATGATTCTAGTAAGTTCGATATACTAGCATATATATCGAGTTTAATGAGAATAACTAAAGTTAATTGCTGTGCATATATGAAAACTTTTCTATTTTTAAGCACTATTTCTACTATATTAAATTTTTTTATATTAATTTGGAACTTGAGAGAAAAGCTATTATTTTAATATTTATCTTATTTTTTATCTTTTTTCCTGTTTTACTTGACAATTAATATTTTATGTTGTATAATTTCACCTACATTTAAGGCAGGGTAGCTCAGTTGGTTAGAGCGCTGGTCTCATAAGCCGGAGGTCGGGGATTCGAGTTCCCCCTCTGCTACCATTTCAAACTTCAATAAAATAAAATCAAAACCTTTTAAATATATAAAACCTAATAATAAGTTAAAACTTAAATTTAATAAACACTAAAATATTTGATAAACTTTTTTTTAATGAATAATAAAGATTTTAAACAAAAAAAGACTATTATATAACTTAAAAATTTTATAAAGGTTTTTTGATGTCTAAAATTGTTTTATATTTAAGTTCGATTATATCTCTTAGATTCTTAGGACTTTTCATTGTACTTCCAATCCTCTCAATTTATGCAATAGATTTAAAAAATTCAAATGAGTTCTTAGTCGGTTTAGCCATAGGTGGATACGCTCTAACGCAGATGATATTTCAAGTCCCTTTTGGTATTTTGAGCGATAAAATAGGTCGAAAAACAAGTATAGTCTTTGGACTTGCTCTCTTTTTGATAGGTTCGATTATCTGTGCTGTAAGTGATGATATATATATCTTCCTATTTGGTAGGTTTTTACAAGGTTCAGGAGCGATAGGAGCTGTTGTAAGTGCTATGATAAGTGATTTTACAACAGAGGAGCAAAGAAGTAAGGCTATGGCTATGATGGGTGGCTCGATTGCTCTCTCTTTTGCCTTAGCTATGCTTTTAGGCCCACTTATTGGTGGATATTTTGGAGTAGATAAACTATTTTTCATAACAGCATTTTTAGTTTTTGTAGCTATTTTGATTTTAGTTTTAAAAATTCCAGAGCCTCCAAAAGTTCAACATACTCAAGAATCTGTAAAAATCACAACTCTTTTACAAGATAAAAATTTAGCGATTATGAATGTTACAAACTTTTTACAAAAAGGTTTGATGACACTTACATTTTTAATAGTGCCTATTATGTTTATAAACGAATTTGGCTGGGAGAAAACAGAGCTTATTAAAGTCTATCTACCAGCACTTATATTAGGTGTAATTGCGATGGCTCCCTCTGCGATTTTAGCTGAGAAAAAGGGCAAGTTTAAAGATATTCTGATTTTAGGAATCGCTCTCTTTGCAACGGCTTATTTTATAATAGGTTTTAATAACAATGAGTATGTTTTTGTAGTTGGGGTGGCTGTCTTTTTTATCGCATTTAATATTCACGAGCCGATTATGCAATCACTCACATCAAAACTTGCTAAAGCTTCTCAAAAAGGTACAGCTCTAGGAATCTTTAATAGTTTTGGTTATTTAGGAACATTTTTAGGTGGAGTTTTTGGGAGTTATTTTATCAAAAATCAAGATTTACAATCACTCTCTACTCTAATAATATTAATCTCTAGCTTATGGGTAATGCTTATTGTAAAGATGGAAAATCCAGCAAACAGAAAAAATTTATATATAGATTTAGCTCTATTAAATGAAGCAAATATCTCAAATCTGAATAATTTAGAGGGAGTTATAGAATCGTTTAAAAATGAGAAGACTCTAACAGTTAAATACAATATCAAATCGATAGATGAAGATAGAATAAAAGAAGTTTTACAAATAAAAGGATAGAAGTGAAAAAGTTTGCAACTACATTTGGCTCATCTACAATAAAATCAGATGAAAAGGAGTATAAAGAGGGCTATTTGATAGGCTCTGAATTAGCTAAAAAGGGCTATATCCTCCAATGCGGAGGTTACCAAGGGTTGATGGAGGCTGTCGCAAAAGGGGCTAAAGAGGCTGATGGTGAGTGTATAGGTCACTGTATAGAGTTTTTTGAAAAGAGCAGACCAAAGAATCCCTATTTAACTCAAAAGATAATCCACAGAGATATTTTAGATAGATTAAGAGCTTTAATAGATAATAGCTCTATCTTTATCGTTCAAGATGGAAGCCTCGGGACACTAAACGAGCTTATTATGGTCTGGACACTAGCTTACATCAAAGTAAAAGAGAGTATTAGAATCTGTATTGTCGGTAAAGATAACTGGCAAGAGGTTAAAAAGTTAAAAATAGATAAAGAGCTATTTGAGTATTTAGAGTTTTTTGATGATGCTAAGAGCTTTTTAGAGAGTGTGGAGTAGTTAGGAGCTTTAGAGATGAGTGAGTATTTTATAGAAAAAATCTTTGTAAAAAATGTAAGAGATATTATAAAAGATTTTGAGATTCCATTAAGTGAAAACGAGAGAAATCACTTAATTATCACTGGTAAAAATGGAAGTGGAAAGACAAGTCTATTAAGTGAGATAGATATACTATTTTGTAAACTTATAAGAGATGAATATAAAAAGGTACAAGAATTAAGAAAAAATATCAATAACCATAAGCAAGTATTAAAAATAGAAAAGAACAAAGATGCAATAGAATTGTTTGAAAATGATATTAAAGAGTTTAATAAAAAAATTAAAGATTTTTCAAAAGTTGATTTAATCTTTTCAAGTGAAAAAATATACCAAAATATTACAGCTGGTAAATTTATTCTAGCTTTTTTCAAAGCTAAAAGAGAAAATAGACCAGATAAGGTTGGGAGTACAACTAAGCAAAGGTTTGAAGAGAAATACTCGACAAATGAAGAGTTAAATAGAACATTTTTACAATATTTAGTAAATCTAAAAACGGCACAAGCATTTGCACAGATTGAGCAAAATATGCAAGAAGTAGAAAAAATTGCAAAATGGTTTGAGAGATTTGAAAATGCTTTAAAAGAGATATTTGATAAAAAAGATTTAAAGATAGTTTTTAATCATAAAGAGTTTGATTTTAAAATAGAGTATGATAATAAGAGTTTTGGATTAAATGAGTTATCAGATGGATACTCGTCATTTTTGGCAATTGTTACAGAGCTTATTTTGAGAATGGAGGCTAAAGGGGTAGAGGCTTATGATATGCAAGGAGTTGTCTTAATTGATGAGATAGAGACACATCTACATGTGGAGCTTCAAAAAAAGGTTTTACCATTTTTGATTAGCTTTTTTCCAAAAATACAGTTTATTGTAACAACTCATAGCCCTTTTGTACTTCAATCTGTCAAAAATGCTGTTATTTGTGATTTGGAGAGAAGAGAGGTCACAGATAGTGATAGGTTTGTAAATGCCTCTTACTCTCAAATAGTTAAAAATTACTTTGAAGTTGATAGTGAGTTTTCAAGAGTTTTATTAGATGATATAAAAAAGTATGAAGATTTAATTGCACTTTTTGAAAATGATGAGTTAGATGAATCTAAAGAGCAAGAGCTTTATGATTTGGATTTGAAGCTTGATAAAATATCTCCAATGCTATCTGATGAGATTTATTTGAGGTTTAAAGAGGCTCAAGAGAAGATAGTAGATGGTTAAGATAGATAGAAAAGAAAACCCAACTTTTACGCACTACTCAGATGAGAATGTAAAAGATGCTCTAAAATTAGATTTTTTCAAAAGGTGTTATCTCTGTGAAGAGGTTACAAGGCACTATGAGGTAGAGCATTTTTATCCTCAAAAATATTATGAGTATTTAAAACATAAGTATAAAAATCTCTTTTATGTATGCCAAAAGTGTAATAAGATAAAACCAAAAAATATAAATATAGATTCAAATAGTGAGATTATTAACTGTTGTGAAATTGAGCCAAATGAGTATATAAAATTAAAGCTCAATACAAAAGAGTGTAGAGTTGAGGTAGAGCAGATTCAAAGTGAATCTAATGGCAGTAATAGAGTTAGAGAGACTATAAAGCTTTTAAATAGAATCTACAATGGAGAAAACTCTAAAAGTAACTCTTGTGAAGATTTGAAAGATGATATAAAAGAGCAGATAGAGGATTTTAGAAAAAAACTTGATAAATATCAAAAGAGTAAATTAAAAAGAGTTGCTTTAAAAGAGGTTGTTAAAGAGATTGCGATAGATTCCTCTTATGTGAGTTTTAAAAAGTGGATTATAAAAGATAATAAAGAGTTAAGAGAGAAGTTTCAGGACTATTTATAGAGAGTTGGAAAAATAGTAAGGATTTACTAACTATTTAATTCCCATCTCTACTAAATCGTGCAGGTGTAAAATACCTTTTATGTTATTTTTCTCATCTGTAACAACTAAAAGTTGAATCTTATGATTCTCTATTATAGATATTGCATCACTTGCCAACATATATCTATTTGATATAGTTTTTGGATTTTTTGTTGCAAAATCTATCGCTTTTGATTCAAGTGAGAAGTTCTCTTTTAGCATTGCTCGTCTCAAATCTCCATCGCTTAAAATCGCTAAGAGTTTCTGCTCTTTGTCTAATAGTAAGACATTTCCTAGCATTCCCTCTGATATTTTTACGATAGCCTCTTTGATTGAGGCATTTTCATCGACAGTAGGGAACTCTCTTCTCATTACATCGCTAACTTTTATAAATAGTTTTCTACCAAGTGAGCCACCTGGGTGAAAAGAGGCAAAATCCTCTTTATTAAAGTTTCGTTTTCTCATAAGACAAACTGCCAAGGCATCACCTAGGGCTAAGGTTAGAGTAGTTGAGCTAGTTGGTGCTACATTTAGCGGACAAGCTTCGCTTCTGATTTTAATACTCATAAATACATCAGAGTATTTAGCAAGACTAGATTCAGATTCACTTGACATTCCTATTAGAGGAATCTCAAATCTCTTTAAGTGAGGAAGAATCTTTATAAGCTCTTCACTCTCTCCAGAGTAGCTAATAGCTAAAACACTATCACCCTTGCTTATCATTCCTAAATCGCCATGCATAGCCTCTGTTGGGTGTAGAAAAAAGCTACTAGTTCCAGTTGATGCAAAAGTAGCAGCTATCTTTGCACCAATTAAGCCAGATTTTCCAACACCTGTGATAATTAGCTTACCTTTTGTATTGAATATAAGCTCAATAGCTTTCTCTATCTCATCACCTAGTGTAAAAGATGCTCTATCAAGTTCACTAGCTTCGGTTAATAGAACCTCTTTTGCAATATCTATGTAATTCATGAGATTTCCTTACATTACAAAAATTGTTGGGACAATTGTTGGATATTTTTTCATTTTTCTAAAGATATGTTTTCTCACAACACTTCTTAATTCATTTTCAAAAACTTTGATATTGTTAAAACTCTCTGGTCTTACATTTGTAACAAAATTTACTAAAATATCTTCCATATCTCTTGAGAATGCTTTATTATATCTATCAGCTACCAATCCATAACTTATAACTTTTGGTCTATTTATAACTTTTCTATCAGATTGTGATACTTGAGCTATTATAGTTACGATTCCCTCTGTTGCTAACTTTTGCCTATCGATTACAACATCTTGCTCGATATGCTGATTTATCTGATTATCAATGAAAACTTTACCAGTTTTTACATTTTTAACTCTCTTGATATATCTAGGAGTAACTTCCATAATATCACCATCATTCATTAAGTATACATTTCTCTCTGGAACACCACACTTAACAGCAGTCTCTTTATGTTTTGCAATATGGTTATACTCACCATGAACAGGAAAGAAAAATTTAGGTTTAACCAATCTTAGCATCAGTTTTTGCTCCTCTTGAGCAGCGTGACCACTTACATGAATCTCGCTAAAGTCTTGATATGCAACTTTAGCCCCAGCTCTTAGAAGGTGATTTATAACAGTTGATACCGATTTTTCATTTCCAGGAATCGCTTTAGCTGATATGATAACTGTATCAGTTGGCTTTATTTTGATATGTCTATGCTCATTTGTTGACATTTTATAAAGAGCACTCATCGCTTCGCCTTGGCTTCCTGTTGTGATAATTAAAACTTCATTTTCATTCTGTTTATGAACTTCGTGAGCATCGATAAATACACTTCTTGGAAGATTTATATAACCTAAATCCATAGCGATATTTAGATTCTTCTCCATTGACCTACCAATTACACAAATTTTTCTACCATATTTTAAACCGTGGTCAATCGCTTGATAGACTCTGTGAATATTTGAGCTAAATGTACTCATAAGGACTCTACCCTTAGCTCTTGCAAAAATCTCATCAAAAGTTGGCCCAACTGAGCTCTCACTCTTTGTAAAGCCTTGGTTGTGTGAGTTTGTACTATCGCTTAAAAGTAGTAATACACCCTTTTCACCATAGTGAGCTAATCTATGAATATCAGTAGGATAACCATCAATTGGTGTGTGGTCTATCTTAAAATCTCCTGAATGAATAATCGTACCAGCCTCTGTTGTAATCGCAAGTGCTGAAGCATCAATAATCGAGTGAGTAATATGCATCCACTCAACTTCAAACTCATTACTGATTCTAATAGGGCGTCTTTTTTCTACTGCTCTGAAAAAGTTTCTATAGTGCTTCATTCCTTGCTCATCTAGCTTGTTTCCAATCATTCCAAGAGCTAGACTTGTCGCATAGATTGGGAATTGCATCTCTTTAAATAGATAAGCGATTGCACCGATATGATCCTCATGTGCATGAGTAATAATCAATCCTGCAATTTTATCTCTTATCTCTCTTACATAGTTAAAATCTGGAATCAAAATATCAACACCGTGCATATCATCAGTTGGAAAACTCATTCCACAATCAACCATAATTGCAGATTTTTCTGTCTCAAAAATTGTTATATTACCACCAATTTCGCCCAAACCTCCAAGAGGAATTACTCTAATTTTTGCTTGTGTGTGAAGATTTAATTTATAGTGAGGGTTTAATCTATCCTTTTGAATTTTATCATTTATCTCCATGGCTTTTCTAATATCTCTGTGCCACCCTAATGGAGAAGTTTTTGGAGGAAAAAATCTCTTTTTTCTAGTGTCTTTACTCTGCTCTTTTAAACCCTTATTTTGATTTGAATTCTCCATCTATACCACCTCTTTCTAGATTTTTATATAGTAGGTGATAGTTAAGTGTAGATAACTCATGAGCCCTTAGATTTGAATCTATGGTTAACTCTAAAAATATACTCTCTAACAGTAATTTATCATATTTACTTGATAAGTTTTTAAATAATTTTTTTCTAGGTTGAGAAAATGCCGTTTTTAAAAATTCCGAAAATTTCTCATCATACGATAAATCCTTTGATTTATCTATCTGTAATACGCTAGATGTAACTTTTGGAGGAGGATTAAAAGATTGCGGTAAAACATCAAAAAGCAATTTAGATGAGCCTGTACTTTGTGCTAAGACTCCAAGTGCTGAAAACTCTTTTTTACCATGTTGGCTTGAGAATTTCAAAGCAACCTCTTTTTGAATCATAACTGTAAGACTTTTGCAATTTTTATCTTTTAATGCTTTTAAAATAATTTTAGTAGCTATGTAATATGGTAAATTAGCCACTAAATCATAACTGGTATCAATTAAATTATCACTCCAATTCTCTAGTACATCTCTCTCTATTAAAGTTAATTTTTTATTCTCTATCTCTTCGCTAAAAGTATTTTTTAAAATTTTACATAAATCAAAATCGACCTCAAAAGCTGTCATATTCTTAACTTCTAAAAGTCTTTTTGTTAAATCACCCAAACCAGGCCCAATCTCCACTAAAGCATTATTACTATTGGGAATCGCTTGGATGATTTGTCTAAGTACCAAATCATCATTTAAAAAATTTTGACCAAACTTTTTTTTAGCTTTGATATTGTACATATTTTCACCTTATAACAAATTATTGATAATCTAAAAATAGTGTAATTTTTATGATTTTATCAAAAGTGTAACTAAAAATTATTAATATAATATTGAATTAAAAATTAAAATAGTATATTAAAAGCTTCAGAGTATTCAAAAGAGTTAAAAAATCTTCATTTATTCGTTTTTTTATAAAGCAAACCTTTAAGAGAAAAAAATTAAACTTTATTTAAAATAATATAAAAATATATTTATTAATGTTCATGTAATTTTAATTATTATATGATGTTTATTATCGTTAGGGCGAAGCAAAGTTGAGCAGATTTTAGGAATTTCTTAAATTCGGTGGTGCAACTCCATCATTCGCGAATAAAATTATATCCTTTGGAGAACTTAGTAATGAAAAGTATTTATGTTGGAAATCTATCTTATGATGCATCTGAGCAAGAGATAAACGAGTTATTTGAGCAATATGGTGAAGTAAATAGTGTTAGATTAATTAAAGATAGAGAGACTGGTAGAGCTAGAGGTTTTGGATTTGTTGAGATGGGTGCTGATGCTGCTGATAAAGCTATCGAAGCATTAGAGGGTCAAATGTTTTTAGGAAGAAACTTAAAAGTAAACGAAGCAAAACCTAGAGAACCAAGAGAGAGAAGAAGTTACTAAGTGTTTTTTACCTTTTTTTCAAAAAATCAAGCTTTCTTTGCTTGATTTCAATAGAGGGAGAACTATCCTTGCTAAAATATGACTACATTTTTTATATCAAAATATATTTCTATAGATTATTTGAAAATTGTCATGGACAAAAAAGCTATGTATTAAATTAAGGCGAAGCAAAGTTAGCGAATTTATAGGAATCTATTAAATTCAGTGGTGCAACTCCATCATTCGCGAATAAAATTATATCCTTTGGAGAACTTAGTAATGAAAAGTATTTATGTTGGAAATTTATCTTATGATGCATCTGAGCAAGAGATAAGTGATCTGTTTGAG
>Ga0193959_1000023_pt1 | contig 75639 bp, 63 predicted proteins | sample FB_2_MG_FD_140333 | JGI IMG/M metagenome (GOLD analysis project Ga0193959, IMG submission 140333) | Microbial mat bacterial communities from the Broadkill River, Lewes, Delaware, United States - FB_2_MG | ecosystem: Environmental > Aquatic > Freshwater > River > Microbial mats | place: USA... | reverse complement strand
ATTGTTGAACCATTTATTTCTCAACAATGGTTCTTATCTGAGAAAATTGCAAAATCTTCAATTGATAAAACAAAAGCTCATAATAACTTCCACCCACAACACTGGATTAATTCATATACAGCATGGATGGATGAATTAAGACCATGGTGTATTTCTAGACAATTATGGTGGGGACATAGAATTCCTGTATTTACTTGTGATTCTTGTAATCATCAATGGGCTGATACTTCAGATGAACCAGAAGCTTGTCCTAAATGTGGTGAGAAACATTATACTCAAGATCCAGATGTACTTGATACTTGGTTCTCTTCAGCCTTATGGGCAATGTCGCCATTAGGTTGGGGGAATAACGGTGAATTAGAAGAATTATATAATGAAATGCAAGATATGAAAGACTTCTATCCAAACTCATTATTAATTACTGGATTTGATATTATGTTCTTCTGGGTAGCTAGAATGATGATGATGGGTGATCATTTCCAAGGTGAATTACCATTTAAAGATATTTATATGCATGCACTAGTACGTGATGAAACAGGTGCTAAAATGTCTAAATCAAAAGGAAATGTAATTGATCCATTAGATATGGTTGAAGAACATTCTGCTGATATTATTAGATTTACACTTGCATATTTAGCTGTTCAAGGTAGAGATATTAAACTAGGTGCTAAAAACTTAGAGCAATTTAGAAACTTTACAAACAAGTTATATAATGCATCTAACTTCTTAACATTAAATGTTGATACATTCCCTGATTTAAAAGATGTGGAGATTAAAACTCCTCTTGGAAAGTATATGCAATCAAGACTTTCACATGCAGTTGATGATGTAAGAGCTACTTTAGAAGCATTTAAATTCAATGAAGCAGCATCTGTATTATACAAATTTGTATGGACAGAATTTTGTGATTGGGGTATTGAGTACTCTAAAGGTTCAAAAGATTCAATTATTGAATTGGGAGCTATTTTTAAAGAAACATTAAAAATGGTTTCACCATTTATGCCATTTATTTCAGATTATTTATATCACAAATTATCTGGTACTTCTTTAGAAGAGGGTGATAAATCACTTATGGTTTCTAACTTCCCTAAAGAAATTGCAAAAGATGAAGAAACTGAAGCTATGTTTGCTATTATCGAAGAAGCAATTACAGCTCTTAGACGTGCTAAAGTTGTTATTGATATGGGTAACTCAAAAATTGCTAAAGCTTACATTAAATTAGATAAAGCAATTGATACAGATATTGCTAAGCCATTTATTGAAAAACTTGGAAAAGTTACTGAAATTGAATTTGTTGATGCAAAAGTTGAAAACTCAATTACAGATGTATCAAACAATCTTGAAGTTTATTTACCAACTTCTGAAATTGATATGAGTCCAATTATTGATAAATTAACTAAGCAACAAGCCAAAACTCAAAAAGAGTTTGATAAACTAAATGGAATGTTATCAAATGAAAGATTTGTAGCTAATGCTCCTGAAGCAGTTATTGCTGAAAATAGAAAAGCATTAGAAGATGCAAAAAACAAATTAGAAAAAATTGAAAATGAATTAAAGGCTATTTCTTAATAGCTTTTAACTAGAAAAGGGTATAAATGAAAACTTTTAAAATTGTCTTTTTAATGGTTTTTATTTTGCTCTTTCAAGCTTGCTCCATAAATCAAGATACTATAAAAAGTATCGCACAATCTAACTCTGCATCTGAAATAGCTCAATATAAAAATGAAGTTTTAAAGTATTTGATTTCTTATAAAAAGAAGTTAGATATTAGAAATCCAAACTCTTATAATAAAGCTTTATCTAAAAATATTAATTTACAAATATCTCAAAATCAAAATTATATTTCAGTAATACAAAATCATAAAAAGTTAGAAAATTACAATGAGTATTTACATTATGCTTTTTCAAAAGAAGATATTAAAAATAGAAATGACTTTTTGATTATTGGTTTGTATAAAATGATTTATAGTGTATATCGACTAGAAAAATCACATCAATTTGTAGCTATGCAATACAATAAAGCCTCAATGTTAAAACTTTATGAGTATATGCAAGTAATTAGATGGAAGATAAGAACGGCTAAAGATTTAAAAGGTAATTATCTTTTTTTAACATGGCAAAATAACTGGCAGTTAGAGCTTATGAAAAAAGACAGAAGTGATTTAAATATCATCAAAGATCTAAAATATATTAAGAGTAATAAAGAGACACTTTTCTCACCTTCAAATTTTTCATTTGAAGTATTATTATCTAAAATGATAGTAAATATTGAGTATTCACTAAAAAAAATAAATGTGGAACCATATGAAATGAGTTTATCTGCAATTAAAAGTTTTGTATTTATAATTTAGATATATATGTAAATAGAAGTAATTTTGTTATAAAATAGATTTAAAGCAACTTTACAAAGAAAAATGATGACTTTAAGAAAAGATAATTATAAATTTATTGTAGTATTTGTATTTTTTATATTGGCTGTATTTTTTATATCTTACATTTATATATTTTCAAAAGAGAAAATATTATTAGATGAAAAGTATAACTTACTTACTAAAAATATCAAAAAAAGTACGCAAACACTTATTTATAATAAAAAAAATGCAACTATGGCTTTAACAATTGCCCTTTCAAAAGATTATATGATTATAAATGCTTTTGAAAAAAATGACTTTACTAAACTGGATTTCCCTAAATTATCTCAAGAATTAAAATCAAATACAAACTATCAAAACGTATGGATTCATATAATTGATAAAAATGGTATTAGTAAATATAAATCTTGGACAGATAAAAAGGATGAAAATTTATTAAGTAAAAGAAGTAATCTTTCAAATATTTTAAAATATAAAAGAGCATCTAAAACTATTGTTGCAGGAACATATGGCTTTTGTTTTAAATCTACTGTTCCAATTTTTAAAGATGGTGAATTTTTAGGTTTAATAGAAACAATTACAAAGTTTAATTCAATTGCTAGATCTTTAAAAAATATAAATACAATCGGGATAGTTTTAGCAAATAAAGATGCAAAAGAGATTATTACAAAACCTTTTACTAATATTTTTATAGATGAGTATTATGTTGCTACAAAAAATACTTCTCCTAAATTACTAAAAAAGATTTCAAAAGAGGGTGTTAATTCTTTTTTACAAGTTAAAAACTATAGATTAGATGATAAATATTTAATATCAAGTATGGATTTAGAAGGAAATAAAGGACATGTGATTTTTCTAAAAAACTTAGAAGATATTGATGTCTCTTCTATTTATGAGTTTAAAAAACAAGCCTTTATTTTACTTTTTATTGTTTTATTTTTACTTATATTTATAATCATTACATATTCATATCAAGCACATACAAAAAATATAAAAAGAATGAATAAAAGATTAAATAAAAGTATTGAAAAACTAAAGTTTCAGAAAAACAAAACTCAACAACTTTTGGATTCTCAATCAAATATTATTATCATAACAGATGGGGAAGAAATAGTTAATGCTAATCAACAGTTGCTAAACTTCTTTACAGATTGTGAAACATTAGATATTTTTAAAGAAAAGTATATTTGTATTTGTACTGCGTTTATTGATTATAATGAAAAAGAAAACTATTTAATTGAAAAAGATTATGATGGGAATAATTGGGCTGAGCATATTATGGCAAATCCTAATCAGCCTTTTAAAGCAGCTATTTATGATATGAATAAAAAACTACATCATTATGCTTTAAATGTATCTCAACATGATGAGGAATCTTTAATAATAGTAACACTAACTGATATTAGTTATGATATGAAAATACAAGAAGATTTAAAACATTTTAATGCAAATTTAGAAAACCTAGTAGATGAAAAAACAAATGAATTAAAAGTTTTAAATGAAAATTTAGAGCAAAAAATAAAAGATGAAATAAAAATAAGTAAAGATAAAGATAGAGTTATCTTTCAACAAAATAAAATGGCTTCTATAGCTCAAATGCTACATAATATTGCACATCAATGGAGACAGCCTTTAAGTGTGATTTCAAGTGCTTCTAGTGGTATGTTAATTCAAAAAGAATTAGGTGTTTTAGATGATGAACTTTTTGAAGAAAACTGTAAAATCATAGTAGATAAATCAAAATACTTATCAAATACTATAGAAGGGTTTAGAACATTTTTTTCAAGTGATAAAGAGCAAAAATTCTTAAAAGTAAAAACAGTAATTCATGATATTTGTGATTATATTGATATTTTATTAAAAGATGAAAATATTAATTTAATACTTGAGTTGGATAATGATTTAGATATAAAATGTTATGAAAATGAATTTAAACAAGCAATATTAAATATCTTAGAAAATTCAATCAAAGCATTTAAAGATAATAAAAAGAAAGACGATAGAGTCATCATAATTAAATTAGTTGATTCAAAACTTACTATTGTTGATTCTGCCAATGGTATTGATGAAAAAATACTTGATAAAATATTTGAGCCATATTTTACTACTAAGCATCAAGCTCAAGGAGTAGGAATGGGATTATATATGGTTCAAGAACTGCTTTCAAATCATATGAACTTTAAAGTAAAAGTTAAAAATACTTCTTTTGAATATAAAAATAAAAAGCAAAAAGGTTTATGTGTTAGTATCGATTTAAAGTAAAGCTATTAAGCCTTACTTTTTCTAAGTTTGTGAGTAATAGTATAAAATACTGGCATATAAATTAAGTTTAACACTGTTCCCCATGCTAGTCCAAATCCAAGTGCAATACCAATAGGTTGGAAGATTACAGCTTCTCCTGTAGGGAAAAGAATAAGTGAACTCATACCAATAAGAGTAGTTACAGATGTGATTATAATAGGTCTAAATCTTTTTGTAGCTCGCTCAAATATTTCATCTAATGTTTTTGCTTTTTTAAGATAAGTCATCATAATAATTCCATCATTAATAACAACTCCTGCAAGTCCAAGTGCTCCAATCATTGAAGGCATTGATAAGTTAAGACCCATTACTTGATGTCCTAATAAAACACCTAAAATTGAAAATGGAATAATACTCATAACGATAAACGTTTCTTTAAATGAGTTAAATAAATATAACATAGAAAGCATGATTAAAACTAAAGCTAATCCAGTTGCTAACATCATATCTCTTTTAAGTTCAGCATTTTTTTGAGCTTCCCCTTTAAATACTAATCTAACTCCTGTTTCTTCAATCTTTTTAAATGAAGTTTGAAGTTTTTCTAAAACCTCACTTGAAGTTATAATACTTGGGTCAACATTTGCATATACATAGAAATTTTTCTCTCCATTGTCTTTTACTTGTTGTTCAAAAGCTTTTAGAACCTTGAATTCTGCAACTTGGTATAATGCTACAAAAGAACCATCTTTTAAAGGTATTGGTGTATTTTTAAAGCCTTCATAATCATCTTTTTGCGCAGATTGTATTTTAATATCTAACATCTCTTTATCATCAAAACTTACTGCTTTCTTTTTAAGTAAGTAAAGATTTGAAAGGTAAGAACCTACAGATGATTCTGTGATTCCTAATTGTTCACCATACGAATTAATTTTTATTTTTATCTCTTCAACACCAAATTTAAGAGAATTAGATCTTGATTTAATCCCTTTCATATTTTTTAACTCTTCATCAATCATAGTTATTGCAGATATGATTTTTTGATTATCATGGGATACAAATCCAATTTTAATATCAGATTTAACTGGACCTACTTTTCTCTCCATAATATCTATTTCTTCCAAAGCATATTTTTGTTTATAGTTTTGCTCTTTTAAAAACTTCTTTAACTTTTTTGCTATTTCTATAGATTTTTCTGTTCTGGTTCTACCTTCTTTATCATAGTAAAAACTAAGATTTGGAGTGATGTATTTATCTAAAATATTTTGTGCTTTTAGTTTCTGGAATTCAACAGTCATATACATAACATATGGAAAGTTTTCAGTTGAATTTCCTAAGCTTTTTCTATATCCTGCAACAGAATCAATACTTCTAATAAAAAACTCATCTTCTTTTTTCATAAGATCAGCTTCGATTTCTTGAACTATTTTAAAAGACTCTTCTAAAGTTGTATTTTTATCTGCTTTAATAGTTATTTTTAAATTACTCGCATCAAATTTAGGAAATAGCTGAAACTTAGAATTACTAGCTGATAGCCAAATTAGTGCGGGAACACCTATTATAAATATTACTAAAAATGTTTTTTTCCAATTCATAAAAAAGTGAATAATTACATTGTAAAAACTATTTGCTTTTTCCCATGATGTTACTTTTGATTCATTTTTTAACATATGTGCTGCATGGATTGGTAAGAAAATAAAAGACTCAATTAATGAAGCTAATACTAATGCACTTAAAGCAATAGGAATTAACTTCATAATCTCACCCATAGTTCCACTAATCATTAAAACTGGTAGGAAAGAGAATAGTGTAGTAAGTGATGCAATAGTCACAGGTTTTACCATCTCTTTTGCACCAAGAATTGCAGCTTCTTTTGGAGGATAACCTTCTTCTATATGTTGTTGAATATTTTCACTTACAACAATGGCATCATCAACTACAATACCAATTGCAATTAAAACCCCAACAAGGGAGATTATGTTGATTGTATAGCCTGTAAAGTACATGTAAATAGCTGCAATTACAAAAGATGTAGGAATACCAACTGCTATGATAAATGACATTCTAGCATTGATTAAAAGCATTACTAAAATAGTAATTAAGATAATCCCTAACATGATGTTAGAAACAACAATATTTAATCTATCAACAATTCTCTCACTGTTATCATCTGCAATTGTTGTAGTAATATCAGGAGTAGTTTTATTTACTTCTTTTAAAAGTTTTTTAATCTGTGTAGAAATTGTAATAGCATCGGATGTATCTGATTGTATTACAGATAAAGATAAGGCACTTTTTCCATTAAATGAATACAAAGTGGAAGAGTCTTCATACTTCTTAGAAATAGTTGCAATATCTCTTACGTATAGACTTGTATTTCCAATTTTTATTAAAGTGTTTGCAAAGTCTTTATCTGTTTTAGCACCATTAAAAGTAGAAACATAGTAGTGTTTTTTAGGGTCTTCTATTTTACCTACAGGGAAAATATATGAAAGACTAGAAATTGCAGTAAAAATATCATTTTTATTTAAATTTAAAGCTTCTATTTTTCTATCATCTAATAAAACTTCATAGTACTTATCTGAATCCCCATAGATTGTTACATCATTAACACCTGTGATTCCAAGTATTTTACTTTTTAATGAGGCTGCAAAAGGTTTAAGTTCATCGTTTGAGTATTTATCAGAAGTAATAGTAACATCTACTAAGGCTTTTGTTCTCTCTAAAGCATTTACTGTAGGTTCGTCCATATCTGAAGGTAAGTTTGTTTTTACAAGTGCAACAATATCTTTGATTTTGTCAGCTTCGTTATATTTGTTATTACCTTTTTTTAACTCTAGAATTATTGAGAATTTCCCTGGGCTTATAACTGTAGTCATAGTATCAATACTATCAATATTTTTTAAATCATCTTCTATTTCAGTAACTGCCATTTTATCTAAAATATCAATTGAAGCTCCAGTATAAGAGCCTTTTACTGATATCATATCTAAATCAAAACTTGGAAATACTTCTTTGGGAGTTTTCATATATGACCATATACCTATGGCAAATACTAGTACGAAAAGTGTATAGTTTACTCGAGCGTTTTCAACAAAAAATCTTAGCAGTTTATCAAACATTATATCCCTTACATTTAAAGAGAAAATTATAATATATGATTATTAATACAATATTAACATTTATCAATAAATAATATAAAGCTAAGTAGATTTATTATCTACTTGCTCCATATAAGTTGTATTTTTTTACAATTTCTAGGTCTTCATCTTCTTTTACATTTTCAGCAAATACTTTGATATTAAGTAAAGTTGCAAGCTCATTAATAGATTCAACAAAACTTTGTTTAGAAGTATCATTGCAGATATTAGAAGTATAATCTCTCGCAAGTCTAATATAATCTAGATTTATATCTTTGATTTTATCTAGAGGAATAAACTTCGTTTCAAATCTTTTGATAATGATTTTTGCACCACATTTATGAATCTCATCTGCAAAGAATTTAAATTTATTTATATCTTTTGCTACTGCATATGCAGTTACTGAGAATACTAATTGAGAAGCAATAACTTTATGTTCAAGTACTTTTTTCTCTAACCATGCAATAAAAGCAGTATTATTTATAGACTCTAAAGATAAGTTAATTGAAATATCATGTTTAACACTATTTACAATAATATGATTAACTACTTTTTCAATAACTTTTTTATCAAAGTCAATAACTTTTTCATATCTCTCTGCAATTGATACAAAAGTACCAATAGGAATATCTAGTTTGTCTTTATCTTTAGCACTTGTAAAAGCTTCTTGCATAACTAAATCATTATTATCAGTTTCAAGTTTTTTTGCATCACCAATATATTTTACGTTAAATTTAGAGTTATCAATAATATCAAATATTAAATCTCTCCATGACTCCATATCTCTTGATAAGTCATTTGAATCTCTAATATGAGCTTCATTTGGTCCAATAAGTGTTGCTTTTTCATAAGCTTCATTTGCAGCTTGTAACATCTCTGGAATAGTTCCAATTTGATTAAAGGGAGTTGCTCCAATATGAACAATATCATCTTTATTAAATTCTTCTTCTAAGGCTTCAAAATTCTTTTGTAAATCTTTTGTAAAAGCTTGTGCGTCTTTATATGTGAAGTTTTTACCAATAAGTGCAAACTCTGAACCAAAGAATCTATAAGCTGTTGTTGATAAGCCTTCTTTTGTTTTTGTATCTTTTAAAATCTTTGCAAACTTTTTAATAAAATCATTTACTTCTTTGTTTGTATGTGATTTTGCAAAAGTACCTAAATTAAAAATTTTAATTACAAATACATATCCACTTGATTTATGAATAAACATACTTTTCATATCTGTTTCAAAACTTTGCTTTAAAGCTAGATTTGTTAAATCATCTTGAGATAGTTTTTTCGTGATATTTTCAAGATTTCTATTTAGTTTATTAATAATAGTTTCAATTTTTGTTGACATATCATTCATAGAAAGTGCAACATTTTTTATTTCAGTTGTCCATGGAAGTTTTTTAATAACTCCAAATTTTCCTTGTGCGATATTTGTTGCAAGTTTTTCAATCTTTTTAAGTGGTTTTAATAAGAATTGAACAAATACAAATAAAATACTCATAGATACTAAGAATGCAATCACAGCATAAATAATAGCACCTTTAGCTTGGTCGTATAGTTTTGCATAAGCATCACCTGGATTTGCACTTACATAAATCACAGCAGTAGTTTTCCATCCATCTGTAATCTCACTTGATTTTTCTTGAGTTTGAATTGAAATTAGGTTAATAAACCAATTTGGTACATAGTCAAATTTAATATTTCTTTGTACTTGGGCAATGATTTTATTTATATTAATATTTGCAAAAGTATTAACTTTAATTCCATTTTGATTAATTGCAGAAAATGTAAAAGTAATATTCCCTGAATCAATATATTTTTCACTTGGATTAAAATTATAAGTATCTTCTTTTACATCAATTTCACCATTATCTTTTATTTGCTCATTTTCAATAGCCATTAATTGATTTGAAATTTCTACATCTGAAGTTACTTTTTCAACAGTTCCATATTTACTATCTACTTTTAAGTTACCTATCTTCCAAACTGAATCGTCTAAATCACTAGATGCTCTTATTAAATCTGTTTCACTAACTGTATAAAAAGCATCTTCAAGTCTAATCTCTTTATAAAAACCTCTATTTGCAATGGCTCTTATTATTGTTTCTATTTCTAAATCTTTTTTATCAACTAATAATGGTCTTAGACTCATTCCTAAAGATGTTGCAGTGTCTTGTGCTTTTGTTGAAGATTCAATCTCTAGGTATTCTTTAGTATTATTAACACTAATAATAAAATTTCCAGCAAAAATCATAAAAAATATAAATGCAATGATTATATACAGCTGTTTTGATAAAGACATTTTGTTTCCTTTTTTAAATTCTACTCATTAAGTTTTTCCAAGCTTTTAAGTTGTTTTTCCCAACTCTAACTGAACCTTTGTTTTTCGCTTGCCATAAGCCACCTGCATTAAAACTATATACAGGTTTTAAATCTTTTCTTTTTGTTGCAAGTTTTAGTTTTTTGTTAATATTATCTAAAACAATTGGCGTTGCTCCTGGTTTGTGAAAATACGTAAGTACCATATGAGCTTGGTCGAATCTAGTATTTCTTCTTTTATAAATTACATAAGTAATTCTAAGTTTTTTATCAGGCACTCCAAGTTTTCTCAAAGAAAAATACTTGGCAATTGCATAGTCTTCACAATCTCCTGCTGCTGTACCCATGAATTCAAAAGGAGTAGCCCAATAATCCTTCTTTCTCCAATGTCTTGAATCTGTTTTATATTTGATTTTATTGAAAAAATCATTTACATTTTTTAGTTTATTTAAGATCTTTCCATTTTTAGATGAAGTCATCATCTTATCCCATAATTCAACTCTTTTCTTTGATTTATCACCATATTTAATAGTAAAAGATTTAAGTTTAGAAGTGGAAATATAGTATGTTTTTGCAGCTGAGGATGTTAGTACTAGAATAGAAGAGGCAATTATAAACGATAATAGTATCAGTTTTTTCAAATTGCCTCTCCTTGTTTTTTTGTTATATTAGATTTTATAACAAGGAAGATTAAACTATTCTATAAAAAAAATTATTTTAATAAATTCTTTATAGTGTCTTCATCAATTTTTTGTTCATCATATTTAATTGCAATGATTTTCTCAGTATTATTTACATACCACTCATCAATTGCATCATTATTTTCTATTTTATCACTGTTGTCTAATGAATACTCATCAATTGATAAGTAAGCCATTTTTTTCTTAGCAGGATTAGGCATAGTAAAAATTAATACAGCCCATAAAATACATACAATAGCAATAGTAATAACAATACTACTTAAAGATGCACTTTCAAAGAAGATACCACCTAATAAACCACCTAAGAAAGTTCCAAAATAACCACAAGAGTTAAAGATACCAAGAACTAATCCTCTTTGGTGAACTTTTGCAAATTTTGTAGCAAGTGATTGCATAATTGGTTCGTGCATATTAAATCCAATGAAGAATAAAACAACACCAATAACAAATACAGTAGCACCAGAACTTAATCCAATTACTAAATATGAAATAGCAAAAAGTAAAATACCAATAATTAGAATCTCTTTGAATTTACCTTTTTTCTCAGCTAAAATAGCAGCTGGAGCCATAGCAATAAATCCAAAAATCATAGCTGGTAAATATACTTGCCATAATTCATTTAACTTCCACTCATAGTTATTGATTAAAACCATTGGAATAATCATAAATGCAAAAGTCATTAAACCTTTTTGTAAAAAGTTTGTAATATTCATCTTGATTAGGTTTTTGTTTCCTAATACTGTAGATAAGTTAGCTTTTCCATTGTATGTATGTGTGATTTGTGGAGGATTTGGAACTTTTTTAATTAGTACAAAAATTGAAACTAAAGCTAAAACCATTGTAATATAAAATAAACTCTCAACTCCAAAAGCTGAACCTAAAGTTGGTCCTGCAATCATTGAAATTGCAAAAGAAACACCAATAAACATACCCATCATAGCCATTGCTTTTGGTCTTTGCTCTTCTCTTACTAAGTCACTAATCATTGCAGTAACTACTGCTCCAATAGCACCCGCACCTTGAAGTAATCTTCCTAACATTAATGTGTAAATATCATTTGATAGTGCACAGATTAATGAACCAATAGCAAATAAAAGAAGCCCTGTAATAATAGTGCCTTTTCTACCAAGCTTATCACTCATAACTCCAAAAGGAACTTGAAATATCATTTGAGTTAATGCATAACCACCAACAACAATACCTACTAAAGTAGTTGTTGCACCTTCAAGATTCATAGCGTATACAGAAATAACTGGTAAAACTAAAAAAAGACCTAAGAATCGTAAGGCAATAATTGAACTAAGTGGTAAAACCGATTTAATCATTTGTAATCCTAAACATAATATAATATCTTGCGATTATATAATTTTAATATTAATTATACGTTAAATCTATAAGCTTAAGAAAAGTGTGATAATCTCGTAAGAAAATATATAGCTATTTTAGTAAATATAAAAAAGGTATTTTATGAAAAAAACTATACTATTAATATTTTTATTGACAACATTTTTATTTAGTGATTCTCATAATAAAAAAGAAAAGCAAGACTTATCATATATGAATGATACAAAAGTTAGTGCATCCAATTATTTAGAAGATGAAGAATATTTTAGAGCTGCACAAAAATATGAAGAAGCTTTAAATCTTATGTATTCTTTTGAAGATGATAATAAAGAAGTAGAAGTAGGCTTAATAAGTGATATCTCTACATTATACTTTATGGCTGAAAGATATGATAAGGCATATTTATGGACAAAAAAACTATCTAATACCTATTTTGATATGTTTGATGTTTCTTATAGATTAGCATTATTTAAGTTTTCAGGAATGGGAACTAAAATAGATTATAAAAAAGCATATGAGAATTTAAAAAAGGTTACACATAGTAGTAATATAAAAGATGAGCATATTATAAAAAAATCATTTGTATTTATGGGTTTTATGATGCATGAAGGTTTAGGAACTAGAAAAAATAAAAAAAAGGGTTTAAATTTATATCACTCTAATCTAGAAAATATGCATGTACAAAAAATCTATAATTTAGACAGTATGAACTTTATGGCAGAAAAAGAATTAAGACGTATATTTAATGTAGAATAGAAGATTTAGAAGGATGTGTTATGTATAAACTTATTTATAGTTTTGTTTTTTTAATATTTTTTGTACAAAGTACTGGAGCTACTGAGGCTTGTAAGGGTTGTAAAAAAAATAACCCAAGTATTAAATTATCAGAATATGATAAAAAAACTATATGTATTAGATTTTTAGCTAGTTATCAGGGTGCTATTAATTATATTGAAAATAATTTTGATATTACTTTCCAAGAAGCCTATCCTTTAATAACTTGCAAAAGTAAAGTTGATCACTTTAGAGAATGGCAATTAGTTGGTCATGGATTAACAAATCCACCAAGTAATCAAACTTTTTTTGCCACGATGAAACTATTAAAAGATGTTAAAACAAATAACAAAAAACTTTTATACTATATATATAATCATAAGGATGAAAAGGGACGAGGAATTTATGATTATATAAATATTCTAAAAAAACAAAAACCTAATCAGAAGTCCTATTATAGAATGTTTGAAAGAGGATTCAAAAAGTTTGAGCCAAAAAATTAGACTAAGAAAAATTTAAATAGTAATGCAAAACTGAAACACATTACGCAGTTTTATTTAACTTATAATAATATTAATTAAATAATCTTCTTTTTATAAAAAGTGAAACCATCCAAATTATACCAAAAGCAAAAAGTATTAGAAAAAAACTATCGTATTGACTTTCAAAGGTCTTATTAATCTCTCCATCATATCTATGAAGAGTATATTTCATAAAACTTGATGGAATGATATAACAAATAATAGGGAATAAAATTAAAAATAAGTATTGATTTACTTTTTTATTCAATATTAGAAATAGTAGTGCATAGAAATGTAAACACAATCAATATACACAAATAAGAAAAATGTTTGTTCTTACAATTAATCTAGTTGGTTCATCATTAGAAAAGATTAGAATAAATACTAAAAACAATGGTATTAATAAAAGCCAACGAAAAGAATAAATAAAAGAAAATATTTTTAATAACATATTAAGTTTCTAATTTAATTTTTACAAACTTTTCAAAATGTCTTTTAAATCTATCAAATCTTCCGTCATCCCAATACTTTATACATCTATCAAATGAAGATATTAAATCTTTATATTGTTTATTTTTATTTTTATTTGATAAAAATAGTATTTCTAGGTCTAGATTAGAATTTTTGATTATATTTTCCACTTTTATTTTATTAATTTCTTCAATATCTAGTTTTGATATAGTATTTAGTATTTCTAATATCATTTGTCTAGTCTTTTTTTGAATACCTTTTTCTGATAATTCAACTTCATTTATATAATCATTTTTATCAAACATTATTTAAACCTTTCAATTACTTCACAAGGGTCTTCTTTATCACAATATTTATCATATGAGATTTCAAGATAATCTTTTTTTTCAAGATAATCTAAATAGTATGCGCCAGTATAAGTTTTTATAGGATTTATTTCATCAATTTTTGGATCAAAGATATATAAAACTTTTGAATGAGCTCCTTTTAATGCACTTAAAAATATTAACTCATTTGGGTAGAAGTCAAATTTTTTTATAAAAACTCCAGTATTGTTACAACCGTCTTCTTCTCCTTCACAAAAAAGTAGATGTTCATTTATTTTATAGTTATACTTTTGTATTTTTGTTTTTATTATTAGCTCATCAATATCAATTAAATCTTTTGATTTTAATTCAAGAGAATAGTTACTATTTATATTTAGATATATTTTATTTAATTTTATTTCTTTTGCTGTAATATTACTGACAAAAATTATAATAAAAAAAGATAAAGTAATTTTATTTTTCAAGACAATTATCTTTTATAAACAATAAAATGACATTTTGATGAAACTGTAAGCAAGTTATTATATAACCAATTAATACTTTTTTCTCCTGAAAATTTATAATCTTTATCTTCTTTTTTTAAAGTGAAATGTACGGAGTTACTTTTTTTATTAAATCCTCCGTCTTTTTTACCATCCTTATAAAATATAGTTTTATAATTTATTGATTCATGATTAATAAAAAAATAAATATCTCTTTCTTTATCTTCATTAGTTCTTGTGCTTATAGCAAAATCTTTTATATAAGAATTCATATTGAATTTATGAACTCTTTTTAATAAAAAATTTGTTTCTACTTTTAAATCAAAAGATATTTTGCAATTCTCCTGTAAGTTAAATTTACCACTTCTATCAATTCCATTAAACATATCATTCATATAATCATTTATATTTTCTCTTGCATCATTAAATTTTTGTCTTTTTAGTTCTTTAATAGATTTCTTGGCTTTTATTAAATAAGAAAGAGATTTTTTATAGTATTTTCCAGTTTTTCCAGTTTTTTCAATATATTTCTCAAATTTCTTATAAGACTTTGCCTTTGAACCAGATTCAAAAAGAGCTTTTCCTTCAAAATATAATACACTTGAAGGAAGGTTCTTTTTTAGCTTTTTCATTTTTTCAAGGTTTTTTAATGCATTAGAATAATTCTTTTTTTTGAAACTATTAATAAATTCTTCTTTATGCATATCATATTTTATGTCATTAGATAATGCGTATAGTGATATAGTTGTTAATATTATAATTAATATTTTATTCATATCTTACTTCTTAATTTAATCTTCTATACAACGCACGGGATAACCAAAAAATTTAAACTTTGAGTTACGATATATTGAAGAATAATCTATTCTAAAAGTATCTCCCTTATAAGCAATCTTTCCCGCCCATGGAACAGAACTAGTAGAACTTGTCCAAACTTGTACATTAGGGTAATAATTTTTTTTATATATATAATAAGGTTTATCATATATATCTCTATATCCTGCCTCTGGAATTTTAAGAAAGCTAAAAAATAATTTAAAATTAGAATCATTAAGGCTAGGTCCTTTGTTTTTACTGTTAATATGATTAAACTCTTTTTTTATTTCTTCAAATGAGGGTACTTTATATCCTTTTGGACAAGGATTATTTTTTGAACTGCCATCTTTCCATAAGTTATTATCACCCTTTTTAAACCAATCAATTATTCCTAATTCATATGCTTCATTACTATTAGCAATAAATTTATTATGATTTGGTTGGGATGAAGAAGAAAACTTGCGTGTAAATGAGCTATTAATTTTTTGATGTCCATCTGTTGCTCTACCCCATTGATAAAGATGCCCAAAGCAATTTTTATCATAAAAAGTATGACAAAAACTTTTTGCACCAAGGTTTCTGTCTAACCATTTTTTATTAGTAATTGGTGATTTTATTACTCCATATGTAAAACCTAAATGTTCAATCTCTTCAATTAAATTCTCTCTATGGCTAATTGATTCATATATTATTTTATTATTTTTTAATGCTTTATCTTCAATTTTTCTTTTTTTAAACTCAATTTCTTTTTTTTCAGCAATTATTCGAAGTCGTACTTCCTCATTATGCTTAAGTCGTGCTTTTTCAAGTCGTGCTTTTTCTTTTATATATATAGGTTCAGCTTTTATCAAATAAGAAAGAGATTTTTTATAGTATTTCCCATTCTTTCCTGTTTTTTCGACATACTGTTCAAATTTACTATAAGACTTTGCCTTTGAGCCAGATTCAAAAAGAGCTTTTCCTTCAAAATATAATACACTTGAAGGAAGATTCTTTTTTAACTTCTTCATTTTTTCTAAACTATTTAATGCTTCACTATAGTTTTTACTCTTGAAGTTTTGAAGAAATTTTTCTTTATACATATCATATTTTATATCATCAGATAATCCATATAATGACATTGCTGTAATTATTATAATTAAAATTTGTTTTTTCATGCTATTCCTTAAAAACTAAGTTCTTTTTCAAGTTGATCTAAATCACTTTTTTCCTCTATTAGTTTATTTATATCTCTGTTATAAATTTTTTCAGTATATTTTTTACATTCAACTTTTGCTTTTTGCCATTTTTCTACTCTTTGTGAATAATTCTTTTTCCATTCAATTTTTTCTTTTTTACAACGTTCTATTCTTCCTTGTGTTGTTTCAAAATATTTAGAAATTAATTCATTTGATGGATTAGAAATATATTTTCCATCTATGGATTTGCAAACTATTTTATTGTAAGATTTTCCCTTACTTGTGGGTGTTGATAGAACAAGTTGAAAATATTTTTCACAAGAATATGGCCTTTTTGTACATTTAAAATCTTTTTCATTTTTTGATGGTTTTCTTTTTTCACATTTTTTAATTTTTTGTTTTTTCTGATTTTTTAATTTTCTTATTTGCTTAAGTATAGGGTCATTTTTTAATTCACCATCTAAATAATTACTTTTATTTAGATTTTCATTATCTTCATCATTTTCTTCAAGTAAATCAAAATCATCTTCTTTTGATTTAGAATCTTTTTCTAATTTTTGTATTACATTATTTTTATTTAAAACTTTATCGCTCTTTTTATCTTTAATTTTCTTCTTTTTTTCTTCTTTTTCGCAAGCTTTTTCATTAAACTTACACTCTTTTGAAATAGCTCTGTTTAACTCACTAATACCAGAAAAAGTTAGGGAACATATATTTGCTAGGTGAATGCTCTTCATATATTCTTTTTTAATTAAATGATTCAAAAATAATTTCTTAGCTGAATTTTCATCAAAATATCTTGTCTCATCTCTTTCTGTATTACAGTCAGGATAATATTCATCTATAAAAAGCTTATCCCAACTAGGACTTCCTGTGACACTAAATCCAGTTTGACCAGATTGTCCTATATAATCACCACTAAACCTGAATAAACCATTTCCAATAGCTTTCCAGCCAAGCCCAGATCTTTTATTAACCTCATAAGAGGCATTAAAAAAAGTTGGACTAATAATTCTAATTTTTTTATAAATCTTTTGAATTTCAGGAGACAGTTCTCTCAAAAAATAAGGACGACCATTTATCCTTATATTAGCTATTTCCCAATTAACTTTAAAAATTCTTGTAGGTTCTCCAAGTAGTGTTGATATTTTATAATCAACATTAATTTCTCCAATACAAATTTGATTTACATATACAGATTCATTCTTCTCATAATCTTTACATTTACTGAGTCCTTGAATAATTAAGAAACCTTCTTTCATATTTCCTTCAATGGATAATGATTTAGATATTAAACTGGAGATAAAAATAAATAATATTAATGTTGCTTTCATTTTAAACCTTTAAGTAGACTTCTATGTATATAAGCTTCATTATTGTCATTTGTTATAATTTGATACCAGTTTTTATTTTTAACTTTTCCGAGAACTAATATTTTATTATTCTTATTTAAACTATATAAGATTTTGTATTTTGTACTTGGTCCTGTTCGAATATTTGAATCATTTGTTGTGATTATCAATTCTTGATTTATGATATTCTCTAGTTCTATATCATCCTTATTGTGTAAATAATTGTTAATAAAATCTGCTCTTTTCTCTTCATAATTATTAATATATTCAAAAATCTCATTTTTTGAGTAAGGAGTGATTGTTTCTAAAATGCCAAGTCGATTGTCTACAGAAATATAGTTTATAGAAAATACAAATATAGTTATAAAACTAATATATAAAAAAGTTATAAAACCTACAAAAACATCATACTCAACATCTAAATAATTACTTACTCTTAATAAGTAATTTGAATATAATTTATCATGAATATGCTCAATTTTTTTTAAGTTCTTTTCATCAAAATGGTTATTGTTTTCTTTGTATATTTTATTTTTATTTCTTTCAAAGTTTTGAATATATCTTTTATGTTGCAAATCTTTATATTTATTAAAATTACCATATACATTAAATTTTAATAAATAAGGATTAATAAAAGACAATAATAGAGGAATTGGTGCCATACAGAATAAACAAATAGTACATGTCCATATAATATCATCAGATGAAAATTGTCCTTCATTAGTTAATGATATATAAATTGCGCATAAAAATGAAATAAAAAAAATAAATAAGTTTTTTTCACTTTATTCTCCTACATTTATTTCCCATTAAATATTATACATGATTATTTTTATAATTAAATAAGGAATATCTAATATACTTATATATTAAAAATATAATTTGTATCAAAGGAATATATTGAAAGTAGTTTTAGCATCGGGAAATAAAGGAAAAATCAAAGAGTTTCAAAAGTTAATGCAAAATGACGAGGTTATCGCTTTTAAAGAGATTTTAGGTGATATTGAAATAGTAGAAGATAAAGATAGTTTCAAAGGTAATGCAATAAAAAAAGCTCAAACAATTTATGATGAGTTAATAAATAAAAATTATAAAGATGTTATTGTTATTTCTGATGATTCTGGAATTACAGTACCAGCTTTAAATAATGAACCAGGAATTTATTCTGCTAGATATGCAGGTGAGAATGCTACAGATGAGCAAAACAATAATAAAATGATTGAAAATCTAAATGCAAAAAATTTAGAGCGAACACCAGCATATTATACTGCTTGTATTGCTATTATTTATAAAGGACATCCTTATACTGTTCATGGATGGATGCATGGAGATGTAACTAGTAATCCAATGGGTACAGAAGGTTTTGGTTATGACCCTTTATTTATTCCAAAAGGTTTTGATAAAACTTTAGGTGTATTGCCCCATGAAGTTAAAAAAGAGTTTTCTCATAGAAGTAAAGCTTTACAATTAGCTAAAAAAGTTTTAGATGTGATTATTGAATAAAGTTTTCATGTAAAGAAATATCATATTTCTTTGATTTTACAAAAATATCAATAATATAAGAATCTTCATTCTTTTTTATAAAAGCATTTATATTAAAGTTTGAATCTTCTATATTTAATTTATCTATACCTACTAAGTTTATACTTTTTATATATGACTTTAAAAACTCTTTATGATTTTTTGCTTGAATATACAAATATTTATTTTGTATATTTTTACTCTCAATTGATTTTGTTTCAAGTATTAAAACACCAACATATGAAAAAATAGTTAAAACTACTAATGTGATTAAAAGAGTAAAAGCTTTTTTATTCATAATTTAAAATTCCATATTTGTTCTATTTGATTGTTTGTATTTATAAATATACTTACTTCATCGTTTTGTATTTTTAACTCAAACTTTTCTACTTCTTCTAAAAGAGTACTATTTTTAAAATATAAAGTTTTGTTTTTATATTCTAGATTTTCTTTTAAATTTTGTGAGTTCTTTTGCAAAAAAGCTTTTGCGAAAAGTAAATCAACTTTTTTGATTTCTATTTCTTGACTTGTTTTATTATCAAGGAAAATTTCTTTTGCAAATCCTAGAGTATAAACAATTATTATAGATGAAATTATGATGCTTAGTATTATTTCTAAAAGAGTAAAACTACTTTTCATATTTTACAACTTTTATATTTTCATTTTTAAATTCATATACTTTTACTTGAATAAGCTCATTAGTATTATTTTTACTAATATTTATAGTCTTACTATAAGAAGGAAGGGTTTTATATTTATTTGTATCAAATAGATTTTCTATTTTATTTAAGTCATTAAAGTTTTGTGATGAGTTTTTATCATAATAAGTGAAATTTGCAAATCCACTTATTATAATAGCTAGTATAGTAATACTAACAATAGTTTCAAAGGTAGAAAAACTACTTTTTAGCAAGCTCTTGTGCTTTGTTATATGCTTCATTTATAGCTTCTATCATTGCACTTCTTACATGGTTTTCTTCAAGTTTTCCATAACCTGCTGCTGTAGTTCCGCCAGGACTCATAACTGAATCTTTTATGATTGCAGGATGTGAGTGTTTTAAAAGTGCAGAAGTTCCAGCGAATAAACCTTGAACTAATTCTGTACTTATATGTCTTTCAAGTCCAGCTTTAACTGCACCATCAGCAATAGCTTCTGCTATTAAAGCTAAAAATGCAGGTCCAGAACCAGCAACAGCTGTTGCAATATCAAGTTGATTTTCAGTATTTACCCAAATTGCTTTTCCAATTGATGAGAAAATATCTAAAGCTACAGTTTTACCTTCAGGATCCCCTGTAACTGTTGTCATAGAAGCTTTAACCGAAGCTGCTACATTTGGCATAGTTCTTACGTAATGTTTTGATTTTATTTGTTTTCTTAAACTATCAAGTGTAGTTCCTGCTAAAATAGATAGAAGCATATTTGCTTCTCCTGTAAGTCTTGCAGAAACACTTTGTAGTGCATATGGCTTCACACAAAAAATTACTATTTTATTTGTTATATCTTCTTGATCATCTAAAACTTTGATAGAAATCTCAGGAATTTTTTCTTGCATAGATTTAAGTTTGTTTATATCTCTTCCTATAACTTCAACCTCATAGTTCTTTACTAAACCATTAGCTAAAGATTGAGCCATGATACCATTTCCAATCAAAGTAAGTTTCATATTTATTGCCTTTTTCATTATTTTTAGTAATTATAGCAGATATTTCCTAAGCTATTATTAGGTAGAATATTGGCTTTAACGAGAAAGGATATTTGAATGACTAATAGTTTCAAAATAAGAAATTTACTTTTAATTGCTTGTTCAGTTTTTGTTTTTACAGCTTGTTCTAGTAAAACTCAAACAGCAGAGTATAATAAGCCTGCACTATACTGGTATAACAAAATGCTTACACAAATCACTACAGGTGATTTAGATTTAGCAGATGATACATATACATCTTTAGAGAGTGAGCATAGAAACTCTCCATTAATTCCTACAGCTTTACTTGTATTAGTAAACTCACATATTGATGAAGAAGAGTATTCTTTAGCAAACTTCTATTTAGACGAATATATTAAAAGATTCGCATTAAGTAAAAATATTGATTATGCAAGATATTTAAAAATCAAAGCTAACTTCTTAGGATTTACTTATCAATTAAGAGATCAAGAATTAGTAGAAGATACTATTAAACAAATTGCTCAATTTAAATTAAAATATCAAAGGTCTCCATATATGCCTTTAGTTGATACTATCAACGCAAGATTACATATGGCAAAAGCATCTCTAGATAAGAGTATCGCTGATTTATATGCTAAAAAAGGCAAAAAAGAAGCAGCAGATTTTTACAATGAAAAAGTAAAAACATCTTGGGTAAACCCAAATGAAATTGAACCAGTTGAGGTTCCTTTTTATAGATCGATATTTGAATAATAATTTATATAATTTAGGAGTGTAGAATGGAATTAGAAAACTATGATGAATTTCCCCAAAGTATACCTTTAATAATCGAAGATGAGATATTTTTATATCCATTTATGATTGCGCCTCTTTTCTTAGGAAATGAAGACAATATTAAAGCTGTTGAATATGCAATTGAAGAGAATAAATTAGTTATTGTTGCTGTTTCAAAGCAAGGTAGTGAAGGGAAAAGAGAAGAAGACTCTTTTTATGATGTTGGTGTTATTGGTAACATTATGAGAAAGGTTTCTTTACCTGATGGTAAAATTAAAGTACTTTTCCAAGGTTTAGCAAAAGGTAGAATTTCTGAATTTTCAGCTGAAAATCCAGTTGTTGCTTATGTTGATACACTTAAAAATGAAGAATTTGAAGAAGAAAGTATTAAGTCTGTAATTGATGTTTTAGTTGAGCAAGTTAAAAAGCTTTCTAGATTAAACTCTAAGTTTCCAGCTGATTTAATTAAAACTATTGAAGAAAATGAAGATGCAACTAGAATTGCAGATTTAATTTCTTCTGTGTTAAAAGTTAAAAAAGATGAAGCTTATCATTTATTTGCAGAAACAAATATTGAAAAAAGACTTTTAGATATTATCGAAGTTATCAAAAAAGAGATTGAGTCTTTTAAAATTCAAAAAGAGATTACTCAAAAAGTAAATTCTAAAATTGAAAAAACTCATAAAGATTACTTCTTAAAAGAACAAATCAAAGCTATTAATAAAGAGCTTGGTACTGATAATAAAAAAGATGAAGAGATTAAGGCTTACAAAAAAAGACTTAAGAAAATCAAAGTTCATATGCCTGTTGATGGATACAAAGAGACTAAAAAACAAATTGATAAGTTAAGTAGAATGCACCAAGATTCACCTGATGCTTCTTTACTTCAAACTTATATTGAACAAGTTTTAGATGTTCCATTTGGTCAATATGCAGATGAAAAAATCTCTGTTGCAAATGTAGAAGAACAGTTAAATAAAGACCACTATTCACTTATAAAAGCAAAAGAGAGAATCTCTGAATACTTTGCTGTTAAGCAATTATTAGAGCAAAGAGAAAACAAAGATTTAAAAGCTAAGGGAACTGTTTTATGTTTCGTGGGACCTCCAGGAGTTGGTAAAACTTCTTTAGCAAACTCTATTTCAAAAGCACTTAAAAGACCACTAGTTAGAATCGCTCTTGGTGGAATGGAAGATGTAAATGAATTAAGAGGACATAGAAGAACATATGTTGGAGCAATGCCAGGTAGACTTGTAAAAGGTTTAGTTGATGCAAAACAAATGAATCCAGTAATGGTTTTAGATGAGATTGATAAACTTGGAGCAAATCATAGAGGTGACCCAACTGCTGTAATGTTAGAGATTTTAGATCCTGAACAAAACAATGAGTTTAGAGATTTATATTTAAATTTTGCTATTGATTTATCACAAACTATTTTCGTAGCAACTGCAAATGATGTTAGAAGAATTCCTGCTCCTCTTAGAGATAGAATGGAGTTTATTGAAATTTCTTCATATACACCAAATGAGAAATATCATATTGCGAAAGATTACTTAATTCCTCAAGAATTAATAAAACACGGTTTAAAGAAAAGTGAAGTATCACTTTCTAAACCAACAATTGAAACAATTATTTCTAAATATACAAGAGAAGCAGGGGTTAGAAATCTAAGACGTGTATTCTCAAAACTATTTAGAAAAGCAGTTAAGAAGTTGCTTACTGATTCTAAACTTGAAAAAGTTTCTATTTCAACTAAGAATTTAAAGTCATACTTAGATAACCCAATCTTTGAAATTGACCCAGCTGATAAGAAAAACTCTGTTGGTATTGCAAATGGATTAGCATGGACAGCAGTAGGTGGAGATGTTCTAAAAACTGAAGCTATTAAGTTAAAAGGTAAGGGTATCTTATCTGTTACTGGTAACTTAGGTGATGTTATGAAAGAATCTTCAAGAATTTCTTATTCTGTTGTAAAAGTACTTATTGATACTGGTGCTTTAAAAATTGATGAAGATATTATTCCTAAGACTTTAAAAGAAAAAGAAGAAAATGCTAAAGTAGATCCAAGTGAAGTATATAAAAGATATGATATTCACTTACATATCCCAGAAGGTGCAACTCCAAAAGATGGACCAAGTGCTGGTATTACTATGGCATTAACTTTTGCATCTATTTTAAGTAATAGAAAAATTCAATCTGATATTGCTATGACTGGTGAGTTAACATTATCAGGAAAAGTTTTACCTATTGGTGGATTAAAAGAGAAATTAATCGCTGCGTTTAAAGCTAAGATGACAAAAGCATTAATTCCTAGAAAGAACTTTGAGAGAGACTTAGAAGACATTCCAGAAGAAGTTAAAAAAGCTATGGAAATCAAAGCTGTTGATACAATCGAAGATGTATTAAAAGAAGCCTTAGTATAGGACTTTTTATATGAGAAAACAGAGTCAAATAGTAAACAACTTTTTTACTCTTGCTTCGATTATTATTATTGGGGTGACTTTAACTTTATATGTAAAGTATATAGTTAAAGACCCTAATGAACCTGCAAAAAAAATAGTAAAAAAACAAATCACAAAACTTGAATGTGAAGAAGATAACTTCACAACTTACAAAGTATTTAATCAAAAACTATTAGATTCATCTCAGAAAGCTTTAGAAAAAGGTTTTTATAAACTACAAGGTGGTTATATAAAATCGGAATATTCAAAGTCGATTATTGAGGATTATATTTCACTTAAAGAGTTAGACTCTTTTTATGAAAAATCAATAGGTAAAAGTCCTAAAAAAGATATAAATAAATTCTTGACAATCAAATATGAGCTAATAGAAAACGATAAGAAAAATCCAAATAAAAAAGCTAAAGAGTGCAAACTATATAGTGGTTCAGTTATGACTTCATTTAGAGCGAACTCTAGTGAGATATTTAGGTTTTATACAGATTTTAGACTGTATGATAAAGAAGAAATAGCATCAAGAATAGATTGTGCAATAAAGGTATATAAAAATCATGGTAGATAAATTTACAAAAAAAGATTTGACAGCAACTAATGTAATAATAGGTATTACAATACTTATGTATATTATTCAAATAAATATTCCCCAAGGTGGTCTTTATTTAGGTCTTAATATGTATTTTTTACTAGGTGAGTTTTATTGGCAACCTTTAAGCTCTATGTTTGCCCATGGAGGTATTGCTCACTTAGGAATGAATATGTTTGTTCTTTGGCAGTTTGGTAATCTAATAGAGAGATTTAGAGGTGCTAAAGGTTTTATATCATTGTATTTAATTACAGGTATTTTAACTTCTCTTTTATCTTTTGCTTATATTTATTTTTTAGACCCACAAGTAAATCTAGTAGGAGCTTCTGGAGCTATATGTGCTCTTTTAGGATATGTTGCTTACTTAGATAAATCACAAAGAGGTGGGATTATTACTTGGGTTTTACTAATCTCTGTTGCACCACTACTTATAGGTCTGCCAATTGCTTGGTATGCACACTTTATTGGGTTAGCTGTAGGATTTATTTACGCGATGATTAGAAAGTAAAACTTTCTAATCTTTCGCTGTTTAATTTAAAAAGGAAATTATATGGCACTATTTGATGTAGATTTAGAATATATAAAAAATTTAGATGAAGGTCAATTACCTGAACTTATTAATCAAATAATGTTTTATGAACAATCAAGGTTTAAGTTAACTCATAGAGGTTTGAATATTTCATTAAATACAAAAACTGCTGATGGAGGTTCTGATGGTGAGTTTATCAACTTTGATAAACCAATTCCAGAAGATCATGAATTTCTACCTAATAAAAGTATATGTTTTCAATTTAAGGCTGAAAAAATAGGTGATAAAAAATGGTTAGAAAAAGAGATCTCAAATAGAGCAAAAACAGATTTATCGCCAAAGCTAAAAGACTTAGTTGAAAAAGGTTATTCTTATTACTTAATAATTAGTAAAACAGATTTATCAACTATACAAATTGAAGCAAAAGAATCAATCTTAAAAGAGTTGTTTAACCTAAAAGGATATAGTGATGTTGATGTAAAGATAATTACGGCAACAAAGCTTAGAGATTGGGCAAATTCAATTCCTCAAATATATCTAAGACTTAATAGTGACACAGTTTATTTTGATATATTTGAAAACTATAAGCAAATAATTAGACAACAATCAGAGGATATCGAATATATAAATGATGATGAAAGAGAAAACGGAATATCTCAGATTAGAGATACAATTAAAAGATCATTAACACAAAATAAATCTACTTTTATGAGAATAGAAGGTTTCTCAGGTATCGGGAAAACTAGGTTTGTCTATGAATCTTTAAATAATGAAGATTTTAAGAAATTAGTTTTATATGTAAAAAGCTTTAAAAGTTCGATTTTGGATAACTTGTTGAGTTTCTGTAAAAAACTACCAAATAATTCTTTTCAACCTGTCATTTTTGTAATAGATGAGTGCTCATATGAAGATCATATTCAAATTTATAAATACTTAAATACTTATGCAAATCTCACTGTTATTACAATAGATCAAGTCTTATCTAACCAAGATAAGATATCTTGTCCTGAAGAATATAGAATTATGTTAAAAGGATTAGCAGAAAAAGAATGTGTTAGTCTCATTCAGAAAGTTAATCCAGTATTGCCTGAAGATATTGCAAGAAAAATAGCATATTTTACTGAAGGTTATCCAAGATTAGCTTACTATATGGCAGAATCTTATGATATTGCAAATGATGATATATATAGTTTCCAAAGAGGAGATTTATTAGAAAGAATTATAGAAAAAGTTACAAATGAAAATATTGAAGAAGTAAAAATATTAAGAGCAATTTCTATGTTTAAGATGTTTCCAAATAAAGAAGAATATCGAAATTCAAAATCAATTATTTTAGAACATTTTAATATTAATAGAAGTGATGCCTCAATAATAATTGAAAAATTAATAAGAAAAGGGATAATACGAGAAGCAGGCAGGTTTCTATATATTAGTCCGAGACCAATATCTATACATTTATTTAATAGCTTTTTATATAATACTGATTTAGATGAAATAGATGAAATATTTTTAAAATTACAAGATAATGGATTAATAAATAGCTTTTTTGATAAATTGGGCTCAATTAGTTTTGATTCATCTCAACACAAGGATTTACTTTTTCGAATTCTATCAAAGCTCACATATGAAAATTTAAATGAGGACATAGGATCTAGAATTATTTTCACTCTTTGTTTAAAAGATAAAGTGCAAACAATTAATGTTTTAAATAAATTATTTGAAGGTAAAATAAAAGATGAATTATTAGAACTAAAAGATGGTAGAAGATATTTAGTTTGGTCATTAGATAAATTAATTTCTTTTAATGAAACTTTTAATGATGGGATGAGACTTCTATTTATATTGGCTAGAGCAGAAGTTGAAGATTGGTCAAATAATTCTAAAGGTGTTTTTATTGAAACTTTTCAGTTGCTTTTAGGAGGAACTGAAGTAAATATAGTGGATAGATTAATTCTCTTAAAAGAATTATATTTAGAATATACAGAAGATAGTGATAGAGAAATTTTATTAGATGCTTTAGAAAACTCATATCCTAAGTTTAATTATACAGGTTCACATAAAAACCATTCTAATATTCCTGAATATATCCCTGATCATTATGAACCAACTTATCAAGATGAAATTGATAAATACTTTGAAAAGTTAAAAGATTTAATTGTCTTTTTTTATGAAGAGTCAACAAAAAACCATAAAATAAAAATATTAACTGACTTAATAAGTTCAATAAGAATAATGATGCAATATAAGCAGATAAATTTTTGGCTTCTTGATTTTATTGAAAGTAAAAAAAATACTTATAGTTATTTAGAAAAAATGTATTTTGAAGGTATTGGTGATGTTTTAAAGTTTGATAAAGATGAAAAACTTAATAAAGAAATAGTTGAAAAACTAGAGAATATACAAAACAATTATATAAATACTGAAAATATTGAAGATATTAAAAATATATTTTATAAAGCAGAGGAATATCGATATAGTTCAGAAGAAGATTTTGAAAAACATTGTACTTTAATTGCTCAAGACTTTTTGGAAAATAAAAACTTTGAAGAATTATTAAATAAAAAATTCTACAATGTACATAAAATTGGGAGAAAGATTTCAGAACTAGATACTGATGGAAATTTATACAAAAATATTATTCAATTGTTAAAGACTATTAATAAAGATTCAAATATTAGATTTATAGAGGGATATATTTCTTTAAATAAAATGGGAGAAAAAGAAAATCATAAACAATTATTTCAAGATATTTATAATAATTTAACTATTAAAAGTTTCACTTTTGATTTCATCCATTTATTAAAACCGAGCAAAATTTCTTGTGATTATTTATATAATTTACTAAAAGATAATATAATTGACTCTTCCTTATTAGAAAATTTAACTTTTGGTTTTTGGTTAAGAGATTTTTCAAAGGAAGAATTTGTTTTATTTATAGAGAAAATTAACTCAATAATTAATAATAATTCTGATAGTTTTGATTTAACAATGCAATATATTCGACACTACAAAGAGTTTGAATTACTTAAGAAATATACTATCTATTATATTGAAAATGGAATTTTTGATATTGAAAATAAAAGAATAAAACATAACCTTCATAGAGGTATTGAATCTTTTATAGAAAATGGGTTTAAATTTGAGGAAAAAACTTTATTAAAAGTTTGGGATAGTATTTTAATTGAGTTTGAAAAAGAAGGACGGTTTGATAGAGAAAAGTTTTATGCATTGTATGAAATAATAAAAGCATATCCAAGTTTTTTCTGGAAATTAATTTCAAATAGATTAGATACTATAAAACCAAATTCATATCCTACATATTCAAGATTTGTAGATTTTATGCAAGGTGGTTGGTTATCTAAATGGTTTAGCCATTCAATATTTAATTTTATTGATTCTCAAGAGGTTATTGATTGGATTAAGAAAACAGATTATAAGGAAGCAAAATATATTGTAGGAGATTCATTTAATATAGATTTTGAAGAAGATCAATTACCAGAGATAGTAATAGAAATGCTTGAAACATTTCCATCAGATAAAGATCTTTATTCAAGTATAGCTACTAGTAAAGAATCATGGTCCGGGTCATATGTCCCTTATGCAAATAAAAAATTATCTAATATTGAAATAATGTTAGAAAAATATATTATGTATAAAGGAGTTATTTCTTTTTTAAAATATTCAAAGAACTATTATGAATTAAAAAAAGATAGAGAAAAAATAAGAGATGAAGAAAGGTTATTCTCGTAGATATAATCTAAGATTAAATAGTTATGAATTTTATAGGTCTTGCTGTAGGATTTATTTATGCAATGATTAGAAAGTAAAACTTTCTAATCTTTAGCTATTTAATTTAAATAAAATAATAGATGCGGCAATAGAAGCATTTAGACTTGTAACATTTTCATTTATATCTATTTTTAGAATCTTATCTGATATTTCCATTATCTCTTTCTCAACTCCAAAACCTTCATTTCCTATGATTATGGCACTTTTTTCTGTAAACTCATAATCTTTTAGACTTACTGCATTTGTAGCATTTGCAGCTGCTAATACTTGGTAGTTTTGTTGTTGTAAGGCTATTAGGTCATTTTTTAAATCACTACTTTTATAAACATTTATATTAAATAGATTTCCCGTTGAAACTCTAATACATCTTCTTATAAAAGGTGATCAAGTTTTTTCATCTATGACTAAAGTTTTGATATTAAAAGCGGCACAAGATCTTACTATTGAGCCTACATTTTCAGGTGAAGTTAGACTATTTAAAACAAAAACATCACCTTGTATTTCTTCAAAACTTATATATTTTGGTTTATCGATTAAGGCTATCATTCCTTGATGTATTTTATATCCTACGATTTCTTTCATAATTTCAGTTGTTGAGGTATAAATAGGAAAGTCTATATTTTCGCAGTGTTCTTTGATAAAATCAAGATGTTCAGGTGTTATAAAAATCTTATGAATTTTAATATCATTTTCAAATAGTTTTTTAAAAACATTTTTGCTTTCAACAACTACTTGCTTTTCATCAACATTTGATTTTCTCAAGGAAACGAATTCTTTTATTCTTATATCATCTATATTTTGTATTTCTTCCATTAAAAGCCTATTTTATTGTGTTTGTATCTCTTTTTATGAGATTAATATTTTGTAATAATAGCAAAAATACACTTTGTTCTAACTCTTCTTTGACTATACAAAGTCTATATAAACTTTTGCTAATATATATTTCAAAGACCAAAAAAGAAGGATTTTCTTATGGAAATAAATACATCAGTTGATAATAGCATTGCTTTCGAAGCAAAAGATGTAAAATCCAAAGATAGAACAGATGAAGAACTAGAAGAACAAGCTTCTTTTTTCTCTCAACTTCTAAATCAAAGTGAAAAAAGTGAAGAAGTATCTTACAAAACTGTAAATACAGATTCAGATAGTTTACTTACTACATTTGTAGACCCTACAAATGGTAAGATGGTAGCAGTATCATTAAGTAAAGACAATATCTCAAAACTTGAAGAGTATTTTGGAACTTCAGACATAAAAAGAAATGCAGATGGAACTGTAACTTTAGATAATAAAGCTGAGAGTTATGTTGCTTCTTGGTTTGAAGATATTGCTTATAAAAGAGAGTTTTTAAAAGCAGATGCCAATAATGACGGTAAGTTATCCCAAGAAGAATATAATCAAACAAAAAACAACTTCGAAGCAACTGTAAAAATCAGTATTGACAATAAAGAAAAAGTTTCAGTAGATGTAGAAGAAACCGTAAGTGGTACTTATATAAATGCAAATGAGAGTGATACTTATACAAGCTTATACCGAAGTGAAGATAGGGCAAAAAACTTAGATGATGAGCTTAATATGACTCTATCTATAAATAAAGATTTTGATTCCAAGATTGATATGAGTGAAGCCTATAGTACAAATGAAAATATTACTAAAGAAGGGTTACTTCTTGCTCACGTAAACTCTTTAAAAATTGAAGATATAGTAAGAAGTAAAACACAAGACCAAGAAAATCCAAATGCCTCTTCTTTAACAGATTTATCTATGCAGTTAAATGATGTATTTTCTTTAATAATTGCACTGCTGTTAAATTCAGATGATGAGAAAACAAAAAATATACTAAATAAATTAAAAGAAAATAATGGAGATGTTTCTATTTTAAATGATTATGAAAGAGATATTGTTGATAATATTTTAAAACTAGATAGTCCAGTAGATGGTAAATATAATGTAAATGAAATAGATAAGATTATGGAACTTTTTAAATCTTATGAGTTAAAAGGTAAGCCTTTAGATGAAGAAAAAACTTCAAGTGAAGCTAAACTAGATAAAACTATTATCTAAGAATTTACAAAGAATGTTACAACTGACATTACAGATAAAACTATTACTAATCCTATAAATACATCTTTTAGTCCTACTGTTGGGTTTATGATTCCACAGTATGGGCATTGTCTTGCTTTTTCTTTTATTTCTCTTTTACAGTTTCTACAAGTAGCTATGATATATCCTTTTTATTTACGCAATATTATCATAAATGCTTTTAAAGTAAAAAATCTTTCATTTTGAAATAAAATAAGTCTTTGTTTTTTATCTCAGATATAATCACAAAATGTTTTTACATTTAGATTTAGATTGTTTTTTTGCTTCGGCACACCGTACTATAGATAGAAGTTTATTTGATATTCCAATTGCTGTTGGAGGACGAAGTAACCTTAATATTTTTTCTTCAAAAAAAGAGGTTAGAAAAATTTCTTCAAATTCTGGTGCTTTTGTAAGTACTATTTTGACAAATGAAGGACAAAAGAGTTTCCAAGATTATTTTGTTGATGAACATGGAAAAATAAGAGGTATTATTACAACATCTTCTTATGAAGCAAGAGCTTTTGGTGTTAAAACTGCAATGCCTGTAAATGAAGCTCTGAGGTTATGTCCTCAACTTAAGATGCTTCCTCCAAATTATCCTTTGTATCATGAATTATCAGAGAAGTTAAAAAAACTACTTCAAAAAGAAATGCCTTTGATTGAACAGTTTTCAATTGATGAATTTTTTGGAGATGTTACTGGATATATAGATGAACATGAAGTAGAAGATTTTGCAAAAAAGCTAAAACAAAAGATTTATGATGAGTTGAAACTTCCTATTTCTATTGGTATTTCTGATACTAAATTTCTATCCAAACTATTAACAGAGTATGCAAAACCAGATGGAATAAAATATGTCCCAAAAGATAAAATACACGAGTTTACTAAAAATATTGCTATTAGTGAATTTCCCGGAATTGGAAAAGGTTTTCAAGAAAAACTAAAAGGTTATGGAATAAAAACCTTAGGAGATATTAGAGAAAATAGAGAACTTTTTTACAAGTGGAAAAAGCCCGGGATTGAGCTATATAATCGTATTTGTGGAATACGAGATAATAAGTTAACTTTAGAGAGAGAAAAAAAGTCCATAGGAATAGGGCGAACTTTTGATCCTTTGTTTGAAAGGGTTGAAATAAAACGAAGAGTGATGATTTTAAGTAGATATCTATGTTTTTTAGTTAGAAAATCAAATGTAAATCCCTTAACATACGCTCTAAAAATTAAATATGAATATAGTATAAAATCTAAAAACTATGTAAATGTAAATAGAATTTTTAATGAAACAGATTTTAAAGAAGCTATGGGAAAACTTTTTGATGAAAATGACATTCACCCAACCCATGGAGTAGTTCAATTAAATATTACTGTTTCAAACTTTGCTAAAACAAATGAATATACATATAATCTTTTTGAGTATGAATCAGATATAAAAAAGAAGAAATTAACAGATAAAGTTCAAAAATTAAGAAGTAAATTTGGGATTGATATTATAAAAAGTGCTAGTGAGCTTAAAAATGAGTAGTTATTTTTTCATTAATACATAAATGATATAATAATAAAAAATTAATAAGTGATATAAACATGGGTATAAAAGATAAACTAAAAGAAAATTCAAATAAATTACTGAATATTGCACGTGAAAATGCAACTTCTGCATTTGATTATCCTAAGATAAAAAGTGAACAATTAAAAGAAGCAGTATATGCAAAAGTTAGAGAAAAAGCAGTAATCGCAACAAAAGCTAGGCTTGTAGAAAACCATAAGACTTTTGATGATTATACTGATGAAGAACTTGAAATAATTATTGCAGATGAAGAGAGAAAAATAGTAGATGATTTAAAAACTAAGTCTTTAGTTGTAGCTCTTGCTGCTCTTGGCTTAAACTTTTTTGTATAGGGGTTTAGATGTTTAAACAAGTAAAATCTGCACTATTTTGGTACTACTTATATAAGTTTAGAAGAAGAGTTCTTCTAATATTCTTACTTCTTATTATTGCTTTATTTGCAAATGCAATTTATGGAGATTTAGTTGAGTATTTAAAGCTAAAAGATAAACTTCAGTACTTAGAATTAGCTCTTTTTACAAAGTGGGGTATTATTCTTTTTAATCTTACTTTTTCTGTATATTTAATGCTAACTCTTTTTAAGAAAAAAGAAGAAGAAAAGATAAAAGAAAAAGAGAAAAAATCTACGCCTAGTATAAAAAAAGAGAAAATAAAAGAAGAAAAATTTACAGATAGAGAAAAACAGTTTTTATATAAAAAGAAACTAAAAAATAAAGCAGATATCTTAGTTGAAAAGTAGAAGTCTAACTTCTACTTTTCTTCACTCATACTAGCTATTTCATTATCATTTTTTAACATTAGTGTTTGCGTTGGATATGCAAACTCACAATTGTTTTTTTCAACTAGTTGTGCGATTTGGATTAATACATCTTCTTTTACAGTTAACCAATCTTCCCAGTTTGGGCTTCTTGAGAAACAATAAACTAAAATATCTACTGATGATGGGCCAAACTCATCTATATAAACTAGAAGAGTTCTTTTAATACCTTGAAGGTCTTCTTTTTTGATAGCTTCAAATTTTTTAGACTTAGCATTTGAAGCATTTCTCATAGAAGCAATATGTTGATGTTGATCTAACATATTAAAAATATCTTCTTTTAGTTTTACAATATCTTCCATCTTACTTTCATAAGTAATTCCTACGCTCATTTTTATTCTTCTACCAATCTTTCTTTTTGACCAGTTCATAATATGAGTATTTGCTAAATCTGAATTTGGAACTGTAATCATTGCATTATCAAAAGTTCTAATTCTAGTAGTTCTCATTCTAATATCAACTACTGTACCTTCCACACTAGATGTTTTAATCCAGTCTCCTTGAGAGAAAGAGTTATCAGTCATAATATTTAGTGAACCAAAGAAGTTAGCAAGTGTATCTTTAGAAGCTAAAGCAATAGCGATACCACCAACCCCAAGTGATGCAGCAATTGCTTTAATATCAATACCAAGTTGTGAGAATAAGAATAGAATTACAAGTAATATTAAGATAATTTTGATGATTCTTAATATAAATACAATCATCTCTCTTCTAACATTTGGGTACTTCTCAAGTAAGTTATGAGCATAAATATTAATACTATTATTTAAAATAGCATATGCAGCCCATGTGAATAGTGCCATATAAACAGTATTTATCCATGGCATAATCTTACCTATTAGTTCAGGGTCTTTTATAAGAATAAACACTGATATTTGAATAGCTAGGGTGTATAAACTATAAATCAAAGGTGAATCAATAGACATTCTTAAATATTGTCTAATAGCTTCACTATCTTCATGGGAAGACTTAACAAAAATTCTAGCAATAAAGTTAGCAATAATACTTATGATTCTTACATTTAAAAGTCTAAAGAACCCCATGATGATTAAAACAACTGCTATTTCTCCAATTGAGAATTTAAAATAGTAAGAAGTAAGATTTGATACAAAAGATACTCCTTGAATTGAGTCAATTTGTTTTACTAAGTATTGTAAGTTAAACTCATCAATAAAGAAGTTTGTTTTTCTATATTTTGCTAGGTTTTCTTTTAGATACTCTAATACAAAAACTTGTGTGTGGTTTTGATTATATGCATCTGCGTAGTTTTTTGAAAAAGCATTTGATATAGTATTATTGTTTTTTGACTCTTGTGTGTATAAATTTGAGTATTTCTCAATATTTGTTGCGTTTAATATTTCTATGTTTTTATTAAGTAAAGTTATAAAATATTTTTTATCTTTAAACTCTTGTTTTGCTTTTACAATATCAATTAAAGTATTATCATAAATGATTTTTTCTTTTAAAAATATAACTTTTAATTCATCTCTTTTTGATGCAAGTATGTTACTTGCTCTTTTATTTATATTTATTTTATTTGTTAATAAATTAATCTGTTTTTGTGTTTGTTCTCTAGAGTTCTTATCAAGAACATATTTTTGAGCATTTATATTATCTATAATCTCTTCTAAAAGCTTGTTTTGTTGCTCAATTTGACTTTCGATCTCTGTTTTTTTATCAATAGAAACATCTGTTTTTTCAATCTTTTCAGCTTGAATTGGTTCTTGTTTTATTAATTTAACAGATTTAGTTTCTGTTGCTTCTGCATACATAAAAACTGGAATAAGTAAAATTAATAAGATTTTATTTATGTGTTTAATCATAAATACTCCCATGTAAGGTATAAAATTATTTGGGTAATTATAAGATTTTTACACTTTATTTATTATTTTTAAATATTTATATTTGTATTATATGTTAATTATCTAAGGACTATAAATTGCAAGTTAAAAATAGAATAAAATATCTTGTCATATTTGTAATTATCATATCAACTTTAGTGTTGAGTTTAGCTATTTATTCAGAATCAAGTATTCATAAACATAATTATGAAAGAACACTTGAAAATTTGGAAAATAGTGTGATTGATAATTATAAAATAAATTTAAAAGAATCCGTGAGTGCTGCTATTGAGTACATAGATATTTTCTATAGACATTTAAAACATGAATATAGAAGAGAAGTTCTCGAAGAGAAGAAAAAAATCAAAGAAACTTTTTTTATAAAAAGTAAAAATGATTTACTCACATATATTAAAAACTATAAAAACGATTTACTCTCTATTTCAACACAAAAACCAAAAGAAACTCCTGAGCTAATAGAACATTTTAAGATGTCAAACGTAGATATCTATATTTATATTGATAAAAAAACATTAAAAAATAAACTTATAAAACATATAAAAAGCTACTTTTATAAAGTTGATGCTAAAAATAAAAGATATTTATGGGTTACTGAAATAAAAAATTATAAAGGTGGAGATAATTACGCTACTAGATTAATCCATCCAAATTTAAAAGAAACAGAAGGAGTGTTTCTTTCTACAAATATAAAAGACATAAAAGGCAATAAACCTTATGAAATAGAGTTAGACGGAATAAATAGAAAAAGTGAAGTCTTTTTTACTTACTACTTCAAAGAACTTAACTCAAATAAAGTAAGTAAAAAACTCTCTTTTGGAAAACTTTATAAAAAACTTGATTGGATTGTATCAACAGGAATTCCTCTAAGTAATTTAGAAAGTCTAATAAATAGTAAAAAAGCCTCTTTTGAAAATGAATATAAAGACCATGTACAAAGACTATTTGTCCTTGGAGTATTAACTATTTTGATTTTAATTTTATTATTAGTTTATTTAAACAATAAGGTATCAAAATTCATAGATATAAATTTAGTACTTGAAAAAAAGTTATATAAAAATGAACTAGATAAAAAATACCAAGCTGAACTAGAAGATAAAGAAGAACAATATAGATATCTTATGGAAGCCACACAAGATGGACTTTGGGATTGGAATCTAATTACAAATGAAGTTTATCTCTCTCCTAGATTAAAAGAGATGATGGGATATAAAGATGATGAATTACCAAATAAATATGAAAGCTGGTATTTAAATACTCATCCTGATGAGAGAGAAGAGATTATGCTTTCAGTTCAAGCAAATATAGATGGGAAAACACCAAATTATATAACAAGACATAGGGTAAAACATAAATCAGGACATTGGATTTGGATAGAAGATAAAGGGAAAACTTTTTTTAATAAAGAAGGAAAAGCTTATCGAATGATTGGTTCCCATAGGGATATTACCGTTGAAGAAAATGCTCAAGAAGAACTAGCAAAAAAGATTGAAGAACTTAAAAAAATTGAAGATAACCTAAATTTTGCACAAGGTATTTATCACATTGGAAGTTGGGAGTTTAATGCTCAAGAAAAGAGTTTATACTGGTCAAAAGAAGTTTTCAATATTTTGAATTTAGCTCCATATGAAGCAAAACCAACATTTGAACTTTTCAAACAATATTTACATCCAGAAGATAAAGAAAGAGTAGTTAAAGCTTTTGAAAAATCTATTGAAGATAAAAAAATATATAAAATATCACATAGGTTTTTACTAAGAAATGGAAAAGTAAAATATGTAGAAGAGTTCGGTGAAAACTTTTATGATAAAAATGGAAAATTTATTAAGTGTGTTGGAACTTTGTATGATGTTACTAAAGCAACACTTATGGAATCGAACTGGAACAGCTTCTTTAGTTTATCTTTAAATCTTCTTACTCTTATTGATTTTGATTTAATTTTATTAAAAACAAATCCAGCCTTTTATGATATCTTAGGTTATGATGATGAAGAACTAAATAGCATATCTTTTAAACAAATTGTTCATCCTAAAGATTTAGAAAAAACACTTTATGAGTTTGAACTAGTTAGAAAAGGTAAAAAAACAATTAACTTTGAAAATAGAGTTAAACATAAAGATGGTTCATATAAAATTCTTGCTTGGTCTGCTGTTGCTGTAATAGAGAGTAATGTTATATATTGTATTGCTCAAGATATTACAGAGTTAAAAAACAAAGACTATATTTTATCTCAACAATCAAAAATGGCTGCTATGGGTGAGATGCTTGTAAATATTGCCCATCAATGGAGACAACCTTTAAGTCTTATCTCTACTATTTCAACGGGTATAAAAATTAAAAAAGAAGTTGATGATTTATCTGATGAAGAGTTTTTCAACTCAATGGATACAATAAACAATTCAACTCAATACTTATCAAATACAATTGAGGATTTTAGAAACTTCTTTAATAAAAATAAAGAGAAAAAGAAGTTTAAAGTAGAAAGTATTATAAATAAAACTCTAAAACTTGTATCTGCACAGTTTGTTAATCATTCTATCAAAGTAGTAAAAGATATAGATAATGTTGAAATAGTTGCTTTAGAAAATGAGTTTTTACAAGTATTAATCAATATTCTAAACAATGCAAGAGATGCACTTATTTCAATGGATAAAAAAGATAAATATATATTTATTAATGTTTACAAAAAAAATGAAAAGTCAGTGTGTATTTCTATAAAAGATAATGCAAATGGAATAAATGAAAATATTATTGATAAAATATTTGAACCATATTTTACTACAAAATATAAAGCACAAGGAACTGGAATAGGTCTTTATATGAGTGAAGAAATTATTACAAAACATATGTATGGAAAAATAGAGGTAAATAATACTTCTTATAAATATAAAGATAAAGAAGAAATAGGAGCTCAATTTATAATAACACTGCCATTGAAAATATAAAACATTATTTTGTTTTTAATTTAAAGCTAGTAAATTAAATAAACAAAAATACTATATAAATCTTGTTGTATATCAGTTTTTTACTTTTTAAAATATTATATACTACGTCCTTAAAATTAAAATTTATTTTAGAGGAAGTTATATATGACAAAGATTTCAAAAATTACTATTTTAATATCAATGATTTCCATGAGCTTATTTGCTCAAAATAATAAACTAAATGAAATAATAAATAACAATAAAATAAAAGTTTGCGTGTGGCCTGAATATTATGGGATTTCATATATTGATTCAAGAACACAAACTCTAAAAGGTATAGATAGTGATTTAGCTATTGAGTTAGCAAAAGATCTAAAAGTAAAACTTGAATATGTAAAAAGCTCTTTTCCTACACTAATAAAAGATGTAACTTCAAATAAGTGTGATATTGCTATGTTTGCTATTGGAAATACAAAAGCAAGAAAAGAAAAAATGCAGTTTACAAGTGCTCACTTAACAAGTGATATTTATGCTGTAACTACTAAAAACAATAAAAAAATAAAATCTTGGAAAGATATAGATAAAAAAGGAATAGTTGTAGCTGTTTCAGAAGGTACTTATCATGAACCTATCATGAAAAAGAAACTTAAGAATGCAAAACTTGTAGTTCTAAAAGGTTTTAAAACACGAGAAAATGAGGTTGAATCTGGACGAGCAGATGTTTTTATGACAGATTATCCTTATGGAAAAAAAATGATAGAAAAGACTAATTGGGCAAAACTTATTAAACCTAAAAATATATATCATTTAACTCCATATTCATGGGTTATGGCTTATGGAAATACTAAGTTTTATAAAAGAGTAGAGCGGTTTATAAAAGATATAAAAAAAGATGGTCGATTAATTAACCTTGCAAAAAAGAATAACTTATCGCCTATTGTTAAAGTAGATTAGAGTAATACCTATGAAGTATAATAATACAATAAAACTATTTATTATGTTTTTGATTTCTCTAGTTATCTTAATTGGAGGGATTATGACATCCCTTTCTATTCTTAAACATGATGCTGTAGAAAATCACCTATCTATTGCAAAACTAGCAGCTAATTTCTTTGCAAAAGAGTTAAATCAAGATATTTACAATGTGGAAGTAATAATGAATAATATCGATTATGTAATTGATTTCTCTAGGTCAAAAGAGAATATAAACAGTAATCTAAAAAAAGTCATAATCAAATATCCTCAAATAAGATCTTTGAATATTTTAAAAGAAGAAAAGATTTTATATAGTTCAAATATTAACAATCTAGATATTAATATAGGTTTTTTAGATTTTTATCCAAGACCTTTACTTGAAAACAATATTTTAAGAGTATCCAAAAGACTTATTGGCAGAGATTTTGAAGATACAAAAGAAAATACTTTAGATGTAAATAGTTATATAAACAATATATCTTTTATTCCTATTACAAAAAATATTGTTATAAATGATATAAAATACAAAGTAGTTTTGAATCTAAGCAGTGATTATTTTATTAATAGATTTAGTAATAACTTTAGCTTTGAAAATATGACTATTGATTTACTTAGAATTGATGGATATATTTTAGAAAGTAGTAAAAAAGAAAAGTATTCAGAAAAATCTAAAATAAGTAATAACTTTTTAGAAGAAGCTTTGATAAAAAACTCATCTTCAGGTATTGAAAAAATAGATAAAATAAATAAAAATATCATCTCATATGTTCTTACAAAAGATTATCCTTTTGTTATTGCGGTTTATTCTGATTTTAATAAAAGTTTATCTAGTTGGGAAGAGAAAAGATATGATTTCTTTTTAGTCTCAATTATATTGGTTTTATTTTTTATCTTACTTGCATTTATCTCTTTTTATATGTATAAAAAAGAACAAGAAAAAGAACTAAAGCTACACCAACTACAAATAGAAGATAATAAGAAATTTAAAATACTTTTTGATAATAACTACTTCTTATCGGCAATTGTAGATAAAGATGCTTATGTTATAGATATAAATAATACAGCTCTAAAATTTCTAAAAGTTGGTCTTGAAAATATAAAAGGAAAGCTTTTTTGGGAGCTTGACTGTTGGCCTATAGAAGAAAAAGAAAAGCTAAAAAAGATTTTACTAACATATAAAGATGATGAGTTTCCAGAGTTTCAAATAGAAGCAGTGAGCAATAAAGGTCAAATGACAATTGATGTAATTATCTCTTCTATTATTATAAATAAAAAGAAACAGCTTATAATTATGGGAAGAGATGTTACTCGTAAGATTATTAGAGAAAAGAAACTAAAACAAGCCTATACTGTGTTTAATAATACAAGAGATGGTATTGTAATTACTGATATTAGTACGAATATTTTAGATGTGAATAAGTCTTTTGAAAATATCACAGGTTATAACAAAAGAGAAATCCTAAATAAAAAGATACAACTACTAAAATCAAATACTTATAGTGATGAGTTTTATAAGGACATGTGGGAAAATCTAAATGAGCATGGATATTGGGAAGGTGAAATTCAAAATAGAAAAAAAGATAAAAGTCTATATACCGAATGGCTTACGATAAATACTATCTATGATGATAATAAAAATATTTTAAACTATATAGGTATTTTTAGTGATATTACTGAACAACAAAACAAATCAAAACTACTAAAAGAAAAAGAGGCTCTACTTTTCCAACAGTCAAAAATGGCTTCAATGGGTGAAATGATTGAAAATATAGCCCATCAATGGAGACAGCCACTATCTGTAATCACTACATCTTCAACAGGAATACTTCTAGAAAAAGAGCTAGGTATTTTAAAAGATAAAGATGAAGAAGAGTTTTTAAAAGCAATAAATGACTCTGCTCAATACCTTTCAAAAACTATAGATGATTTTAGAAACTTCTTGCAAAATGACAAAGTGCAAAATGAGTTTAGTATAAAAGAAGTTATCGAAAAGTCTATAAAACTTATCTCTTCAAAGTTAAAAAATAGAGAAATTCAAATCATAAATGAAATAGATGATAGTGAAATAATAGGTATTAAAAATGAATTTATACAAGTAGTGATAAATATACTAAATAATGCAAAAGATGCACTAGAATCAAAAGATCTAGAAAATAAATATATCTTTATAAAAACAGCAATAAAAGGAAATCATATAATCATAAAAATACGAGATAATGCAGGGGGAATTCCAGAAGATATTATCTATAAAATATTTGAACCATACTTTACTACAAAACATCAAAGTAAGGGAACAGGTATTAGATTATATATGAGTGAAAAGATTATCAAAAGTCATATGCATGGAGAACTTGAAGTAAAAAATATAAACTACACCTATAACAATAAAGAAGAAATAGGTGCAGAGTTTAGGATATGTTTACCTATTTTGTAACTAAGGTAATGTTTTGATAACTTCAAGTACACCTTGAATTATCATCTGTGTTCCTATCACTGAAAGTATAAGCCCCATAAGTCTTGTAACAATACTAAGGCCACTTTCTCCAATAACAGATAGGATTTTAGAACTAAAAATAAAACATATATAAGTAATAACACATAAACAAACAAATACACTGATAGTTATAATTATCCCAGATAAAGAGTGTGTTGCTGAATAGTTCATAGCTGTTGCTATTGTTCCAGGACCTGCAAGTAATGGCACAGCCAAAGGTGAAATAGCTATATCGCTTTGTTCTTCATTTTGCGCTGAGTGAAGTTTTGAACCGCTTCCATTTAACATATGATAACCAACTAAAAAAACTAGTATTCCCCCAGTAATTCGTAAAGCAGGAAGTGTTATTCCAAATAGTTGGAAAATAGCTTTTCCTAATATAGCAAAGGTAGCAATAACAGCAAAGGTAATAAGTAATGATTTAAATGCAATCTTCTTTTGTTCATCTCTACTTTTATTTGAAGTAAGACCTGCAAAAACAGCTGTGTTTGCAATAGGATTCATAATAGCAAAGAATCCAAAAAATACAGTTATTAGTTGTGCGTAAATATCTGTCATAAAATATCATAATATAATGTTGTGTGTGATTTTATCGTAAATAAATTAATGAAAATAAGATTTTAGTTATTAAAAAGTTGTTTGTATATAATTGGTGCAGATGATGAGATTTGAACTCACACTTCTCTCGAAACGAGCCCCTCAAGCCCGCGCGTCTACCGTTCCGCCACATCTGCATATTGTGTTATTGTTTTTTAGGGAAGAATCATACTACTAAAAGCCATAAAAAAAACTTAAAAATTATGTTCTTGAGGTGTAAAAATTAGGCAAAAAAAAAGGCCAAGAGAAAAACTCTTGACCTTTTTATTTTATAAGCTGTGTGCTTTAGATTAACCTAAGAATGGGTTTGCATATAATGCAATCATAGCAACAACAAGTGCATAAATAACTTGCGCTTCGATCATCGCTAATGCAATGAACATAGTTGTCATTAATTTTCCACCTAAACCTGGGTTTCTTGCAGTACCAGCAATAGTAGCAGCAGCAGTGTTACCCATACCGATAGCACCACCAAGTGCAGCTAAACCTAGACCAATACCTGCAGCAACTACAGAGTAAGCTTTTAATGTTTCGTTTGCAACAGCACCGTCAGCAGCAAAAGCAGCTCCAGCGATAGCAAGCATTAATAGAACGATTTTTTTCATTCTTGAATCCTTATAATATTTTATATACAAAGCCTGTTCGGATAGCGTAACCAATCTAAAATAGACTAGCAATACCTACATAAATGCAAATATTTCCCTACTTATTACTTTGTTGGCAAGATTATATTTAAAGAAATATTATAAAAAGATAAAAAAGAAAGATTTATTGAAAAATTTGCTATAATTTATTGAGTTATTAAAAAAGGACGATATTATGAAAAAGTTTTTTATAATTTTAACAATATTGATTTTAGTGATAGTTTCTTCAGTTTTTGGAGTATTATTTACAAAATCAGGAAACAATTTTATTGCTTCATATATTGAAAACAAAGTAAATGATGAGCAAAATGACGTAGAATTAAAAGTAAATGACTTGACATTGACTTTTAATACTATTAATTTTGATGCAACAATCAATGACAATTCTAATATAAATATTGCTGGTGATTTACAAATCTTTAAAAAAACAATTGATTTAAAATATGATATTAAAATCAACGACTTAGCAAAATTAGAAAACCTTACAAAGCAAAAATTAAATGGTCCCTTTTCTACATCTGGTACATTTGCAGGAAATGAAAAATTATCAGTAATAGAAGGTATTTCAAATATTGCAAGTAGTGATACAAAATATAAGTTAAAACTTGAAGATTTCACTGCTAAAAATATTAACTTCTCAATCAAAAATGCAAAAATTGATGAGTTATTACATATGGTTAATCAGCCAGTTTTTGCAAAGGGTAACCTAAATGCGAGTGGTGATATAAAAGATGCCAATGTTACTACCTTAGATGGGAAAGTTTTTGCATCTGTTAGAAAAGGTAAGTTAATAAATGAAGTTGTAAACAAAGAGTTTAAACAAAATCTTCAAACTAGAGTTTACTTCAAAAGTGATGTGAATGCAAAACTTTTACCAAATCAAGTACAAGTAAAATCTGATTTGATTACTTCTTTAGCTGATGTTTTTACAAATGAAACATTCGTTGATTTAAAATCTGGAAAAATCACTAGTGATTATAAACTAGATGTGAAAAATTTAGCGAAGCTTCAAAGTCTAATTGGTACAAAGTTAAATAGTAATTTTATTACTAGTGGAAATGCACAAGTTCATAATGGAACTACAAAACTAAAAGGTACTTCAGATATTTTAGGAAGTAAAACAGCCTATGATGTAAATATAGTAAATTCTAAAACTAATGTTACCTTTACAGTAAAAGAAGCTAAGATTGATAAGTTATTACATATGATTGATGAGCCAGTTTATGCAAGGGGTAACCTAAATATTACTGGTAAAATAAATGACGTAAACCCAGCTTCTTTAGATGGACAAATTATCACACATATTTTAAATGGTAAAGTGGTAAATCCAGTTGTAAATACAGTATTTAAACAAAATCTGAAAAAAACAATTACATTTAAAGTAAATGCAAATACAGCTTTAAAACCAAATCAAATTCTTACAAAACTAGATACAACATCAACTCTTGCAAACTTAAATATAAAAGAAGCAGTATTTAATCTAAAAGATTCTTCATTAAATAGTGATTACACTCTTATAATCCCAAGTTTAGACAAGTTATATGATGTTACTTCTACAAAAATGAGAGGGAAACTAAATATTGCAGGTACTGTAAAAAGTAAAGCAAAAGCTCTTTTACTTACAGGTTCGTCACAACTTTTAGGTGGTAACTTTGACTTTAATCTAAAAAATGATGACTTAGTAGCAAATGTAAAAGATATAGAAGTAAAACAGTTAACTCATATGCTTTATTATCCAGAAGTATTTGATTCAAAGGCTGATTTAAATCTAAACTATAATCTATTATATAAAAAAGGTAAGTTATCAAGTACACTTACAAAAGGTCATTTCTTACCAAATGAATTCTCTTCTTTATTAAATCAATTTGCTAAGTTTGATATTACAAGAGAAGTTTATGATAGTACAAAAATTAACAGTAATATCAATGATAAAGTATTAACTTCAACTCTTACTATGAAAAGTAAAAGAACTCAAATTGATGTAACTCAATCTACATTAGATTTAGAAAAATCAACAATAGATGCGAAAGTTAATGCAAAAATAAACACTACAACTTTTGCTATGAAAGTAAAAGGAAATACAAAAAATCCTAAAGTTTCTATAGATACAAAAGGTCTTTTAAAAAATCAAATAAATAAACAACTTGATAAAAGAAAAGATAAAATAAACGAGAAACTAAATAAAGTTCTAAAAGGTAAACTTGGAGAAGATGGTGCTGAAGATGTACTAAAAGGTATTAAATCTCTATTTTAAAATAAAGCTTGAAAAAGCTTTATTTTATCTCTTTTGTTAAATTTAAATTTACTGCTTCCCACGCAGAAATCCCACCTCTGTACCAAATCAATTTATTAGCTGGATAACCAATTGAATTTAGATATTTAATACTTCTAGATGAAAGTGGACACCAAGGGCCATTACAAAAGAATACTGCTGTTTTAGCTTCTGAAAAATCTAGTTTATTTCCTGCTGTTACTTTAACACCTAAGTTTTTATATGCAGTTTGAAACTCTTCTTCGAAGTCTTCGTCATATCTTAGATTTTCAAAAGGAACATTAAAAGATGAAGGAATTGTACCTTTATCAAACCATGATAGTTTTCTACTATCAATTAGAGCGTAATTATTTGGCTCTTTTAGTGCTTTTGTAAATATAAAGTTTAAAACTTCTATCTCAGAAAATGTTTTGATTTTGTCATTTATATATAAAGGTAAGATAGAACCTCTTGTTGTAATAAATGTTTTCTTACAAACTTCTGGAACATTTTTTTCAATATTTTCTTTATCAAAGTTCTCAGCTGTTAAGCCAAATTCTAAACATGAAGCATCTATATTTCTTCTGATTTTTATATTTTCTTTTTCACCATTTGAGTAAGTATGTACAACTTTAACCCCACTATACTGTAAAGCCGTAGGTTTCACTGCATTTGCATAAGCAATAAGCGAAAATATTAATAGGAGTATTTTCATTTTAAATCCTTTGTTCTCTTGATATGTAAGTATAAGAATTATTTTTTTAATTACTACTTAATACCTATTCTTAATATGTTTTGATAATTATTATCACTTTTAAGTAGAAGTAAAGTTTTATTTAGGTTTAATTTCGTATTGATAATTGATATTAAAATTGAAAAAGGAACATAATGTTAAAGAGAACTAAAATCTTAGCAGCTTCATTATCTGTAGTTGCAGCAATCGCACTTACAGGTTGTACTGCATCACAAAATGATAACATGGCAAAAGTTGAAAATGTAAAATCACAAGGAATCTTAGCAGCATATTCAAATATTGCATTAGCTAACTATACAGATGCATTAAAAGATGCTATCCAATTAAGATTTAGAATTGATGCATTTGCAGCAAATCCAACTGAAAAAACATTCAGTGATGCTAAAAAAGCATGGTTAATTTCAAGAGAATCTTACGGACAAACTGAAGCATTCAGACTATCAAATGGTCCTATTGATGCTGAAGAAGGTTGGGTTTCTGAAGCTTATGGTGCTTTAGAAGGACAACTTAACGCTTGGCCATTAGATGAAAATATGATTGATTATACTGTTGATGCTGACGGTAAAAAAACTGCTGGTAATATTATTGATACAAAAGGTACATTCAACCCAGGTGGTGAAGAATCTACTGCTGTAAACGTTAAAAAAATTACTGTTGATGCTTTAACAGAATTAAATGAAAATGGTGGAGATGCTAACGTTTCTACTGGTTATCATGCAATTGAGTTCTTATTATGGGGACAAGATCAAGATTACTCTAACTTCACAAAAGATGGTGTAACAAATGGTGCTATGACTGCTGGTCAAAGATCATTATCTGATTTTACATCTGATAAAGACGCTGATAGAAGACTTTCTTACTTAAAAGCTGCATCTTCTAAAATCGTATCTGATTTAGAATTAGTAACTTCAGCTTGGAAAAAAGATGTTAATGGTAACTCTGGTTTATACCAAGCAGCATTACAAGGTAAGTTAACTGGTTCAAATGCTGATAAAAACATTGACCAATCAGAAGCTTTAAAACAAATTTTAGCTGGACTTGGTGTATTCATCAAATCTGAATTAGCAAACGAAAGAATTGCTGTTGCTGTATTAACTCCATCAGAAGAAGATGAGCATTCTTGTTTCTCTGATAATACTCACAGAGATATCTTAACTAACTACTTAGGATTCAGAAATATCTTAACTTCTACTTACAATGGTAAAAGATTTGGTAACTCTATGTTAGATTCAGTTGATGCTGAAACTAAAACTAGAATTATGGACCTTATGAAATCAATTGAAACAAAAATTAATTCAGTTGACCAAATGGCAAAAACAAAAGAACACTTTGATTACCAAATTCAACCAGGTAATCCTCAAGCTAAAGTTATTGTAAAACTTAAGAATGAGATGAGAAAATTAGGTGATGAAATGGTAAATGTTGCGAAAGCAAATGGTATTGATTTAAGTACTGATGATGTTACAGATCCTGAAGAAACAAAACTTTAGTCTTAACACTCTTCAAAAGATCATTTTAACAAAAAGCCTTGTAGCGATTTTCGCTACAGGGCTTTTTGCCGTTAATAGTGGTGGCAAATATTTTTCAAGTAATAAAAATAAGTCTTTACTATTAAAGCCAAGCCATAAGTTAAGTGATGAAGAGTATGACCAGTTTATTTTAGGTAGAAGTTTTTTTGTAATTCCATGGGTTGAAGCACCTAGTGCAACAACTGCAAGGGATGGATTAGGACCTTTATTTAATTCTAATACATGTGTAAGTTGTCATCCAAGAAATGGAAGAGGAACTTTATATAACAAAAATGGAAACTTTGCAAGGTCTTTAGTTGCTAGATTATCTATCCCTTCAAATGGCTCAAAAGAACATGAGTTATTAAAAACTAAGATGGGGTTTGTTCCTGAACCTACATATGGTGCACAAGTATCAATAAATGGAGTTCATGGTGTTCCTTTTGAAGCAAAACCAGATATTACTTATGAAGAGCTAGAAGTTAAATTTCCTGATGGTGAAATAGATACTATTTTAAAACCAAAGTATGCACTATCTGATAAAAACTATGGAGAGTTAGACCCAAATACTTCAATCACATTTAGAATTGCTCCTTCATTACATGGACTTGGATTATTAGAGCAAATATCAAATGAAGATATTTTAGCTAACGTAGATGAGTTTGATAAAAATAAAGATGGAATTTCTGGAAAAGCAAATATGGTTTATTCACCTCTTACAAAAAAAGAAGAGCTAGGTAAATATACTTGGAAAGCAAGTGCAGCTACAGTAATTGAACAAGTAGCAGGTGCAGCAAACAATGATATGGGACTTACAAGTTCAATTTTTAAAATGGAAAATTGTACAGATTCTCAAAAAGAATGTAATGAAGCTCCAAAACCAAGAGATGCTGAAGATATTACAGACTTAAGATTAAATGCAATTGATTTTTATCTTACGAATTTAAAATCATATAAACCAAAAGAAGATAAAGAGTTTAAAGAAGGTTTAGAGATTTTTGAACAGATTTCTTGTTCAGCCTGTCATATAACTAACTTTAAAACAAAAAGTGGGTTAAATGTCGCTCCTTATTCTGATTTATTACTTCATGATATGGGTGATGGTTTAAGTGATGGAAGAAGTGAATTTCAAGCTTCAAAAAATGAATGGAGAACAGCTCCTTTATGGGGATTGGCACTTCATGAAAAAATCAATAAGAAAAAACCAAGACTTTTACATGATGGTAGAGCTAGGAATTTTCAAGAAGCAATATTATGGCACGGTGGGGAAGCTTCAAATGCTAAAAAAGCATATATGAATTTACCTAAGCAAACAAGAGAAAAACTAATTAAATTTTTAGAAAGGTTATAATGAAGAAAATATTATTTTCAACAATTTTTGCAGTATCAAGTGTATTTGCAGCAGAAACAAGTTTACATTCAATTTTAAATAATGTATCTATTCCTAATGTAGATAAAACTATTAGTAATGCTAAGGTATTACAAAAAGATTTTAGTGCTAAGAATTTTACTAATTTAGTAAAATCTTGGAAAAAAGTAGAGGCTTTATATTTTGCTGGAGATATAAATGAAGACTATTTAGACACTCCAAGATATATAGATGTTTTTCATAATTTAAAAGAAAATTTAAATAAACAAATGCAAAGAGCAATTGATTCAAAAGATGCTCCAAGAGTTGTATTATTTAAAAACTCATTTAGAACTATTACTGCTTTAGAGTATGTATTATTTAACGATGATATTATAACTCCTAGAGAAAAAGCAATAGCAGTAGAAATACTAAATACTATTGTTTCAAATCTTGAAGATATTAAAGAAGTATATACAACATATGCAGCTTCAAAACCAAAGTCTGAAAAATGGGAAAATGCAATGATTATAAATACTCTTATTGCAAGTTCTTATAGACTTAAAGAGTGGAGAATAGGTGATCCATCTGGATACTCTACTAAATACAAAGGTAAGCCTGATAATAGAAGAGGTGAGTACTTCTTAAGTAAAAATTCATTTGCTTCAATTAAAGCTATTTTAGAAGCGCATGATGAAGTTGTAGGGGTTCAAAAGTTTTATAACTTTGCTTCTATGGCAAATGAATCAGGTGCAGGGAAACAAGCTAAAGAAGCTCAAGGTGCAATTGAGAATACAAATAAGCAATTATCTTTATTAAAAAAAGATGATTTCTCAAAAGCTAAGCCTTTATTTACATCAGCAAAAACACTTCATAATGCTTACTATTTATCACTAGTTGAACAGTTATCTGTAACAGCTAAAATTTTAGATGCAGATGGTGATTAAAACTTGAACGATTTTTTTGCACTAGAGTATTTTATAAGCCCAAACAAAAGAGTGTTTTGGGTTTATATTATCTCATCTATACTATTAGCTGGAATATACTTTTGGTATAACAAAAAACAATTAAGAGTAAGTCTAAGTTCAAAACTTTGGTTCCATCCAAGTGCGAAGATAGATTACTATTATTTTTTTATTGGCTATTTCATTAAAGTATTTATGCTTTTTCTATAGTTATTAGTGCAAAAACAATCGCTTTGTTTATAAACAAACAACTTTATTTAAGTTTTGATTATTACGAAAACACGTTTTTTTCTTATGAAATGGTGCTTCTTATGTATACAATTGCTTTATTTACAGTTAGTGATTTTTCTAGATATTGGTTACATAGGTTTCTACATACAATTCCCTTTTTATGGGAATTTCACAAGGTTCATCATAGCGCAAAGGTATTAACACCTATTACTTTTTATAGGGTTCATCCTGTTGAAAACTTACTTTTTGGATTTAGGTATTCACTAAGTATTGGTTTAGTTACTGGAGTGTTTATATACTTTTTCGGTGCGATGATTGATATTTACTCAATATTAGGTGTAAATATTTTGGTATTTGCTTTTTCTTTATTTGGTTCAAACTTAAGACATTCACATGTTCCTTTTGCTTATCCAAAGGTTTTTGAGAAGATTTTTATCTCTCCTAAACAACATCAAATTCATCATAGTACAAAGCACTTTGATAAGAATTTTGGTGGATATTTAGCTATCTGGGATAATGTTTTTGGAACATTAAAGTTTTCAAATGATGTAAAAGTTTTAAAATTTGGATTAAGAAAAAGCCAAATGAATGATTATAATTCAATATTAGCATTATTAATCAAGCCCTTTAAGAATCTACTGTAGGAGGAAAGATTTTATGAAATATTTAAAAGTACTTGGTATCGTAACTTGTGCATTACTTTTTAGTGCATGCTCGAACGATGTAGCTGTTTCAAAAGCAGAACTAGCATCAAATACTAAAGCAAAAGAGCAATTAGGGAAGGTATTATATTTTGATAAAAATTTATCAAAAAATAGAACTCAATCTTGTGCAACTTGTCATAATCCAGATGCTGGTTTTGTTGATGATAGAAACAATGGTGTTGGAGCACAAGTATCTTTAGGTGATGATGGGAAATCATTAGGAGATAGAACAGCACCAACTGCTGCATATGCTATGTATTCACCTAAGTTTCATTATGATGCTAAAAAGAAGAAATATATTGGTGGGCAATTCTGGGATGGTAGAGAAGCTACTTTAGCAGGACAAGCTGGCGGTCCTCCAACAAATCCTATTGAAATGGGTATGGCTGATAAAAAAGCGGTAGTTGATAGACTTTTAGAAAACGCATATTATGTTGAAACTTTCAAAAAAGTTTATGGTGCAGATATTTTTGAATCAAATGACAATGCATATGCTGCAATGGCTGATTCAATTGAAAAGTTTGAACAAACTTCTGAATTTGCACCTTTTGATTCTAAATATGATAGATTCTTAAAAGGGGAGTATGATTTAACGCCATTAGAAGATTTAGGTAGGTCATTATTCTTCTCTCAAGCTAATAACTCTTGTGCAACTTGTCACGTATTTAAAGGGGAAGACAAACAAGGTGAAACATTTACTAACTATGAATTCCATAATATTGGAGTTCCTGTAAATACTGAGCTTAGAGCTAAAAATGGTGTTACTGCTATAGATAAAGGTTTATTAAATAATCCTGCTGTTACAGATGAAAAAGAAATGGGAAAATATAAAGTACCAACACTTAGAAATGTAGCTGTAACTGCTCCTTATATGCACAATGGTGTATTTAAAGAATTAAAAACAGTAGTAGAATTCTATGATAAATACAATCATAAAATGAGAAGAGCTAATAATCCTGAAACTGGTAAACCTTGGGCACAGCCTGAAGTAAAAGATACTATTTCATTAGAAGAATTAAAAGCTAAAAAACAAAATGATAGAAAAGTTGAAGCTTTAGTTGCTTTTATGAAAATACTTACAGATAAAAGATATGAACATCTTTTAGAAAAAAAATAACAACTTTAAAAATGAGAGAAAGGTAACTTTCTCTTGTTTAATAACTTTTAATTTTATTAAAGGTAAATATGTTATTATTTACTTTTATTAAAGGATCTACTGATTAAAAAAACAATAATATTTTTATTCTTAACGCTACAATTATTTGCTTATGAATCACAACTTGAAGATATGTTAACTGAAAAAAACAGTTTAATAGATAGATATGAGATTCGAGTAGAAGTAGCACGAATTGAACGAATGTATACACGAGTTCATATTCTTACAAAAACACTTTCATGTTTTAAAAACTCAAGAAGCAAAAAAGACTTACTAATCTGTAAAGCAGATGAACGACGTAGAATAATGAAAATTATTCGAGGTTAATTTTAAACTTTCTTCTTAAAAAATAATATTTTAAGATAATTATCAATAAACCCTTAATATACTTATAGTAAATAAAAATAACTATGGAGAAATTTTATGACAAAAAGAAAAGTACTTATCACTGGCGGAAATAAAGGTATCGGACTTGCTGTCTCAAGAGCCATGTTAGAATTAGGTCATGACATAATTGTAGTTGCAAGGAATTTTAAAGATTTTTCTTTAGGTGGATTGCCTAGTGTTACTGAAATAGAATATGATTTATCAGATATTGATAATCTTCCAACTTTAGTAGAAGAAATAGGTGAAGTTGATATTTTAATCAATAATGCTGGATATATGCAACCAAAATATACATATGATAATTATCCAAAAGAAGCTAAAGAGCATATCATGAATGTTGATTTACACGCCCCTGTTGAGCTTATGAATTTACTTAGTGTAGGAATGAAAAAAAGAGGCTACGGTAGAATTGTAAATACAGCATCAATTGCAGGTCAAATTGGACATCCTGATGTTTGGTATGGTATTGCAAAAGCTGGACTTATAAATGCTACAAAAATATATGCTAAATTATTAGGTGCAAATGGAATTACTGTAAATTGTGTTGCTCCAAGTGCAGCTGAAACTGATATGCAAAATGATAATGAAGAAGCTAGGAAAAAAGCTTTTAAAGCAGCTGTTGTTACAAATAGATTTGCAGAACCTGAAGAAGTTGCAAAAGCAATTGTTTGGTTAGCTACAGATTGTCCTGAGTATATAAACGGTATAACAATTGATATAAATAACTGTTTTTACCCTAGATAAACAAATAAAACTATATTGATAAAAAGAGAGCATATTTATATGTTCTCTTTTTTTTTATTTAAAATTTAGAACATTTGTTCTATAATTTAGAACAAATGTTCTAAAGGATGAAAAATTGTCAAAAAGAAAAGAACAAATAATCGAAATATCAATTAAACTATTTAATGAAAAAGGTTGTGAAAAAACATCTACAAGACACATTGCTGATGAATTAGGTATTAGTGTTGGAAACCTTTATTATTATTTTAAAAATAAAGAAGAGATTATTATTGAAATCTATCAAGAGCTAATGAAAACAGTTAGTGGATATTTAGGTAGTGTAAAAGATGGAATAGATTCTGCTTTTGATTTTTATGAATTTTTAGCTCATCAAATGGAAATTGAAAAAAAATATAGATTTTTAAGACTTGAAATGAATAGCCTGTTTTTAAACTATCCAATTGTAAAAGAAGTATTAAAAAAAGGTGTAGTAGAAAAAACAAATGAATTTAAAGCTTTATATTCACACCAAATAAAATATGGATATATGAACCCCTTAGATGATTATGAAATGGAATTTATAAGATCAAATACATGGGTTATAGCAGTTCAGTGGGAATTATACTGGGTTTTAATGAATGAAAAAAATGAGAAGACTAGAAGATTAAAAGGTGTTTTAAATATGCTTTATTTTGTAAAGCCATATCTTACAAAAAAAGGCCTAGAAGAATCTAATCTTTTAAAATCTATTGAGTATGTTAAAGAGGAGTTAAAAGATGTATAAAAAATATATACTTTTATCTTTAGTATTTTTATTCACAAGTGTAAATGCCTATGAATTAAATCTTGTAGTTGATAATGAGTCAAAAAAATATCTAAGTGCTATAAAAAAAGAGACAAAAGCACTTTTTTCAAGCTCTACAAAAATCAACTTTAAAACTACTATTTGTGAAGGTAATTGCTCAAGCTATTTAAACTCTTCTACTAAAAAACTTCTTTTATTAAATAAAGGAAAAAAATATCCAAAAACTAAAAATAACTATATAATTTCTTATAATTATATATCTTCTGTTTATGATGAAAATACATTTATAAGAACAGCAGCACTTGGTATTTATGAATTTTTAAAAGAAAATAGAGTTAAAACAATTTATATTAAAAATAGAGTTTTAATTAACAATACTTCAAAAAATATTGATTTTTCTAAAGAAGAAGCTTATAGTCTAAAAAAAGTTTTCTCTCTAGCCTTACAAAACAATCTTCAAATAAAACAAAACAAAAATCAATCTTTATTAAGCAATCTAGGAATAGATGAATCTAAAAGTGCATATAAACCAAAAGTAGATATTTTTGCTAATTATATGCAAATAGATGCAGATAGGGCGCAATATAGTAATGGTCAAAATTCACAAGGTACAGTTGATGCAGGTTTAAAATTATCTCAACTTATCTATTCAAATAAAGTAATTGAAAATATAAAAATATCAAAACTACTTGCAAAATCTTCAAAAGACGAAGTATCAGCTTTAAATGATGAAATCATGTATAAAGCTGCAGTTTTATATCTAAACATAATAAAAGCAAAAAAATATGAGCAAATCATAAAGATAAAATATGATTTTATTAGACAGAATTTACAGTTTGCAAAACAAAGAGTTGATATTGGAGTAAAAGATAGAAGTGATGTTTATAGATGGGAGAGTGAACTTGCAAATGTTCAAATAGACTTAGCAAATGCTAAAAAAGATTTAAACTCTCTAAATATTGAATTATCAAATTTATTACTTATAAATAAAAGTATTCCAGTTATTGAATATGGAATGAATTCAAAACTGTTTAAACTTCTACAAAAAGATGCAATTAAATATATAGGGGATAAAAGAATTCAAGAGCTTTTCTCTCAAGATATTGTTCATACTCACTCAAGATTAAAACAGTTATCAACTTTGATTATTGCAAAACAAAAAGAACTTGGAATAAATAAAGATTCAAGATTTTTACCAACTGTAGCTTTTGAAGGAAGTGCAAAAAGAATCCTTAAAAGATATGGTGAAGGAAGTTCAGCTTTACGACCTTGGGATGATAAAGAATATCAAGCAGTGATTAATCTAAATCTTCCTCTTTATGAAGGTGGAGTAAAAAGTGTAAGAATTCAAAAAAGTGAAATTGAACTTATAAATTTAAAACTTGAATATAAAAACACAAAAAATTTAATTATAGAAAATGTTAGAAAAAACTATGAGTCATTACATAGATCATATGAAAAAATAGCATTTGCAAATGTAGCTTTAGGTTCATCAAAAAAGAACTTTGAGTTAATCCAAGATAAGTATAAAAATGGAAAAGAAAATATTATCTCTCTACTTGATGCTCAAAATTCTTATATCGTATCAAAACTAAATCTTAATATCTCTATTGTTGAGTATTTAGAAGATTTGAGTTCTATTTATTTCTTTAGTGGGAAAATAGAAATTTTAGTAGATGATAATAAAAAAGAAGAAGTTGAGAATAGAATTTTAAAAGAGTTAAAAGGTTTTGAAAAATGAAAAAGTATTTATTAATTTTAAGTATTGCGGTTTTATTTACTGCTTGTACTAGTGAAAAAAAAGTAGAAGAGAAAAAAGAGTCTATTAAGTCGGTTTTTGCTGTAAATGTAAAAGAAAAAAATCAAAATCAAAATAGGGTTTTTAATGCTTTAGCTTCTTCAAATCATCAAACAAAACTTAGTTTTAAAGTCCAAGGAAATATAAATTACTTTAGATATCAAATGGGAGATGAAGTACAAAAAGGTAAGCTTGTAGCTAAACTTGATTCTAAACCTTATGAACTCAAAGTCTCTCAAGCTAACTATGCTTTAAGTGAAGCTAGAGCTGCTGCACAAAATAGTAAAAGTACATATGAGAGAACAAAAAAACTGTATGTAAATCAAAATGCAAGCGTTAGTGATATAGATAATGCAAGAGCTTCATATAATGCTTCAAGTGCAAAGGTTCAAAATATAAAAAAAGAACTTGAATATGCAAGACTGCAACTCTCATATACAAAACTTTATGCTCCAATGAATGGATATATTTCAGGAAAATATGTACAAGAAAATGAAAATGTAAATGTAGGAACTCCTATAGTTTTACTAAGTGATAAGTTAGTTGATGAGGTTAAAGTTCAAGTCCCAGAGAGTTATATAAATAAACTAAAAGAAAAAGATGCGGTAAAAGTTGTATTTGCTTCTCTTGATAAAAATAGAACTTTTTCTGCAAATATTTCTGAAGTATCTAAGTTTGCTTCATCAAATAGTAAAACTTATGAAGTAACTGTAAAACTAAAAAATAGCTCAAAGTTAATCAAATCAGGAATGTCTGCTGATGTATATTTTAAAGATATAAATACTTCTTCAAATAATTCTTTTATTGTTCCTTCTAACTCAGTTTTAAATGATAATAGTGGTTACTTCGTATATGTTCTAAAAAAAGATTCAAATAAATATTTAGTAAAAAGAAAAGCTGTTGAAGTAGGTGAGTTAAATAATGATGGTTATGAAATTACAAAAGGATTGGATAAAAAAGATTTAGTTTTAAAAGCTGGTATGAGTGAAGTTTATGAAGGTATGAAAGTTGAAATTTCAAATGAAAAAGATTTAGGAAACTAAGATGAATATCACAAAATTTGCTTTAGAAAAAGATAAAGTAACCATTGTTTTTGCTTTGCTGATTTTTGTATATGGAATTATTTCATTTTTAGATTTACCTAGGGCTAAAGATCCTGGTTTTATTATACGAACAGCAACTGTTATTACATATTTCCCAGGAGCTAGTGCTAAAAGAGTTGAGCAATTAGTAACTGATAAGTTAGAAAAGACTATCCAAGAAATGCCAGAAATTGATAATATAAAATCAACTTCTAAAAATGGTGTATCTATTATTTTTGTAAATATTTTAGAAAAACATAAAAATATGAGAGAAATATGGGATAGTTTGCGAAGGAAAGTAGAAAAAGGTTCACGTGAGCTTCCTGATGGCACATCAAGTCCTGTGGTAAATGATGAGTTTGGTGATGTTTATGGAAGTATGATTTCTATTACAAGTGATGGTTTATCTTATAAAGAGTTAGAAGATATAGCTGATGATACAAAAGATATTTTTCTTCGTATTAACCAAGTTGCAAAAGTGGAAATATTAGGAGTACAACCCCAAAGGGTTTATGTAGAGTTTGATAATACTAAACTTGCAAAGTTAAATTTAAGTGCTTCATATCTAAAAAATATTTTAGAGCAAAAAAATATTGTACTATCTGGTGGAAATATAAAAGTTGATGTTAGTAGATTATCTGTGGAACCTTCTGGAAATTATGAAAATATAAAACAGATTGAAAATACTATTATTCCTTTAAATACAGGGGAGCATATCTTCTTAAAAGATATTGCAAGTATAAAATATGAATATAAAGATCCTAGTTCTTTTATTGTTCATAAAGATGGACAAAAAGCTATACTTCTAGCTATTTCTATGAAGAAAGATGGGGATATTATAAAGCTTGGAGAATCAATTGATAAAATAAGTGCTCAAGTTCAAGAGAAACTTCCTTTAGGAATCAAACTTGATAGAATGTTTAATGAACCAAAAATCGTAGGAAAAATAGTAGGGAATTTTGTAAGTAATCTTTTACAAGCAATGGCCTTAGTTATTATAGTTATGCTTTTCACACTTGGTTTAAGAACAGGGCTTATTGTAGCTGTTTTAATTCCTATGTCTATTTTAACTTCTTTTATAATTATGTCTGTATTTGATATTTGGTTAGATCAAGTCTCACTTGCTGCACTTATTATTTCTCTTGGATTACTTGTGGATAGTGCTATTGTTATGAGTGAATCAATTATGGTTTTAATGCAAAGAGGTAAAAATGTAGTTGAAGCTTCATTGCAAAGTGCAAATGAGTTAAAAATACCTCTTTTAACTTCAGCTTTAACAACAGCAGCAGCTTTTTTACCAATCTTTTTAGCTAAATCAACAACAGGAGAGTATACAAATGCTATTTTTAAAGTAGTAACAATTACTCTTTTATCTTCTTGGGTTTTAGCTCTTACATTAACACCTGTTTTAAGTAAATATTTTATGAAAAAAGATTTACATAAAGAGAGTAAAGAAGGTTTTATTTATACAAATTACAGAAGGTTTTTAGGATTTATCTTAAACTATAGATGGTTTGCAATTGCTTTTACAATACTATTATTTCTAGCTTCCTTTAAAGTTTTAGCCTTAGTTCCTAAAAAGTTTTTCCCACCTTCTGATGAGCCTACATTTACTTTAGAAATGAGACTTCCAGTTGGAAGTGCTATTGAGACAACAACAGCTAATGTTGAAGCTATAGAAGCGTATATAAAATCAAAATATATGAAAAAAGAAAAACAACCAGAGGTTAAAAACTATGTCTCTTTTATAGGTCAGAGTGCTCCTAGGTTTTGGCTATCTTATGACCAAGAATTAGCAAGTGTAGAATATAGTACAATTTTAGTAAATGTAAATGAACATAAAAACTTAGCAAAAATAAAAGATGATGTTGCTTCTTTTGTTAAAAGGTCTTTTCCTGATATGCAAGTATCCGCAAAAGTTTTAGGAAATGGTCCTCCTGTTAAAAAACCAGTGGAGATTAGAATCTCTGGAAAAGATATAAATAAACTATTTGAAATCTCTTCAAAAGTAAAACAAGAACTTGGAAAAATAAATGGAGTTATTGGAATTGTAGATGACTGGGGAATTAGAAATAAAAAGCTTGTAATTGATATTGATGAGTCAAAAGCCTTAAAAGAAGGTATCACAAATTTAGATATAGCAGTATCATTACAAAGTGCATTAAGTGGCTTTGAGGTTACTACTTTTAGGAAAAAAGACAAGCTTATTCCTATTGTATTACGTTCTAACGAAAACACTAAAGATGATATAAACAGACTAGAATCAATCAATGTTTACTCTCAAACAAGTGGTAAGAACATCCCACTATCACAGGTTGCAAGGGTAAAAGTTGTATATGAAGAATCAAAAATCATAAGACGTGATAGATTAAAAACTGTAACAGTTGGAGCTTATGTGAATGAAAATGCAAATGCACTAGCTGTTTTTGCTTCTATGAGACCTTATATGGATAGTATTCAAGAAGATTTTCCCTTAGGATATTATTATGAATATGGTGGTGAATTTGAAGCTTCTGGAAAAGCAAATAAATCAATTGCTGTTAATCTTCCAATAGCATTTATGGTGATTTTGCTTTTACTAGTTGCACAGTTTAATTCTATTAGAAAACCTATTATTATATTAACTGCTATTCCTTTAGGAATGATTGGTGTATCTATTGGTTTATTTGCTATGAATTCATATTTTGGATTTATGACTTTACTTGGAATAATCTCTCTATCTGGAATTGTAATTAATAATGCAATTGTTTTATTAGAGCGAATAAAAATAGAAGAAACTCAAAATGGCTTCACTAAATACGATGCCATAATTGAAGCTAGTATTAGTAGATTTAGACCTATTTTACTTACGACAGTTACAACAATATTTGGGCTGATTCCTTTATGGTACAGTGGTGGAGTAATGTGGGAACCTATGGCTATATCTATTATTTTTGGATTGATGTTTTCAACAATTTTAACTTTAGGTTTTGTTCCAGTTTTATATTCACTTTTATTTAAAATAAAAAAATAAAAGACATTATTTTCACACAAAATTGCCATATAATAATCTAAAGGAGATAAGATGTTAAAAAAGCTTTGGTTTCAAGTTGTAATAGGAATGGTTTTAGGTGTAGTTTTTGGTTTACTTTTATCTCCAAGTGCATTTGCTTTAGTTCCTGAACATATAGCACTAGCAATTGCACCATGGGTAGCCCTTGCTGGTAATATTTTCTTAGCACTTATAAAAATGGTTGTAATTCCTTTGGTTATGAGTTCCATTATTTTAGGAATCACAAGTGCTGATGATACCCAAACCCTAAAAAGTTTAGGTGTAAAAATAGCTCCATATTTTGTGTTTACTACAGTAGTTGCTGTAAGTATTGGTATTTTAATAGCATTTACAATACAACCGGGAAATTTTGTTTCAAGTGATATTATTAACTCAATTAGTAATACAGCCCCTATTGTAAAAGAAGTTGTTCCTATTCAAAGTATTTCTATTCCTGATATGTTAGTTGGATTGATTCCTGTTAATACAACACAAGATCAATTAGACGGTAATATTTTAGCCTTTGTAATATTAGCAATTTTCGTAGGTGTAGCTTTAATGAATATGGATAATGATGATGCTAAACCTATGAAAGATTTAGCTAGGTCTTTTCAAGCCTTTTCTATGAAAGTAGTTGAGTGGGCTATGAAATTAGCCCCTTTAGCTGTTTTTGGATTATTATGTAGTATTACTATTAAAATAGGTTTTGATGCAATATCTTCTATGTCTATGTATGTTTTTACTGTATTATTTGGTCTTTTTGCTCTTTTATGTTTTTATTTAACAATTGTTTATTTTATAGGAAAAGTAAAACCTTTAGATTTTTTAAGACAAATAAGAGAAGTTCAACTAATGGCATTTTCAACATCTTCATCAGCTGCTGTTATGCCCTTGTCTATGAAAACAGCAGAAGATAAGTTAAATATTCCAACTCCAATATCAAAATTTGTAATACCTTTAGGTGCTACTATAAATATGGATGGAACAGCTTTATACCAAGTAATAGCAGCTATTTTTCTAACACAATTATTTGGGGTAGATTTAACACTTGTTGAAATAGTGATTTTAGCAATGACAACAGTAGGTGCATCTATTGGAGCTCCGAGTACTCCCGGTGTTGGTATTGTAATCCTTGCAACAATTCTTCAAGGTATTGGAGTTCCGGTTGAGGGAATTGCACTTATTTTAGGTGTAGATAGAATTCTTGATATGTGTAGAACTACTATAAATGTAACTGGGGATTTAACAGCTTCAATTGTTATGAAAAAACTAACTTCATTTAACTCTTCTGTAAAAGTTGCAGAATCATAAAAGATAGAAGATTTTCTTCTATCTTTTAGCCTATTTTTTATTTTCCTTTGAACTCTTTTGTATTTACATCTTTTATAATTGTTTGTGAAATATTTTGAGTAGTTTGTGAAATATCACTTGCTTCATTTGCAATAGAAGAGTTTCTTTGTGTTTGTTGATCTAGTTGAGAAACTGCATCATTAATTTGCATAACTCCCCCTTGTTGTTCTTTTGAAGCTTGGTCAATATTTTCAATAAGTTCTAAAGTTTTACTAATTCCTTTATTTAATTGTTTATATTCTTCAAGCATACTATTTGAAATATTTTTTCCTGTATCTGCTTTTGTTGTAGCTGTTTCAACTAAAACTTTTATCTCTTTAGCCGCTTCCGCACTTCTAGTAGCTAGATTTCTTACTTCTTGTGCAACTACTGCAAAGCCTTTTCCATATTCCCCTGCTGTTGCTGCTTCTACTGCTGCATTTAGTGATAAAATATTTGTTTGGAATGCAATTTGGTCAATAATAGTAATTGCTTCGGCAATAGATTGAGTTTGCTCATTTATTTCATCCATTGCATTCATAGTATTTGTTACAAGTTTTTCACCTTTATTTGCAGATGATGATACTTGTGAGGCATATTTTGTCATATCTGCTATATTTGCTGTATTACTTGCCATTGTTCTAGTAATCTCTTCTAATGCTGCTGCTGTTTCTTCTAAAGAAGTAGAAGCATTTGCTGTTGAGTCAGATAAAGTACTTACATTATTTTTTAATAATACTGCATTTCGCTCTAGTGTTAAACCATTTTTCTTATTTTCTAGAAGATTTTTAGTAATAGAATCCCCTAAGGTATTAATACCATTTGCTAAACGTAAGAAATGCTCTTTTATGTTATTTGTATTTGTAGTATTTAAGAAGTTGTTGTTTGAATATTCATTTAGAATTGTTAATATATTATCAATATTTCCTTCAATATTACTAGCCATTTGATTAACTAAATCTGTTAGTTTTTTTAGGGATTCATTCGAAGTAGATACTTCAACTCTTTTACTTAAATCTCCTTGTTCAAACTCATTTAAAACTTCAACTGTTTGATTAATAATTTTTTGATCTTCTTCTATTGCTTTTTGTGTTTTTAATATATTTTGATTTATAGTTTTTGCCATAGTTCCAATCTCATCACTATTTGAATCATTTAATAAATTTACCTCTTTAGTATTTTTATTTAAATAGTCAAAAAAGTTTATTAGACCATCTTTAAATTCAAAAATAGATTTTCTAATAAATCTTGTAAGTAAAAAAGAGATTATTATTGAAAAAAGTAAAATTATAGCTGAGATTATTTCAATAATTATTAGTACTGATTTTTCATCTTTTTCTGCTTGTTTTGTAGAATTTATAAGTAATTCTTCCATTTTATGCATAAGTTTTACAACATGTTTATGCATTATACTAATCTTTACTTCTAGTTTTTTCCTATCATTATCTAGATTATCATAACCTTCTTTTTTAACATCTTCATCAAACTGAAGTAATACTTTTTTATATGCAAATTGTTCTTCTTCTAATTTTTCCACTTCATCATAAAAGTATTGATATTTCTTTTTTGTTTTATCATCTACATTATGATTTATAGCTTTTTTTGTAAAGTTTTTAAGTTTGATTATAATTTCTTCTGTTTCTTCTTCTAATTTTAATATATGTTTTTCTATATTTTTAAACTCTTTACTTCTTACATCAACACAAGAAATTATAAACTTATAAGTTAATATCTCTTCTTCAAGAATATCTTTTTCTAATTCTGTTATTAAAGTATTAATAGGTATTTGATAGTCTGCTATTTCTTCTATTTCTTTTCCAATTTTTTTAATGCCTAAATAAGATGATACTGAGATAATGGATATACCCAATACCATAATAAACATAGTGATAAATACTTTAGTAGTTAAGTTTAAATTTCTTAGCATCTTATACTCCTTGCAAATTTATTGAATATGTTTAATTCTAACGTAAGCCTGTCGGAAAATAATAAAAATTAAAAATAGGAATACTGTTATATCGTTTGTTAGCTTGTATTTTATAAATAAAATAATATTTTAATTAGGGTTTTAATATGTTTGGTACTATAATTATATAGTAAAAAAATAATATATAAATTTAGAAAAAATAATTGATTTATTGCAATAAATTTTCCAAATTTATCTTTTAAAATAGGTAAATAAGAATAAAATTGTGATTACAAGTAGTATAAATATATTAGAAAATAATAAAATACCTAAAAATAAAACACTTAAAACCATAGCTGAGGATTTTAAAAAGCCTTTATCAAAAAGTATAATAGCAGTGATTAAACCTATTAATGCATTTGCTATAAAAAAACCATCAGCAAAGGCAACTAGAGTACTTAAATTTAGTATATTTAAATACACTAAAGAAAGTGTAATCATATAAATAAAAGATAAGAAGTTTAGTGCTCCAATTGGAGTGTTATTTTTCAAATGTTTTGAAGTATATTTTGTAAATTCTAGTGATGAAATAAGTCTTGCAACTCCACCTACAAAAAGAATAAGTGTCCCTACACAAAGTATTATAGAAATACTTGCAAGTATAATATGTGAAAGCTTTCCAAAAATAGGCTCTATTAACCATACAAGTTTAAAGTCTTCATCCTTTGGAAATTCTCCAAAACAAATAGCAATAGCAGTTAATATATATACTAAAGATACTACTATTGCTGAAAATATTACAGCGTTTGTAAGTGTTTTTATACTTCTTACTTCTTTTGAATAATTACCTATAACTTCCCAGCCTACAATAGCCCAAAATACTAGAAGAAAAGAGTGTCCTAATTCTTGTATTTGTACATTTGGAAGTGTAAATATAAATTCATCAACACTAAGTAATATATTTACACTTGATATAAAAAATATAAGTGTAATAGCAGAACTTACTATTAACATTAGTTTTCCTAAGAAATCTATTTTAATAAGAAGTAGGGCATAGGTTAATATATAAACATAAAGACCTAATAATACAAGGGATGTATTAGCAAAGTATTCTTGCATAAATTCTGCTGCTATTAATAAAACTGCAACTGGGCCAAAAAATACTGCACATATTAAATAAAAAGAAGTAAGATGTTGGTATTTTTTTCCCATAGCTTCTTTTGTAGCTAAGCTAACTCCTCCATCTCCTGGGTATAAGATAGCTAGTTTCCCAAATATTAAAGCAAAGATAAAACCAAGACTTAATATTAATATCCAAATAATAAGTGAAAAGTTTCCAAGCATATTATATAAAAGAGGAGGAAGTAGTACTAATCCTGAGCCTAAAATTGGCCCAATAATTAATCCTGATAGAGTTAATGTATTTAACTTTTTACTTTCTATTGACATTTTATTTGATTTCTTTTTTATTAAATATCTTAATATTATTTAGAATTTTTACTGCAATAATTGTTAATATTGTTCCAATGATTATGGAATAACTAACAGTTTCATTTAAAAAAATCACACTAAATAAAATAGCAAATAAAGGTACTAGAAAAATAAAAGAACTAATTTCATTTGTTCCTAGTTTTTCAATTCCTAAGAAGTAAACAGAGGTTGCAAATGTAGTTGATATAACTGCTAAACTTACGATATTAAACCAAAATATTGAATCATAACTTCCATAATCAATACTTTCAAAATCTACAAAAAATATACTTACTAATATTGTCATAATCACATACATATAAAGACTAAAAACCATAGGAGATATTTTTGTAGCTTTTGAACTAACTATTGTAAGTGCTGGCCATAAAATTGAACCTATTAAAAAATATATATTTTGAGTTGAAAATATTTCTTGGGCTGAAAAAGTCCAAAAATTAAGCATTGTAAGAACTCCAATAGCTCCTAGTATTAAAGCAAATATATCTTTTCTTTCAATTTTCTTTCCAAAAAACAAAGCCATAATCATAAAGGTATTTATAGGAATCAAAGTAGTTACTAAAGCTCCTCCTAGTGAAGCAGTTCCATATTTAGTTCCTAAAAAGTAGCATTTTAAATATGCAATCATAAGTATAGCAGCTACACAAGCTAATAGAAAACTTTTTAGGTTTATATAAAATTTCTTTCTCATGATTATAAGTACAGGAGTTAATGTAATAATAGTAAAAAAGTTTCTAAAAAATATTAGTTCGTATTCATTTATATATGAGCTTAATACTTTTGCATTTACCCATGAAGCACCCCATCCAGCCATTGCTAAAATAGTAAGTATGTAAAATATTGTTTTGTTTGTTTGTGTCATCTAAATTCTTTGTTGTTTTGTGTTTTGTAAAAAACTATTTATATAAAATAAAATTATTGTTTTTTTGTAGTTCTTTTGGTGAATACCCGTAGACTTTTCTAAAGTTTCTAATAAAGTGAGATTGGTCACTAAATCCTACACTAGTAGGTATATAGTTTAGTTTTTCACCATTTAAAATAAGTTCTTTGGCTTTGTGTACTCTTTGGGTTAATATATATTGATGAGGTGTAAGACCTAATTGGTTTTTAAATACTCGCAAGAAGTGATATTTACTAAGATTTGAATTTTTTGCCAATTCATCAAGTGATATATTTGTATCTAAAGTGTCCTTAATATATTCTATTGAATTTTTAATTATTACTTTATCATCAAATAAATTTTGAAACTCTTTTGTTTTAGAAGTATAGTTTTTTATTAAATAACTCATTGCTAATATTAAATTTGTTTCAATTTTCATTAAGTCACTATTTTCATAAGCACTTAAAAAAAACTCATATAAAAGGTTATAAAGATTTATATCTTCAATAATATGTCTTTCGAAAACAGGAATTTTTTTTTCAAAAAATATTTGCTCATAAATTTGAGCTAAAAGTTCAACTTTTGGATAAAAGTTTGTATATTTCCAAGAACAAGAATCTCCATAATGTATCTCTCCTGGATTTAAAATTCGAGTAGAGTTTTTATATGAGTTAATTGTTTGCTTTTCATTTATTGATTTAAATAGTCCATCATGTGTTAATCCAATTGTATATGTATCATGGAAATGTTTTGTAAATTTTCCATTTGAGTTTGTTATATCTTCAAAGATTGTTTCATTTAGGCTTTCTAATTTCATGTTTAATTATATCAAAATAATTATCATGAAAATAGAACAATATTGCTATTTCTTATTCATTTTTTTTGGAAAAATCTTTATATTATTTAATATCTTAACTGCAAGAAGAGTAAGAATAGTTCCTATTATAATAGATATACTAATTCCCTCTTTTAAAAATATAGCGCTTAAAGTAATAGCAGCAAAAGGAACTAAGAATATAAAAGTACTAACTTCACTAGCTCCTAATTTCTCAACCCCTAAAAAATAAATAGTATTTGCAAAAGTAGATGCAGCAATAGCTAAGCAAAACATATTTATCCAAAAAATAGAGTCTAAACTTTCATAATCTATAGTACTTAAATCAATAAAGAAAATCATATTTAAAATACAAGTAACTATATACAAATAAAAAGTAAAAACTACAGGTGAGATCTTTGATGATTTTGAACTAAGTATTGTAACTATTGGCCATAGAAGTGAGGCTAAGATAAAATATAAGTTATGAATAACAAATATCTCTTCTGCTTTAAAAGACCAGATATTTAACATAGTAAGAACTCCAATAGCTCCTAAGCTTAAAGCAAAAGCGTCTTTTTTCTTGATTTTTTTGCTTCCAAATAAAGCTAATATTAGAAAAGTATTTATAGGAATTAAACTTGTTACAAATGCTCCTCCTAGTGAGGCTGTTCCATATTTTGTACCTAAGTAAAAATATTTCATATAAGCTATTAGAGCTAATGATGTTAGTATTACTATTAGAAGATTTTTGATACCTATTTTAAAAGACTTTCTTAAAAAGAAAATTATAGGAATCATCGTAATAGCTGTAATAAAAAATCTAAAAAACATAGTTTCAAATTCATTTAGATATGAACTTAATACTTTTATATTAACCCATGATGCGCCCCATCCAATCATGGCTAAAAATAGTAAAAAATAAAATATATTTTTGTTTGCTTCGCTCATAAACTCTCTTTTTATTTGGAGTTTAGTATAAATGGAAGTTTTTAGTCTAGAATAAAATTGCGGTTATTGAAAAATTAGATATAAGAGAAAAAAGCCTAAGCTTTTTCTCTTTTTGGAGCTCTTAAAATTAAAAGTACTCCAATAACGGCTGCTATAAATGAAGCTACAAATACTCCAAGTTTAACAGCAGCAATGATATTTTCATCTAAAAAGGCTAGGTGAGTAATAAAGATTGACATTGTAAATCCAATACCACCTAAGAATCCAACAGCTAAAACATCATTCCATGAAATACTATCTGGCTTTTTGATGATTTTTAATTTTGTAGCAAGATAAGTAAATCCTAAAATACCAACAGGTTTTCCAACTATAAGTCCAAATACTACACCTAAAACAATCATTAGATTTGCATTTACTGTCGAGAAATCTATAATAACCCCTGCATTTGAAAATGCAAATAAAGGCATAATAAAAAATGCTGATAAACCATGTAAGTCATGCTCTAACCTAACTAAAGGATTTTGAACCTTATCATAATTATAAGCAATATTTTCTAGATTGTGAATTTGATGATTATTTAAAACGGGCACTTTATCTATATGCTCTTCAAACTCTTTTAAATCGTTTTTTGACTCTTTTATGAAATTTCTTTCATCAATTTTTGATTTAATAGGAATAGCAAAAGCTAATAAAACACCTGCGATTGTAGCATGTATACCAATAGCATGGATATAAATCCAAAGTGCGATTCCTAATAATAAATATGGTAAAAGTTTTGTAACACCTTTAATATTTAAAGCCCAAATAAGTCCATAAATAATAGCTGCATGTAAAAAGTATTGACTTTGGATATCACTTGTATAAACAGTAGCTACTACTAAAACAGCTCCTAAATCATCTACAACAGCAAGGGCAACTAAAAATAGTTTAAGAGCTGGATTTACTCTTGTTCCTAAAAGCATTAAAATACCTAAAGCAAAAGCAATATCTGTAGCCATTGGAATACCAAAGCCTAAGGGATTATCAGGATTAAAACCTACATATATAAGTGCTGGGATTACCATTCCACCAATTGCAGCAACTATTGGGAAAGATGCTTTTGCAACAGATGAGAGTTCACCTACTAGCATTTCTCTTTTTATTTCAAGACCTACCATTAGAAAAAATAGTGCCATTAAAGCATCATCAATCCAATATGTTAAAGTCATAGAAATTTTTAATTCCCCAACATTTACCCCTAAAGGCATATGCCAAAGGTCATAATAAGCTTGACCAAAACTAGAGTTTGCGACAATAACAGCAGCTACTGTTGCTACGAATAATAAAACCCCACTTAGGGCTTCTTTGTTAATAAACTTTTCAAAAGTAATCAACGGTTTAATCATGATTTTTTGTTTTCCTTATTTATTTTAAGCAGCTAGGACAAATACCTTTGATAATAATATTATCAACTTGATAACCAACTAGATTGAAATCTAGTTTTTCATGGATACATTCAATTTTTGAACAAACTGAACATATAAAATGAGAATGTTTTGTTTTTTGAATTTCAAAATATCTTTTTTTATCATTTGATTCAAAAGAGTTTATGATATTCTCTTCTTCAAATTTTGTTATGTTTCTATAAAAGGTTGCTTTATCCATAGCTAATTGATCTTTTATATCTTCATAACTTAAAGGCTTGTTGGATTTTAGTAATATTTCTAATATTGCTTTCCTTGCGGTAGTCAATTTTAGATTTGTTTCATTTGTGATGGTTTCTATATTCATAGGTAGATTATATCTTTTTATCTTTAAAATATATTTGTAGTTTATTAAATAAAAAAAGCTTAGAAGGAATTTCTTCTAAGCTTTTAGTAAATTTTAGGAGATTAATTTATACTAGAAGAACCAAAGAACTTGAACTCTACCTACATCTCTTTTGTCAGCTTCACCATCAATATCAACTTGACCTAAAGTAACAGTTGCAGATAAATCACTTGAGAATTTGTATTGAACAGAACCATAAACTTCTGTTTCATCATTACTTGCAACTTCCATAGCAGCATAATTAGCTGAAACATTTAACTTAGGTGTAATATCAACATTAATTCCAGTTGTAATAAGTTCAGCATCTGCATTACCTAATAAACCAATTTGCCAACCTTCTAAGTTAGATTCTGCATCTTCATCAAATGTAACCCATCCACCTTCTTCATCAGTCTGACCATAAGCCACACTAGCTTCAACAGCTCCAACTTTTGCAGAAAGGCCAGCATGCCATAACGTTTGATCAGCATCTACACCATCAATATCAGCAGCAGTATATCTAGCATATGGAGAAATAACAGCTGAACCCATATCGAAGTTTCCTTTTGCACCTATAGTATATGCATCATATCTATCTTCCATAGTTGCATACCATGCATCAAGAGAAACAGGACCTATGTTTCTAGATAATCCAACGTGAGCGTATGATTCTCCACCTGTAATAGTAGTTCCAGGGAAATCAGATGCCGTATCACCTAAATCAAAGTTAGTACTTGCATAATATGCAGCATTTAAAGTAGTTCCTGCAAATTTAGTTGTTAAACTAACACCATTTGCTTCAGATGTAGCAGTTGCTGGATCATATACTACTGTTAAAGGAGTATCTAAACCTTGTCTACCAGCTGAGATTGAAGTATTATCAATTCCTGTGTATGTAAAGTAACTATATACCATAAGGAAACCTTGGTATCCAATACTAGAGTTTGTACTATTTGATGATAAGTTAGCCCCTGCGAACATATATGATACATCATCAGTAATTTTACCAGTTACTCCTAATACTTCTTTATGTAAATATAAAGCATCATCATCAGCAGCATTCCCAGTTGCTGTTTCAGTATTTCTATCTTCATATCTTAAGTTAACGTAACCAAATACATCAATCCCATCTGCAACTTCTGCTAATGTTTTAGCACTTACGTTTGAATTTAAAGAAGCTAAAGTAACTGCTGCTACCATACTCATTTTTACAAATTTTTTCATCTTTTCCCATCCTTAAATATTGAAATTTTTTGTCAATTAATCTAGTCTCATCTAATATCTATATTATTAAATGTAAACACCCTAACTAATGAAACATTCCCAAAATTCTACATGTGGTTTTTTAAAGTTTTCTTAGTGCTATAATAGGGCTATAATACCGCTATATTGGGGCTATTAATCCGCTATAGTTAAGCTATAAAAAGAGGTTATATTAATAGGAAGTTCCCATAACATGGTATGAGAAAAAAAGCTATTTTTTACTTATTCAAATTTTGAAATTTGTAAATTATATGAATATATTTTTTTAAATATTAGGGATTAAAAATCAAAAAGGACGTAAAAATGAGAATCGTAGGTAATATTTTACTATTAAGTTGTGTTTCTACCTTGGCTTTTTCTGAGGTAAGTATCTGTTATAAGAAGAACCATAGTGATATTTCAACTATTGAAAATATCAAATTAGATGGTGGAGCTTGTGCTGGAAATAAAAGTCAAATTGATATGCAAAAAGATGGATGGAAGTTTGAAAATCTTCAAATTAAAGATGATGGATATTTATTTATCTTTAAAAAAGAAAAAGAAGTTGCTTCTTTATCTAAAAATGATTCAAAAGATTTAGAATCAAAAATACTTGCAAAAATAGAATCAAAAAAGCAAGAAGAGATAAAAATAACAAAAGAAAAAGTGATTGCCAAAAAATTTGATATGGGAAAAACACTTTATACAAAAAAATGTTCTTCATGTCATGGTCAAAAAGGTGAGATAAGTGTTGGAAATTCTAATGCATTAAATTCTATAGATTTAGAACATTTTCAAAAAGCAATGAAAGGTTATAAAATTGGTTCATATAGTTTAGGTAATGGATCACAAATGAGAGATTATTCTATTGGTTATACTTCAAGTGATATTAAAAATATTGACGCGTATATAAAGAAGATAAATACAAGTAAATAGATTAAAAGTAACAGAACACATGGGAGAGATATGTTCTGCTATTTTGTTAAGATTACTCTTTACAATTAATATCTCAGAAATCCGCAAAAAAAACTGAATATATTAAACTAGAAAGAAAAGTTAGTACTTTTTTAAAATATCTTAAACTACGATTCAGATATTTTGTAAGAGAAGTATACATGACAATTATAGCCCCCAAATAGCGATGTATTCGAACTTGGGGTCAGGTCATGAATTTCTACTTTTTAGTATGATTTTAGAAATGCTAGAGTCAGATAATTTAAGATAATTAGAGATTTCGCTTTGTTTATAACCCTTTCTAAAAGCATATAAAATCTTCTCATTTCTCTCTTGTTTTGATTTTGAATCTTTAAAAATATAGTATAAAGATTGAACTTTTTGTTTTACAAATTTCTCATTTTCTATAGTTACTTTTTCTTTTCTAAATTCATAAATACTTGCATTTTCTTCATTTGTTAATGGAGTTTGAAAATACTCAATTAATTCATCTTTTGTAAACCTATTTAAAATAAAAGATTTTTTTGCACAGTCTAAAATAGAGTTGTTTAAAATCATAAAAGATGAAGAGTATTTATACTCTCCAATACTATAAGCCAAGTCTTCTAAAATAGGATTTGATTCAATATATTTATAAATAGTTTGAAGATATTTAAGATTTGATATATACCATGATTTAAATCTGTCTTGCCAAACATGACCTTGCCTTGTGTATTTTTTATTAAAATACATTGCATAAATTGAATTTAATTGCCTCATTGCTAATGACAAGTTAGGCATTGAGTTTTCTACTAGTAAATGATAGTTTGTATTTGTAATACAAAATGAATGAACTGTAAGATTATATTGAATAGCTACTTCTTGTAAAATTTCAATAAATTTTTCTTTATCATCATCATTTTCTAAAACAGACATTGTATCTATGGACTTGTTGTAAACATGGTGAAAACCAGGTATCTCTATTCTTTTTTTTCTTGGCATTTTATTACTTTTTTTATTAAATTCATGGATTTAATCCACAGTATACTTTAAAAATATAGCCCTCATATAGCTATAAAATATAGAGGTTTTAATATAAAGAGAAATTTATTTTTACAACTAAGTTGCATTAAAGAGTAAATTATATATTATTTCAATTATGCAACTAAATCGCAAAAATATAAAGGAATATAAATGAAAAAAATATTATTAACATTTTTAGCTCTATCTATTGCCATATATGCAAAAGAAGTGACTGTAAGTATTTTACCTCAAAAGTATTTTGTTGAAAAAATAGCTGGTGATAAAATTGAAGTAAATGTAATGGTAAGAAAAGGTTTTTCTCCTGCAACTTACGAACCTAAAACATCTCAAATGAGAAAACTTTCAAAATCTGAAGTTTATTTTTCTATTGATGTACCATTTGAAAAATCATGGTTAGATAGATTTAAAAATGCAAATAAAAAAATGCTTGTTGTAGATACAACTGCTGGTATTGTAAAACAAGAAATGGAAGCTCATAATCATGAAGAAGAAGGTCATGATGATCATGATGAACACAAAGATCATGACGAGCATAAAGACCATGATGATCACAAAAAACATGACGAACATGATGATCACAAAAAGCATGACGACCACGATGAACATGCAGAACATGGAGAAGAAGATGAACATGCAGGGCATGATCATTCTGGTTTAGATCCACATGTTTGGTTAGATCCAATTTTAGTTAAAACTCAAGCAAAAAATATTTATGATACTTTAGTAAAAATTGATAGTGCAAATAAAGATTTTTATACAACAAACTATAAAAACTTTTTACTTGAACTTGATACTTTAGATGCTAAATTAAAAAATATTTTAAAATCATATGCTGACAAGTCATTTATGGTATTTCACCCATCTTGGGGATATTTTGCAAAAAGATATGATGTTGAGCAAATCTCTATTGAAATTCAAGGGAAAGAACCAAAACCTTCTCAATTAGTAGAGCTTATGGATGAAGCTAAAAAACATGATATTAAAATTGTATTTGTATCACCTCAGTTTTCACAAAAAGGTGCAGAAACAATTGCTAAAAATATCAAAGGAAATACAGCAATTATAAATCCATTATCTTATAAGTGGGATGAAAACTTATTACAGGTTGCAACACAAATTGCAAAAAGTTATAAATGATTAGATTTCTAAGCTTATTATTTCTATTAAAGAGTGTCCTTTTTGGATGCTCCTTATGTACTGTATATTCTCCCAAAACTGATGTAAATATAAATATTAATGCCAGTGATACTTATATAAAAACTATCTCAGTAAAATGGACTTTTGCCCAAGCTTTTAGTGATGAACTTTTACAACTTTATGATACTGATTTAGATGCTACTTTTAATGAAGATGAACTACTTCTTATTGAAGATTCTTTATTAGCATATGTTGAACCAAAAAACTATCTTATTTCCTTAACTTATGGAAATGATTCTCACGAAAAAAAATACAAAGTAAAAATCAAAAAACAAAAACTTAACTTCAAAAAACATATACTTTCATACGAATTTGACTTTGATATAAATGCTAAGATTGTAGATAAAAATAAACTAACTATGAATATATATGATGATGGTGGTTATTTTCTTATGGTTTATAATGAAAAAAATCAAAAGTTTAACTCTTCTCATAATATTATAAAAACTATGAATGACCATGGTGTAAACTTTGTAATTGATGCTCCAACTTTAAATAATAGTGTACGTTCAAATAAGAAAAAAACTATAGCAAAAGTAGTTGAAAAAGCTGAAGAGAAAAAAGAGAACTTAATTGAGAAATCTTTAGAAGAAGAATCTAATGATGAACCAGTAAAAGAAGAAGTTATAAGAGAGAAGAAACCTTTAGATACTTTTGTATCAAAAATCAAAAAGTACTTAGTTGAAATAGAAAAAGGCGAAGATAACATGGCCTTAGTATTTTTATTACTTGCTTCATTTGTTTATGGAGTTATTCATGCTTTAGGACCTGGACATGGAAAAGCTTTAGCCTTTTCTTATTTCTCAGCTCAAAAAAGTACCTATACTCAGGCCTTTTTTATATCACTAGCAACGGCATTTATTCATATTGTTGGAGCATTAGTATTAGTTGTGATTTCAATCTTTATTTTACAAAGTATTTTAAATAGTTTTATTGATGATTCTATTACTTATATTACTCAAACTAGTGCTATTTTGATTATGCTTTTATCTATATTTATTTTATATAGAAAAATCAAGAAAAAATCTTGTGCTTGTAGTTCATGTTGTGCAGGGGATACTAGTAAACCAGCATTTTCTTTATCTCCTGCAAAAGATGCTAATTTTGTAAAAGCAGTAAATTTAGGTACTCCTGTAGCTTCAAGTACAAGAAAAAAAGAAGATATCTTTTTTGTACTAACAGCTGGACTTATTCCTTGTCCTGGAACTGTACTATTATTTGTGTATGCTTTTATATTAAAAACATACTTTTCTGTGATTTTAGCAAGTATTGCTATTAGTCTTGGAATGGGTGTAGTTATCTTTGCTTCTTCATTTTTAGGAGTTTCTTTAAACAAAGTATCAGCTAAATCTCATAAAATAACAAACATACTTGAAATAACAGCACCTATATTTATGTTTATACTAGGATTATTACTGTTGTTGAATGCAGATATTTTATAAGGAATCACATGTTTGATTTTATAGAAGTTTTACGAGGTGAACTTCCAAGATTTAAAAAAGTTTTAGAACTTGGAAGTAAAGATGGTAAAGACTTAAAACTACTTCATGAATATTATGAAGTAGTAGCAAGTGAAGACACAAAGCTTAAAACAAGAGCTTTAAAAGATGAATTTATAGATATAAGAGTTATCCTACTTGAGCCTATATCTATGGATACTCATAAGAAATTTGATTGTATATTTTCAAGAAATTTATATGATGATTTAGATGAAAACAAAATAGAAGTAAGTTTTGAAAATCAAAAAAAAGTTTTAAATGAAAATGGAATTATTTTCCATATTTTTGATGAAAAGAAAAAAGACTTATCTAAATATATATCTAATGATTTTGAACTTTTAAAAAGTGAAAATAACTATTTTATCGCAAAACTAAAAAGCTAGAATTACTTCTCTAGCTTTTATACTTACCTTACAACACAATAAAACCCATTATAAATTATTTTATTATTATTTTAAGCTTATTGTTACTTTTATTTTTCTAAAATAATCTACTTTTTTATTTAATAATTAAAAAGTT
>Ga0193959_1000022_pt1 | contig 76084 bp, 75 predicted proteins | sample FB_2_MG_FD_140333 | JGI IMG/M metagenome (GOLD analysis project Ga0193959, IMG submission 140333) | Microbial mat bacterial communities from the Broadkill River, Lewes, Delaware, United States - FB_2_MG | ecosystem: Environmental > Aquatic > Freshwater > River > Microbial mats | place: USA... | reverse complement strand
ATTAAAAAGTTTTTGTTTTGTAAAATGTAACTAACAGCGAAAACCAAGCTGTAAAAGTTTAGAAAAACAAAAAACTTTCTTTGTCCGTGGGATACACGGCAGTAATGCTTCCCATCAAACTAAAATTACTTAGTGGAGGAAGAAACTACTCCATTTATGGGGTGGTATATCATAGTATGAATTGTATTTGTAAAGAGGTTTAGAATCTCTTCTAAATCTCTCTTTTTATATCTATTAATTGTAAATTTTTTGAAAATAGGCATTTTAATTTAAAAATCTACTTTTTTAAATCACCCTCAATCTCGATTTCAAATTTTACTTGCTCACCAACAGCAACGCCACCAGCTTCTAAAACTTTATTCCAAGTTAAACCGAAATCTTTTCTATTGATTTTACCCTCTAGGCTAAATGCAGCTTTTTGATTTCCCCAAGGGTCTACTATTGAGCCACCATTTTCAAACTCAAGCTCAACATCTTTAGTAACATCTTTCATAGTAAGTGTTCCTATTAAAGTATCACCTTTTAACTCTTTCATTTTAAATGTAATCTCTGGATATTTTTTTGCATCAAAGAAATCAGGTGCTTTTAGATGATTATCTCTTTTCAGATTATCAGTATTGATAGAATCAACAGTGACTACACCATTTAATGATTTTAGAGTGTTTGTCTTTTCATCATACTCAAATTCACCATCAAATTTATCAAATTTACCTTTTGTATAGCTAATCATCATATGTTTTACTTTAAACCCTACACTAGAGTGTGAAGTATCCAATTTATATGTTCCTGCAAAAATTGCACTAGCACTAATTAAACTGATTAAACTTGCTTTTAATAATTTCATATTCTATATTCTCCTAAAGTTTTTAAAAATATTTATAGTAATTTTTATTACTAATTAGTATTATAATTTTTTAAAATATATTTGTCAAGTGGATAAAAGCTGAAATTGATACTATTTGATACTTTTATCAAGTTTTCGAAGCAGAATTGCTAAAACTTGCATCTCCTCTTTACTAACTCCTGAAAAAGTCTCTCGCATATTTTCTATATGTTTTGGAAATATTTTTGATATAAGTTTCGAGCCTGAATCTGTTATTGATAAAATCTTCTCTCTTTTATCATTTGGATTCTTTTCTATCTCTAAAAAGCCCTTTTTTTCTAAGTTTTTTATAACTACTGTGATATTACCAGCACTACTTAACATCAATTTTGTAACTGTTCCAACGCTCTGTTTACCTCTATGAAATAGAATTTCTAATATTCCAAATTGGTGCATTGTCAAGCCGTGTGATTCAAAATATAGACTCTCCTTTGAGCGAACTTTTATCTGAATTCTACTAAGCTCAATCCAGCATCTAAATATAGTATCTATCTCTTTATCTTTATATGATAACTCTCTTTTCAATTTTAATCCTTTCTGTAAAATAGCTTTTTAGAACCAAATATATTACTAATTAGTAATATTATATCAAGTTTTATCTCTATTTAGCTTTTATTTGTTATATTATCTATCTTATTTAAGATATAAAGGCAAATTATGATAATTAGAAAACTATTTAAATTTGAAAATGCACATATTGTTAGAAACTGCTCATCACTTAGATGCTCTCAAAGTATTCACGGACATAGCTATAAAGTGGAGGTTCTACTTAGCTCAAATGTTTTGGATAATGGGCAGATGGTTTATGATTTTGGACTTATGAAAATTTATATTAAAGATTTGATTGATAGTTTTGACCACAGCATCAGTTTTTGGGCTGAAGATGATAGCGAATATATTGAGTATATAAAAAAATTTAGCAAAAGATGGATTTCTCTACCGATAAGTCCAAGTGCCGAGCAGTTAAGCCGAGTTATCTTTTTGATAACTGATAAGTTGCTATCTCAAACAAAAATGGTCAACTCTGAAGCAGATGTAAAAGTAGATAGTATTATCGTACATGAGACAGAGACGGGTTATGCACAGTGTTTTAGAGATGATGCTTACAATCATAAAAATATGGGTTTGATTGAGCTTGAGAGTATCATCTTTTCAGAGCAGATTATGCAAGAGTGGGGAGATAATAAAACTTGGGATAAACTTTTAAATGGTGAATTTTTTATAAATCCAAATAGGTGTTAATTTTAGTATAATTTATTAAAAACAAAAGGTTTCCATGGCGAGTTTAGTTGATGTATATTTTGATTATCAGATAGAGTATGAAAAAAAGTATGGTATAGATACAGTTGTGCTTATGGAGATTGGCTCTTTTTTTGAAGTTTATGGAGTTGATAACGAAAATGAAAAAGTTGGAAAAGCTAAAGAGATAGCGAATCTTTTAAATATTCAACTCACTAGAAAAGATAAATCGATACTAGAGAATTCTCGTAAAAATCCACTTCTCTGTGGTGTGCCGACAGTCTCATTTGAGAGATATTTAGACACTCTTTTGAAGTTAAATCGATTTACAATTGTTTTAGTTGAGCAAATAACACCACCACCAAAAGTAAAAAGAGCTGTGACAAAAGTTATAAGCCCTGGGACTTGTCTCGACTCTTTTGATGAAGAGAATAATTATCTAATGTCTATCTGTATCTGTGAAGAGAAGAATCAAGTCTATACAGTTGGGTGTAGCTATATAGATATTTCAACTGGTAAAAATTCGGTTTTAGAGGTTTATGGTAGTTTAGATGATAAAGCTTTTAGTTTAGATGCAATTTTAAAGCTTATAAAAGTGACAAATCCAAAAGAGATTTTGATAAATACTCTAAATGTAAAAAATTTTACAAATGATGAGATAGTTAACTATTTTGAGTTAAACTCAAGTTCATACCATATCTATAACGATTCGATAGATAAGATAGTCTTTAATGTAGAGTATCAAAATGAGGTTTTAAAGCAAGTCTTTAAAACAAAATCTTTTCTCTCGCCAATAGAGGTTTTAAATCTTGAGCGAAATCCTACTGCACTTTTGAGCTATATATTAATGCTTAAGTTTGTAAGTGAGCATGATAAAGATATAATCGAAAATATAGATAGACCAAAAAATGAGTTAAGTGATTTTCATCTCTATTTAGGCTCATCTGTTTTAACTCAACTCAATGTGATTCCAAATAAGTTAAGCGAGGGTGAATCTAGCATTAATAGCGTCTACTCACTCTTATCAAAAACATCTACGCCAATGGGAAAAAGACTCTTAAAAGATAGGTTGCTAAACCCTATTTTGGATATTGATAAATTAAATAGACGATATACTCAAATAGAAGCTTTTATTCCGATTTATAAAGATTTAGAGAAGTATCTAAATGAGATTACAGATATTGAGAGACTTCATCGAAAAATGTCACTAAATAGATTGCAACCAGCAGAGTTTGCAAATCTAAGCAGTGCTTATGAATCGATAGATTATCTTCAAAGTCTACTTAGCTCTATCGCTCTTGATTCTATTATGGAGCTAAATCTATCAAATGAGAGTTGGAAACTATTTAGAGAGTTTAGACAGGAGTATTTTAGAGTATTTGATGTAGATAAGATGGCGAAATTTAATCTAAACGCAAAACTTGATGAGTCTTTTTTTAATACAGGAATCAATAAAAATATCGATTCGATAGATTTTGAGATAAAAGAGTTAAAAGAGTCTCTGGTAGATATTGCAAAAACAATATCCTCACATATAGAGGAGAAGAGCTATTTTGTAAAGATAGAATCAAATGAGAAAGATGGTTATCACTTATCACTTACAAATGCTAAATTTAAGTTGATAGATTCTAATTTATTGAAAGATTATAAAATCAAAAAGCTTACAAATATCACAAAGATAAAGAGTGAGCAGATTACAAAAATATCAGATAGATTAATTGCAAGTGAGATAAAACTCTCAAGTATTGTAAAAGATGAGTATCTCAAATATTTAGAGCTTTTTTATGAGAAATATTGTGATACTCTAAATGCATTAGTCGATTTTGTATCGATTGTAGATGTGACAAAAGCTGTTGCTAAAACTTCAAAACTCTACTCATACACAAAACCGACAATTGTAAAATCTGATGATAGTTTTTTAGAGGCAGTAGAGCTTAGGCACCCTTTGATAGAGCGAATAAATCAAAATAGTCTCTATATTCCAAATACAATTTTTTTAGGTGATAAAAAATATCTAAGCGATGAGGTGAAATCAGAGCAGATTTACAACTCAGATAAAAATCTTTTAGATGGAATGCTCATCTATGGAACAAATGCAAGTGGAAAATCTAGCCTTATGAAATCTGTTGGAATCGCTCTTGTTTTAGCTCAAAGTGGTTTTTTTGTTCCTGCAAAATCTTTTAGATTTTCACTATTTGAATCACTTTTTACTAGAATTAGTGGAGATGACAATATTTTTAAGGGTTTAAGCTCATTTGCTGTTGAGATGGTTGAGCTTCGAGATATTTTATTAAGAGCAGATAAAAAAAGCCTTGTTTTAGGCGATGAAATTAGCCACGGAACAGAATCGACATCGGCTCAAGCTATTGTTTCATCAACGATTATCGATTTAGCCGATAGAGAGGCAAAATTTATCTTTGCAACTCATATTCATGAACTCTCTAAAATGGATAGAATCAATAACTTAAAAAATACAGAGCATTTTCACTTAAGAGTTATTTACGATGAATCGACTAAGAAGTTAACTTACGATAGAAAGTTAGCAAAAGGTAGTGGAAGTGCTGTCTATGGGCTTGAAGTTGCAAAGGCTCTAAATCTTGATAGAAAATTTTTGACAAGAGCTTACGATATTCGAGATGAGATAATGAGAGAAGAGGACGAGATTACAAAACTGCTTAAAAATCCTAAAAAATCTATCTATAACTCACGGCTTTTAGTTACAAAATGTGCTGTTTGTGGAGATTTAGCAAATGAAGTTCACCATATTTTGCCACAAAAACTAGCGATAAATGAGAATATCAAACATTTACCAAAACATCATAAAAGCAATCTAGTGCCACTTTGCAAAAAGCATCATTTGATGGTTCACTCAGAAAAGCTTAAAATAGAGGGTTTTAAAAATACAAGCTTTGGAATCGAGCTAAAATTTGAGATTTTGGAGTAGATAGCTAATTATTAAAATTAACTATCTATAAACTATTTGTAAATATAACTAAACACCTATAAAATAAAACAAAGTGTTTGTCATTACCCAACTTGATTGGGTAATCTATCTTATGCTAAAAAAGATGGATACCCGTATCAAGTACGGGTGTGACTTAAGAATATGATTAAAATTAAATATTGCAATTTACATGGTTTTTGCTATATTTGTAAATAAAAACTCTTAAGCATATCCATTAAAAACAACACCTGTCTGCATAGAGTCTGATTTCTGTGCATATTGACTTATAATCGATAGAAAACTCTCACTAATCTCTTCATCTGTTAAATCTTCGCTTTGAAGTTCACTTAAAGCATCTTTTATCTCACTTTTGTCATCATTTGATAGAGATTGAAGTGTCTCTAAAAACTCCTCTGTCTCATCTTCATCAAGTTCACTAAGCGATTCTAAAATAGAGTTTGCTCCTCCCATTGGTGGCGGAGGTGGTGGAGGTGGTGGCATCATTTCACTTTGAAACCCATTAGTTGCAAAATTTCTCTCATCAGAGAAAACTTCATCTAATGCTGATATAATCTCTTCATTGACTTCATCTTTGCTCATTGAAGATAGATTCTCTTTTATATCATCTAATTTCATTTTTAACTCATCTTTTCCATCTTTCGATAGAGATTGTAGATTTGATAGATACTCACTTGCTTCATCTTCACCTAAGCTAGAGATAACACTTACAATTGGGTTTCCTCTACCACCTGATTCAACACTTGAGTTAGTAGAGTTTACTCTTAAGTAGTTTCCGATAGCACTATTTTGTGAAATTTGCATAATTAACTCCTTGAGATACATCCATGAGTCTGATTTAATTTTTAAATCCATTTAAATCATCTATTAAATAGTATCTTTTTAGTTTAAATACCTTGCTAACAGAGAGTAAATGGTTGGTTAATAAAAGTTAATTTAGTATCTCAAGAAAAATATAGAGAAAAAGCTAGAGAGCTTTTAGCAAAAGTCTGCTAAAAGTCCAGCTTTAAGAGCGTTATATGTCTCTTCACCCTTTAAATCTTTTACAATTTCAAGACCAAAGCAGATAGCTGTTGCAGGTCCTCGGCTAGTTATTACATTTTCACATCTAACAACTCTCTCTTTATCGCTATAGTTACCTTTTTTTATCTGCTCTTCAACAGATGGGTAACAAGTGTAGTTCTCTTTTAAAACTCCAGCCTTGTTTAGAGCAAATGGAGCAGCACAGATAGCACCGATTTTTTTACCAGCTCTATCAAACTCTTTTAGAGTAGATTGTACAAGTTCGCTATCGGCTAGTGCGTAAGTGCCGTCCCAACCACCTGGTAAAACTATCATATCGTAGCTTTTTGAATCGACATCAGATAAAAAACAGTCAGCCTTTAGAGTAATTCCATTTGCACCCTCAACAAGTAAATCAGATTCGATGCTGCATATTTTTACCTCTATCTCTGCTCTTCTAAGCACATCAACAATAGCCGTTGCTTCAATCTCTTCAAAACCTTTTCCTAGAGGAACTAAAACTTTACTCATTTTTAATCCTTATTTTTTATTAAATTTATTTGATTATATTCTATCTAGTAAGAGTAAAAAAGTTTTTTAAAAAGAGAAAAAAAGGAGATATTAACTATCTGCAAATCCAATTTTGCTCTAAAATAGTTTCATTATTGTGTAGAATTTGAGCTTTAAATCTATCTCCGATTTCAAAAGTTCCAACCCCTTTTGGAGTTCCACTCATGATAATATCACCATCTTCAAGCTCGAAATATTTTAGAGTTTCGCTTAATATTGTCTCTGGTTTGTAAATCATCAAATCAATATCAGCAGATTGTCTTAGTTTATCATCTATGTAGAGTCTATATTCAAGATTTTTTATCTCTTTCTCATCAAAATAGATAAAGTTGCTAAGTGGAGCAGAGTTTGTAAAAGCTTTGGCTTTCTCCCACGGTAGAGATTTAGCTTTTAAACTATTTTGTACATCTCTAAGCGTTAAATCAAGCCCAAAACCGATAGCTTCTATTTGATTATCAAAAATCATAAAGCAAAGCTCCCCCTCAAAGTGAGGCTCACCCCTTTTTGGGTGAATCAATTCACTTGAGATAGAGCTATTTGGTTTTATAAAAAGCACAATATTTTCAGGAATCTCGTTACCAAGCTCTCTGATATGCTCTACATAGTTTCTGCCAACGCAGATAATTTTCGATGGATAGATAGTTTTACTCTCTAACTCTACGCTTTTCACTTTTGATTCTTTTGTGAATATTTTGAGATAAATCTATATAGTAGATATAGAAGTAGTATCGCTAACATCGGTGTTAAAAGTGAATACTCACTTAGTTGATTGAAAATCTCAATTATATAATCACCTGTAAAGTAGCCTAAAAAGCCTACAACAATCGCCCAGATAGCAGAGGCTAAAATATTTAAAACTACAAATTTATTAATATCATACTTTGTAATCCCTATTGCGATAGGAATTATAGTTTTGATTCCATAGATAAATTTTTGAATAAAAATAACATAAGAGCTATATTTTTTGATTAAAATATGCGATAAAGCTAACTTTCGTCTATGCCCTTTTAAAAATTTAAAAACCTCTTTTTTATTATATCTTGCCATATAAAATAGCAACATATCACCAATTGCATTTGAGATAAATGCAATCGAAATTGATGTGGATATATCCATTTTTCCAATCGAAGCTAAGACTCCAGCACCCAAAAGTGCTACAAATCCACCACCAAGCGAGTAGAAAAATAGGATTATATATCCATAAGTTGATAGTGAATCTAAAATATCACCCAATTTAAATCCCCCAAATTGTTATTATTAATTTTCTTCTCTCTGCCATATCTCTATGCTCACCTAGATAGATTCCTTGCCAAGTTCCTAAGTTAAATGTTCCATTTGTGATTGGAATTGTCAAAAAAGCCCCTAAAGTTGAGCTTTTGATATGTGCAGGCATATCATCGCTACCCTCATATGTATGAGTGTAGTATGGTTTATCATCTGCAAAATCGTTAAAAAATGATTCAAAATCATCTCTTACAGAGCTATCAGCATTTTCATTTAGACTCAAACTTGCACTTGTGTGTTTTAAAAAAATATTTGCGATTCCAGCTTTTATAACTTTTATCTCCTCTATATTTGATAAAACTTCATCGGTAATCAGGTGAAAGCCTCTACTCTTTTTAGAGATATAGAACTCTTTTTGAAACATTCTCATTAAGATTCTACTTTTCCTATTTTACTCTCAATTGAAGCTATCTTTTGAGTTAGTGCATCTGCTCTATTTTGGCGAATATCTATCTTTAAGCTTGAGTAGACTCGATTGCTCTTATCCTCTAAACACTCATAAGCTCTATTTACAATATCTAACGCTTCAGGGAGAGTATCAGTCTCTATAACTGTACTCATTGGAGTTAATTTATATTTAACTCCCGATTCTTTTACCATTTTAATTATTTGGCTAACATACTCACTCTTACTCTCACCAACATCTGTTGGAAACATTGAAAACTCAAGTAATACACTCATTTAAAACCTCTCTAATATATTCTCAATCGATTCTAAAATGCTCTCATTTGATATACCATTTAATGAGGCATATCCTAAAGCTCCACCAGCTCCGACTCCCTCTTTAGCCTCACCACTATCATATTTTTTTAAAATATCAAATCTACTCTTTGAGAAGTCAAAGTCGCTATAATATCCAAAAACTTCAAAATCCAATAACTCTAAAAGTGCCTCTATATCTGAGTGCTTATCCTCATAAATCCACTTTGTTGTAATTAGTGCTAGATTCTCTGGCGAAAATGTAAATTTATCCTCTTTTAAAATAGAGTTTATAATGAGTAAAACTGTTGCTAATTGCGTTCCACCAGCTAAAATAACTCTACATTTTTTTGATAACCCTATAATAAAACCAGCATAGAAGATAAGCATATTATCACTTACACTAGATAATCTATCAAAAACATCTAAATCATTACTAATATTTAACAATGCTCTATCTATCGTTTTTCGCTTTATATCTTTGGGGGCTTTACTAAAAGATGATGCATATAACCCCTTAGTATCATACCCTAAAGCTTTCGCACTAGCCTCTGCTGTTGTTGTTCCACTAGGAATCGTTTCAGCAACTATCAAATAATCACTCTTTAGCTCATAATCATTTGCAAAATTTATCGCTTTTTCAAAAATAGAGCGAGAATCTATCTTTGCATTCTCATCTATTCTATCACTAGGTTTTAACTTAAAATCAAAAATATCAAAATACTCTATTTTGGGCTTTTTTTCGATTCCTAAATCTAAAAACTCTAAATTAAATGGATTTAACTCATGTATCGCTCTTGTAATTAGTGCAGGTGATGGGATTCCACTATCTGTTTTAGCAATCTCATCGATAGAAAAAATCGACCCAGTTGCTAAAAATTCACAATCTAGTGTCGGTGTTAGATGTAATAATCCATCTATTCCAGCTTGAGAGATTCCTTTTATATTAGCTGTTTTACTATTTGCTAGTGCCAACATAAATGTAGCTCTTTTACCCCTTAGCGATTCTATATAATTTATAGATTTGCTACTTTTTTTAAAAGCTTTTATCAAAATTTACTCTCTATTGTTTAGAATTTACAAGTAAGTCCAAAATAGCCATTCTAATAACTACACCATTTTGAACCTGTTCAAGCACTTTGCAACGCTCATCATTTAATACATCATTCTCTATATCTATATTTCTATGAACTGGTCCTGGGTGAAGAATCAAAATATCTCTATCTTTTATCAAATCTTTTGTAATGCAGTATTTACTAGCGTAATCTCTAAGAGATGCAAAACTTTGCGATGAGTGTCGCTCTGTTTGAGTTCTTAAACTCATGATAACATCTACTTCGTCAATAACCTCTTCTAAATGGTAAGTTTTTGGTAAGTTTGTATTTGGCATGAAGTGTGGTGGTGCAACTAAAACTACATCTAATCCATATCTAGTTAAAAGCTTTATATTTGAGTTTGCTACACGACTATTTTTTATATCACCTACGATAGCAACTCTCTTACCCTTAACGCTTTCCATATTCTGTTTTATTGTAAATAGGTCTAGCAAGGCTTGTGTTGGGTGAGCGTGTGAGCCATCTCCAGCATTTATAATCGAGCTTTTGACATATTTTGAGAGAAGTTTTGGCACACCTGAGTTTTTATGTCTAACAATAATAGCAGATGGATTCATACAATCTAAATTCATAGCAGTATCAAAGAGAGTCTCTCCTTTGCTAGTTGAGCTAGTAGATACATCAAGGCTTATAACCTCACTTCCTAATCTTTTCCCAGCTACCTCAAAACTACTTCTAGTTCTAGTTGAGTTTTCGAAAAAAATTGTAATAATTATTTTGTCTTTTAAATTATTTCTCGATTTATCTTCTAAAAAATCTTTAGCATTGTCAAAAATTGTATCAATTTCAGCTAAAGATAAATCTATTGTATCTATTAAGTGTTTAGCCATCTCGTGCCTTTTTTTAGTTTTAATTATATCAAAATAGCTCTTTAAAAATATTCCTTAAATCCTGCTCATTTTCTAAAAAATTTACTTTTTCAAACTTATTTTTATAAAATGGATATGTGATTTTCTCAAAGCTATCTCTATCTCTAAATAGATTGATGACAAACTCAAAATCTATCTCTCTACTCTTTAGAGCCTCTATCGATAAGAGTGTATCGTTTATACTTCCTAGCTTTGAATCACAAATTAAAATAGCTTTTGCCTCTAGAAGCTTTATTAAATCTATAATATAGAAATCCAGCTCTATTGGAACCAAAAGCCCACCAGCTCCCTCTATCAGTAAAACATCATAATTTCCCTCTAGCTCTATCTGCTCTATTTTAGTTTTGATGTTATCTATATTTATAGGAATATTCTCTATTTTATTGGCAACATATATTGCTGCTGGTAATTTTAATTTATAGTAGACAATATCATCTATTGTTAAATTTTTATCATTTAGAGTCTCTAAAATCAAAGAGCCATCTAACGGCTTATCTACAACTCCACTCTCAAAAGGCTTTATTGCTAAAACTCTGAAACCCTCTTTTTTAAAAAAATTTATCATTTTTACAATCGAGTAACTCTTTCCTACATCTGTATTTGTTGCTGTAATGAAAAATTTTTGCATAGCTTTACTTCCTTAGGTGCTATATTTTATGTTATTATTTACTAGTTTAAAATAACTAAAAGTAGATTTTACTAAAATTAAAAAAATTAAAACAAGGATTTTGATTTGTCTAATGAAGCTACAAAGACAAATACAGATACTAAACTAGATTTAGATGAGCCAAAACGATATAAAGTCTTTCTATTAAATGATGACTACACTACAATGGATTTTGTCGTAGATATTTTAATGAAAATTTTTTATAAAAGTTATAATGAAGCTGTTGATATTATGATTAATATTCATAAAAATGGAAAAGGACTCTGTGGAGAGTTTCCATATGAGATAGCTGAAGTAAAGACTCTAGAGGTAAAAAATAGAGCTAGAGATAGAGGTTTTCCATTAAGAGCCGTGATTGAGAAGTAAAGGAGATAGAGTTGATAAGTAGCGAATTAAATTTAATATTAAAAAAAGCATTGAAATTTGCAAAAGAGAGAAGGCATGAGTATTTAACAATAGAGCATATATTTTTATCGCTTCTTACAAATAAGAGTGCTCAAGAGGTTTTAAAATCTTGTGATGTTGATGTTGACCTATTGAGGCTCAAAATTTTCAACTATTTAAATCAAAATTTAAAAACTATTCCCGCAGGAGTTGATATAGAGCCTCTTGAGACTCCAGCTCTTACAAGAGTGATTGATAATATGATGAGTCATATCCACTCAGCTGATAAAAAAGAGGCAAATGTAACAGATTTATTGGCATCACTCTTTACTGAAGAGGAGGCTTATACAGTCTCTCTTTTGAAAAAACAGGGAGTTGAGAGAATCAATGTATTGGAAAATATCTCAAATAGTGATTTTGAGATTAAAAGTACAGATAGTGATAATGAAGAGAAAGATAAAGAGAGTTTTCTCAAAAAATTCACAATAGATTTATCAAAACTAGCAAGTGACAATAAGATAGACCCTGTAATTGGAAGAGAGAAAGAGTTAGCTAGAGCAATTCAGACACTCTGTAGAAGAAAGAAAAATAACCCTTTGTTAGTTGGAGAGCCAGGAGTTGGTAAGACAGCAATCGCAGAGGGGTTAGCAATAGAGATTGCACACCATAGTGTCCCTAAAGTTTTGAAAGATTCTAAAGTTTTAGCACTAGATTTAGGCTCACTTTTAGCTGGAACAAAATATAGAGGCGATTTTGAGAAGCGATTAAAGGGAATCTTAGATGAGATTGGCGAGAGTGATAATGTAATCCTATTTATCGATGAGATTCATACGCTAGTAGGAGCTGGTTCGACAAATGGTGGAAGTATGGACGCATCAAATCTGCTAAAACCAGCACTAGCTAGTGGAAAAATAAAGTGTGTTGGAGCTACGACATACTCTGAGTATAAAAACTTTTTTGATAAAGATAAAGCCCTATCAAGAAGATTTAACAAAATCGATATTAAAGAGCCTAGTTTAGATGATTCTTTTAAGATTTTAAAAGGGTTAAAAGATAAATATGAAGAGCATCACGAAGTTAAATATCAAGAGCAGTCTCTAAAATTAGCAGTTGAGCTTAGTAGTAAATATATAAATGATAGATTCTTGCCTGATAAAGCTATCGATATTATCGATGAAGTTGGGGCATCTTTTCACTTACTTAAGCGAAAGAGAAAAACTGTAACGCCAATCGATATTGAGACTATTGTGGCAAAAATTGCAAATATTCCACCAAAAACTGTTACAAGTAACGACAAAGATTTACTATTTAATTTAGAATCAAATCTAAAAGCTAGAATTTTTGGACAAAATGGAGCGATAGAGCGATTAGTTAAAATAATAAAACTCTCAAGAGCTGGATTAAAATCTGATGATAAACCGATTGGAAGTTTTCTATTTACTGGTCCAACTGGAGTTGGTAAGACAGAGATAGCCAAAGAGTTAGCTAAAGAGATGGGAATCAACTTTGTAAGATTTGATATGAGTGAATATATGGAAAAACACTCTGTTAGTAAACTAATCGGCTCACCTGCTGGGTATGTTGGGTTTGAAGAGGGTGGACAGTTAACAGAGCATATAAAAAAGCACCCTCACAGTGTGCTTTTGTTAGATGAGGTAGAGAAAGCTCATATCGATGTTTTAAATATTTTACTGCAAGTTTTAGATAATGCCGAATTGACTGATAACTCTGGCTCAAAAATCGATTTTAAAAATGTGATTGTGATTCTAACATCAAATATTACAAGTAGTGAAGCTCCTGTAATGGGATTTGAGCAAGAGCTTTCACAAAAAGATACAGCGATTAAAAAATATTTTTCGCCAGAGTTTAGAAATAGATTAGATGATGTTATCTACTTTAGAAGCCTTGATACAGATGATGTTGTACATGTTGTTGAGAAATTTATCAAAGATTTAGAGACAAAATTAAGTGATAAAAAGATAAAAATCTCTATCAATAAAAAAGCTAAAGAGTTTTTAGCTAAAAAAGGTTACGATAAGACACTAGGAGCAAGACCACTCTCGCGTGTTATTGATAAAGAGGTAAAAGAGCAGTTAACTGAAGAGATTCTATTTGGAAAATTAGTTGAGGGAGGAGAGGTTAAAATAACTCTTAGAAGCAATCAACTCAACTTTATCTATAAATAAAATAGAAAAATATGTATATTACAGAAATCAACAGAGCAGACTATATTTTTCCTGACCCTAGAGAGGCTGAAGATAACTTTCCTCTAGCTTTTGGAGGAGATTTGAATCCAAATCGCTTGATTTTAGCTTACTCAAAGGGAATTTTCCCTTGGTATAACAAAAATGACCCCATTCTCTGGTGGTCACCCAACCCTAGATTAGTTCTATATCCAGATGATTTTAAATTATCAAAAAGCCTAAAAAGAGTAATCAAATCCAAAAAGTTTGAGATAAGAATCGATATAAATTTTCGTGCAGTAATTGAAAACTGCTCAAAAGTTCCTAGAGATGGACAAAATGGCACTTGGATTATTCCTGAAGTAATAGATGCTTACTGTAACTTATTTGAGCTAGGATATGCCCACTCATTTGAAGCTTATCTCGATGGTGAACTTGTCGGAGGACTCTACGGCATCTCACTTGGAAAAGCATTTTTTGGCGAATCTATGTTTGCTAAATCCTCAAACGCTTCAAAAGTAGCCTTTAGTTATTTAGTTGATTTTTTAAAAGATAGAGATTTTGATTTTATCGATTGCCAAGTGCCGACAGAGCATTTAAAATCACTAGGAGCGATAGAGATAAGCAGAGATAGATTTTTAGATGAATTAGAAAACACTCTTACAAAACCAACCTCTCTTGGAAATTGGAATAAATAACTTTAAGTTGGCTTAAATACTACCATTATTACCTAGCTTGACTAGGTAATCTATCGCATATTAAAAATATAAATTTTTTGTTATACTAAACAAAAGGATACACTATGCTATTAGAGAATGAATTAGAGACAAGATTAGGAAATTTAGAAGAGATAGTAGAAGTAAATCATCAAAGCCTCTCTTTGCAAATAAAACAGGGTTTAGATTTAGCTCACTATGCAAGACGCAAAAATGTAAAAGAGCTAAAAGATAATCAGAAGATAATCGAACAAAAAGTTGATAATTTAGAGACAAAAGTCAATGATATAGATAATCGATTAAAAGTGGTTGAACAAGATGTAAAAATCTTAAAAGACGATGTAAAAGTCTTAAAAGATGATGTAAAAGATTTAAAACTATCTCAAAGTAGAATGGAAAATAAGATGGATTCTATGTTTGAGTATATGAAATCTAAAGATGAAAAAGTTGATTTGTTGGTAGAGTACCTACAAAATACGCTAAAAAAGGATTAGTTATGTTACAAGATAATGAATTAGAAACAAGAGTAGAGAATTTAGAAAATATAGTTGAGTTAAATCACCAAGAGTTGAAACACTCATTGAGTTTAGCCAACTACGCCAGAATCAAAAATGTAAAAGATTTGAGAGCTGGTCAAAAAAGTATTGAATCCAAAGTTGATAATTTAGAAAACAGATTTGATAAATTAGAGAATAAAGTTGATAATTTAGAGAATAAATTTGATTCTATGTTTGAATACATGAAATCTAAAGATGAAAAAGTTGATTTGTTGGTAGAGCATTTGCAAAGCACTTTGAAAAAATAGCCTATTTTAAAAATTTTCGTCATTATCGGACTTGACCCGATAATCCATTTTTTAAAAAATAAATTGCTTTGGCAAGAGTTGATTGTTTTTTAATATTCTTGTCATACCCGTACTTGATACGGGTATCTATCTTTTCTATGATAGGATTGGATTGTTTAGTCAGGCTAGGCAATGACTAAGCTTAACTATATATTTTTCTTGACTAAAATTAATTATATTTTTATATTAATATCAGGCTTAATTATTTTTCAATATTTCCGTCATACTCCAACTTGATTGGAGTATCCATCTTTTATAATTTTTTATTGCTATATTTTGAAAAAATTAGCACATATTTAGCACATAGATTTGATATATTATTGATAGTTAGTTTTGAAGTTTTATTTTAAAAATTTCATTTATATAACATAAAAATTTTTTAAATAGTTTTTTAAAAAATTTTATGTTATAATCTCGCCCAAAAATTTGAATTTGCAATTTATTCATTTTTGTTATTTGGAAATTCTTTTATTAAAAAAATAAAAGCAACTATTGTTCCATTTTTGGCATTCAATGGATGTAAGCCCAAAAGAATTTGCAAATTCTTTTATTTTCCTATTTATTCCTAAAAAAGCAAGGAGAAATTATATGAGAAATTCTTTTATGAAAAAAAGTTTAATTAGTTTAGCAGCATCTGCTGTTTTATCTACTTCTATCTATGCAGCAGGAAGTTACAGTCCAGCTATTTCAACAGATAGAACTAAATATAATGTTAATCAATTAATGAATATGAAAGTAGTTGATGGTGATTCAAATAGTTCTAGCACTGCATCTGTAACAATCACTTCAGCTGGAACAGGTTTTAGTGTTACTAAAACTTTATCTTTAGCTAGTGATGCTGTAACTTTCGGTGCATCTACTATAGATGGTGGTAATGATACAAATGGTACAGAGTTTACAACAAGTTCGAGTTCAAATGCTGATGGTGCAGCAGATGCAAATGCTACATTATATGTAAATAGTTCAGATACAATCACTCTAGCATATACTGCAACAGATGGTGATACAGGCTCTAAAACTATTACAATAGGCTATGATGATGCTTCATTTAGTGGAACTACATCAAAAGTTTATACTAAATATTTAAATACACAAGATAATAATGTAACTGTTATTTTACAAGATAATGATTTAAATCTTGCTACAGATAAAAATGATACTAAAAAGATAAAAGTTACAAACCAATCTGGCGTATCTGTAAATATGATTTTAGATGAGACAAATGTAAATACAGGTATTTTTAAAGGTATTTTACATGTAGGTATGGATACAAACTTATCTAATACAGTTACAGCATATGGTGGTACTAGTAGTGCTACTACATATTTTGATTCAAATTCTTCTAAAGCTGGTGATGCTGGTTTTATTTATGATAGAAACACAACTATATCAACTGCATCAACAGGTGATATTTTAACGGTAAGTTATGGTACTAATGTAAATGCAGCAACAATCGCTTCATATAGCAATAGTGATTCTGAAGGTAATGTTTCTGGTTACACAATGGATATAAAAGCTGACGGGTCACAAACTGAGTTAACTTATCCTATTACTGTATCAGCTGGAACAAAAGGCGTGTTAAGTTTAGATGCAAGTACATATTATGCTAACACTCCTATGACTATTACTTTAACTGATACAGATTTAGATACAAGCTCATCTGCAGTAAATCAAAGCGATGCTAACACATCTGGCCATTTAGGCTCAAGTACTCCTGATAGTGGAAGTGTAGTAGTTTATGTAAAAGATTCTTCAGATAGTTATGACTATAATGTATCTCTTAGGTTGATAGAGACAGGTTTAAATACAGGTGTTTTCTCAAAAAGTATAAGTTTTACTCCTAAGCCTTCTGGAGCTATAAGTACTAATGTTGCACTTGATTATAACGGTACAGCTATTCCAGTAGAGAGTGGTTCAACTATTACTGTTAAATATAATGATGCTTTAGATGGTACAACTAGTACAACTGATAATACAATATCAACTAGTGGAACTTTTGCAACAAATACAGGTGAGCTTTCTTTATCTACAACAGCTGTAAATGATAAAGGTCAAGTGGTAATTACATTAACTGATCAAGATTTAAATACAGATTCAACTATTATTAATAGCCATACTTCAGGAGGATCTGATTGGAATATAACTGTTTGTAATGGTGCTGCAACTACAGCATATAGTTCTGCAGTTGGTACTTGTATAGGTGCTTTAGATACAAACTTAACTTTTACAGAAACGGGTGTTAATACTGGTATTTTTACATCAAATGCATTTGATGTAAATGTTAGTAGTGCTTCTACAGGAGTTGATACAACTTCTCCTGACTTAAACTTATCACAAACTGGTTATACAGTTGGAACAGTTAGATATACTGATTATGTAGATGGATCAGGAAGCACAGGAACATTTGCTTCTCCAAAAGCCACAGCATCTTTATCTGGTATGACTAATGTAGGTTTAATTAGTTTTGATAAATCTTCTTATAGCTCAGGTGCAATTACTACAATTACTGTAACAGATACTGATTTAGATACAGATCCTACAACAGCTGAAGTTTATTATGCTGATGGCACAACTAGTCCTCAATCTACTGTAAAAGTTGATGATTCATCAAGCTCTGCTGCTAGTGGTATTTTAGTTAAATTAACAGAAACAGGTGTTAATACTGGTATATTTACAGGAACTGTAACTTTATCTAGTTCAGATTCAGCATCTTCTCAAAAACTGTCTGTAGCTACAACAGCTACAAAAATAACAGCTGTTTATTTAGATAACACTGGTACTGCTTACACAACATCTGATTCAAATAGTAGATATGCTCAAGCTGCTATTGTAAATACAACAGGAACTCTTGAAGTTGATGTTGATTCTGTTAATAACCAAGGTGATAAATTTAAAATTACAGTAACAGATGGTGATAGAAACTTAAATCCTACATCAAAAGATGGTGATATCAATGTAACTGTAAGAAGTACTTCAAATACAGCAGGTTGTACATTTGTGTTAAGTGAAACTGATGTTAATACTGGTATTTTTACAGGATCTTTAGCAACAGTATTAACAACTACAGCAACTGATACTACTTGTTCAGCAAGTACTATTAATGTACAAAATAATGATATTATAGAAATTAAATATACAGATGAAAAAGATTCTTCTGGATCATCTAATACTCTTACAAAAACTATATCTACTGCACAAACATTAGCTGAAATGACTTTATCTTCTTCAGTTGAAGCTGGTGGAGAGTTTACTATATCTTTAACAGAACCAGATGGTGGTGTAAGTTCTTCAGTATTATTAGCAACAACTCCTGTAGCTAAAGATAGTTTTACAGTTAGAGTATTCTCTAATTCAGATGCAATTGGATTTGATACAACACTAATTGAAACTGATGTTGATTCTAAAGTATTTGAAGGAACATTAACAGCTGATTCAAGTTTATCAATTACAAACTCTAAAATTAAGGCTGTAGAAGGTGATACTATTACAGTTAGATATGAAGATTATACTACAGGTTCAGCAACAAGTACTGCTGTTAGTTCTGTAACATCAACAAGAGTAGAACAAACTATAACTGTAAGTAGTCCTGATATGTTAGCAACAGATAGTCTAACTCATACTGTAGCTATTGATGGATCTAAAGATATAGTTTTTACAGGTGCAAATACTTCTTTAACTGCAACATCTTCAGATAATAATATTACAACAGTTACAGCTAGTGCTGATATGATTACTATAAAAGGTGTTAATGAAGGAAGCGCTACAATTACTGTTACAGACGGTACAGATTCTGTAGACTTAACTGTAAATGTTGCTGGTAGTTTAACAGTTGAATCAGCTCCATTAACTGATGGTTGGAACTTAATTTCAAATAACTCTAGTAAAGTATTAGATACGAGTGCAATTGGTGCAGAATTTACTTGGAGTTATGCAAACTCAACTTGGACTAAAAATGATACAGCTGTTGCTCCTATGCAAGGTTTTTGGGCAAAAACAACTGGTTTAACTAACTTTACATTTACAAATGATGAAGTTAATCCTGAATTTGATATAGCTAGTGATACAGGTAGTTGGATACTTGCTGGTACAAAAGCTGAAACTACTTTAAGTACATTAAAAAATACTTATATGAATGCTTTTATTTACAATAATAATACAAAAGAGTGGTTAAATGCAGTAGATAATGCAGATTCTATGGTAGGAGCAGGAGCAGGTTACTGGTTACAAAAGTAATTCTCTCTCCTCTCTCTCATCATTTCAAAATAAAAACTAGAAAGGATATATATTGAAAAAAACTTTAATTAGTATAGCAGCAGCATCGCTTCTTACAATTAGTTTTGTTGGTTGTGGTAGCTCATCAAGTAATTCTGGAACTACAGTAACTAAAACTAGTGTAAAAATAGCAGAACTTAGTGGCGTTTTAGGAGCTAGCGTAACATCTGGATCACTTCTTGCAACTGAAAATGGAAAAGGTAATTATGAGTTTTCAGGAAACTTAGGCAGTACAATTGTAGCATCAAATGGCTATATAGACTTAAATAATAATGATGTTAGAGATGCTGATGAGAATATGCCAACTTTAACAAATATTTCAGAAGCTAATTTAGTAACACCTTTTACATCTTTAGTAGTAGATAGTGGAAAAACTAAATCTGAAGTAGCTGATATTTTAGGTGTTTCTGTAGAAGATTTAGATAAAGATACATCTTCATTTACAGACTTAGAAATGAAGAAAAAAGTTATTTTAGCTGTCTCTATTCTAGAGTATTATCAAAATTCTCAAGCAAATGCATCAAATGCTCTTTTACCAGGAACAGGTGATGATTCTACAACTACGCCAGTAGTTACTACTGAACCAACAACTACAGCTACTACTGAACCAACAGCTGTAACAACTGGTGGCTCACTATTACCAGGTGTAGATAACTCAACTCCAGTTCCAACGACAGGAGAGACAACTTCACCAACAACTTCACCAACATCAATGCCAATGATGAGTTTAGCAACTCTTCTTGAACTCATTAAAACTGAGACAGCATCAAGTTCTATCTATACTGCCGTTGCAAAAGTTATTAATAAATCAACTATGGCTAATTTAGAAGGTGCTACTGAGGAAGAACTTACAACTTATCAAAAAGAGGCTTTAAGTGTTGAAGGTGCTCCTAAACCAACACCTGTACCAACACCTGTACCAACAGTTACACCGATTCCTACACCAATACCAACACCAACGGTGACACCAATGCCAACACCAACGGCAACACCAACAGCAACGCCTGAGCCAACAGCAACGCCAACGCCAACAGCGACACCAACGCCAACAGAGCCTGGTGAAACTTGTACAACTAACCCTATTACAGGTGAAGAAATTTGTACTGGAACGCCAACAGCAACACCAACACAAACTTGTACAACTAACCCTATTACAGGTGAAGAAATTTGTACAGATAATACAACAGCTGAAGCAACAGCGACGCCAACACAAACTTGTACAACTAACCCTATTACGGGTGCAGAAATTTGCCAATAAAAAATATTTTTTAAGGAGATATAATGTTTAAAAAAATTACAAAAAGTTTAGTAGCAAGTAGCTTATTATTAGGTGCTAGTGCTTATGCTGTAGATTTAACAAATGTAAGTTATTATGTAATTGATAGTACAATTAATAAAGCTGTTTTAGTTATGCCTGGTGCTGAAATAGGTGTACATAGTGCAGGAACTAGTAGTGATTATAAATCTTTAAAAGCTCAATTTGATGGTGAGCCAACTTTTAATGATGATACTAGAGAGTTATGTTTACCAGCTTTATTAAGTGATGCTACAGGTAGTGATGGTGCTAATGATATTGCTGAAAAATGTTATTCTGTAGATTTCTTTTATATAAATACAAATGAAAAGACAGAAAGTAGTGTAGATGCAGGAAGCGATAAAGCTGTATTTTTATTATACTATGTTCCAACAGAAGGATTAACACAACATTTAGCTGGTGAAATGAGTAAAGATGGTTATCCAGCAGTAGATGTAACAGAACAATATAAAGCTGAAGGATTTAAATTTAGTCCTAAAACTGGAGCAACAGTAGATGCAATTGTAATTGATGACGCAATTAAGCCACCAAAACCAACAACAACTCCAACTGATACTGTAGTAGTTCCTGATGAATTAAAGAATGACCCAAGTTTTCCAGCGCAACCATTCTAAAAATAAAAAAACCTTTTTCGGTTTTTTTATATATGTTCACTAATATTAAAGTAAGGTATTTCTTATGAAGAAAATTTTATTAAAAAATTTTATATCAATAAATATTTTATTAAGTTCTATTATGGCTAATGAAATTGTGTTGGAGAATAGTGTTGATAAAAAATTAGATTTTTATAAAGAATTGATACCAAAACATTTAATGATTCCTGAACATGAAATAAAAAGAGTAATAAGTCAAAACAATGTTTTTGCTAATAAATTTTTAACATCTGAAAAAAAACTAAAAACTTTAGTTTTAATTGAAAAATTTTTAGCAAAGGAGTACGAAAAATCAATTTTTGATAATTTAAAAATTGATAATAAAATACTAAAGTCATATTATATAACTCATCAAGATAAATATGTAAAAAAAAATGTTTATGATTTTTATATATTTGAATTTTCAGATTTAAATGAAGCACAAAAATTTAAAAAAGAAAATAGTAATTTTGATAGTAATAAAAATTATATTAAAGATTTTAAAAGCTTAAAAATATATAAATATAGTAGAATATCTACTAAAAATGTACCAGATATTTATAAGTTACACTTTAAAACTTTAAAAAAAAATGAACTAAGTGATATTTTGAGTTTTGGAGAAATTAATAGTATAGTTACATATACAAGCTTTGATAAAGAGATAAAACTTGATTTTAAAGAGGTTAAAAATAATATTAAATTTACTCTATTTAAAATTAAAAAACAGAAAATATTAAATAGTGAGTTAAATAAAATATCTAAATGAAAATAGTAATAAAATTATTGATAATTGTTTTGTTTTTACAAGCTTGTTCCGTAAAAAGTATTGTTGTAAATAAATCAAAAATAGAGTATAATTCTAATAATATATTGAATTACATAGACGGTTTTTATAACTCTTTATTAAAAAAAGACATAGAAACTATGTGGAATTTGGAAGCTCCTCATTTTAGATATATTAATGATTTTAATGTATACAAAGGTTATGTAAATAGTTTTTCAAAAAAAGATTTTAATATAACTATAAATTACATAAAAAGTGAGAATAATATATTTAATGTAGGTATATCAAAAACAGATATTGATGGAACATATAGTTTTGTAGATAAATGGATTAAAGTTGATAATAAATTTTATCATTTAACTGAAAACTTCTTAGTTTTCAAAAAATAATTATTTTTAGGTAGTGATAAGTTAATTTATATTTTTTAATTTATCACTGCCTATAATTTGGCAGTTTGCTCAATGCGCATTGTGCAAATTAATTTTTTAAAGATTTAACAAAAAAAGGGGTTTTTATGAAAAAACTAATGACTTCAATTGCAGCAGCTGCTGTATTATCAACAGCTTCTTTTGCAAGCCCATCTTTAGCTGTAGATGGTACAGGAGACTTTTTAATTGCACCAGCTTATTTTGCACAAGGTGCTTTTGAAACTGAATTAAAAGTTATTAACACTAACTTAACTGATTCAATTTTAGTAAGGGTAGTAGTAAGAGATGGTTATATCTCTGAAGAGCTAGATTTTACAATCCTTCTTTCACCAGGCGATGTATGGGTTGGTTCACTTTATGAAGAAGGTGGCGAAGCTAAAATCAAATCAAGTGATGACTCAACTTATAAAGCTGCTTTAGCAAATGGTGTTTCACTTCAAAAACCTTATGGTATGACTAGAACTTCAGTTTTAGAAAACTCTACTAAAGGTAACTTTAAACAAGGTTATGTTGAATTTTATCCACTAGCTCAATATCCAGAAGGTATGACTGGTAAAGTTCAAAAATCTGTTTTAGAAGGAAGATTTGAAGCTTTACAAACTGGTGTAACTACTTTTGATAATGCAACTGATGGTGTAGCTGGTAAAGCTATAGTAGATGTTGATAATAACTCTTTAGCTGGTTTTGTAACTGTTAAAAGAAATGATAGCGTTAAATTTGCAATGACTCTTCCTATGAGTGCAATTGAAGGTGCATCAGATAATTTCTTAAATGGTGCATTTATTAACAATGCTAACGATACTGATCCTGCAAACTATTTAGTTGATACAAGTGCTGCTCCAGTAGATGGTGATGCTAACTATGTAAATGAAATGTGGACACTTTTACAAAAAAGTTCTGTTGCTATTCCATTTGATAACTCAGGAACAAATAGTAATTTATTAATGACTTTCTGGAATGATTTACAATATGCTGATGCAACTCCAGAAGTTGAAGTTAGACAATATAATGTTACTGTAAGAGATTTAGAAGAGAATAGTGTTCAATCTGAATTTATTCCTATTTCTCCAAGACCACCAGTTCAAGCTAATACAGTTCAAAATGAATTAGGTGTTAAAGAAGTATCTTCTTTAGTAAGTGAATCAAACTCTAACTTTACTGAAGGTTGGGTACAACTTACAAATGTTTTAAATCAACATAACGGTCAATTAGGTCAAGCTGCTACTGCTTCATTCATTCCTACAATGATGAAAGCTGTTTATGTAGATGATACTGTTGCTACAAGTTGGATTTATTTACCATTTGGTCAATAATTTTTTCTAAAAGAGAAAGAGAGCTTTCTTTTTCTCTTTTCATAAATCAATATTAAGTATAATTTATACTAAATTACACTTAATATTAATTTAATTTAAGGTTACCTTCGTGAATAAAAAAATTATTTTCTCTTCAATACTTTTAACAACAAGTCTATTTTCAGCATATCAATATAAATCTATCTATAAAAATACAGGATTTTCAAATAGAGTTCAGTATACTGTTTTAACAACAGAAAATGAAGGTTATAGTGAAAAAGGTGACTATAAAGTTACTTTTAGACCAGGAAATACAGATTTTTGGGATGTAACAGATAATATGATGATTTTTCTTCCTAGTGATGTAAAGTATTGGGCATTTGACTTTGGAAGATATAGTTCAAAAGGAAGTATAGGTTTTTATCTATCATTTGATAAAGAGGCTGATGACTTAAATGCAGTTGAATTAGATGCAGATGTTCAAGAGAACTTAAAATCAGGAAAAACAGTAGAGTATTTGAATAAATCAGCTGTTAAATTAGGAAATAGAAGTTTAGGAAAAGATAGTTGGTTATATCTACTTTTTTATGAAAACTCAAAAAGTTTTGTAAATCGTTCAGATGATTATGTAAATCCATTAACTCATTTAGTTAATTCTGGAGAGTATGTTTTTGATAAAGATATAGTTGATGATTTTTCAAATTCATATTTAACAAATAATGGTGTTTCATCAAAATGCCAAGCTAAATCTTCTCTATTAGAGCTTGAAAAAGTTACATACAATACTGCAAGTAAAAATGGTCAATTAGCTACTGTAGATGGTAAAACTTTTAAAATTAATAATTATAGTACTGACCAAGAGTATACTATATATATTATTAGTGATTTAAGTGTTTTAACTTTTACAAAACCTGCAGGTTCTGATAAACTTACTGAAAAAACTCATGATATATATAGATTTAATATTAAAACTTTAAACAGTTCAGTAAACGATAATGTATTAACAGTTAATCTCGAGTTCGAAGATATAGGATTGAAAAATATATGTACGTTTGTAGAGAACAAATATAGTTATACATCTAGTTCTGTTTCAAATAAAACACTCTATGTTGGTGACCCTAGAAATGGAATAACAGAAACAACGGAACCTATATATACTCCAAATCCAACAACATCTCCAACAACACCAACTTCATCTCCAACAGAGTGTACAGAAAGCTCTAGTAGTGGAAGTGGTTTATTACCATCTTCTACAACTACAACTTGTTCTAATACAACAAATCCTACTCCTACAGTATCGGGAGAATGTACAGAAGCAATGGCGGCAGTAGGTGCCTGTGGATCACCAACTTCTACAACACCGACACCAACTCCTACATCTACTCCATCAATCGAAAATTTTTATAAAAACTTCTCATCTTTATCAAATGGATGGCATTTACTTGGAGCCGATAGAGAGATAACAACAAGTGAATATCAAAGTGCAGAGGCTCTTTGGATTTATGAAAATGGAGAGTGGGTATCTAAAAATGATATTAACTCTATAAAGCCTAAACAGGGTTTTTGGTTTAAAAAATAACCTCTTTCTCTCTTTTCCCTCTTTATTTTGATATAATTTCACTTTTAATTATAATTAATTTTTTACAGGAGATTTTATGAATAAAGTTGCAATGGGAATATTAGCTGTTGTAGTAATTATTGTTCTGTTTTTACTCTTAGATAGTGAAAAAATATCTAAAGTAGATAATCAAAATAGCAATGTTAATAATACAGATAGAAAAACAGAAAATATATCTAATTCTGCTAATGATATAAAAATAGAGTATACAGAGAATAAAACAGTGGCGAAAGAGCCTAAAATTGAAAAAAAAGTAGAAGTAGAGTCTAAAAATTTTAATATGAATATAGATAGTGTAATTAATAAAAACTCATTAGTTCCAATCAAATTTGGACAGAGTGATGAAGATAGAGTTTTTAAAGATAACTCAGGTAGATATGAGGCAAACATTTTAGTAAATACAAGCTCATACAGAGATCCAAATAGTTTTCCTCAAATACCTATTTTAGCTACATTTGAACTTCCAAGTGGAGAGAGTATTAAAGCTCAAGTAGATCCAACACTCTCAACTGATAAGAGTTTTTTAAAAGTAAAAGATTCACAAACTGGAGAGGAGTTTATCTACGATGTTTCAGATTTATCAAGATATAAATCGGCTCAAGATATAAAATTTTCTCTAAATAGTGATGGTAGCTCAAACTCTCAAAATCCACAAAGTGATTCAGAATCTATTTTACCACCAGCACCACCTAGATAATCCCGTCATTGTCTAACTTGATTAGACAATCCATCTTTCTATTAACAACTCGTCCTTAAAAATTAAAATCAATTAATTTAAATTGGTTTTGCTATAAGATAGATTATCGGGTCAAGCCCGATAATGACAAATATTTTATTTTATTTTATGTTTGATTTTAAATACTCAATCGCCTCTAGGGCATCTTTTTTTATTATATCTGCCTCTAAATTTTTATCATAACCAGTTAAAACTCCAATAGATTTAATATTAGCATTTTTAGCACTTATAGTATCGAGATTTGTATCTCCTATCATAAAACAGTTTTTACTCTCTCTATCTAAAATATTTAACGCTTTTAAGATAGGTTCTTCATGTGGTTTTGGGTTTGTTACATCTTCTCTTCCAACTAAAGCTTTAAAGTGATGAAATACCTCTAAATGCTCTAGTAACTCTTTTGAATATCTAGCTGTTTTAGTTGTTACAACTGCTAATGTTGCAAAACTACTAGCAAGTTCTATTGCCTCTTTTGCATTTGGTAAGAGTGTTGTTTTTTGAGTTGATATTTTTCTATAGTGCATTTTATAATCTAAAACATGTTTATCAATTAAATTATCACTAACCCCTAAAGTTTTAAACATTAAATCAAGCGGATAACCAATTAACTCTTTTATAGATTCATCATTTGGTTTTTCTGAATTGTTTGCATTAAATGCAACTTCAAACCCTTCAAGAATTGCATCTGTTGAATCTATTAGCGTTCCATCTAAATCGAATAGTATTGTCATTTTTCTATTTTCCAATCTCTTTGATTATGCCAGATTCCAGTTATTGAATCTTCAACATTTTTTATTTTTTTATCTATTGCTCTAACGCTATCTGGTACATATAAAAATATATATGGATAGTCTTCTACAATTAATTTAAAAATCTCTTTATAAGTTTTTGATAATTTTTCTATATCTATCTCCTCTTCAGCCTTTTCAATTAGTCTGTCTACTTTTTCATTTTTATAAGAGATAAAATTGAATCCTCCCATGAAGTTAGACTTACTGTGCCAAATTGAGTAGGCACTAGGCATTAGAGGCAAAGACCAGCCTAGAACTATAGCTTCAAATGCTCTAGGGTGAATTACTGTATTTAAAAAAGCTTGCCACTCTATCGCTTTGATTTTAACTTTTATACCAATTTTTGAGAGTTGATGTTGAATAATCTGACTTACATAGACTCTTAAATTGTTGTTAGAGTTTGTAATTAACTCAAACTCTAATGGATTTTTATCATTAAAACCTGCCTCTTTTAAAAGTTTTTTTGCTTTTAAAAGATTTTGTTTTGGAGATTTAATATTTTCATTGTAAGCAAAAGAGCCTTTTAAAAATGGTCCATTGCACTCTTTAGCATATCCAAAAAACAAAATATCAATAATCTCTTTTTTATCTATGGTTAGATTTATCGCCTCTCTAACTCTAATGTCGCTAAATTTTTTTAATTTTAGATTAAAACCTACATATGTATATGATTGCCCATCACTTCTAACAATATTAAAATCTTTTAAAAAATTCTTATCTATCTGTTTTGCTAATTGAATAGGATTTAAAGAGAGTAGGTCGATTTTTTTAGCTTTCAACATTAGAAAGTTAGTATTTCTATTTGGAATAAATTTATAAACTATATTTTCAATATCTGCATTTTTTAAAAAGTAGTTTTTATTTAATTCAAGCTCTATCTTTTCTGAGTTTTTGAGTCTTTTTAGAGTATAACTACCTGTTCCAATTGGCTTTTTGTTAAACTCTGATGTCATTATATCTTTTTCACTCTCTAGTTTATGTTTTGGCAATATATCTAATAGCCAAATCTCTAAAGCTTTATAGTATGGTTTCGTGTATTTTATCTCTACTTTAAATTTATCAATCTTTTTCACAGATTCTACAAATCTAAAACTAGAAGCGTAAGGGGTAAAAATTTTATCAGATACTAAAAGCTCATAAGTAAAAACAATATCATCAGCAGTTAATTGTACTCCATCTGAAAAAAATACATCATCTCTAATATCAAATAGTAAAGTAGTTTTATCTAAAAATTTATAACTTTTAGCAATATGTGGAACTATTTTAGCATTTTTATCATATTTTACCAGCGAGTCAAATATCCATCTAGTTATTTCACTACTGGTTGAATCGGTTGCTATTAAAGGATTTAATCTAGCTGGATTTGAGGATATTGATAAATTTAGTGTTTCTGATATAGATATTGTAGATATTAAAATAAGTAATAGTAGTTTTTTCATAGAGAAAAGAGATAAGATTATCTCTTTGAAAATTGAGGACTTCTTCTCGCTTTTCTTCTACCATATTTCTTTCTCTCAACAACTCTTGAATCTCTAGTTAATAAACCTTTTGGTTTTAAAATAGCTCTAAAAGACTCATCGTAAGCTGTTAATGCTTTTGAAATACCATGTTTTAGTGCATCTGCTTGAGCAGAGTAGCCACCGCCTAGAGTACTAGCAATAACATCAATAGAGTTTATCTGCTTTGTAGCTTCAAGTGGTAATCTTACTTTTAATTTCAGACTCTCATGACCACCAAGCCATTGATCTAGACTTTGTCCATTTACTACAATTTTACCACTACCACTTGTTATCCAAACTTTAGCGATAGCTGCTTTTCTTTTTCCTGTTGCGTAAAACTTAGTCATATTAATTTCCCTTTAATTGTGCTGAGTGAGGATGTTCATTTCCTGAATAAATTTTTAATTTTTTAAGCATAACTTTTCCAAGTTTTGTCTTTGGAAGCATACCTCTTGTTGCTAATTTAAATAATTTCTCAGGACTATCATCTATCATTGTCCCTAGTTTTTTACTTTTTGTACTACCAAAGTATCCTGAGTGAGTATGATATAATTTATTTTGTAATTTATTTCCTGTGAATTTAGCATCTTTTGCGTTAATTACTACAACAAAATCCCCGCAATCTACATGTGGAGTATAAGAAGGCTTATGTTTTCCTCTTAATTTTGTTGCAATTTCAGTGATTAATCTACCAAAGACTTTATCTTTCGCATCAATTAAAATCCAATCTCTTTTTACTTCTTCAGCTTTTATCATCTTTGTTGATTTCATAAAAAATACCTCTTTTTTACTATATAAAGTTTTGCAATTGGTGATTCTAATTAGTTTTATATTAAGTTTTACTTAATTTAAGTGAAATTTAATATAAAAAATATGATTAGATTAGATTAATTTAAATAAAGCTATAATTTTTTTCAAAATATCATTTTATGATAGAAATAAAATATATATTGATATAATTTAGGCTCCATTAGTTTTTTTTAAAAACTTTAAATCCAAATATTGCTAGTTATGCTATGAATTAATAAGTTCTAAAGAGTAAGTTAGTAAATATTAAAAATAAAATTTAAAATAAAGGGATAAAATGGCAAAAGAGTTTATTTTTACTTCTGAATCTGTAACAGAAGGACACCCTGATAAGATGGCAGATCAAATTAGTGACGCTGTTTTAGATTATATTATTGCAAGAGATACAAACGCAAGAGTTGCTTGTGAAACACTTCTATCAAATGGTTATTGCGTAATTGCTGGTGAGCTTAAAACTTCTGCTTATGCACCTATGCAAGATATTGCTAGAGAGGTTATAAAAGAGATTGGTTATACTGATGCTAGATATGGATTTGATTATAGAAGTGCTGGAGTATTAAATGGAATTGGTGAGCAAAGTCCTGATATTAATCAAGGTGTAGATAGAGCTGATGGTGAAATTGGAGCAGGGGATCAAGGTTTAATGTTTGGTTATGCTTGTAAAGAGACTGATACTTTAATGCCTTTACCAATTTATATATCTCATAAATTAACAGAGGGTTTAGCTAGAAGTAGAAAAGATGGTTCAATTCCATTTTTAAGACCAGATGGAAAGGCTCAAGTATCTGTTAGATATGTAGATGGAAAACCATCTAAAATTGAGACTATTGTTGTCTCAACTCAACACTCTCCAGAAGCTACACAGAAACAAATTAGGGATTCTGTAATAGAGGAGATAATTTATAAAAATATCGATAAATCACTCTTAGCTGATGATATAAAATATCATATAAATCCAACAGGACAGTTTATTATTGGTGGTCCTCAAGGTGATGCAGGACTAACTGGTAGAAAAATTATAGTTGATACTTATGGTGGTTCTTGTCCTCATGGTGGTGGAGCATTCTCTGGAAAAGACCCTACAAAAGTTGATAGAAGTGGTGCTTATATGGCAAGATATATTGCTAAAAACTTAGTTGCAGCTGGTGTTAGTGATAAAATCACAGTTCAATTAGCTTACGCTATTGGTGTAGTTGAGCCAGTTTCGGTTATGGTTGAGTCTGATTCTAAAGTTGATTCAGATAAGCTTGAGAAGTGTATAAGAGAGGTTTTTAGATTAACTCCAAAAGGTATTATAGAGAGTTTAGATCTATTAAGACCTATATATAGAAAGACAGCTTCATATGGACACTTTGGAAGAGAACTACCAGAATTTACTTGGGAAGCGACTGATAAAGTAGAGGCTATCAAAGAGTATCTAAATATCAAATAGCTATTATAAGTTTCGTTTTATTCTCTTTTTGTTATAGTTTCTAATATTTTTAAAAAATAACAAAGGAGAATAAAATGGCTGTAAAAATTAATGATACATGTATTAGCTGTGGTGCTTGTATTGATGAGTGTCCAGTAGAAGCAATTGTTGATGATGAGGATAACCCAACTGAAGAAGAGATCTATTATGTTTATCCTGATAAGTGTGTAGAGTGTGTTGATCATCATGACGAACCAGCTTGTGCAACTGCATGTCCAACTGAAGACTGTATTGTATGGGATGATGTAGTTGATGGAATGCCAACTAGTGAAAATAGAGGAGAAAAAGGTTCTTCTTGCGTAGAGTAGAGCTTTTTTAGCTAAGTTTACTTAAACTTAGCTTCTTTTTTTTATCTTCAATATAATTACTCAAATTTTTTAATACTTATTATAGAATTTTTTTAGTACAATTTCATCTATTTTTTAAATATTTATTGGGAGTTATTTTATGGAAAGAACACTATCTATCATCAAACCTGATGCCGTAAAAAAAGGCGTTATGGGAAAAATTATTGACAGATTTGAATCAAATGGTCTTAGAATTGCAGGTATGAAGAAAATTCAATTAACTGATTGTGATGCAGGTGAGTTTTACGCAGTTCATAAAGAGAGACCTTTCTATGGCGAATTAAAAGAGTTCATGACAAGTGGTCCTGTTGTTGTTATGGTACTTGAGGGCGAGAATGCTGTAGCTAAAAATAGAGAATTAATGGGTGCAACAAACCCTAAAGAGGCTGAAGCTGGAACTATTAGAGCTGATTTTGCTGAGAGTATTGATGCAAATGCTGTTCATGGAAGTGATAGTTTAGAAAATGCTAAAATCGAAGTTGAATTTTTCTTTGCAAAGAGAGAAATTTTATAATTAAATGAAAATTGAATTTAAAAAGATAAATAAAATATCTAAAAAATTTAATACAAATTATGAAAATATAAATTTTTTTGGTGAATTTAGTAGAGATAGAGATAACTTAATTAATATATCAGCTAAAATAGATGGAAAATTACAATGTAATTGTGATAGATGTGCCAAAGGATTTGATAGAATTATAGACGAGGATTTAGAGATAAAAGTTAGTGAGGGAATCTATGAAGGGAAAGAGGATGTTTTTGAAGTATTCTCTAGTAACACTTTAGATTTTCTTGAACTTTTAAAATCGGAATTAGAATTAATAAAAAATGATTACAATCACTGTAAAGAGTGTAATCATTTAGACTATTTTGAAACAGAATATTAAGGAGATATTAAAATGGCAGTACCTAAGAGAAAACATACTCACTCAAGAGCGGCAAAGAGAAGAACACACTATAAAATTAAATTAGTAAGACCTACTAAAGATAAAGATGGAAGTTATAAACTACCACATCACATCAACCCTACAACTGGTGAATATAAATAGCTAATGAAAATTGCTATTGATGCTATGGGAGGAGATTTCGGAGCTACTCCCATTGTAGAAGGTGTACTTTTAGCTCTAAGCGAAAAAAAATTCAAGGCGATTTTAGTAGGTGAAGAGAAAGAGATTTTACCTTTAATTCCATCTGGGTTTAAAGATAAAATCTCAATTGTAGAGGCTCAAGATGTAATAAAAATGAGCGATAAAGCAAGTGATGCATTAAAGCGAAAAGATAGCTCAATTTACAAAGCAGTAGAGCTTGTAAAGAATAAAAAAGCTGATGGATTAGTCTCAGCTGGTCATAGTGGTGCTACTATGAGTTTAGCAACTCTGAGAGTAGGTAGAATTAAAGGAATCTTAAGACCAGCAATTGCGACGCTTCTGCCAACTGTAAAAGATGCTTCAACACTTCTTTTAGATGTAGGTGCTAATGTAGATTGTAAATCTGAGCATCTATTTCAATTTGCCCTTATGGGTGAGCTTTACGCTAAAAATGCAATGTATAGAAAAAACCCTAAAGTGGCACTTCTCTCAAATGGTGAGGAGGAGTCAAAAGGTGATGAAGTTACAAAAGAGGCTTTTACTCTTTTAAAAAACAATACCACTTTTATTGGAAATGTTGAGGGTAATAATATCTTTGATGGCTCTTGTGATGTTGTTGTTTGTGATGGATTTACTGGAAATATTGTTTTAAAAACAAGTGAAGGGATAGCTGATAGTATAATTAAAATTTTAAAAACAGATATTAAAAAGTCTCTACTTGCGATAGCTGGAGCCTATTTAATGAAAAAAGTTTTTAAACTGCTTAAAAAAAGAGTAGATTATGCAGAGTATGGTGGAGCTCCTCTCTTAGGTGTTAATGGCTGTGTAATTATTAGTCATGGTAAAAGTAACCCAAAAGCTATAAAAAACGCTATTTTTCAAGCAATAGCTTTTATAGATTCAGGAGTAAATGCTAAAATAAAAACCAAGTTAGATGATTTATCTTAGAAAGGAATAGAGTTGTTTGCATCTTTTAAGTCAATTGGTGCTTATGTACCTGAAAAAGTTCTCACAAACAAAGATTTAGAATCGATTGTTGATACTACTGATGAGTGGATATATAAAAGAAGTGGAATCAAAACAAGACACATTGCAGAAGATGGAGAAAATAGTAGTGACTTAGGTGCAAAAGCTGGTGAGTTAGCCATCAAAAGAGCTGGTTTAGAGCCAAGTGATATTGATGCTGTAATCTGTGCAACAATTACACCAGATTATTTCTGTATGCCCTCAACTGCATGTATAATAGCTGATAAATTAGGCATTAAAAATAGACCCTCATTTGATATAAGTGCTGCATGTTCTGGTTTTATCTACTTAATCTCTATCGCTAAAGCTTTTATCGAATCAAATACATATAAAAATGTTTTAATTGTTGGAGCTGAGAAAATTAGCTCTATTTTAGACTGGAGTGATAGAACAACTTGTGTTCTGTTTGCTGATGGTGCTGGTGCTGCTGTAATTTCAAGCACAGAAAAAGAAGACGAGGCTATTTTAGATGTCCATTTAGCAAGTGATGGAAAATATAAAGATTTTTTAATGACAGAAAATAGAGGCTCTTGTCCACTTGAGAGTGAAAAACAGGGTTTTTTAAAAATGAAAGGAAATGAGACTTTCAAAGTTGCCGTTAGAACTCTCTCAAATGATGTAAAAGATATTTTGAAAAAAAATGAGTTAACTTCTGAAAATATAGATTTTTTCATTCCTCACCAAGCAAATTATAGAATAATAAAAGCTGTTGGCGATTCACTTAGCTTTCCAGATGAGAAAGTTGTAATTACAGTAGATAAGTATGGAAATACAAGCTCAGCTTCAATTCCAATGGCAATTAACCATCTATATGAAAATAAAACTTTAAAGTATGGCGATAATATGCTTCTTGATGCCTTTGGTGGTGGACTTACATGGGGTAGTGCGATTGTAAAATTTGCTGGAAAATAATTAAAAAGGATTGTTTATGAGGTATTTATCTGGAATTCAACCATCAGGTGATATGCATATAGGAAACTATTTTGGAATGATGGCAAAAATGATTGAATTTCAAGAGAATGAAGAACTTTTTGCATTTATTGCAAACTACCACGCACAAACTTCAGTTAGTGATGGAGAGTTTTTAAAAGAGAAAACTCTTGAAGCCACAATTAATTTTCTCTCTTTAGGACTAAATCCTGAAAAATCTACTTTTTGGATTCAATCTGATGTAAAAGAGGTGTTAGAGCTTTATTGGATTTTATCAAACTTCACTCCAATGGGACTACTTGAGAGAGCTCATAGTTACAAAGATAAAGTAGCTAAGGGAATTAGTGCAAATCATGGACTTTTTAGTTATCCTGTTTTAATGGCTGCTGATATACTACTTTTTGATTCTCAAGTTGTACCTGTTGGAAAAGATCAAATTCAACACATTGAGATGACAAGGGATATTGCTATAAAATTTAACAATACTTACGGGGAGACTTTTGTAATTCCTGAGTTTAAAGTTGATGATGATGTAGCTACCGTAATTGGTACCGATGGTGCTAAGATGAGTAAATCTTATCAAAATACGATAGATATTTTTACTACAAAGAAGAAACTTAAAAAATCAATCATGTCTATTGTTACAGATTCGACACCTCTTGAGGAGCCAAAAGAGTTTATTGATTGTAATGTCTATAAAATTTCAAAACTATTCTCAAGTGAAGATGAACTTAAAGAGTTAGAAGTTAGATATAAATCGGGCAAAGAGGGATATGGTCACTTTAAATTATCACTATTAGATAGAGTTTGGGACTATTTTGAAGAGTATAGAGAAAAGAGAGAGCATTATTTAAACAATTTAGATGAAGTTAGAGATATTTTAAATGAGGGTTCAAAAAAATCTGGAAAGATAGCTAAAGAGAAGATGGAAGTTATAAAAGATAGAGTTGGAATTTCTTACTAGGAGATATTATGTTTGAGATAGATATAGAGAAAAAGTGTGGCTGTTTCAAAAAGAGATTTAAAAACACTCTGCCAATAAAGGTAGCTGATGAGAAAGAGGCTCACTTAATATCACTTGAGTATGTAAATAGTATGAATAAAAACTTTTGTAAAAAACATAGATTCTATGTAAAACAGAAAAAAAATAGATTTATTATTAAGATAAGTTAATATGTATTTTATTAAATTAGCCCAAGATTTTGAGAATTGTAGATGTATTCAAAACAAGATAGAGTTACCAAAATCTTTTGATTCAAAAGAGGAAGCTAAAAAAGAGTTAGATAGTCTAATTTTCAAAATGAATGATGAGTTTTGTGGAGTACATAAATTCTTATACAGTATAGATGAATTTAACTTTACAATTAATGTTGAAAAGGTGGAGTATAATTTATGATAGATATAAAAGCATTAGAGAGAGATTTTGAGTTAGTTAGTAAAAAAATAGCTAGAAAAGGTGTAGATGAGGCTCTACTTGAGAGTTTAAAAGAGATTAGCCAAGCTTTAAAAGATAAAAAGATAGAGCTTGAGGGTTACCAAGAGATTCAAAATAAAAAGAGCAAACTCTTTCCAGTCTATGCTAAAGAGGGCAAAGATATAAAAGAGCTTAAAGCTGAACTTGCAACTAATAAAGAGAATATTGCTAAATTAAACGAAACTACTAAAGAGTTAGAAGCAAAATTAGCTGATATTGCTCTAAATATTCCAAATATTGCAGATGATGATGTTCCAGATGGTAAGAGTGAAGATGACAATATTGAGCTTAAAAAGATTCTTGAAGTACCAAAGTTTGATTTTGAGCCAAAAGAGCATTTTGATTTAGATGGATTTATAGATTTTGAAAAGGGTGTAAAGTTAGCTAAGAGTAGATTCTCTGTTTTAGATAATCAAGGCTCAAAACTCTATCGAGCATTGATTAATTATATGCTAGATTTTAACTCAAAGAGAGGATTTAATGAGTGTACTCTTCCATATATTGCAAATGAAGAGACACTTCTTGGAACTGGTCAACTGCCAAAGTTTGAAGATGATTTATTTAAAATAGATGGTGAGAAACTCTATTTAATTCCAACTTCAGAAGTTATGCTTGTAAATCTATTTAGAGATGAGATTCTACCTGAGAGTGAACTACCTTTAAAAGTTACATCTTATACAGAGTGCTTTAGAAAGGAAGCTGGTAGTGCTGGAAAAGATACAAGAGGAATGATAAGACAGCATCAATTTGGAAAGGTTGAGCTTGTATCAATCACAAAACCAGAGCAGAGTGATGAAGTATTTAATGAGATGGTAAGTGTTGCGTCTGATTTGTTAACTTCGCTAGAGTTACCTCATAGATTATTAAATCTCTGTACAGCAGATTTAGGTTTTGGAGCTACAAAAACTATCGATTTAGAGGTTTGGTTTCCTGGACAAAATCGATATAGAGAGATAAGTTCAGTCTCAAATACTAGAGATTTTCAAGCAAGAAGAGCAAAAATTAGATATAAAGATGGTAAAAAAAATAGACTAGTACATACACTAAATGGTTCAAGCTTGGCTGTTGGTAGATGTTTAATTGCAATAATGGAAAACTTCCAAAATAAAGATGGCTCAATCTCAATTCCAAAGGTTCTTGAGCAATATTTATAAAAGGTTAAAAGATGGCTGATGAAGAGATAGTAATAATTGAGGGAGATGAAGACGATGAGCTGGATTCTTCACAAGAGAAGGAAGAAGGTCAAAAGGGTGGTAAAAAGAAGTTAATTTTAATTTTTTTTATCTCTTTTTTTGTTATTTTAATAACTCTTTTAATACTATATCTCTTTTTATCAAAAGATGATATAAATTTAAAAAGTGATTTTAACTCAAGTAAAGTTAGCTCTAAACTATTAGATTTATCAATCTCAAATGATAAAACAAAATCAAATGTTGAGTTTATGATTCAAAAAGCAAATCTGCTCTATGAAGAGGGAAATAAAGAGGAAGCTTTAGCTCTTTTTGAAGAGATTTCATCATTTTCTGAAGCAATCTCTTACTATAATCTAGGTGTTGCACAGATGCGTGAGAAGAGTTTTGAAGAGGCTCTAAAATCATTTAACAAAGCGATAGAGAATGAAGAGAACAGATGTGTAAGTGCTATAAATGCAGCAGTTTGTGCAAATCATTTAGATGAGCCAAAACTATTTGATTACTATTTAGATTTAGCATACTCTTATCTACCACTAGAGAGTAAAGCCCCACTCTACTCATACTACCACGGTTTGATAATGTACTATAAAAATCAACTTTTTGAATCACTCTCAGGGTTAGAGCATCCTAGTAGCGATTTTTATAAAAAAGAACACGCTACCTTAAAATCCAAAATATACTTAACTCTAAATGATAATATCAACTCAATATCTGCTTTTGAAAAGTTTGCAAAACAAGAGGATAAGTTAGCTTTAGGGTTACTATATGCTAGAATTGGAGAGTATAAATTAGCTATCGATTCAATTGATGAGTATATGCAACTACCAGTAGATGAGTTAGCTGGAGAGATGGCACTAGCACTTATAAATCTTAAACTACTAAAAGCTAAAACAGCAAACTCTAGTATAAATAGAGCCTACTCAAAATATGACGAGAATGCTACACTTAAATATCCAATAAAAGTAATTTTACGAGATGAGCTTTTTGATATAAATGATGCCCAAAAGAGATTTTTAGGTGAGCTTAAAGTCAAAAAAAATAGAGTTTACGATCTCTTTTTCTATCTAGCACCATTTAAAGTTTTTGATGCAGAGCAGACGCTAAACTATATCAAAAAGGGTAATGTAAATATGTTCATCGATGAGATAGATGATGCTAAAAATATTTTCAAAAAAAGCTCAACTATTGCTCAAGTAAATATTATTATCTCAAAAGCGATTGGAGAGATTTTAAAAGGTAATCTAAAAAAGGCAAATAAACTCTTTCAATCTGTAATTCTAAGATACCCAAATCACTCAATTCTGCACTATAATTTAGCTCTAACTTATGCACAAATGGGTGATTACTCAAGTGCTTATAAATATTTTATCAAAAGTTATCACTTAAATAATAAAAATCTACTCTCTGGAGTATTTTCTATTATGAGTGCAAATTTGACTCAAAAAGATACACAAAGAACACAAAGAGCGATGCAAGAGGAGTTTGGCTCAAACCTAAATCCAGATAAAAAAGAGAAATTTCTCTTTGCTCTTTTAAACTATGCCTCAGCAAATGTAAATGGTGTTATCGATTGGGTTGAGACATCAGAGAAAGATATTAAAAAGCCGATGGAGCTTCTATTAGCTTTTGTTGCTCTAAATAAAGTTAATAAAAATGGAGAAAAATATACTAAAGAGTTAAAAAACATTTTAAATAATGATGTTGTTGTAAATATATTAAATCAATACGCAATGCACTCTGATTTGGATATTAAAAGATTTGCTCTTAAAATCAATCAATTTCTAAAGAGAGAATCGTTAGATTTAAAACAGGTTCTCTTTGGTCCAGAGGTATCGAGACATATGTATATAAATCTTTTAAAAATCTCTGGGCAACTCTATCCATTTAAAAAACAGTTAGAGAAGATGTTAATAGAGGGAAATTATGATAAGAGAGGAATTTTGCAAACTTTAGCTTTAGTAAATCTATATATGCAAGATTTTGAGAGTAGTTTCACACTCTATAATAATTTAATAGATGATTTTAAGCAAAGAGATTCAAGAACAATCTTTTTAGCAGCTGTTGCAGCTGTTGGATCAAATCATCACGAGAATGCAATTGCACTTTTAGAGCTTTCAAAAATAATTGACCCAGCAAACTTAGAGGCTAGATATGCTCTAGGACTTCTATATCAACAGATTAAAAACTTTAAAGGTGCTAGTGTTCAGTATCAAAAAGTAGGCGATGACCAGCTAGTTCCTGACTATTTTGATTTTAAAATCGATAAATAGGTAGATTAAGCCTCTTTTAGCTTCTCTACCCACTTACACATTTGATTATTTGCAAACTCCATAGGAGCTTCCATAAAAGATACAACAAAACTATCTTTTAACTCTCCAACACCAATAGAGCGAGGTCTAAGAGCTAACATCTCTGGTGATGGAAGTTTTACACCAAAACAGAAAACTATATTTTTAGCATCTAGTATATCATCTGCAATTTCACCATTTGATAGAGATTTTGTATGTTTAAAGTGATTAAAAACAGCAATATAGCTACTACTCTCACACTTCTCTATCTCATTTTTTAAAAAACTTAATATCTCATCTATATTTTTAAAACAACTACTCTCTTTTTTTAACTCTACTTTAAAAACAGAGTATTTATCCTGTATCATGATGTTATCCATTTAACCTCTTTTTAGAAAAACTTTTTAAAATTATAGCTTATATAGACTTTTTATAATTTTAAAGTATCTTTATTATAAAGATATAGTATAAGTCAGTGTCTGAAAATGAAACAAGTAAAGTAATATTTACTACTTTATGTTTATATAAATATATTTAATATTTTTTAATTATTTATATATTTTTAAATAAATAGAGATAAAAGATTATACTAGAGTTTTATGTTTCTATTTGGAGAAAAAATAGTACTTTTTTTTACTTTTTAGTTATAGATTTAAGCAATATAAGTTTTTTTTAATTTTTATAGAGTACTATTTCTCCATAGGGTATCTATTTTTACTCTTATTAGGTAAAGTATTTTTTTCTTTTAAAAGGAGTTTTTCTATGAAAGGTTTAGTTAAAATTTTAGCAACACTGCTAATAAGTAGTTCTGTAGTTTTTGCAGCAGAGTATACGATTAAATTTTCACATGTTGTAAGTGCTGACACACCAAAGGGTCGAGCAGCAGATTTTTTTGCTAAAAGAGTAAAAGAGTTAACAGATGGAAAAGTAAAAGTTGATGTCTATCCAAGTTCACAGTTATATACTGATAAAGCTGTTATGAAAGCTTTAAAGATGAACTCTGTTCAGATGGCAGCACCTAGTTTCTCAAAATTTACAAGTTTAGTTCCACAACTTCAAATTTTTGATTTACCATTTCTATTTAGAGATAAATCACATCTGCATAAAGTTTTAGATTCAGAAGTTGGTCAAACTCTAAAAGGTTTTGTTGAGAAAAAGGGTTATATTGCATTAAACTATTGGGATAGTGGATTTAAACAGCTATCAAGTAATAAAAAAGCTCTTATAAAACCTGAAGATGCAAAGGGACAAAAGTTTAGAATCATGTCATCTAAAGTTTTAGAAGAGCAGTTTATTGCACTTGATGCAAATCCTCAAGTTTTACCATTTTCAGAAGTATACTCAGCACTTCAGCAAGGTGTTGTAGATGCAGCTGAGAATCCATTAGCAAACTTTTATACTAAAAAGTTTCATGAAGTTCAACAATATTTAACTATGTCAAATCATGGTTATTTAGGTTATTTAGTAGTAGCTAGTAAGAGATTTTGGAAAAAATTACCAGCTGATTTAAGAACTAAAGTTACTCAAGCGATGAACGAAGCGACAGAAAAAGAGAGAGTTTGGGCTGAAGAAGAGGAAGCAATCTATATCAAAAATCTTCAAGCTTACGGTAAAAAAAGTGGTAATTTAGAGATTTTTCAATTAACTGACAAAGAGAGAACTCTTTGGAAAAATAAAGTTGAAAAAATTTATGAGCATTTCTATGATAAAAAGAAAATTGGTAAAGATTTAATTGAAAAGGTACAAAAGCTTTAAGAGCTGTTAGGTAAAAAGATGAATATATTAGAGCTTTTAGACAAAATTATAGGTAGAGTAAATCAGAGCATCGCTGCGTTTGGAATCGCAGCTGGTGTTCTGCTCTCTTTTGTAAATGTAGTTTTAAGATATGCTTTTGATATGAGCCTTACATGGGCTGGGGAGCTTACAAACTATATTTTTATCTGGAGTGCATTTTTTGGTGTTGCATATGGGTTTAAACTAAATACTCATATATCAATTGATTTAATTATTCAAAAGATTCCAAAAGAGTTAGCTAAATTTTTTGTAGTATTATCGCAACTGATAACTTTAGTCTTTTTACTATTTATTAGTTACTTTGGATATGAGCTTATACTATTAACAATTGAGCTAGAAGAGATAAGTGTAGATTTAGATATTCCACTTTGGCTTGTCTATTTGGTTCTGCCAATCGCTTTTTTTACAGCTGGTTTTAGAGTTTTTGAAAAGATTCTCGAAACACTAAGAGAGAAACCAGAAGATGTTGTAAAAGAAGTAGATGAAGAGATGACAAAACATGGAGTTGTTTCAGCAGAGATTGAAGATAAAGAGGTGAAAAGATGACAGTAGCTGTTCTATTTGGAGCATTATTTTTATTAATGTTAATTGGAGTTCCTATCGCTGTTGCACTAGGAGCTTCAACATCACTTGCTCTTGTATTTTTTACAGATTTTGAGCCAATGGCAATTGCACAGAGAATGTTTGATGCATTAGATGCTTACTCGCTTATGGCAATTCCAATGTTTGTATTAGCTGGAAATTTCTTAAGTAAAGGAAGCTCAGCAGCTCGTATTATCGATTTTGCTAAATCGATGGTTGGTCACTTACCTGGTGGACTTCCTATGAGTGCAATTTTTGCTAGTATTATCTTCGCTGCTGTTAGTGGAAGCTCTCCAGCAACTGTTGTTGCGATTGGTTCTATCATGTATGGAGCTATCAAAGGGGCTGGTTATCCAACAAAATATGCAATCGGAACAATCGCTACAAGTGGTAGTTTAGGAATCTTAATTCCACCTAGTATTGTAATGATTGTCTATGGTGTAACAGCTGATGAATCGATTGGTAAGCTTTTTATGGCTGGTGTAATTCCAGGGCTTATGATTGGTGCTATGTTAATGATTGTTACATATATTGGTGCAAAAAAACTTGGTTTTAAAAGAACTGAGCCAGAGCCTTGGAGTGCTAGAATCAAAAAGCTGACAAATGCAACTTGGGCATTAATGACAATTGTAATTGTTATTGGTGGAATCTATGGAGGATTTTTTACTCCAACTGAAGCTGCTGCCGTTGCTGCTGTTTGGGCATTTTTTATATCAAAATTTGTATATAGAGATATTACTTGGAAAGATTTATATAATATATTTTTAGAATCGGCAAAAACAAGTTCGATGATTCTATTTATTATTGCAAATGCGATGATTTTTGCATATCTTTTAACAATTGAGAATATCCCTCAAGCTATTACAGAGACTATGCTTGAGTACAATGTAAATAAGTATGTATTTCTACTTTTAGTGAATATTTTACTATTCTTTGCTGGTGACTTTATGGAGCCATCAAGTATTATTATGATTTTAGTTCCTCTACTACTTCCTGTTGCAAAAGCTTTAGGAATCGACCCAATTCACTTTGGTATCGTAATTGTAGTAAATATGGAGCTAGGAATGATAACCCCGCCTGTTGGGCTGAACCTCTTTGTAGCTAGTGGTATCACTGGACTTAGCTTAAAAGAGGTAATTATGGCTAGTCTTCCTTGGAGTTTAACTATTTTAATCGGATTGCTTTTAGTTACTTATGTTCCAGAAATTTCTCTATGGCTTCCAAATCAAATGTTTAAGTAAAAAACTTAAACATTTGCCTCCTTCTTTTTTATATTAATCAAAACTAATTTTGTTAAATACTCTCTCTAAATAGATTGAATGTTTTAATATTTTTACTGTAAAAGAGTCTCTTTTTATAAAAATAGTTTAATAAACTTTAGTCGAATAAACTAAACAATTCATAATTTTTCTGTAATTCTCTCGATAAAAAGAGTAAAAATCTTGACAAAAATATCAAAAATAGTTAAAATTTCAGCACTTTAGATAAAAGAGTGCTAAAGTATTGAATCAGTTAATTTTAAGAATATAAAGGGAGAATTAAAATGAATTTCACACCACTTGGTAAAAGAGTATTAGTAGAGAGAGAAGAGGAAAAAACAACAACAGCTAGTGGGATTATTATTCCAGATAACGCTAAAGAGAAGCCATTAATGGCAAGTGTAAAAGCTGTTTCTAAAGAGCTTGATTGTGTAAGTGTAGGCGATAAAGTAATGTTTGCAAAATACTCAGGAACTGAGCTTAAACTAGATGGCGTTGATTATTTAGTTTTAAATATTGATGATATTTTAGGTGTTGTTGGATAATTTCAGATAAATATAGAAATAAATTAAATAAATATAATAAATAAACAGGAGAAATAAAATGGCAAAAGAGATTAATTTTTCAGATAGTGCAAGAAATAAATTATATGAGGGCGTTAAGCAATTAAGTGACGCTGTAAAAGTTACAATGGGACCAAGAGGAAGAAATGTATTAATTCAAAAAAGCTTTGGAGCTCCTTCTATTACTAAAGATGGTGTATCTGTTGCTAAAGAGATTGAACTAGCTGATAACTTACAAAATATGGGTGCTGGTCTTGTTAAAGAGGTTGCTAGTAAGACTGCTGATGAGGCTGGTGATGGTACTACAACTGCAACAGTTTTAGCAAACTCTATCTTTAAAGAGGGTCTTAGAAATATCACAGCTGGTGCAAATCCAATCGAAGTAAAAAGAGGAATGGACAAAGCTTGTGAAGCTATTATTACTGAGCTTCAAAAATTAGCTAGAGTTGTAAAAGATAAAAAAGAGATTGCTCAAGTAGCTACAATCTCAGCAAACTCTGATGCAAAAATCGGTGATTTAATTGCTGAAGCTATGGATAGAGTTGGAAAAGATGGTGTTATCACTGTTGAAGAGGCAAAAGGAATCAATGATGAGCTAGAAGTTGTTGAGGGTATGCAGTTTGATAGAGGATACTTATCACCATATTTTGTAACTGACACTGAAAAGATGGAAGCTGTTTTAGAATCTCCATATATTTTACTATTTGATAAAAAAGTAGCAAACTTAAAAGATTTACTACCAGTGCTTGAGCAAATCCAAAAAACTGGAAAACCTCTATTAATTATCGCTGAAGATGTTGAGGGTGAAGCTCTTGCAACTCTAGTTGTAAATAAATTAAGAGGCGTTTTAAATATCTCTGCTGTAAAAGCTCCTGGTTTTGGTGATAGAAGAAAAGCAATGCTAGAAGATATTGCTGTTTTAACTGGTGCAACATTAATTAGCGAAGAGATGGGTAGAACTCTTGAGAGTGCTACAATTGAAGATTTAGGACAAGCTAGTAGAATCCTAATCGATAAAGAGAACACTACAATAGTAGATGGTATTGGAGAAAAAGCTCAAGTAGAGGCTAGAGTTGGACAAATTAGAGCTCAAATTAGCGAAACTTCATCTGATTATGATAGAGAAAAACTTCAAGAGAGACTTGCAAAACTAAGTGGTGGTGTTGCTGTTATTAAAGTTGGTGCTGCTTCTGAAGTTGAGATGAAAGAGAAAAAAGATAGAGTTGATGATGCACTAAGTGCAACTAAAGCTGCTGTTGAAGAGGGAATCGTAATTGGTGGTGGAGCTGCTTTAATTAGAGCTGGTGCTAAAATCAATTTAGATTTATGTGGAGATGAGAAAATTGGTTCTGAAATTATCTTAAGAGCTATTAAATCACCAATGAAACAAATCGCTGAAAATGCTGGTTTTGATGCTGGTGTTATTGTTAACTCTGTTGAATCAAACTCTGATGAAAATATCGGTTTCAACGCTGCAAATGGCGAGTATGTTGATATGTTTGCAGAGGGAATTATTGACCCTGTAAAAGTTTCAAGAATCGCACTTCAAAATGCTATCTCAGTATCTAGCTTACTTTTAACTACTGAAGCTACTATTAGTGATGTAAAAGAAGATAATCCAGCAGCTGCTGCTCCAGCAATGCCTGATATGGGTGGAATGGGCGGAATGGGCGGAATGCCGGGAATGATGTAAAAATCATCTCCTCTCTTCTGCTTTTTTCTCTTCTATTGCTTTTTGTTTTAGATTACAAAAGTTATTTTATTAATTTTATATAAAAATAACTTTCTAAAAAAATTTAATTTTAGGTTAAAAAATAAAAAAGGATAGTTTTGGGAAGCAATAATAACAGTAATATTACTTCTACTTTTATCAATGGAATGATGAAGCTTCTTTTAACTGAAGTCTTAGAAAAACATTTTAGTATTACATTTACAGAAAAAGAAAAAAAAGAAGTTTTAGAAAAAACAATAAAACATTATATAGAACATAAAAAACATTATGTTGTCTGTGTTAGTAGTTTAGACCCTTTTAAATTTATTGCTTGGAGTGGTAAGTTTTTTTCAGAAAAAAAGAAAGGAAAAGAAGAAAAAGAAGTTTTATTAGCAACAATTCTTGCAATGGAAGAAACATTAAGACAATCTAAACAAGGAAAAAGTTTACCAAATGATTTAATAGGCAAGTTATTACAAATGTTAGTTAATGACAGTAAAAATGATGAAATTGCTATTGGTAAAAATGGTTTATATATGGCGTTTAGATGTGCTAGTGAAGTTAGTTAATTATAAAATTTTGCTAATAAATCTATAGTTATTTGTTATAAAGTCTACAAAAATTTGAATTTGAAATATTTTAAATTTTGAATCTATATTTTTCTTATCTTTAAAATCTCTTTTATTCAAAAATTTAATAACTTTTTTTCTTATAATTAATTTATAACTCATTTTAAAATATATTCTTCAAAATCTTCAGTATTTCCTTTTTTATACTCATTTGATACTTTTTTTAGCTCTAACATCTGCTTATCAGAGATATAATCAAACTCTTTAGGTGATAGCTTTGAAGTTTCAATATCACTTACAATATCTATCTCATTTTTTGAAAAATGACTAATCAACCATTTAAATTTATCAAAAATATCATCGCTTATTTTTAATGTAATTGTTTGCATAAATTCTCCTTTTGAGTGATTGCTATTTTATCATACTTCTAAATATAGTTTTAATCTAAATAAGTATAATCTAAAAAACTCTTATGAGGCAAATATATGACTGATTATTTTATAGAGAAGATAGTAATTGATGAAGTTAGGCATTTAAAAGATATAGAGATAGATTTAGGAAAAGAGAGAAAATATCTTATTTTAACTGGAAAAAATGGGTGTGGAAAAACATCTGTTTTAGAGAGATTAGATAAGTTTTTGAGTGATTTTTTTAAAAATAATCACAATATAACTTATTTTGATAATAGAAAAAATATTGACCCTACTATAAATAAATCTCTTTTTAATAAAATGAAGCAATATGAAGAATGTTATCCTATTTTTGATAAAAAATCTTTTTTTGATGATGTAAACAATATAGATTTTATATATGCCTACTTTCCTGTAAATAGAATAAACGAAACAATTAAGCCACAAGGAATTAATAAAATTGATTTACCATCACATAAAACATCTAAATTAAATAGAAATTTTTTACAATTTTTAGTAAATTTAAAGGCTGAAAAATCTTTTGCAAATGATGATGGAGATGTAGAGAGTGTCAAAAAAATAGAGAAGTGGTTTAACGATTTTGAGAATATGTTAAAAAAAATTTTTGATGATGATTCTCTAAAACTACAATTTGATAGAAAAGAGTATAACTTTACGATTATTAGAGATAATAGAGTGCCATTTGATTTTAATACTCTCTCATCGGGCTATTCAGCTATCATCGATATAATAAGTGAGCTTTTGCTTAAAGTGGAGGTTACAAAAAATAAAAGTTTTGAAACGCAGGGAATCGTTTTGATTGATGAGATAGAGACGCATCTACATGTAGAGTTACAAAAAAATATATTTGAGCTATTAAATCTATTTTTTCCAAATATACAATTTATTGTAACAACTCATAGCCCTTTTATTCTCTCATCTATATCAAATACAGTTATCTATGATTTAGAGACTAAAACACAAGTGGAGAATTTGAGCGGTTACTCTTATGAGGCTTTGGTTGATACCTATTTTAATGTTGATAAATACTCAAATGAGCTTAAAGGTAAGCTAAATAGATTTAAAGAGTTAAATAGTAAAAGGGTTGATAAATCAATAAGTGAGGTTGAGCTAAATGAGTTTAATAAGTTAGAGATATTTTTTGAACAAATACCCCATTATAAAAATGAAGAGTTAGGATATATTTTAAATAAAATTAAACTGCAAGATTTGGGAGTTTAATTATGGTTTTTTTTGAAAAAACATACCCAGCCCCAAAATCTTTGGAAGTTGAGTTTAAAAAAGCAAATGGCTCATATAAAGAGTTAGATGTTTTAGAGCAGTTGCATAGTGATTTTAAAAATAAGTGCTATATTTGCGAATCAAAAGGAATCGAATCGATTAATATCGAACACTTTGCCCCTCATAAAAATCAAAATAAGATAAGAAAATTTAATTGGTCTAATCTATTTTGGGCTTGTAGTCACTGCAATCAGATAAAATCAGATAGAGAACCATTTTTAAACTCTATACTTAAGAGTGATGCAGTAGATGTAAATATTAAATATCTATTAAATGATGATTTTAGTAAAAATCAAGTTGTAATTGAAGCTATTTCAAATGATATTAAAACTCAAAATACAGCCCAATTATTAAAAGATATTTATAGTGGAACTACAATGCAAAATAAGTTTCAAGCAAGAGAGAAACGAAACAGACTCTATGATGAGATGTGTGATTTTACAAATTTAATATCAAAATACTTTAGAACTGAAGATAGGGAAAAAAAAGAAGAGCTTTTAATAACTATAAAGTATGAATTATCAAATAAATCAGCCTTTACAGCATTTAAAAGATGCTTTATAAAGGAGAATTCAAAGTTTAACTCTTTAGTTAAATATACTCAATAACAAAAAGAGTCTTAAAACTCTTTCTGTTTTAAAAACTCTTGAAGATTTGAAAAATTATCTTTTTTCTCTATATATTCGTTTAGTATTTTTTCTATCAGTTTTGGGGCTTCAGTTGGTGTAACTTTTATTTTAGTATCTTTTGCAAAGTAGCTCTCGCTCCCTTTTAAGTATCCACCTAAATGAAGTGTAAAACCTCTTTGCTTTTCGCCTTTCTCATCTTTTGTCATAGCTCCAATAAATCCAAAGTCAACAATTTGAGGGTGGGCACAGCTATTTGGACAGCCTGTAAAGCTAATCGAGACAGCTTCATTAAAATTTGGAAATGCTTTTTCTAAATATGAAACGCAATCTTTTGCCATCTGTTTTGTTTCTGATACTGCAAATTTACAAAATGCGATTCCTGTACAAGATTTTACATTTTCTAAAAACCTTGAAGGCTTAGCAAAAATATTTAGTTTTGCAAACTCATCAACTATTTTTTGAGAGTTCTCTTTTGGTGAATCTAGCACTATAAAGTTTTGTGAAACTGTAACTCTAATAGTAGAAGCTCCATTTGATTCTAAAATATTAGTGATATTAAAAAGTCCATCGGCATAGATTGCACCTGAGTTTACAGCAAAACCGATATAATCAAATCCCTCTTTTTTACTAGGATTGATTCCGTAGTGACCTCTTTTGTTGTTTTCTGTAAAGCTAGGAGTTGTAATATCGATTAAATCAAAATCGATTCTCTTATTTAACTCTTGTAAAAATTTATCTTTTCCATAATCTGCAACTAAGTGTCTTAATCTTGCTCTTTTTCGATTCTCTCTACTTCCTAAATCTCTAAAAATCTCGGCAACAGCTTTTGCAATTGGTAAAATCTGCTCAGCCTTGCAACCCTTATCAAGATTTAGTGCAATCTGTTTTCCTTTGCTAAGTCCACCACCAACACTTAAACTAAATAGAGTCTCATCTCCCGATTTAAATGCTTTAAAAGTTATATCTTGAATCTCAGGGTTACAGCAATCACAATCGCAACCAGTTATTGCTATTTTAAACTTTCTAGGTAGGTTTGAGAACTCTCTGTTTCCTTGAAAATAGTCACTCACCTCTTTTAAGATAGAATCTGTATCGATTATCTCATTTTGATTTAGTGAGCTAACAGGGCAACTAACTGTATTTCTAGGGCAATCTCCAGCAGCCATCTGTGTTGTAAGTCCAACACTTGCCAATCTATCAAAAATCTCTGGCAAATCTTTCACTTTGATATTGTGAAACTGCACATCTTGTCTTGTTGTAAAGTGAGCCATATCTTTAGCAAACTCTCTTGAGATATTAGCTACAACTTTTAGCTGTTCTAAATTTAACTGACCATTTATAAGTTTAACTCTTAGCATAAACTCTTTTGAATCGCTATCTCTTTGAGTATAGAGTCCATAATATTTAAATCTATCTATATTATCAGGCTCGACGGCATCGCCTGATTTTGCTAAACGCTTGATGTCCTCTATTACATCTAAGCCATCTTTCTCTTTTTTGATTCTCTCAACTCTCTGTGTAGGAGTTTCGCTCATTGCTTATCCTTTATTTTTAAAAAATTCGCTTACATCTTTAGCTTCCCAGTGTGGAAAGTGTTTTCTAATAAGTGCATTAAATTCTATCTCAAATTCGCTAATATTTAAGCTTTCTCTTTTTGTTTTCTCTTTCGATTTGGCAACAATCATTCCAGCACCGATAGTATTGTTTGTGATTCTATCAACTACAATAAAACTTCCCGTTGCTCTATTTGTATTGTATGAATCAAAGGCAATATCTGATGAGAGTGTCAATTTTGCTAAAGCAATCTCATTTAGCTCTAACTTATCAGCCTCTAACTCCTCTAGTGTATTTACATCTTTTTTATGATAGACTTTTTCAAAAACACCTTGAGTTAAGTTAGTTCCCTTTTTGATATAGTAACTTTTTCCAAGCTCTAAAGCTTTCTCATTCATCCAGACAATATTTACATCAATATCTCTTGAGAGGATTGGCACATCGTCAGATTTTACAATCATGTCGCCTCTACTGATGTCAATCTCATCTTCAAGAGTAATTGTAACTGCCATTTGAGCAAAAGCCGATTCTAAATTGCCATCATAAGTTACAATCTCTTTCACTTTAGACTTTTTATAACTAGGTAGTGCTACAACTTCATCACCCACAGCAATTTCGCCCGATGCAATAGTTCCTGAGAATCCTCTAAAGTTCAGGTTTGGTCTATTTACATACTGCACTGGAAATCTAAAATTTTCAAAATTTGAATCATTTACAATCTCTATATTTTCAAGAGTCTTAATCAAAGGCTCACCAGCGAACCAAGGTGTCTTATCGCTTTTTGTTACAACATTATCGCCATTTAGTGCCGAAATTGGTGCAAAAACAGTATCTTTGATATTTAAATCTTTTGCAAACTCGATATAGTCACTTTTAATTTTATTAAACACATCTTCACTAAAATCTACTAAATCCATCTTGTTAATAGCAACTATCACTTTTTTGATTCCTAAAAGTGAAACGATAAAAGAGTGTCTCTTTGTCTGTGTCGCAACGCCATATCTAGCATCGATTAAAATAATTGCTAAATCGGCTGTACTAGCTCCAGTTGCCATATTTCTAGTGTACTGCTCATGTCCAGGTGTATCAGCAATAATAAATTTTCTCTTATCTGTTGCAAAGTATCTATAAGCAACATCGATTGTAATTCCTTGCTCTCTCTCACTAGCTAAACCATCAACTAAAAGAGCTAAATCTATCTGCTCTCCAGTTGTTCCAACTTTTTTGCTATCTTGCTCAATCGCTTTTAATTGGTCTTCAAAAATCATTTTTGAATCGTGTAAAAGTCTCCCAATTAGTGTACTTTTTCCATCATCAACACTTCCACAAGTAATAAATCTTAAAAGCTCTTTATTCTCATGTGCCTTTAGGTAACTCTCAATATCATTTTTTAATAAATCATTTTCGTTTGTCATTTTATTACTCCTAGAAATAGCCCTCTATTTTTTTCTTCTCCATTGAACCACTCTGGTCACTATCGATTAATCTACCTTGTCTCTCACTCGTTTTTGTTAATAGCATCTCTTGGATAATCTCTGGCAGTGTTGTCGCTTCAGACTCAACTGCTCCAGTTAATGGATAACACCCTAGAGTTCTAAATCTAACCATCTCCATTGTAGGTTTTTCACCCTCTTTTAATGGAACTCTCTCATCATCAACCATAATTTTAACACCATCTCTTACAACAACTGGTCTCTTTTTAGATAGATATAGTGGCACAATTGGAATCTGCTCTAAATAGATATATTGCCAAATATCAAGCTCTGTCCAGTTTGAGAGTGGAAATACTCTAATACTCTCACCCTTGTTTACTCTACCGTTGTAGCTATTCCAAAGCTCTGGTCTCTGGTTTTTTGGGTTCCATCTGTGATTCTCATCTCTAAATGAGTAGATTCTCTCTTTAGCACGACTCTTCTCTTCATCTCTTCTAGCCCCACCAAAAACAGCGTCAAATTTATATTTATTAAGTGCTTGTTTAAGCCCATCTGTCTTCATCACATCTGTATGAACTTTACTACCATGCGTAAATGGCCCAATTCCAGCATCAACACCATCTTGATTAATATGGATTAGTAAATCAAGCCCAAGCTCTGCTGCTCTTCTATCTCTAAACTCTATCATCTCTTTAAATTTCCAAGTAGTATCAACATGAACTAGTGGAAATGGTGGTTTTGATGGATAGAATGCTTTCATTGCAAGGTGAAGCATTACAGAGCTATCTTTACCGATTGAGTAGAGCATTGCAGGGTTATCAAACTCACTTACAACCTCTCTTAAAATATGAATACTCTCAGCCTCTAACTTCTTTAAATGTGTTAATCTATATTTATCTAAATTCATTTTATCTCCTACTTTTTATGAAGTCCACACTCTTTATGCTCAGGTGATTCCCACCACCATCTACCCTCTCTAACTCCTTCACCATCTTTTACAGCTCTAGTACATGGAGCACATCCAATCGATGGATAGCCCTTATCATGTAGTTTACTATATGGAACGCTATTTATCTTTAGATACTCCCAAACATCTGCTTCGCTAAATTCGATTAAAGGGTTTATCTTTAAAATATTAAAAGCACTATCATACTCTATGAGTTGCATCGATTCTCTAGTGACAGATTGCTCTCTTCTAAGTCCTGTAATCCAACCATCAAGTCCAGTTAAAGCTCTCTTTAGAGGTTCTATTTTTCTAATATAACAGCACTCTTTTCTGTTTTCTACCGATTCGTAAAAAGAGTTAATTCCCTTTTCATTTACCATTTTTTCAACGCTTTCATAATTTGGAAAATATAGCTTAATATCTATATTGCTATATTTTAGTTTTAGTAAATCTAAAAGCTCATAAGTCTCGTACGGTAATCGCCCCGTATCTAGCGTAAAAATTTTAGTATTAGGATTTACTTTAGCAATATAATCAAAAATAACTTGATCTTCTGTTCCAAGACTTGTTGCAAAACCTATCTTTTTATCTAACTTATTTAATACAAAATCGAAAATCTCATCTAAATTTTTATCTTTTAACTCTTCATTTAAACTCTTAATTAACTCTTGCATAAAAACCCTTTAAATTTGATACTCTGGTGCCTCTTGCTCAACTCTTCCAAATTTTAATTTATTCCAAACTCTCTCGTGAAAGTAGTATAAAATCATTTTTGTAACAACTTCTATACTTCCAATAGATGCTGCCATTGCTAAGCTTCCTGTTATAAGATAAGATATAATAATCGTATCTAATGTTCCTGTTGCTCTCCAACTAATTGTTTTTACTACACTTCTGTATGGTTTTTCGTAATACATATATCCACCTATATCGATAGAATTACTCAAGTTTATCTGATAGAAATCTTGATAAACTCTCTTGACTTCTGAAATAATATCACTATTTTATTTTAATGTCAAGTAACTTGACTGTTTTACTTAATATTTGTATAATACATTTACAACTTTTAAATCAAAAAGGAAAAAAATGGCAGGTATATCATCAAAGGGAATCTACGGTTTAACAGCCATGTATATTTTACATCAAAAGAACAATAACCAAACACCTATCCAGATTCGAGAAATTGCAGAAAAGGGTAATATTCCTCAAAACTACTTAGAACAACTCCTAGTTTTACTTAAAAAAAATGGTTTAGTAAAAAGCGTTAGAGGCTCTCATGGTGGATATATGTTAGCAAAAGGCTCAAATGAGATATATATCTATGAGATAATTGATGCTTTAGAGGGTAGCTTATGCCTTACAACAATTGAGACAGATAATCCTGTGCTTGAGCTTTTTTGGAATGATATAAAAGATAAAATTCGAGAAATTTTTAAATTAAAACTATCAGATTTATCAAATTATGAAAATAAAATCTATCAAAGTATGACATATAATATATAAATTATTCAAAAAATAAGGAGATTCTCTCCTTTAATCTACCTTTTTATTATATAGATACTCTACTATCTTTTAAATTTATCATTATCTATTTTATTATTATCTACTTAAAGAAACAAAAAATAATATTTTGTAATATAAAAAGCATATTTTTATATTATTAAAAACAGTTTAACACTCATTATTATAAAATTTTGTATAGCGATAAGGAATATAATGAAATTTTATAATATAAAGAATATTTTAATCACTGTTTTTTTATTCACTTTTGTAAACAATCTATCTGCTACAAACTCCTCCTCTCTTGCTAAAGAGAGTTTAGATAAAAACTCTACCATAAAATTGATGTGTCCTATCGGATATGAGCCTGTCTCCTTTAGAGGAGAAGATGGGAGAGTGCAGGGAATCATAATAGATTATTTTAAGGAGATTAATAAGTTTTTAGAGAATAAAATAGAGTTAATATACTACAAACCAGATAGCGAAGAAACTCTAATATCTGCTGATAAAAACTCATCTCATGGGAATGCTATGATTTTTAATAACTCTGAAAATAGAGATGATTTTGAACTTACAGAGCCTTATATGTACACTCCATTTATTATTTTTACCTCAAAAGATAAAATAGAGAATATAAAAAAGATAGATAATTTAAAAAATAAGAGAGTATCAGTTTTAAGAGATAATTTAACGGCAATTGACTACTTAAAATCTGTAAAAGATATTGATATTATCATCTCAAACTCTCCAAAAGAGCAGTTAGAGCTTTTACAATATAAGAGAGTAGATGCTATTTTAGGTTATAAAGATTACCACTACTTAATAAATAAATTTCTTTTTGATGATATATATCCAGCCTTTACCACGGAGAAATCTCTTGGTCTTAGAATCGGTCTAAAGAGTGAGTATAAAAGTTTAATCTCTATATTAAATAGTGCTATATCTAAATTAAATAGAGAGAAAAAACAGAGAATTATCTCAAAATGGTTAAGTGGTGATAAAAATAGAGCAGTATCTCTCTTGTTAACAGATGAAGAGAGAGCCTACTTAAAAGAGAAAAAGTCTTTAACTGTTGCAAATTTGGAGACTTTTCCACCCTTTAACTTTTATGAGGAGAAGATGCCTAAAGGTTATAGTATAGATTATATAAAACTAATGGGAGAGAAGTTAAATATAGATATAGAGTTTATCTCAAAAAAGTCTTGGAGTACATATCTAAATATGTTAAAAGATGGCTCTTTAGATTTTATTCCTCATATTGCAATTACTAAAGATAGAAAAGAGTATATTGATTATACAAATTTTAAACATGTCTCTTATTATGTGGGAATCGTTGCTAGAAAAAACTCAAAAATTAAAAAGATAGATGATTTAGAGGATAAAAAGATAGCTCTAGCTAAAAAGACTTTTTTGCATGAGTATATAAAGAGAAATTTTCCAGAGATAGAGCTATATGTGACGCAATCAACTAAAGAGGCAGTAGAGGCTGTCTCTTCGGGTAGAGCTGATGTAGTAGTTGGAAGTTTGCCATCGCTTAATTACTATATTCAAAAAGAGTGGCTTAATAATTTAGAATCTATCGAAATTGATAATTTTACTATTCCAATCATTAGAGAGCTTCCAATGGGAGTTGTAAAGGGAAACACTCTTTTAAAATCGATTTTAGAAAAGGCAAACTCATCGATTTCGGGCAATGAAGCTAAAGAGTTGAAACTCAAATGGATGGACGCTACCTCTTTGTCTCTTGCAAAAGATATTCTCTCAGAGAAAGAGAGAGAGTATTTAAGAGGTAAAAAAGAGATAACTATGTGTATAGACCCAAACTGGATGCCATTTGAAAAAAATGATGATGGTAAACATATTGGAATGAGTTCAGACTATATTAAACTATTTCAAAAGAGTCTGCAGATACCTGTAAAGATGATTCCAACAGATAGTTGGGGTGATTCTCTAGAGTATATAAAGAATCGAGAGTGTGATATTTTATCGTTAGTGATGGAGACAAAAAAGAGATTAGAGTATTTAGTATTTACAAAACCATATATAAATACACCTTTGATAATCGCTACAAAGATTGATGAGTTTTTTATAAATGATGTCACAAGTGTAGTTGATAAAAAGATAGGAGTAGTTAAAAATTACGCCTATGCAGAGATTTTAAAAGGGAAATACCCTGAAATAGAGCTAGTTAAGGTAGAGAGTATAGATGACGGATTGAAAAAAGTTCGAGATAAAAAGCTATTTGGTTTTATTGGAACTCTCTCAACTGTCGGTTATACGATTCAGAAAAGCTACATTGGTGAGCTTAAAATTGCTGGTAAATTTGATGAGAGTTGGGAGCTTGGTGTTGGTGTTCGCTCTGATGAGCCGATTTTAAGAGATATATTTAATAAAATTATCACTAGAGTTACAAAACAAGAGCATCAACACATCTTAAATAAATGGATTTCAATAAATTATCAAAGTGTGATTGATTATAGTAAAGTTTTACAAGTTAGTCTCTTTTTTATAATTATAATCGCTCTTTTGATGTATCAAAAACGCTCTATAAAAAATGTAAACAGGAAGTTGATAGAGGCAAATAAGGAGATAAAAGAGCAACAGAAAATGGTAAATAAGTATGTTCTTATGTTAACTACTGATTTAAATGGAATTATTACAGATGCAAACTATGCCTACTCTAGGGCGATGGGTTTCTCAAGAGAGGAGCTAATAGGCACTAGCTATCACAATATAAAACATAAAGATATGCCAATTGAGATATTCTCTGATATGTTTAGGACTCTAAGAGAGAATAGAAGATGGATAGGAGAGATTCAAAACTCTACAAAAAAGAGTGAAACTTGTTGGTTAAACTCATATATAGAGCCTATCTTTAAAGATGGTGAAAAGATTGGTTATCGCACAATATCTGAAGATATTACCGATAAAAAACGAATCGAAGAGTTATCTATTACCGATAAGTTGACAGGACTTTACAATAGATTAAAGCTTGATGATTTTCTAATTATAAAAGTAGAAGAGTTTCAAAGATATAAGACTCCTTTCTCTGTTATTTTATTAGATATTGATAACTTCAAGATGATAAACGATAATTTTGGTCACGATATAGGTGATAAAGCTTTACAAAAACTGGCGAATCTTCTTAAAAACTCTGTTAGAAAGACAGATTTAGTTGGTAGATGGGGTGGCGAAGAGTTTATTATTGTTTGTAATAACACAGATGAGAATCAGAGTTATATCGTTGCTGAAAATGTTAGAAAATTGGTAGAGAGTAGCTATTTTGAAGTTGTTGGCAAAAAAACTGTCAGTTTAGGTGTTAGTCAATTTAGAGATAGTGATACTATCAGCTCTATTTTTAAAAGAGTTGATGATGCTCTCTATAAAGCTAAAAAGAGTGGAAAAAATAAGACTATTTTGAGCTAAAGAGATAGATTTTTCCATTTTTGGGCTTTACATCTATTTCCCCTTTATAGCTCGATTTTTCCAACTCTTTAATCAAAATTTTCATAAAAAATCCGTGAGAAATTATAAGACAGCTCTCTTTTTTTAGACTCTTTAAAAACTCTATCGCATCTTTTGCTCTTTTTATACTATCGTTTCTAGTTTCAAGTTTTGTTAAATTGAAATACCATAAAACCCTAGCGATAAAGAGCCATAGAGTCTTTGATAATTTGATTTTTGTATCGATAAAAGCTTCTGTCTCAACCTCGTTAAATAGATTTGATTCTATCGATTTTAATTTTAGCTTTTCAGCTGTCAAAATGGCTCTTCTCTTTTGACTTGTTATAAAAATCTCTATATTTTTATCTATCTCTACATCTAGGCTCTCTAAATCAAACTTATCATAATTCTCTACCCACTCATTAAACTCTTTTGAATTTAATAATTTTTTAGAGCTATCTTTAACACGAAAGTGTCTCATTAAATATATATTTTTCAATCTCTTTTCTTTACTTATTTATATTTTTTAAATAGAGTATACTAAAAAAATCTAGGATAAAAAATTGAATTTCAAAAATATATACTTTTTATTAACTTTAGCAGTTCTATTTTGGTCGGGAAATTTTGTTGTAGCTCGATTTGTAAATGAGGAGATTCACCCTATGACTCTATCTCTGCTTAGATGGTTTGGTGTTTTAATGATTTTACTGCCCTATATCTATCTAAATAGATTCAAAATTTTACAAATTATAAAAGATAATTTTTTATCAATGTGGCTATTCTCACTATTGGGAGTAACTGGGTTTAATACTTTTGTCTATTATGGATTGCAAAGTACAACAGCTACAAATGCCCTCTTGATAAACTCTAGCACACCTATTTTAATTATACTTATCAATCAATTTTTTGGAAGTAAAATTACAAAACCCCAACTATTAGGAGTTGTTTTATCGACAATTGGTGTTATTTTTTTGATAATAAAGGGAGATATTCAAAATATTATAGATTTAGAGTTTAACAGTGGCGATTTTTGGATTCTGCTCTCATCGCTTGATTGGGCTCTCTATTCTGTCTTTTTAAAGTATAAATCAGAAAATATTAAACCATTTGAATTTCTCTCTGTTATTACAATATTGGGATTTATCGCTTTAGTTTTCAGCTACTATCTGTTAGGATTTAGTTTTGCTCTTGAGAGTTTTAATTTTAGTGAAACTATCTATTTAACAGTTATCTATATTGCTATTTTTTCATCGATTCTCTCTTTTTACTTTTATAATCGAGCTATTTTAGAAATCGGTGCAAATAAAACAGGACAATTTGCACACTTAATGCCAATATTTGGGGCTATTTTAGCTTATTTTTTTCTAAATGAAAAAATATTTTTATACCACTTAGTTGGAGTAGTTTTAATCGCAGTTGGAATATATTTATCTAGCTTTTACAAAAAAGATTAGTATAATTATAAAAAATATATTTAGGATTTAAAAATGAAAAGAGTAATTTCTTATCTACTTTTTACAACTCTCTCGTTTGCCTCTTGGAGCGATAGCGTAATGGAGAAAAGTAGTGAATTTTACAACTCAGCAAAAGAGATTTACAAAAATAATATAGATATTTTAAGTGAAAAAGAGCTTGATAGAGATGAGTTATATAATAGCCTCTGGGGTAATCTATTTACTGATTTTGAAGAGGGGGCAAAACTAAGCGAGAAGTATAATCAGACAAAAGAGGATAAAAAGTGGTTTGGTGAGGATAGAGGTGATATTCGAGAAGATATAGAATCAAAACTAAATGATATAATCAAAGAGATAACAGGAACTGAACTATTTGATTATAAAAATGAGATAAAAAGTTATAGAGAAGAGATAAAATCACTTAAAAAGAGAATATCAGAGTATAAAGAGTTAAAAGTAGGGGCTCCTGAAGAGAATCTAATTCATACAACAAAATCAGGTTACGATAAAAAGATAAAAAATGCAGAAGATGAGGTAAAAATCTATCAAAATAGAGTACGAATCATAAAAGATAGACTTAGAAAAGATTTTGAAAAAATTGGTGTAAAACTCTCAAATAGAGAGATAGATACACTCTTAATAAGAGTTGATGGTGATGATATTATAGAGATTATTTTAGTTGTAGATGTGATTAAATATATTACAAAAGAGCTTATGAATCTAATGAAAGCAAACAGTGAAGAGTTAACTTTTGCAAAAAAATATTACGGTATGCACCTGATTTCGTGTGAATTGGTGGTATATCTACAACAGAAATATATAGATAGAGTAGATACAAAATATATTCCAAAAATCGATAATATATTAAAAAGTGCCAAAGAGATGGTCTCTAGTACCAAGAGTTTAAGGGCAAATGAGCGAGATACAAACAGAAAAAGTATCTATTCTCAAAATATAAAATCTCAAAAACTAACAATTGAGGTTGCAAATCTCTATAAAAAAGATTTATTAAAGTCCAAAAGAGCAGTTAAAAATGCTCAGAGAAAATCTATCTCAAATTTGAAACTCTCAAAAAACACCTACTCAACTGTACTACTTAGCTCAAATCTATATCAATTAATAGCTGATAGCAAAGAGGTTTTTAATGAAATTAGCAAAATTCAGATTCCAGATATTACCCCATTTACAAATAGCCAAATGGAGAAAAAATATTTAGAGCTAACATCGCAAATAACTAAAGAGTAGCTTTAGCTCTATTTAGAGCAACTCTCTATTTTTGCACCTTTGGCTTTAGCATATTTATAGCCCCACTTCTCCATAAAATCAAAAACCTCTAATAACTCTTTTCCAAAAGATGTCAATCTATACTCAACTCTAGGTGGAAGCTCTGGATAGACTATCCTCTCTATCAAAGTAGCTTTCTCTAAAGATTTTATTTTTCTTGTAATAGTTCTTGATGATGTATCGGGAATCTTTGAGGCTAACTCTGTAATTCTCAAAGGCTTAAAAGATAGATTCCATAAAATTAAAAATTTCCACTTATCATCTACAATATCTAAGGGAATCTCTATCGCACACTCATAAACATTACCATCTAACTCAATCATTTTAATCCTTTGGCATAGTTTACTACAAAATAAATTTTTTATAAAAATTGACAATTTTGTCTAAATTTGACAATTTTGTCATTTTTGTATATTATTTAAAAAACAGAAAGGATAAATAGTGAAAAAAGTAGCACTTTATTTAATTCACCCAAATTTTGAAACTCAATCAAGAATCAACAAAGCACTAATAGATGGCGTAAAAAAATTAGAGAATGTAACAGTTTATGATATGTATAAAAACTATCCTGACTATATAGTTGATGTAGAAAAAGAGCAGAGTATTTTAACTCAAAATGATGTAATTCTATTTCAATTTCCTCTTTATTGGTTTAGTTCACCTTCGCTTTTAAAAAAATGGACAGATAGCGTTTTTACAACAGATTTTGCCTATGGAAAAAATTATATTTTAAAAGATAAAATCTTAGCTATCGCAACAACAGCAGGTGGAGAAGCGAAAATTTATCAAGAGAGTGGAGTTACAGTAGAGGATTATTTAGTCCCTTTTCAAGGTGTAGCAGGATTTACAAAAATGGATTATAAAAAGCCTTTTGTTGTTCATAATACAGATATGATAAGTGATGAAGAGTTAAAAAATATTACTCAAAATTATATCAAATATATTCAAGAGTTATCTAAGTAGTTAAATCAAACTTTTAGTAGATAAAATATAGCAAAGCCAATATAAACTTTAATTTTGGCTCTGTATTTTTTTATAGCTATTAATTAATTTTTTTCATTTCATTATTCTATTTTGAGCTAGAAATTTTAAAAGATTTAAAGGGTGAAGAGACATATAATGCTCTTAAAGCTGGACTTTTGTTAATTTTTTTAAAAGTGAATAATTGATACTATTTATTAAAATTACTTTTAGGAGTTAAACATAAATGTCATTTGTTAATAAATATACTACTTATTATGTTATTGATACAGAAAAAAATTTAATAGAACTTAATCAAGATGATAACTATACTAAAAATTTGATGTTATTTATTAAAAATAAATTAGGTGAATTGTACTTCAATGAAGCAAATAGAAAATATTTTATAAAAGATGCTAATACAGAAGTCATTAAGCATTTAAGTAACTTAATTGAAAAAAGTGATTTTAGTGAAAAAGAAAAAATATCTAAACAAATTGCAGAAAAATTATTAAAAGAAGAAAAAAATGTTCAATTAAAAATTTCTAAATTAAATCAAAGTGTTCAAAGTGGAGGGCTAATTATTACACATTTTGAAAAAAATAAAACAGAATATATATCTTTAGTAAAAGTGCATTATATAGATTTTTATGAAGAAAGCACTTTTTTAGAAAAAAGAGGATTACCAAAAAAAGAAGTTATATTAAAGACTTGTATAACTAAAGTTTTTAATAATGAATTAGATGAAGATTTCTATTTATCTGATAGTACGAAATCTAAAGGTATTTTAAGTGCTGATTTTTGGTGGAATAAATTTTTAGAACTAGAAACTGTATTTACTAACAAAGATAATACTTCAAATTCTTTCAGTAAAATTGATTGCTTTTTTGATAAAAAATTCGATTACAAAGAAGATTATTGGTATATGAGAAATAATTTGTTGGGTTTTTACAGAACAAATGAAAAATTTGATATAAATAAAATGGTTTCTCAAACTTTAAAAAGTTTTGATTTAATATGTTTAGAAGATAAAAGTGATGATGAAAAAGAAAATTATAAAAAAAATCTAAAAAGTGAACTAAAAAAAATTTATTTAGATAAAAATGAAAATAGATTATTTGATACGGAGTTTTTTATAGAAAGAAAAGAAATAAATAAAAAAATAAAGAAAAGAATAGAGTTAGGAAATAATATTGATTTAAATATAAATGGTCAAGTTAGAGATTTTAAAAAAACAATTATTGCTGAAAAAGACCTTCAAGATAAAAAATATATAAAAATTTACACTGATAAGGGATATGATGAATTTAAGAGTTGAAAATGAGTATATTTAAAAAACTAAATCATTTAAAAGATATAAAAAGTTCAATAAGTGAAGATTTTGAATTTTTTACTGAGGAATTTATTTTATCAATAAATAAATTTAAAAATTTTTATTCAAAAGAAAATTTAAAAATTATTTTTAATCAAATTAAAAATAAAGATTCTTTAATTATAAAAATAAATATTCAATCTAACAATATTGCTTTTAGAGAAATTAACGATATAGAAAGTACTTTTAAAGAGTTAAATACAAATATTTATGAAGAAGATGATGAAGTTTCTATAGAATTTGAAGTTACAAAAAATAGCGATTTGTGTAATATCTATTCTTTCAAAAATTTCATTAAATGGTTAGTAACTTCTAATATAAATTCTTTTTTCGACAAAATAAAAAAATATAATAATAGGAATGAACAAATTTATTTTCGTATTTTAGATGAAGAAGAACATCTATTTTATAGTAGTAAATTTATTTTTTATAGTTACAATAAAAGTATTGATAATTTAAAAGATTTAAAAAAATATCCAAATAAATTAAGTATTAAAGAAAACCAAAAAGAAAACTGTCTCTTTTCAAATAGCAATGATATAACTTTTTTACCTGATGATTTTAAATTAATTGAAAAATCCAAAAATGATTTATTTAATAAATTATTTAATAAAATATGCTTTTTTATAATAATTTCATATATATCTAATATTTCAGAAATAAAAAAAAACTCTATGTTTTTCAAAATTTATGGATATAAATCTATAAGTGGAAATTTAAAATTTGAATCAATTATCGATGATAATATTTTAAATGTATATTTTAAAATATATGAATGGATATATATTGCATCTAGTAACTCAAATACAACTGATAAATTAGAAATTTCTCGTAATATTATATCTTTGCATACAGTAAATAATAATATTTGTAATATTAATGGAGATGTTTTTTCATCAATAAAATCTAACTTTAATATTTATTTAAAAGATAATGTTCAAAAATATTTAGAAGTTAAACAGCAAATCTCATCTTTTATTTATGATATGTCTATAAAAGCTGAAGATTATATTAATGTTTTTTCAAATACATTTAAAAATAATTTTTTGATTTTTATATCATATTTCTTATCAATAATAACATTAACAGCAGTAGATAAAGGAAAATTTATAAATGTTTTTTCTGTAGAGGTTACTGCTATTACACTAATAATGTTATTTTTTTCTTGTATATATAAAAAGTATACTATTGGTAATTTAAAGTTTCAAATAAAAAGGTATAAAGCTAGATACAAAGCTTTTAAAAAAAGTTATTTTGATATTTTAGAAAAAGATAATTTAAATGAACTTTTTTCTCATTATAGTAAGTTAGATGAAGATGTTAAGTATATGAGTAAATCTTTAAAAACATTAAATAATTATTGGAATTGGTTGATTATAATTTTAGCAGTTATTAGTATCTTTTTTTGTATAATTCATGATACTCATGATTTTAGTAGTTATTTAATTAAGTTATATTTTATTTTTTAATCTATAGAGAATATATCTCTATAGAAAGTTTTACTCTACCCTATTCAAACTAATAACTTCAAACTTATTCTCATTTCTTGCAAAACGATAATATCTTATATCTTTTGGTTTTGAGAGGATTGGATTTGTAGTTGAGAAGACTGTTTTAAATCCATAAGAGTTTGCAAACTCACGAATCGCATCTTGATTGTTTTTCTCAATCGCTCCAATCTCATCGATAATCAGATAAAAAGGCTCACTCTTTTCTGTCTCTTTATAGATACTAAGCAGAGCTGTAATGATAATAATTTTTAGTAAAATCGATGTTCCATTTGAGCCAACATTTTTAAAATATTTTATATTATTTTTGACTTGATTATTTTCGATAAATTTGAGTTTTAAATCGATTCCGCTAAATTTTAGATTCTCCTCTTCAGCGAGGCTATCTCTAAGAGATTGTAGTAGTTGCTCTAGCTTCTCTAGTGTCTCATCAAATCCAGCCATATCGAAAAATATTGAACCCTCTTTATAGATTGATATTAGAGTGTTTATCTCGTTTATGATTTTAGTTGAAGTTTTTATAAAACTTTTATCCTCTAGTAATTTGTATTTTATCTCTATCTCTTTTAATACATCGATTTCGATTCCCTTCAATCGCTTGTTGGTCTTTTTTATCTCTTGTATTAAATCATTCTCTTTGTGTGAGAGATTCTCTAGTTTTGTTTTAATATCCTCTATTATTACTCTGACATGAAGCGATGAGCTATCTTTTAGCGTTGAGATAGTCTGTTTTATTCTATTTAACTCTAAAATATAACCTATCGCTAAAGTATCATTTTGTAGAGGTTTTGAGATTTCATTTTGAGTATATTTATACTCTATCTCTTTAAATACTGTTAAGCTTTTGAGCTTTGTTATCAATTTATCGAGTTTTATAAATCCTTTATCGTAATTGATACTAGAGTCTTCAAACTCTCTAACTAAATCGATTAAAGCTCTACTGCTCTCTTGAGGCTCTATATTTTCAAGTTTCAATCGATTTATCTCTTTTAATCCATCTTGAAATTTGATTAAATCAATCTCTATCTCTTTTAAATCATTTAATATTTTTCTATTTTGTAGCTCAAAACTCTCTCTTTTACTCTTTAGTTTCTCTTGAGAGTTTTCCAGTTTTTGATTTAGTTTTCGCTCTTTAGATTTTAGCTCAGGCTCTTGTTTTAGCATAGCTTTTATCTCTTCATACTCTTCTAAAAATATTTTAGCTCTATTTGAGAGTTCTATTTTTTCCTCAAGCTCTCTTATCTCTGATTCTAACTCTTTTAATTTATCAGTAGCAGTTATCTTTTTAGCTTTTTCTCTTTTGCTTTTTATCTCTTTTTCTATATTTTTTCTATTTTCAGCTATTTTGGTCTGCATTTTTTCATCGATTTTAGATTGATTTGATTTTGAATTTAAATCGATTTTATTTTTGGCTTGTTTTACTCTATTTTTCTCTATATCGATAGATTTTTTAATTCGATTTTTCTCTTTTGAGAGATTCTCTTTTTTAGTTTTTAACTCTTTTAGATTCTCTTTCAGTTCTCTATTTTTTTCAATTTTTAGTTTTTCAAATTCAGATTTTTTAATCTCTATTGAGTTTTTTATCTCTTTTATATTTGTCTCTGAGTTATTGATTCTATTTTGAAGCGTCTCTATCTCTACTTTGATTCTATCAATACTCTTTTGATGATTCTCGATTGAGATATTTTTCTCCTCTTTCAAAACTTCACTCTTTGAGTTAAAATTTATCTCTAAAGCCTCTAGTTTCTCTTTTATCGAACTCTGTTCATAAATCAGCTCATCTTTAGTTTTTATCTTTTTAAGCGATTCAAAGTTTAACTCGATTCCAAAAATATCACTATCGTTTTTTATTTTAGGTTCTAACTTTGATATAGGCATATTTAAAAGTTTCTCATCTAAAACAGGGTAGAGGTTTTGCTCCCAATTTTTCAGATTTTTATCTAAAAACTCTCTAAAACTCCCCTTTTTTGTATCGAGTAGATTTTCGATTTTTTTTAACTCTCGATTTAATATCTTTTGATTATCCTCTTTCTCATATAGAGAAGCGTTATACTCTCGTTTATACTCTCTCTCAATATCTTCACTATTTTGCTCTATATTTTTTATCTCATTTTTTTTATCAAAAATAGAAGTTTTGTATCTATCGATATTTTTGTGAATCCCACTTATCTCAATATCAAAAAAATGTCTCTCTTTCTCAAACTCTTTTTCAATTTGCGATTCTACCTCTCTGATAGAGTCTTTAACTAAATTCATCTCATCATTTAAATTCTCATTTGTCCTATCTATCTCTTCTCGTTTTGTCTCTATCTCATCTTTGAAAGAATCAAACTCTAAATTTAGCTTCTCAATCTCAAGTTCTCTCTGCTCTTTCAAATCATTTTTAAGCTCAATCGCCTCTTTTTTTAGTTTTAACTCAATCTCTTTAAATGAGTTATTTAGATTTTCAATCTCAATTTCTATCTCTCGCAAAAGCTCTCTATGCTCTTTTTCGATAATATATTTACTCTCTAATTTTTGCGATTTGCTCTTTTCATGTAGTTTTAGTGAATCGGCTCTATCTCTATTTTGCTCTATTTTATCTTTTGAGAATTTTTTATTTAAGTTATCTATCTCATTTAATTTTGATAGTGTCTCTATTGTATAACTATTTAATTTTTTGTGAAATTTCTCTTTTACTTTAAGTAAAAATCTCTCTTTTGATTCTATTTTTGACTTTTCAATATTTAAACTATCTCTATTTTTCTCAAGATTTGTTATCTCACTTTTTTCAAATATGATTCTAAAAGCGATTTGTGATTTTAACGACTTTATTTGATTCTCAAACTCTACAACTTCGCTTTGAAGCTCCAGAGCTTTTTCTATATTTCTCTCGTGAGATTTGAAACTTTTAAAAAATGCCAGTGAGTTTTTAAATTCGAAAATATTATCTAAAAATTTAGAGCTATTAAAATCGATATTTGTATCTAAATTGCTCATCGATTTGTAGATTGCTACTTTTATATCATCTGTTGAAGTTATCGCCTTTTGAATATCAAAAACCCCAGCAAAGAGTCTAATAAAGCTCTTAAAATCTTTGATATTTGCGATAGAAAAATCTAAAAATTTTCGATTTTGACCATATAAAATCTCTCTAAACTCCTCTATTTTTGACGCTCTATGGTGAAGTTCAGCCTCTTTTATATATTTTCGAATCTCATTTATATCGCTGTTTTTTATTCGTTCAATATCAAATTGCTGTTTTGAAAAATATCTGCCGATACCATTTTGCACACGATAGAGCAGTATAAAAAACTCTTCAAATACATAGATAATAAATGAGTTTGTATCGCCTAGATAGTACTCTTTGAAACTCTTTTTGTTACTATCAAGCCCTAATAGATTTGAATCACTAACAAAGAGATACTGCAAAGCTCTAATTGTTGTTGTCTTTCCTGTTCCGTTGCTTCCACCAAAAAATAGGTCTCTATCAACTTTTATCTGTGCAAAATCGCAATTTGCTGAATTTATTAAAATCAACTCTTTTAGCAAATTTTTTCCTTTTGATTAAATTCTTGTAGTTTTTCTATAAAATATTTAAGTGAATCGTTTTTATTTATATCTAGTTTGTAAGTGCCATTATTTAAATTATAAATCATCTTTTTTGTAAAAAATTTCTCATCTATATCTGAATCTAAAAATTTAGCTAACTTCTCTTTAGGGTTTCTGATTTTATCTGTAATACCTCTTATGTTTTTATCAGCAGTCAAATACCAGTTTTCTATCTCTTGGCAGACAATAAATAGATAAAATTTCTCTTTTAAATTCTCTTTAATTTTATATTTGGGTTGATAATCTCTCTTTAGCTCAATCAAGCAATTATAATTAAACTCACTTCCAAAACACTGTGTTGCTAAATCTATCATCAAAAAACAGGCTTTATATCCATCATTGATTGCCTCTTCTATCTTTCTTCTCATTTTTGAAAAATTTTTTATTTCACACTTGTTTCCACTGCCTGATTTTTGAGCCTCTATTTTAATATTATATTTTTGCTCTAAAAAACTTTTTAGATAGTTATTAAAAAAATCAGCCTCACTATTTTCGACAATTAATAGTATTTTATCCTCTTTAGGATTTGTTTTAGAGATTCTTTTTTTTCGTCTCATTGGTAATCCTCTAAATCCCCTAAAATATTCTCATCGATAAGTGAGCTAATATCTAAATCTCTCTTATAGCCTAATCTTTTGAGTTTTCCTTTTAAGTTTTTTATCTTATCAGCCCGTATAGTTTGGGTATCTCCATCACTATTTCGATACATAAATATTATCTCATTTAGATTTGCATGATTTATTATCTCACTACTATGAGTTGTGATTAATATCTGTTTATCACTATTTCTAAACTCGTCTAATAGGTAGTTAACTGCTTTTAAGTGTAAATGCCTCTCAGGCTCTTCAAAGCAGAGCATAAAAGTCTTATCATTTGGTTGATGTAGAGCTGTAATTGTAGCTACTAAATTGATTGTACCATCAGAGATTGTATTTATATTTATCTCTTTTCCACTTCTCTCTTTAAAAATTAAAATATATTGTCCTGCAACTACTTGAATATCTATATTATCAATCTCTTCAACGATTCCAGTTAGTGAGAGTGATATTTTTTCAAAAATATCTGTATTGTTTTTTTTATCAAACTCTTTTATAAAAGATAAATTTTTACCTAAATTTGAACCATCTTTTTGAAGTTTAGAATCAGATTCTTTATCTGCTTCATTTTGTATTATTTTTGTATCGAAATAGAAAGTAGATAAATTAAAATCTCTAAAGCCACCTATATACTCATATTTTTTACTTACTTGAATTCTAAAAGCCCTTGTAATTAAGCTTAAGTTATCTTCTATATATTTTTTATTTTTTGATTTATTGAAAAATATTTTATTTGAAATTTTTTTAGTTTCTAAATCTATTTTTTTACTAATTGAAAAATTACAATACTTTAACCTTTTGTTTTTTGTATTATTTTTTTTAATATTTAATTCTTTATATGTTATATCTTTTATAGTAGCTGATTTAGATGTTTTAAAAGCTATATCAAATAAAAGTGAAAATATATTTTTTTTAGAACTAAAAGTTAGTCTAATTTTAATAAAACCTTTGAAAATAATACAACTATGTTGAATAGACTGTTTATTTTCATTTATACCTGATATTTTAAAAAAATTACCAATGTCTTCTTTATACTCTAAAGTAAACTCTATAACAATCTTCTCTTCATTACTATTATAGTTTAGAATATTTTTAAAGCCACCTTTCTCTTTTATAGCTCTTTCAATATCATACTCTAAGGCAATATTTATAAACTCTAAGACATCTATTAAGTTGCTCTTTCCTGCATTATTTGGAGCTACTAAGATATTCATCTTATCAAACTCTATATAGGTATCATAAAAACTTTTATAGTTGTGGATATATAAATCTTTTAAAATCACTCTCCTAGCTCCAAATCATCTAAAATATTTAAGTAGTAGTTAATCGCTTTTAGCAAAATATATCTATCTTTATTAGTATCGCTTTGAAGCTCGATTACATTTGCATTGCTCAATTCGCTAAAGAGTTTTTCGCTCATGGTTTTATAGTCATCTTTTAACTCTGTTAGATTCTCCAAATGCTCAAAAATACTCTTATCATCTCTTTGTAGAAGTTCATGTAAAAATTTTGAGAAGCTTATCTCATTTGGAATATTTGATGAGAATAGCTCTCTTAGAATATGAATTGCTAAAAAGGCTTTTCTGTGGCGATTTATAAATCTTTCAAGCTCAATCTCGCTCAATTTTGAGAGTTTAGCTAAGTAGAAATAGCCATCGCTTCCCTTTATTTCGTAACCAATATCGGTTAAGTTTTTATTAAATTTTTTTAACTCGTTTTCATTTTCCAAAAAGTTTGTAAATCGTCTATACTCTTTTTTACTCGAATCGTTTGAGATAATTTTACCACTTTTAAGTAGCTCAAAAACTTCCCATTTTATGCTATCTACGCTATCCATTTAACAACCTTTATATCATCGCTATTGTAACTATTTTCAAAAATCAATTTTGGATTTTTTGGAATCACTAAAGTTAAAAAGTTAAAAAAAATCTCTTCAAAATCTCTCTCACTCTCTCTCTTCTCTATTGCTAAATATTTTTGAATCTCTTCATGCCCTTTTAGAAATAGAAAGAGGTCTTCACAGCCGTTTTTATTTAAATCCTCTAAAATATTTTCCAAATCTAAAAAGTTAGCCTCTTGTTCTCTCTGCTCTTTTATTTTTACTTTTTTAAGTTTTGGTTTTTTTATACTACCTTTTAGAATCTCAGCAATTTTATTTTTTGTCTTCTCTCTATCTCTCTCGCTAGATGGGTTAGATAAGATTCTCTGAGCTGGTGTGAGTAGATTTTTTTGATTTAATTTCAGATAATCGATTAAAATCTCATCTCTATCCTCTCTTATCAAGTGAGCTAGTTTTGAGAGTTTTTTACTCTGCTCTTTTCTAGCCTTGCTCATAATGATTATCTCTGAAACTTTAGAGCAGTTTATCTCTATATTTTCGATATACTCCTCTAAATTGTAGAGTAACTCTTTGGAGATAGAGTCAATCTCTAAATCTATATTTATTAGATTCTCATTTATCACAATTGAGATTTTTTGAGTAGCTTTTAACAAAGAGTTTAACTCATTTAAGATTCTATTAGATTGCGATATTAAAATATCTATATCAAAACTAAGCTCACTATATATACTCTCTACTAGCCTCTTTATCGACCTATCTTGAGAATCGACTTTATCATATAGCTCCTCAAGTAGGATAATTACACCTGTTTTAAAAAAATCTTTTTGATTTTTGATAAACTCACCACTAGCACTAACTAATGCCTCTAAATCTCGAGTGTAATCATCAAATTTTATAAAGAGGTTTGAGCGATTTAGCGAATAATCTACAAAATTTTTATAATCTTTATTTAAAATGACTCTCTTTCCGAAACTCTTTAGTATTCCAGTTTTGAAAAGCTCACTATCAACACCGATAAAAAACTCCCTATTTCTATCTGCTTTATAGGCTTCATCGACTGTATTTTTATATCTATTTAGTCTGTTTATCAGATCTATATGGGTCAAATATGCTCCTTTGAAAGCTCTTTTGTAACTATTTTTGAAATTATATAAAAATTTTACTCTCTATCACAGATAATTTTATATTCGCAAAAATTACAGTTAGATTTACTCTCGCATTTTTCAAAATTTATCTCTTTTGCTCTAAACTCCGATAGTTTTTCACTAAGAGCGATTTTTTTCTCATCAAATCTATCGTCTAAGAGCATTTTTCCTCTGAAAATATCATATAGATAACACTCATCAATTCCACTGCAAAGCGAATAGATTAAGAGTTGAAAATCATTTTTATTTATCTTGACATCGTTTCCACTTTTGTAATCTATAATCAGAGCATCACCATCTCTTGTATCGATTCTATCGATTTTTGCCATTATTTTAAATCCATCAAACTCGACAGCATTGAAACTCTTTTCGCTATAAGCCACTCTGTAACCCTGCTCAAATCTAGCTATTTCATTTTGAATAAATGGATTTAATTTTTTTACAATAAGATTCGCTTCAAATTTGAAAAACTCATTTTTATCTTTTACAAGCTCAAAAACCTCTCTAGTTAAATCCTGTTTTAAACTATGAATATAGTCTCGATTTGGGTTTATGATTCTATTTAGAGCGTTGTGTAAAATATTTCCTATCTCATAAGGTGCTGGTGCTAAATCTTTTAAATTATTTGAATCTTTTAATTTTTTGATATATCGAAAGTAGTATTTTCGTTTACAATCAAAGAGAGCTTTGAGTTTTGAGTGCGAAAAAATCTCTTTTTGCAAATCGATTTTTAACTTTATCTCATCATCAAAATGCTCTAGTTTTTTGAAAGTTTGAAAAGTTATATTTTTATACTCCTCATCGCTGTTAACTTTTGCTTCAGATAGACCAAGCTCACTTAAAAACCTACTAACCATCTTATCGCCTGAGTTTACATAAGAGATAGCGATATTTTTTGAGTTTTGAAAGACTCGTTTATAGTAGTATTTTTGCAAGTTTTCTCTATCTTTTTTACTAGGGAGTTTTGCATTTTCTCTAGTTTGAGAGTTTAAAAATATATCTTTTTGGCTGATTTTTGGCACAATTTCATCATTAAAATCTACTATTATTACAGCGTCAAACTTGATATATCTCGCCTCAAGCAGACCAATAACTTTGATTTTGCCACCTTTTACATCATTTATACTAAGCTCTTTAACCCGTTTTGAAAAGAGTGAAAAGAGAGAGTTTATTTTCTGTTTTTCCAGTTGTGGTTTTAATTTTTTAAACTTAAAAATCTCCTCATCAACTAAAATTTTTACAGCTTTCTGGTTATCAAGTAGTTTTATCTGCTCTAAAAAATCTATAAATCCATCAAAATTTCTCTCTAATTTTTTTACAATCTCTAAGATTCCAAATCGCTCTATCGCATCTAAATTCTCTCTATTTCTCTCTATCAGATAGGCAAAAGATGCCTCTAATCGCTTGAAAAAGAGTGATTCATCAAAAGTTGTACCCATTGCAAAGTTTAAATTTCGATGTTTATCAAAGAGTTTTAGAGTTTTAGCAAAAGATTCATCAGGCAAAATAACGGCGATATTTTCAGGCTCTAATTTTAAAACTTCAATATAGTCATAAATCTTTTTAAATACAAAATTTGCCTCTGAGACACGATTTGCAAAACTGAGAATCTCTATATTTGAATCTATCTTTTGAGTTTTAGAATCTATTACCTCTTTTTTGGAAATATCCAATGTAAAAAGAGTTAACTCTTTTGGTTTTTCCAACTTAAATCCAATAGCTTCGAGTTTTTCAAGCATCTTTATATTTAGAGAATCTATAAAAATCTCCATCTTAAGAGGTGCTATTTTTGATATTTGAGAGATAATATCTAACTCAAATTTTGTCAAATATCCATCTATATAGAGAACTATCTCTTTAAACTCTTTGAAAAATTTACTATTTAATCTAAATTCATCTAACACTATTTTGTCATAAAATTTATGTTTTTTTAAAACTTTTTTATAATTCTCAAGTAGATTCTCTAAAACATCTAAATGCTCTTTATAATTTAGGTAAATATCACTTGATTGTAGAGTCTCGATAGATACTTTTTCACCATTTAATTCAGCAAAAAATTTAAAAAAGAAATCTGAATTTTTTAAAAAATTTAAAAAATCTCTCTCAAAGCCCAATTTTTGAAAATCATCAAATCGACTAGCCTCTTGTAGCATCAAAACTCTGCTATCTGAATCGATTAATTTTCTATCTTTGACAATTATCGCTTCATCTAAAAAAGTGTCAATTGTGACCATTTTATCTAAGATTTGATTGCTTTTTAAAAGTTGTTGCTGTTGCTCTCTAATCGCTCTTGAAGTTGGGTAGACTCTTAGAATCATAAAAGCCCTTTTTTAGATACATTATAGCAAAATAGCAGAAAATTCTGCTATTTAACTCTTTTTGAATCTATTAAAAGCCCCTTAACATATAACCACCGATTTTATCTCGCTAAACTCCTCTAGGGCAAATCTTGGCCCCTCTCTTCCTACGCCACTATTTTTAACACCACCGTAAGGTTGAATATCAAATCTTAATGTTGGAATATCATTTACAACAACTCCACCAGCATCAAACTCCTCTATCGCTCTTTGACTCTGTTTTAAATCATTTGTAAAGATAGAAGATTGAAGACCATAATCGCTATCGTTAAGCTCATTTAAGGCTTCATCAAAACTATCAACAGCAACTAAACTAACAATTGGAGCAAAAACCTCTTCACAAACGATACTCATATCTCTAGTTACATCAACCATTACAGTTGGGTACATGATAAGTCCATCAAATTTATCACCACTGAGGACTTTTGCACCCTCCTCTTTTGCATTATCTAACCATATTTTAGCTTTGGCTTTAGCTTTTTCATTTATCATAGGCCCAATAAATGTATTATCATCATAAGGGTCACCAACTGTTAATTTTTCACACTCCTCTTTCATATAAGAGGCAAACTCATCATAGACATCGCTGTGGATATATAATCTCTGAAGTGAGATACAGACTTGACCAGAGTTTACAAACGCACCAAAAACACACCTTTTTGCTGAGAGTTTCAAATCAGCACTCTTGTCGATATATGTTCCAGCATTTCCACCAAGCTCAAGTGATACTTTTTTGATTCCAGCATTTTTAGTTATCTGCTCACCAACTGGGACACTTCCAGTAAAGCTTACAACTCTAGGAATTGGGCTTGATATTAACTCTGTTGCAACATCTGCACCACCGTAGAGGATAGTTAAAACATCTTTTGGAGCAAAATCGCTCTCAATAAATAGTTTTGCAAACTCAAATGCAATCCTAGGAGCTTCTCTTGTTGGTTTTAAAATTACAGCATTTGCCAAAACAAGAGCTGGTGCTAACTTGTGAGCTACTAAATTAAGAGGAAAGTTAAATGGAGTTATCGCAACTACAACACCTACTGGTTCATGTTTGAAGTAGCTGATAGTTTTTTTACCACTTGGCATCGCATCAGAGTTGAAAAGCTCCCCATTGAAACTAAGTGCTTCACTAGCAGTTACTCTTATCGTCTCAACACATCTATCAACTTCGATTTTAGAGAACATTAGAGGTTTTCCAACTTCATCAGTGATAATTTTTGCAAAAAAGTCTCTATTTGCCTCTAACTTATTAGCTACATCTAAAAGCCAGTTGATTCTCTGACTAAGAGGTGTCTTTTTTGCCTCTTTTAGTGAAGATTTAGCTATTTTTAGAGCTTTTTTTGCATCTTCAACGCTTGAGAATGGATATTTTGAGACAGTTTTACCTGAACAAGGTGATAATCTATCTATCATCTCTCTATTTTCATTTGATTGCAATTCACTTCCAAAATATATATGTGTTTCCAATTTGTCTCCTTTTTTAGATTAAATCATAACTAATTATAATTTATTAAAATATTTTTAAACTCTTTTTTTTGAACTCTCTGTTACTCTTAGTAACTCTTAGAATCTCTAAACATTTTATCAAAATAGCTATTAAATTTTTTAGCTAAAGCGTAATCTTTTTCGATGTATAGAATCTCATAGTTTTTACCAAAAGCTGAATATGAAAAGTTGGCTGAACCAAAAATAACAGTTTTATTATCAATAATGATAAATTTATTATGCATCTTTCCAAAGTATCGCTTACTTTTGGCTTGTTTACCCTTTATTACTCTTGTTTTGATACTTTTTATCTTCGCTAAATTACCGATTTGACTTCGTCTATTTCTGTCTGTATTTGATTCATCATCGAAAATAATTTTAACTTTTACACCTCTCTTTGAAGCGTTTTTGAGTTTTTTAGCTATCTCTTTATGGGTGAAACTATAAATGGCAACATTGATTTCATTTTTTGCTAAATCCAACTCTTTTAATAGAGTTTTCATAGCTTTTTTAGAATCCTTTGGCATAAAAAAAATATCTCCAGCAGATAGATTTATAACCAAAAAATGGATAAGCAGTAGCTTTATCAAAAAAACCTTTTTCATATTAAAATCTCCCATTAAAGCGAAAATAAATGTATAGAATTATACAATGTTAGATAGAAAAATTAGCAAATTTGGAGTATAAAGATGAAAATATTACTCTTGAATAAGAACCCCATTGTCTCTAGACTTACAAAGCTTAGTGCACAAAAATTAAACTATGATATTGAAGAGATTTCTGATATAGGTAGTGTAAGTTCTAGTGATTACTCTTTTATTTTTATTGATAATGAAGTCTTTAGCCAAGACGCTTTTGATACGATAAAAAATGATATAAATTTTAATAAAATTGGATATATTCTACCAAGAGGTAAAGATAGACCAGATGATTTTGATTTCTATATAGAGAAGCCATTTTTACCAACAGAATTGGTAGATATACTAAAATCTGAAGCTGCCCAGCCACAAGAAGATACTCCTTTAAATTTAGAAGATGGTGATGATTTAGCTTTAGATGATTCTTTAGAGTTAGATGGTGATGATGATTTATCACTTGATGATAGTGATGATTTAACTCTGGAAGATGATGAACTATCACTTGACGATAATGATGATTTAACTCTGGAAGATGATGAATTATCACTTGATGATAATGATGATTTATCTTTAGAAGAGGATTCGCTAGAGCTAGATTCAGGAGATGAGTTATCATTAGACGATGATGAGGATTTATCACTTGACGATAATGATGATTTATCTTTAGAAGAGGATTCATTAGAGCTAGATTCAGGAGATGAGTTATCATTAGACGATGATGATGAATTATCACTTGACGATAATGATGATTTATCT